>Ga0224555_1002122_pt1 | contig 24337 bp, 25 predicted proteins | sample 714S23034metaG_FD_180687 | JGI IMG/M metagenome (GOLD analysis project Ga0224555, IMG submission 180687) | Peat soil microbial communities from Stordalen Mire, Sweden - 717 S2 30-34 | ecosystem: Environmental > Terrestrial > Soil > Wetlands > Peat | place: Sweden: Norrbotten County, Stordalen...
GGGCTGGAGCCGGACAGCCGGCGCCCCGAGTGGCAACGAGCAGTAAGAGCGATGAAAGGGATTTGGGAGTTTTATGGCGAAGGAAAAGTTTGATCGTTCAAAGCCGCACGTGAACGTGGGGACGATCGGGCACATCGATCACGGCAAGACGACGTTGACGGCGGCGATCACGAAGGTATTGCAGAAGCACAACCCGAAGAACGTGTATCGCTCGTTCGATTCGATCGATAACGCGCCGGAAGAGCGGGAGCGCGGCATCACCATCGCCACGGCGCATGTGGAGTACGAGACCAAGAACCGTCACTACGCGCATGTGGACTGCCCGGGCCACGCCGACTACATCAAGAACATGATAACGGGCGCGGCGCAGATGGACGGCGCGATTCTGGTGGTTGCGGCGACCGACGGGCCGATGCCGCAGACCAAGGAGCACGTTCTGCTGGCTCGCCAGGTAGGCGTGCCGTACGTCGTGGTGTTCCTGAACAAGTGCGACGCGGTGGAAGACACGGAGCTGATCGACCTGGTGGAGATGGAAGTGCGCGAGCTGTTGACCAAGTACCAGTTCCCGGGCGACGACGTGCCGGTGATTCGCGGGTCGGCGCTGGGCGCGTTGAATGGCGAGCCGCAGTGGGAAGCCAAGATCGACGAGCTGATGGAGGCGGTGGACAAGTACGTGCCGCAGCCGAAGCGCGACGTGGATCTGCCCTTCCTGATGCCGATTGAAGACATCTTCTCGATCTCGGGCCGCGGCACGGTGGTTACGGGCCGCATCGAGCGCGGCAAGGTGAAGGTGGGCGAGAACGTGGAGATCGTCGGATTCCGCGAGACGCGCACGACGGTGTGCACGGGCGTGGAGATGTTCAAGAAGCAGCTGGACGAAGGTCTGGCGGGCGATAACGCCGGGATCCTCTTGCGCGGCACGCCGAAGGAAGACGTGGAGCGGGGAATGGTGCTGGCCAAGCCGGCGTCGATTACGCCGCACACGAACTTCAAGAGCTCGGTGTACGTGCTGAGTAAGGAAGAAGGCGGCCGACACACGCCGTTCTTCAAGGGCTACCGGCCGCAGTTCTATTTCCGCACGACGGACGTGACGGGGGTGGCGGAGCTGCCGGAGGGCGTGGAGATGGTGATGCCGGGCGACAACGTGGAGCTACAAATCGATTTGATTACGCCGGTGGCCATGGAGAAGGGCCTGCGCTTCGCGATTCGCGAGGGCGGCAGGACCGTGGGCGCGGGAACGATCTCGGAAATTATCAAGTGAAGACAGGGATCAGGTTTCAGGAATCAGGGATCAGCAAGGGACTGGGCTAGGAAAGCGCTGAGGCTGGATCGAGAGCGACAGGAACTGAGAACTGGGAACTGAACAGCGGAAGGAATCGTACATGCGGGAAATCATTACGATGGAATGCACCGAGTGCAAGGAGCGGAACTACTCGACGACGAAGAACAAGAAGACCGTAACGGGCCGTCTTGAGTTGAAAAAGTTCTGCAAGCGCTGCCGCAAGCACCAGGTGCACAAGGAAACGAAGTAAGAAAGGCAGGGATCAGGGAACAGGGATCAGGGATGCGGCACAGGGAGAGCGAACGGGCTCAACCAAGCTGAGAAAAACTGACCCCTGAAACCTGAACCCTGACCCCTGCATTCAGGGGCGTAAGCTCAACGGCTAAACTGCCGGTCTCCAAAACCGGACTTGGGGGTTCGAATCCCTCCGCCCCTGCCAGTTTGAGAAGGACAGCTATTAGCCATTAGCTATTAGCTCTTAGCTTGGGCGCGGTGGATCAAGCTGATGCGGCGAGCGCAAGTAGGATGAAGCTGGAAGCTGACGGCTGAAAGCTCGAAGCTGGAGAAGGGTTAGAAGCATGGCGACGAAGACGGCAATGGAAAAAGGTGACGAGCGGTCGGCCAAACGGCAAGAGCCGGGAGCGCTGGCTGAGTTTGGAGGCGGCGCGTTGAGCAAGTGGACCGAATTTACCAGCTTTCTGCGCGATGTGCGCGCGGAGATGCGCAAGGTGGTGACGCCTTCGCCGAAGGAAGTGCGGGTGACGACGGGCGTTGTGATCGTCGCGGTCTTCCTGTTTGGGCTGTTCTTCTTCATCGTCGACGGCATTTTCAGAGTTGCGGTGTATGGTCTGCTCGGCAAGCTAGGCGGATTGCAATAGCCGGTGCAGCACGGAATCGAGAGTGGAATGAAGGAAGACCTGGAACAACCCGCAGAGGCGCAGGCCGCAGAGGCGCAGGCAGAGACGGCGGCAGCGGTCGAGACAGAGACTGAGGCGCCGGCGCCCGAGGCGGAAACAACCTCGACAGAGGCTAGCGCAGCGGAGCCGGAGACGGCAACGGCGGCAGGGCAAGAAACAGAAGCTGCGGCAGAGCCGGCAGTAGCCGCAGCGGAGCCGCAGCCGGTGCGCAACGAGAATTTCCGGTGGTACATTCTGCACGCCTATTCGGGCTTCGAGCGCAAGGTTCGGGAATCGATTGAGAGCCGCGTGCAGGCGTTTGGATTAAAGGAGCGAGTGGGGCGCGTGATGATTCCCACCGAGCCGGTGACGGAGATCGTCAACGGCAAGAAGCGCACGGTGGAGCGGGTGTTTCTGCCCGGCTACGTGCTGGTGGAGATGGAGCTCGATAACGAGCTATGGCATGTGCTGAAAGACACGCCCAAGGTGACGGGGTTCCTGGGCACCGGCGACAAACCCGTGGCGCTGAGCGAGGAAGAGGTGAGCTCGATTCTCTTCCGTAGCGAGACAGCCAAAGACAAGCCGCGGATGAAGATCAAGTTTGAGAAGAGCGAACAGGTTCGCATCACTGACGGGCCATTCGCCAACTTCAACGGCGTAGTGGACGAAGTCAACGAGGATCGCGAGACGCTGAAGGTGATGGTGACGATCTTCGGGCGGTCCACGCCGGTCGAACTCGAGTTCGGCAAAGTGGAAAAGATTGAGTAGTCGAAGCTCTCAGCTAGTAGCTTTCAGCTTCTAGCCGGGTTGGCGATCTAGCAGCCCCCGGTTGCGAGCGAACTCTGAGGATTCGGCACCAAAATTCGTATGAGGAAATGACCAGCCAAAAGCTAAGAGCTAGAAGCTAGAAGCTGGTTTCAAAGGAAACGACATGGCACCTCCGAAGAAGATTAACGGCTACGTGAAGCTGCAGATCGAAGCCCGAAAAGCAACGCCCGCGCCGCCGGTTGGCCCCGCGCTGGGCCAGGCGCAGGTCAATATCATGGAGTTCTGCAAGCAGTTCAACGCCAGGACGCAGAACAAGGAGATGGCCGGGCTGATCATTCCGGTCGTCATCACGGTTTACGGCGACCGCACTTTCAGCTTTGTGACCAAGACGCCGCCGGCAGCGGTGCTGCTGAAGAAGGCGGCGGGGATCGAGAAGGGATCGGGCACGCCCAACAAGGAAAAGAAGGGCAAGGTGACCGAGAAGCAGGTGCGCGAGATCGCCACGCAGAAAATGCCGGATTTGAATGCGGCGTCGATCGATGCGGCGGTGAAGAGCATCAAGGGAACGGCGCGATCGATGGGGATTGAAGTGGTGGGATAGTCCGCGCCCTGGTTCAGCTTGGATAAGACTCCAATTTAAATAAAACGGCCCTCCCGAGCGGGAGGGCCGTTTTGTGTTGGGCGCGCTATGGTGCGTTGGTGCAATGAATATCGAGCGGGGCGTCCATCCACTTTGCATTCTCCTGGTGGCCGCGCGGTTCCATTCCGGCGAGGAAGCGGACGCTTTGCACCTGAGGCGTGCGGCGCACCTGGCCTTCGCTGGTGACCGTTGCCGTACCATCGGCTCCTACGTCGAGGGATCCCTCACGATTGGCTGCCACGGCGCCAGCTTGAAACTGGAAATAGGCGGGGCCGGGGCCATCGGCTTTGAGGGTTCCGACGAGCTTGACCGCGACCGGGCACGCGCCGGTGTAGTGCTGTGGCGTGACCTGGATTACGACTGACGTGACGCGAGCATTGCCAGTGGGGGGCGGAATGAGCGGAACGGTTTGTGGCGTTGATGATGAATACGGGGGTCGTGCAGGCACGGCGGCCGCAGTGCCGGTGCAGTTGATCGTGAAGCCCGCATTGTTGGAACCTTTCATGGACGCATCGTGATTTCCGGAGGCATCTTCGCCGACGGCTTCGAGGATTGGGTAGACGCCGATCTGATTGCCGTAGCCGGGGTCGGGCTGATTGAACGTGATTAATTGACTCACGGTTTTTGCGCCGGCCGCGGTGAAGGTGATGGTATCGCCGGGCTCCATCTTACCCACGCCAAATTGGTAGAACACCTTTCCCGGCCCGTCGGTGGTGATGGTTCCGGTGAACTTGATGTGGGCCGGGCAGGGGCCGGTGTAATTGGGAACGGAATCGAGCTTGACGGCGGTAACGTTGACGGCCGGTTTGGAAGCGGGCGCTCCCGTGCTGAACTCGGCGTGAACGCCGATCGCAGTGGCTTCACCACTCACGACTTTGCAGCCAGTGGGAGGCGCGAAAGCAGACGCGGGTGGCCTGGCGAAGCTGAGTTGCTTAACTTCGAGCATCGTGGTGGCCGCGCCTCCGGGCGGGACCATGACTTCCTTGACCGGGAAGCCGCCGGGATCGGCGATCCACGCCGTGACTTTCATCTGGTCCGCGGTCATTTCCATGATTTTGGCGGGGATGCCGTTCACGATCTCCCTACGCAGCAGCGTGGCGTGGGCGAGGAAGTCCTTCATCGAATCTGTCGAGGCAGTGATGACGTCGAATTCATCGGGCACTGCGGGCGAAGTGTAGGTCATCACCGAGCAGGGCACGGAAGGATCGCTGACGAGCTTGGTGTAGATCTTGTGCGCCTGTAAATCGTAGAGGATGTGGTTGTGGAATTCCTTGGCGCGGCCGGGGCCGATGGGCAAAATCTGGTCGATGGCTTCTTTGGGGCCGTCACGAGCGACCTTCACAACAGAGGGCCCCATGAGGCTGGTCGCGGGATCCTGAATATAGGAATAGACCTGCGGGACGGACGTTTGTGGCCACAGACATGGGGTGAGAGCAGTGAAAACGATGAAGGGCATTAACAGGTGAGTTGTGGCGCGGAGCATGATGGTTTTCTCCTCGTTCGGGGAGCTTGGAATTGCAGAATCACGGCCCTGTTGGATTCAGTTCGTATTCAGCGGACAAACTCGTCACACGCTTCGGGAATCGAGGCCGGCAATTGAGCCTCCTCGGACGAAAGGCGAGCAAGAGCAAACGCGGTTGCTCAGCAACTTGGCCAGCGTGTGAAAACTGCAGCGATGGTAGCACTGCCAGGTTCGAGTGGCTTGGAAATCTTCCGTGGGAACTCCAGCCGTCTGTCTACACCTCTGCGGGTTCCATGCCCATGATTTCGATTTCGAGGCCGCCGAAGTCGGGATGGTCGTTTTCGCGGATCCGGTAGGCGAGGTCGATGAGACTGCCTTGAACGAGTTGAAGCTCGATGGCGCGCTCGGCGAGGTTCCAGCCGACGGCGCGGATGGCAGCGATTGGAGCGGCGGAAGCGGGCAGGCGGGTAGGGGAACCATTCGGTGGCGCGGCTGGGGAGGGGGCGAATGACGGAGTGGAGGGCGAAGTGACGGTTTGGGCGAGTTCGAGGCGGAGGTGTTGAGCCTTCATGATGCGCGGCGGAGCGAGCAGGCGCGCGGAGCGGGCGATGAAGATGGGCTCGGGATTGCCGTGGCCGAAGGGCTCGAGCTTGCGCAACCATCCGGCGAGGACGGGAGTGATGCGGTCAAGCGGAAGTTCGGCATGAATGCGGAGGAGGCGCTCCGGCTCGCGCGCGGCGAGGTGCGCGTTGGCGTAGGTGCGAAGACGGCACTTGAGATCGGGAAGTTTTTCAGCGGGAAGAGCGAAGCCGACGGCGAAGGCGTGGCCACCAAAGCGGGTGAATAGGTCGGCGCAGGACTCGATGGCTGCGAGGAGTGGGAAGCCGTCAACGGAGCGGCCGGAACCGTGGGCGACGCCATCGTCAATGCTGACGACGATGGCGGGCTTGGCGGTGCGCTCGACGACGCGCGAGGCGAGAATGCCGATGACGCCGCGATGCCAACCGTCACCGTCGATGACGAGGAGGCGGTCTGTGGCGATTTCGGAGTCGGAGGCAAGACGGGATTCTATGACGGTGAGTGCGGCAGCCTCGACATCGCGGCGCTCGCGATTGAGGCGATCGAGTTTTGTGGCCAGCTCGACGGCGCGGTGCGAGTCGCGCGTGGAGAAAAGCTCGATGACATCGGAGGCAACGTCCATACGGCCGGCGGCGTTGATGCGCGGGGCGAGGCGAAAGGCGACGTCGAAGCCGGTGATTTGCTTGCTGGCGGGATCGAGCGCGGCAGCGGCGAAGAGCGCGCGCAGACCGGCGCCCACGGGGCGACGGAGCTCGCGCAGGCCGAGGGCGGCGATGGTGCGATTTTCGCCGCTGAGAGGAACGGCGTCGGCGATGGTGGCGATGGCCGCCATCTTGAGAAAGCTGGGCAGGGTTTTTTCGCGGGCGCGAGCGGGATCGCGGCGCTCGAGCAGTGCCTGCGCGAGTTTGAACGCGATGGCAGCGCCGCAAAGAGATTTTTCAGGGTACCTGCAACCGCGCTGATTCGGGTTCAGGATGGCGAGGGCGGCGGGAAGCGCGTCGTTCGCCGCAATACTACCCACGGACGAAGACCTGTCCGTGGCGGCTTCCGCCGGCAGATGGTGATCCGTGATGATGAGGTCGAGGCCGAGACGGCGCGCGGTTTCAGCTTCAGCGAATGCGCGCATTCCGGTGTCGACGGTGACCACGACGCGTACACCTTCGGCGTGGGCCGATTCCAGGACGCTTGACTGCATGCCGTAGCCGTCGCGCAGGCGATGTGGAACGTGAAAGCGCACTTCACCGCCCAGCATTTCGATGGCGGTCTTGAGCAGGACAACGGCGACGGTGCCGTCAACGTCGTAGTCGCCGTAGAGAAGGATGGGTTCTCGCGCGGCGATGGCGCGTTCGAGGCGCTCGACCGCAACGGACATGCCGAACATGAGGAAGGGATCGTGGAGATGCGCAGGCTCGGGATTGAGGAAAGCAAAGGCCTCGGAGGCGGTGGTGATTCCGCGTGCGACAAGCAGCTCTGCGAGTACGATTGGCAGGCGTGCTTCGTGGGCGAGAGAAGCGGATTGACCGGGGTGCGGTTCTGCGAGCAGCCAGCGCTGGGGCGGCAGAGTGCGAGTTGAAGTGATTTGGTCCCGGGCCCCGGTGGCGCCGGCTTGGGCGTTGGCTGGGGCGCTGGTTGGATGGGGCACTGAGGCTTACTCGTCCTCGTCGTCGTGGGAGTGAGCGTCATCGATGACGATATCGTGGAAGCTTTCGACGTTTTCGAGGAGCGACTGATAGCGCTCATACCACTCAGTGGTGGTTTCGTGCAGAAAGACGATGCCCTCGTAGATGAAGCCGAGCTGAATGTAGCCCAACATGCCGGAGTACTTGCGCAGCCACTTTGCCTCGACCATCTCCGCGGCTTCTTCATCGGGGAAGTTCATCTCGCCGACTTCCTCGATGAGAGCGTCGAGCTCATCGCGGTCCAGCGTCATTTCGCTGAAGGTGACGAAGGGAGCGCCGACGTGCTTGGCCATCTCGACAAAGTCTTTCCACGCGTCGGGGTTGCCTCGGCCTTCCCAGAGGACGGAGGGAATGTCGTCGGTGACGTAGCCGGGGAGGCGGTGGAGGCCGTGGCCTTCAATGAAGGCCACCATGTCGTCTTTTAGCGAGAGGAGGTTGTCGGTACTCATTGTCAAACACCCATTCTCGCAGATGGGGGTGCGCGGGCATCAGGAAAACTTTTTGGGTTGGACGCCTGTGGGCGTGATTGGCGAGATCGGCGCGGGGAGGAGGCGCGGGACGCGGACCGGCGCGGAGTTGTTACTCTGGAATGAATTGAGGAGGATTGCCGCTTGCCAGCATTCGAACGCCACGTCTTTGTCTGCCACAACGTCCGCCCCGCCGATGCACCGCGGCCCTCCTGCACACGCGACGGAACAAGCGAGTTGCATTCGCGGTTGCAGCAACTGTCGCGCGACGCGGGGCTGGGCGGCCGGGTGAGGATTAACAAATCCGGCTGTCTGGACCAGTGCGAACACGGGCCGACGGTGGTGGTGTATCCAGAAGCCGTGTGGTACGGGAACGTAAGGCCGGAGGATGCGGACGAGATTGTTACGGAACACCTGGTGGGCGGACGGCCGGTGGAGCGGCTGCGGATTGCCGAGGAGTGCATCAACTCGAAGACCTGCCCGCACCGGAGTTAAAGGCAGGGATTAGGGACCAGGGACAGACATGCGATGAAGCGCAGAGAGTTTCTCAAGGTTGCGGGAGCGGCTTCGGCGGCGACGATGGCGCACGGGGCAATGGCGCAGCCAGGTCGCGGCTGTTCGATCATCATCGATGGGAACGATCCCGTAGTCGGAGCACCGCCAATTCGGTGGGCAGCGGAACAATTGCGCGGGGCGCTGGCGGCGAAGGGCGCGTTGTGCCGGATCGTTACGACCGGCGAGCGGGTTCCGGGGTCCGCGTTCTATGTGCTGGTCAACTCAGCGGGACTGACGTCAGCGGGACCGACGGCCCCTTCGAGCGCTCCGCATCTTCCTGCGTGGCGTCCCGGTGCGGAGTCGTTTGCTTTGATGCCGGGAAGGTTCGCCGGAATGCCTGCGACATTTGTTTCTGGCAGCGATGTGCGCGGCTACGTTTACGGTTTGCTGGAGATGGCAGAACGAGTGCGATTTGCCGCGGACGCGAGAACCGCGCTGCACCTGGCGCAGCCAATTCTGGAGCGGCCGACCAATGAAGTGCGGAGCGTTGGGCGCTACTTTTGCAGCGAAGTAGAGGACAAAGCGTGGCTCTGGGACAAAGATTTCTGGCTGGGGTATCTGGATTTGCTGGTCGCGTGCCGATTCAACCGGTTTTGCCTCGGGTTCGGGCTTGAGTACGACTTTCCCAAGGGCGTAACGAGCGATTACCTGCACTTTCCGTATCCATATCTGGTTAACGTGCCGGGGTACAACGTGCGCGTGATGCAACTGGCTGCCGCGGACGGAACGGTTCTTGCGACGCCTGTCGAGCTCAGCGATCGCGAACGGCAGATGAACCTGGAGGCGCTGAAATTCATTGCCGCGCAGACAGCCGCGCGGGGACTGCACTTCCAGCTTGGACTCTGGACTCATGCTTACGAGTGGACCGACAGCCCGCATGCGTATCACAGTATCGAGGGGCTGACCAAGGAGACGCACGCAGTCTATTGCCGCGATGCACTGGCGATGCTGTTGAAGCAGTGTCCGGAAATCCAAGGGCTGACGATGCGCGTGCATGGCGAGAGCGGGATTCCGGAGGGAAGCTACGACTTTTGGCGGACATTGTTCGAGGCGATCCAAGGATGCGGGCGTTCGGTCGAGATCGACATGCATGCCAAGGGCGTGGATCAAACGATGATCGATATTGCCAACGCGACTGGAATGCCAGCAAAGCTGGGAGCGAAATATTCCGCGGAGCACCAGAGCCTTGGCTACCAGCAGGCAGACATTCGGCCGCTGGAGATTCCGAAGCCGGGGAGCGAGGCGGTGGGACCTTTCAGCGTGAGCTCCGGGGCGCGCTCCTTCACGCGGTACGGATATGCAGATTTTCTGAAAGCGGGTAGCCACTACAAAGTGCTATTTCGACTGTGGCCGGGCACGCAGCGGCATTTATTGAGCGCGGATCCGGAGATGGCGGCGGCTTACGGAAGGACCGCGCATTTTTGCGGGGCGGTTGGACTGGATTTGATGGAGCCGCTGACATTCAAGGGAAGGGAAGGTTCGGGACAAACGGGTGGGCGATGCGCGTATGCCGACGCGAGCCTGAACCCGAAGGACGACTGGGAGAAATTCGAGCTTTACTACAGGGTGTGGGGACGGCGGCTTTATGATCCGGACGCGAATCCGGAGGCGTGGCTCCGGTGGCTGCGCAGCCAGTTTGGGGCTGGCGCAATCGCTGTGGAGACGGCCGTGGCGAATGCGAGCCGGATCTTGCCGCTGCTGACATCGGCGCATTTGCCATCGGCATCGAATCACTCGTTCTGGCCGGAGATGTACACCAACATGCCGATGGTGCGCGGAACCGGGTTCACGCCGTACAGCGATACGCCGGAGCCGAAATGCTTTGCGACGGTGAGTCCGCTCGATCCGGTGTTGTTCGCAACGATCGAGGCGCATGCCGCGGACGAGATGGGGCTCGCGGCGAATCCGAAGTACTTCCCGATCGAGGTAGCGCAGTGGATAGAGGATTGCGCAACCGCATCGAGCGCCGCGCTTGACGAGGCACGCAGCAAGACAGCAGCGCGGCGGTCAGCTGCCTTTCGCCGGATCGAAGCGGACGTGGAGATTCAGATCGGACTGGGATGGTTTTTTGCGTCGAAGCTGCGCGGCGGCGTGTTGTATTCAGTCTTTGAGCAGTCGGAAGAAACAGAAGCGGGCCGGAAGGCGATCGACGAATACAGAATGGCACGCGAGGCGTGGGCAGGCATGGCAACGGGAGCCGCGGCAGTTTACCGGGCCGACGTTTCATACGGAAGCACGCCGATGCGGCGCGGGCACTGGAGCGACCGGTTGAGCGCGATCGACAGAGATATTGCGGCGGTCACGGATAGGGTGATGTCGGTGGGGCGATTGGACATGTCGTCGCAAGACACGCGGCACACGATTGTGGAAGCGGCGGGCCGGCCGGAGCGGCCTCTTGTGGCGTGCAATCATTTGCCGCCGGCGAGCTTTGAGGCCGGCGCGCCACTGAGGGTAGCGGTCACCGTGCTGGTGCCGGATGAGGTGAGCTCGATTCGACTTCATTACCGGCATGTGGACCAGGCAGAACGGTGGAAGCGTGTGGAAATGCAGGGAGATGGAGGGAGCTTTACGGCGGCGATTCCGGCTGACTACACGAAGTCCGATTTCCCGCTGGAGTACTACTTCGATCTCGTGGGAAAGAGCGGGGCGGCTCGTCTGGAGCCGGCATTCAATGCGACCCTCTCGAATCAGCCGTACTATACGGTGATGCGTAGTGGGGCGTGACGCGGGGCCGGGGCAGTCGAGATTCGAGTGCGAGCCGGCGGCGAGGCGCAAATCAAAGCCAGCTATGCCGGTTAGCGAGTGTACAGGCGCGGGTGCGGTGCGGTATTCTGGGATTTAGCCCATGATTTTTTCTCGCGACTACATAGGGTATCTCACCCGCCGCACGGTCAAGCACCTGATCGACGCAAAGATGATCACCACCAGCGACTTGAAGGTGACGGAAGCGCGCGTGAATACGGCTCTGCTCGAGGAGTTCTCGCTCGAGGACCGCATCAACGAAGAGGTGCGCGTGATTCTTGACGCGTACTCCGAGGAGATGCGCAAGAGCGGCGCGCAATACGCAGAGATGTTCAAGAAGGTGAAGACCGAGCTGACCAAGAAGTACAAGGCGGTGCTATGAGAATCAACCGCGACAAGCTGAACAAGCTGGCCCACACCGTGGCAGATACGCTGGCCGAAATCGACCAGGTGGGGTTCCTGGAGGATCGCAACACGATCCGGCAGGAGGCGCGGAAGGAGCTGGAGATTCTGCTGACCGAGGAGGCAAAGATCGACACGATGGCGCGGCAGAAGATCGCCAACCAGCGCAAGATTATCCTCGAGGGCTCGCAGGAGTGGGACATTCTGTACCGCAAGTACTACAACGAGGAAGTGCGCAAGCTGGGGATCTAGAGCAGCGTCTGCGCCTTTGGCTTGGTTTCCGGTTTTTGCTAAAGTAAAGGAGTAGCCCGCGTCCGCGGGCCACCCCGCACAATAAGTGGCGCTATCGTCTAGGGGTTAGGACGTGAGATTCTCAATCTTAAAACCCGGGTTCGATTCCCGGTAGCGCTACCAAACTCCCCTCTCATGCAGTCTCATCCCGTCTCATCCCAACAGTTAAATCCAATAAAATCAACAAATCGTCATCTAGCAGTGTCTCATGCGCTCTCTTGACAGCTTGGGGCAACTGGGGGCAACATTGGGGGCAACTGCGGCAACGGTTCCGAGAGTTGCCCCCAGGAGGCTTTCAGATGCCCCTTACAGCCCTCAAGATCAGCAAGATTAACCCCGATGCCGAAAAGTCACTTCGCCTGTTTGATGGACGCGGCCTTTATCTGGAGATTGCCCCCAGCGGCGGGAAGTGGTGGCGGCTGAAATACCGCATCGGCGGGAAGGAAAAGCGCCTGTCCCTCGGGGTCTATACCGCAGCGGGGTCAAAGACAGTGGAAGTGGGTCTGGACGCCGCGCGCAAGGCGGCTGAGGATGCCCGGCAACTGGTGCGTGATGGAGTGGACCCGAGCCAAGAGCGCAAGGCGGAAAAGCTGCGCGCGGCGCACCAGATGGGAAACACGTTCGAGGCCGTTGCGCGTGAGTGGCACGCCAAGCAATCGGCTGCATGGGTTCCCGCTCACGCCGCGCGCATCTTGCGCTTGTTTGCACGAGATATTTTCCCGCACATTGGCAGCCGCCCGATTGCGGAGATTGAAGCCCCTGAACTGCTGACCGTGCTGCGCCGGATTGAGGGGCGAGACGTGGCGTTCACCGCCCATCGTGCGAGACAGTACAGCGGCATGGTTTTCCGCTATGGCATTGCAACGGGACGCTGCAAGCATAACCTCGCAGCCGATCTGCGCGGCGCTCTCGCTCCGATCCAAGAAACCAACTTTCCCGCTGCGACGGAACCGAAGGAATTTGCCGCGATACTGCGCTCCATTGATGCCTATGATGGGACTCCCACGGTGCGTTGCGCTCTGCGCCTTGCTCCGCTGGTTGCAGTGCGCCCTGGTGAACTGCGTAAGGCCGAGTGGAAGGATGTTGACCTGGACATGGCCGAGTGGCGCTATGTTGCATCCAAGACGCACCCGAACCACATCGTTCCACTAAGCAAACAGGCCGTTGCGATCCTGCGCGAATTGCAGCCGCTCACCGGAACCGGGAAATATGTATTCCCTGGTGCGCGGAGCGCCAAACGTCCCATGTCGGACAATGCGGTATTGGCTGCGATGCGGCGCATGGAGATTCCCGCCGATGTGATGACCGGCCACGGATTCCGGGCTTCGTTCCGAACCATTGCCGATGAAGTGCTCAAGTTCCGCGTGGATTGGATTGAGCACCAGTTGGCACACATGGTCAAAGACGCTAATGGCCGCGCCTACAATCGCACATCCTTTCTGCCGGAGCGAAAGCGCATGATGCAACGCTGGGCCGATTACCTGGACGATCTCAAGGTCGGGGAAACGTCTAAGGTGATCGTGGGCAATTTCGCGCGGGCCGGAGCATAGGTGATCGGTTAGAGTTCCCTTTCCTTGAGACTGCGCCGCGATGTGCACGAAATCCACAGACAGGGCGTGTTGCTCGAAGCGCGCTTATGGTATATTTTGAGCGAACATGGGAAAAGTGAGTAAGCACGGGATGTGCGGCCCGCAACCGGCCCTAAACTAGACGGCTCCCGTGGCTATGTAGTCCGGCCAAAGACTGGGGTAAGCCATTGCCCCTCACAAGGTGGCGGCACGGACGAAAACTGAATTCCCATGTGAGAAAAGTGTGGGATGTGCGGGCCGGGACCGCCCTTAAACTACACGGCTCCCGCAGCTACGGAATCCGGCCAAAGACTGGGGTAAGCCATTGCCCCTCACAAGGTGGCGGCACGGACAAGCTACTGAATTTACTTTCAGGAGATTGTCATGGCGAACCCTTGCGTCCTTTCTAAGGGCAGCATCCACCTGCCCCAGCCCGCGAATGGGCACCAGCGTTTCTTGCGCCTCCCCGAAGTCCGTAAGCGTGTCCCTTACTCCCGAGCGACCATCTACCGAAAAGTAGCGCGCGGGGAATTCCCCAAGCCCTACGACCTTGGTACTCGCGCTGTCGCGTGGCTCGAATCTGAAATCGACGCCTGGATTCAGGCCCGCATTGAAGCGCGCCTGAGCCATCCGGCAGCCGTGGGAAGCGTGCAGCCATGAGCGGCGCAATAGCAGTGATCGCGCCGACGGATGCCAAGCGGATGTGGAGCGGCGGCCCGCTGCGCCTCTGTTCGTCGATCCGCAAGGGCCGAAGGTGGATTCCGCTCGCGGACGGTGGATTCGGAGGCCCGTATGTGTGCGATGGCTGTCATAGGCCGGTCGCGGGCGTCTATCGCGTAAATGCTACGCCACAGCGCGGGCCATCGTGGTTGTGCGCGGCGTGCAAAGAATCAGCCGCACGCGAGGCCGTCCATGCCCGCTAGTTGGCAACAATTCATTCCATTCTACATCGACGCTTTCAAGAGCAGCCCGGCGGTCCAGGCAATGCACCCGGCGGCGCGCGCGGGCTACTGGTACCTGCTTTCCCAAGCCTGGCAGAGCGAAGACTGCGCGCTGCCCGCAGATGACAAGCGACTCATGGAGATAAGCGGGCTGGGGGCGCGGCTCTGGAAAAAGCACCGCGCCAACGTACTCGAAAACTTCGAGACGCTCGACGATGGTCGGCTCAGGAACGTCGTGTGCCATCGGCTGTGGCAAGAGGCCGAGAAGGTATCCAAACGCAATGCTGCGGCCAGGGAAAAAACCGGCGAACAGCGCCGCGTGTCCGGCAGGCTCGGCGCAGCAAAACGATGGGCAGCGCATGGCAAGCAGCATGGCAAAGACGATGGCAAAGCGATGGCAAACACGAACCTGGCAGATGGCAAAGACGATGGCAAGTGCCACATAGCAAAAATGGCAAACGATAGCCTAACAGGAACAGTAACAGGGACAGAGACAGGTACAGAAGAAAAGCAAAAACAGAAGCAGAAGCAAAAGCCTGGGGCAGACACGTCCGCTTCGCACGATTCCGCTCCGAACGCCGAAGCTGACGACGTGGAATTTCCCGAAGGATCGACGGAGGACCAGTACGCTTGGCGCGTGCTGGAGGCGGCGGCAATCCCGCCTCATGCCCCGTTACTGCGACGGGCGGCGGCCAGCGCGATTGCCATGCTGGCCCGGATGGAGAAATTGAACATGCCCACCGCTGCCAAACAGATGCTGGAGAGGATACGTGAAGCGCAAGAGGACGGAGTTCAGAGATGGTTGCAGTGGTTTCAGGACGGCGAGTGGAAGAAGGCTAACCGGGTTCACTTACCGGAGGACCAATGAAGGCGGCAGAGACCGAAGGCGTTTACAAGAAGGCTTGCCGCAAGCGGCGCCTGCGTCCGAATCAGCCGGAGCTTGAGGAGTGGCATTCGCGGCTCAAAGGGCATGATTTAGCCGACGTGGAGCAGGCCATGAGCGAATGGGATGCGGACACGTCGCTCGATCTTCGCGGACAGCCGAAAAGTAAATGGCTCCCATCGGCGATTGAGCTTGCCAACCTGGCGGCGGCGATAGCGGAGAAAAAGCTGAAGCTGGCCGGTCCTGTCGATTTGCTCTACTGGCGCTGCGAAGGGCCGCAATCGCATCGATGGGTCGCATACATCGGGCGGTCTGTAGACAATGCGGAGACTAGAATTTGCTCATGGTGCGGCGCGGCGGCGCGCGTGGAAACGCGGAGGCCAGATGGAGAGTGAGAGATCAGCGGCGGCTCTGGCGGCGCGTAGGTCAGCAATGGATGCCGAGGGCCAGTCGCGTGCGTCCAGCGCGTAAATCCCACGCCAGAACACCGGCAATCGTGGTTGTGCGCGACGGCGCGCTGTCCCAAAGCCATCGCGCAGACCATTCGCCGCAACGCCGATCTCTTCGCGTGGATTCTACCCCGATCTTGCCACCCGGTTTCTGCAAGGTATGCCGCCCCTGCCCAGGGCTGGAGTCCCAGGCCATCGGGCCGCGCCGCTCTCAACTCCTGCCGTCTTCCTCGCGCGCGCGAGAGCGCCCCCGCGACCCGCCACTAACCACGCGAAATAACTTACTTACAGCACCATTTGCGGCAATTTCTCCGCTCCCAGGAGTTTTTGAGAAAAAATCTAATATCTACTATATTTTTGAATCACTTGCGCCAGTTATTTTCTTGCTTTTGCAGTTTTCCACGTCGGCGCGCAGAACGTGACTCAGTCGTGACATTTGAAGGCCATCGCGCGGTCTTTTCGCTTTCATGCAGCGCTTTGGAGTGGGAGAATCGGGAGCATGGATTAACACCAAACTGGCCCGTCCGTGGGATACCGGAAGCGCCCCGTTTTAGCTATCGTTTTAGGCCGGAGGGCCTATGAAAGCGCTGTATGTCTTGCTGCTTTGCTGCGCAACCGCCGGGTTCGCAAAAGACAAGACCAAACCCCAATACGTCTACAAAGATGGCACGCTTATCAGCTTTCGGACAGTGGATGCGGGTTCAAGCTGCTACACGAATGGAACAACCGGGGGCCAGGTGAGCGGAGAAGTCGATGACTACGGAAACATCTCTGGAACCGTCACCGGCCATACAAGTTCGTCCACGTCATGCGTCCCCAGACAGGTTGCGTATTACACCCTTGCAGTCGGGAATCAGACCTACATCCTTACACCCGGCCTAACCAAGCGAGAAGGGTTCACCGCGCTGGCGACTCTGGGATACAGCCGCCTTTTTGAAAAGGCCAGCGTGCTTTACGGGCTTCCGGCGGGAACACCAATTCAAGTGAGAGCCGAAGGGTCCGCGATCTACGTGAGGGTAAGTGAGCGAGAGTCGAAATACCGCATCGAGGCTGTGAGCGGGGATGCGACGGCTCCAACGCAGGGGACCGTTCGGCCCTCCAACCCGGCCGCGGCCAGCATCGACCCGGCGTTGCTCTCAAGCGCGCTTTCTGGTGACGCAAATGCGGAATTCACTTTGGGCAGCAAATACGCATCCGGCCAGGGTGTGCCCAAGGATTACGCCCTGGCCGCAGTGTGGGATCGCAAAGCGGCGGAGCAGGGCAACACCGGCGCGGAGCTTGCTCTCGGGGCGATCTATTTCATGGGTGAGGGAGTGCCGCGCGACTACGCTCAGGCATCGCTCTGGTGGGACAAAGCTGCCGAGCAAGGCGACGCCACGGCACATTATGCCCTGGGCATGATGTACGCGAATGGGCAAGGGGTTCCGCAGAATTTTTCGGAAGCGTACTACCGATACTCGCTCGCCGCGCAGGGAGTCATTGTTGGCATCAAGCCCGAGCAAGTCGCCAGCGACCGGGACGCCGCCGCCGCCCACCTTTCTCCATCGGAGTTGGCAAACGCCCGTGAAAGGGTACGCCAATGGCTTGCATCGCACGCGGGACAAGTCGCTACCCGGTGAACGGCGCGCCCGACCTTCCGCCAGCAATCCATGCGGTCCACGTCCCCCGACCCGCGTATAGTGGCCTGGAACGCGAATTCAGACTTACGGGGCACCTATGAATCTCAGAGAAGGAACGCGCCGTCTAGCCTTGCTCCTGGGAGCGGCGGGCGCAATCATCGGTGGGGTGTTCGCATACGCGCAACTGCAATCCACGATGCGCCAGAGAGCGGATCACAAGCAGTTTGAGCAGTTGGCGAATTCGGATGCCGTACAGCAGGACCGCAAGGACTTTCTAGCCGGTTGGGTTTCGATTGACTCCAAAACTGGAGAGCGGATTCAGTGGGACCAGCAAGTGGACAAGGGCGGCATCAAGACTATCCATTGGACCAAGGATAACGAGATTGAATCAATCGAGACAGAGGACGGCCAAACCCTCTATCCAACACCAGCGCCCGGCGTGTGGTCGTATTTCCTGATAGCAATTCTGCCCATGCTCGGCTTTTTCATTCCGTGGGGCGTGGTCCGCGCAATCGGATGGACACTAGCCGGTTTCATCCAGCCGACACGGTAGACCGCGCGCGGCCAAAGATACAGCCGCTCACTCAATCGTCCCTGTGGCGGGGGATAGGTACTTAGAATTTGCCACCCGGCCTCTGCAAGGTGTGCCACCCCCACCCAGGGCTGGAGTCCCAAGCGCCGCGCCGCGCCACGTTCCGCAGTCTCGCTTCACGATCCGACGGAGCAACGCGCCGTTCGCGTAGCGGCTGGATTCCGCCTCCGCACTGTACGCTTCACTTGCTCAAACAGGACGGCGGGCATCGAGGGAAACAGGACTCTGGCGGGATTCCGAGAGCAGATTCACTTTCAGTGAACCCGTAGCCACACTTGAGGTCACAACCGCGCGACAGGTACACGCGCGGAGACGAGAAAAATAAATTTGCTCTGGGGGCAACTTTGGGGGCAACTTCACTTTCTGTTGTCTCGTTTCATAAATAGAATCAATAAGTTAAATGGACTATTCGATAGACGGTAGCGCTACCAATCTTTTCATTCAGCTGACTTCAGAGCTTATCCCACCATCTCCGCCCGTTGCCGCTATTGATCGTTGCCCAATCTGGCGGGAATGAGCGTTGGTTCAGCGGGCGACGTACGCGGTCGCGCTTCCCACCGACTGTCTATCAAACGGCTCCTCGAAGCCGAATGCCGTCTCAACGCCTCCCAGCAGCAGCCATCCGCCGCGAAACAAGGTGCCGTGGAGTTCCTTCATGATCTTCTTCTTGGTTTCGGCATCGAAATAGATCATGACGTTGCGGCAGAACACGAGATCGAATGGCCCGAGGGCGCGCAGGCTCGCGCGCAGGTCAATCGATTCAAAGTTGACCAGTTTACGAACTGCATCGCTCAACTGCCATTCCGCGTCGCGGCGGCGAAAATACTTGACCAGGAGAGCAGCCGGCAAGCCCCTGTTCACCTCGATCTGCTGGTAGTTTCCGGACCGGGCACGATCCAAGACCTTCGAAGAAAAGTCGGTGCCCAGGATCTGAATGTCCCAGCCACTCAAGCCCGCCTCAATAAGGAGCATGGCGAGGCTATAGGCTTCCTGCCCGGTGGATGCCGCAGCAGACCAGAAGCGTAGCTTCCTCGTATCTCGCCGCTCTTCCATCAAACGCGGCAACAGGACGTTTCGAATGGCGTCATATTGGGCAGGATCGCGGAAGAAGTAGGTTTCATTGGTCGTCATGGCCTCCACGACCTGATGGCCGACATCGACCCTGCGATTTGTCTGTATGAATTCGCACAGTTCGTTAATCGTGCCGAGGCCGAGCTGCCTGACGATGGGCGCGAGGCGGGTTTCGAAGAGGTAGTCTTTGTCTTCTTCGAGCACGATGCCCGCCTGGGAATAGACATGCTGCTGAAGAAACCGGTAGTTCTCCGGGAGGATTTGCGCAATTGAGGTATTTCCGGACATCCATTCCCTCTTAGATTCGCTGAGTCCTGCGCAAAATCTCGGGCACGATTTGGTCGAGCGGCAGCACGCTGTCGGCGAGGCCAGCTGTGACCACGGCGCCGGGCATCCCCCATACGACACTCGAAGCCTCATCCTGTGCGAGGATGCTTGCACCTTGTGCTTTGAGGATCTCGGCTCCGCGCAAACCATCGTGCCCCATGCCGGTCAAAACAGCGGCGATGACCGCGCCGCCATACACCTCGGCGATCGAGGAGAAAAGCGCGTCAACGGCTGGACGGCAGAAGTTCTGAAGCGGCGACTGATCCAATTGGACACGCACTTCGCCGCTGCGCGCAGCCACCTTGAGATGAAAGTCTCCGGGGGCGATGAGTATCTTGCCGGCGATGACCGGATCGCCCTGGCTTGCCTCTTCGACCGACAGCGGGCACGTGGTGTGAAGGCGCTCAGCGAGGAAGCGCGTGAAGAGCGGCGGCATGTGCTGCACTAAGAGAACCGGCAACGGGAATCCAGTCGGCAGATGCGGCAGAATGGCGCCAAGAGCGGACGGGCCGCCGGTGGAAACTCCGATAGCCACAACTTTAGGCTGCTGCTTTGCGCTGAGCGCGAAGGATGGGATACGCTCTCGCGGCGACGTTGCGAGAGTCTGCAGCGCCTGCGGCCGCGGTGTAGCGCTCGACTTTGCCGGCAACAGGAAAAATTGCTTGATCTTCGGGATCAGCTCTTCACGCAAGCGGATCATGGATTGATCGAGCGACCCCTCGTTCGAAGCCTTGGTCACGTAGTCGTCAGCGCCCAGAGTTAATGCTTCGAGTGTCACCTCCGCGCCGCGCTCGGTGAGTGTGCTGAATATGATTACGCGGAGCTGGGAATACTCGCGCCGCAGCCGGCGGAGCGTCTCCAGGCCATCCATCTCCGGCATCTCGATATCCAGGGTGAGCACGTCGGGATTCAGCTGCGGGATGAGCCGCAGCGCAATCGAGCCGTTGGCCGCCGCGCCGACAACCTCGAGTTCCGGATCCCGCTCCAGGGCGTGCGTGACCAGACGGCGGATGACCACGGAGTCGTCCACCACCAGCACACGTATCCGCTCCCCGGCCTGGAGAGTCCGCCTGTTCAGCACGGCCATTTCATGCTCCGCACATCCGGATTCCAGCGAGCTGGAGTTTTCCTACAATAATGTCCTTGGTGAAGGGCTTCATCACATACTCGTTGGCGCCGGCCTCCAGGGCTTCCGCGATATGATCCAGTTCCGTTTCGGCTGTGGCCATGACAACCACGAGCGAAGAGAATTCCGGGTTCTGGCGCAGCCGCTTAAGCAAATCCAACCCGTTCATCTCGGGCATATTCCAATCGACCAGAATCAGCGTCACCGCGGATTTCTCAGCTTGAATCACTTCCAATGCTTCTTTTCCGTTGCCTGCCTCACGAACCTCAAATCCAAGTTCCTTCAATGTCTTGGAGAGGATCGTGCGAATGGCCCTTGAGTCGTCGACTACCAATGCCGTAGCCATCGTTTCCCCCGCAATCGCCGGTTAAGCAAGTGAATACGGCCTGCCGAATGGTTCGCACTCGACAGGCCGCAGTCATGACAGCCGCCTCGATCAGAACGTGAATCTCGAGACGACTTTTTGCAACTGCGCCGCCATATGGCTCAACTCGGCAGACGCCTTCTGCGTATCGTTCGCGCCCTGCGTGGTGTTCTTTGCCGCGAGAGCCACGCCGCCAATGTTCTTGGCAATGTCGCTGACTCCCTTGGCTGCTTCGGTGACGCTATGGCCGATTTCGTTGGTCGTCACCGTTTGTTCTTCGACCGCCGAGGCGATGCTGTTGGAGATGTCGTTGACCTGGTTGATAATGTTGCTGATCTCCTCGATCGCTGTGACCGCTCCCTTGGTGTCGCCCTGAATCGCCTCGATCTTCTGACCGATGTCTTTGTGATTTAAAGCATATCCTTGCCGCGCTGAAAGCATAATGTTGCCGCTCCAACGCACCGCAACTGGTCTATTTTGTTCCAACCTGCGCCCGCATCGTTTCCGGGGCTGAAAGCATAACTTTGCCGCGAGTACAACCTGCTGCGAAGCCACGTCACATTAGTGAATAGCGACTTTTCGGTCATTGGATAGGAATTCAAAGTTCTGCTGATGCCCACGGTAGGCATTCAAGACACAATCAATCGGGAAATAAAGGTCATTTAAAGCATAACGTTGCCAAACGGCAAAGTTATGGTTTAAGTCACAGTCTTCGGTGGCCTTGGCGGTCTGCTTGGCAAGTTCCTTTACCTCGTTGGCCACCACCGCGAAACCGTTGCCCGCTTCACCGGCGCGCGCGGCCTCGATGGTGGCGTTGAGAGCCAGCAGATTGGTTTGCTGCGCAATCGAGGTAATCACCTTGATCACGTTGCCAATCTCCTGGCTTGACTCGCCCAGCTTCTTCACGGTCTCGTTGGTGGAGTGCGCCACGTTGACGGCATTCTTGGCCACCCGCGCCGATTCGTTGGCGTTTTTGGCGATCTCGCGGATCGACGCCTGCATCTCCTCGGAGGCCAAAGCAACCGAAGCGACGTTTTTGGATACCTCTTCGCTGGCCGCCGAAACCACGTTGGCCTGCGTTGCCGTCTCTTCCGCATTGCCCGCCATCTGCTGGCTGACTGCCGTGAGCTCCTCCGACGAGGACGCCAGCGTCGAAGCGTTCTGCGCTGTCACCTTCAATGGCTCGACAACCATCTCGAGAGTCTTGTTGATCCCCTCGACGATCTTGCGGTAGTCGCCCTTGTGCTTGCCGGCGTCCGCGCGCTTGCCCAGCTTGCCTTCGGCTGCCGCCTTCGCTAACTCGTCGGTGTCGTCAATCAGCCTGCCGATGTTGGTTTTGAGCAGGACCAGCCACTCATGAATCTGGTCCAGATCGGAGGCTTTGTCCATTGCTGCCGACATATCGCCGTTCGCGACCTTGGTAATGAAGGCGACCAAATCGGAGAGCCATGCATGCACGCCGTTAATGGAATCCTTCATTTTGGCGTGATCGCCCTTGCAGACAATGTCCACCTTCTCGCGCAGGTTGCCGCCGCGTATCAGCGAGAGCACGCGGTTGCCTTCGCCGATCGGCAGCAGGATCTCGTCGACCATCTGGTTGACGCCCTCGACGATTTTCCGGAAGTCGCCCTGGTGCTTGCTCGCGTCGGCGCGCGTGCTCAGTTGGCCGTCCGCCGAAGCTTTGATCAGACCGCCGGTCTCACTGACCAAGGCATTGATGTTATCGATGCAGTTGTTGAGGTTGTTTTTGATCTCGTTGAAATCGCCGTTGTAGTTGTCGGTGATCCGGGGCGGAATGTCGCCCTTGGAGATGCGGTCAACGTACTCGGCCGAGACGTTCAACGGCTTGATGACGTTGTCCAGCGTCAGATTGAAGCCCTCGATCAGTTTGCGGAAGTCGCCCTGGTGCTTGGTGGCGTCTGCGCGGGTGGCCAGCTTGCCCTCCTGCGCGGCCTGGGCCAGGGCCACGCCATCGGCCACCAACCGGTCGACGGCCTCGATGCAGACGTTCAGGTTGTTCTTGATCTCGTTGAAGTCGCCGTTGTAGTTGTCGGTGATCCGGGGCGGAATGTCGCCCTTGGAGATGCGGTCCACATACTCGGCGGAGACGTTCAGCGGCTTGATGACGTTGTCCAGCGTCAGGTTGAAGCCCTCGATCAGTTTGCGGAAGTCGCCCTGATGTTTGGTGGCGTCTGCGCGGGTGGCCAGCTTGCCCTCCTGCGCGGCCTAGGCCAGGGCCACGCCATCGGCGACCAACGCGCTTACGGCGTCGATGCAGACGTTCAGGTTGTTCTTGATCTCGTTGAAGTCGCCGTTGTAGTTGTCGGTGATCCTCGGCGGAATGTCGCCCTTGGAGATGCGGTCAACATACTCGGCGGAGACGTTCAGCGGACCGATGACTGCGTCGAGAATGCCGTTGACACCGTCGAGCAGCTGGCGATATCGCCCGTCGAAACCTTCAAGGCTGGCTCGTTCGGCGAGCTTTCCATCCCTGGCGGCCTTGGCCAGGCGGAGGATCTCATCCGAAGCTTTCACTTCCACATCGACCGGATTAATCAATTCCATAACCCCGACCGCCTGGTGCCGGTCGTCGAAAACCGGGGCTGCCGTGACCCGCACAGCGATCTGTTTTCCCTGTACCACGGGGAGCGCTTCTCCGGTGCAGGTCTTGCCGGTGTTCACCGCCTGGGCTGCGGCGCATGTGCCTGCGCGGCAGTCCGGATTGTCGAACAGATCCCAGAACTTGACGCCCACGCATGCCTCGATGGGCTTTCCTGCGGCTTGCGCCGCAGCCTGGTTCAGGTGCAGGATCGTGTGATCCCGGTCCATGACCACCACCGGCTGTGGAACCAGTTCAAACAGATCTGCCTTTTCGACCCCCAGACTGTCGAGGGTAGCTTCTTCACGGTCCAACACGGCGGCGCCGGTGGACCTTTCTCGGCCGGGACTTGCCCCGGAGCCGTTGCTGCTTTGTCTTGCCATTGTCGCTGCTCCTTTGCGTTCCTGTTTGGTTAATTCGCCGCCACCGGCAGTTGACCTGTTTTCGGTTCTGGCTTTCCCCGGTCCGGTGCGCATGAGGCGGCGAGTCGTTCGGACTCGCGCAGCCTCTGATTGCAGCGCTCGGTGAGCGGAGGGCCGTGCCCAAAATAGATGCGCCGGACATCGCAGGCGCACAGCTTCCGCAATGCAGCCTGAAATCCGGCCTCGTAGCTTCCCTCGGGCGACGTGATCACGAGCGGCGAATCGCCGGCAAACAACACGCCTTCGTCCTTGTTGTAGAGGCAGATCGAGTCGCTGCTGTGACCGGGCGTATGGATCACCTGGAAGACCCGGTCGCCCATCCGGATCGTTTCCCCGTCGCGCACGGTGGCATCGATGCCCGCCAGGCTCGGCGAAAATGCCAGCACCCTGGGGTGGTACGCCGCGCGGATCTCTGGCAAGAGCGCACAGTGATCGGAATGGCTGTGCGTCACGACCACCTGTTCCACGGCCCACTTGCCGACGCCGGTATTAACCAGTTCATAAGTAAGTAGACATATGTTATGATGCAGGCATGAAGCGCCGCGATGGTCGTGCTCTCGATCACAAGACCTTGGAAGAGATACGGATTCGCGCCGTGCAGAGAGTGCAAGCC
>Ga0224555_1002123_pt1 | contig 24335 bp, 15 predicted proteins | sample 714S23034metaG_FD_180687 | JGI IMG/M metagenome (GOLD analysis project Ga0224555, IMG submission 180687) | Peat soil microbial communities from Stordalen Mire, Sweden - 717 S2 30-34 | ecosystem: Environmental > Terrestrial > Soil > Wetlands > Peat | place: Sweden: Norrbotten County, Stordalen...
GTGCCATAGGAAGTGGAGAGGATGCAAAGATGTGGTCGGCGAGGGCGCCGACCACGACACGCGAGGGCGCGTGTGCTCCCCCAGACCGCGCCATTCCATCGTTAGGCGAGGATTTGGGCTGATTTTGCGCCCTTGACGCCGGTTGGCTGGCCGTTATCGTTGCAGTTGGGGCACAAGGAAATCCAAAATGAAAATGTCAGACCATGTTCGACATCGTGTCCACCGCGCCATGCGGCGGCGGTCCGCTTGGTTCATGGGCTTGCTGCTGGGCGGGGCGCTGTTTTCCCAGGCGGGCGAAAATGACTGGTTCGTGCCGCTGGGGCCGCCGCCCGAGGCGGCTAAACGCCGGATTTCCGGCGGCGAATCCTTTCCGCCGCTGCCGCTGCCGGCCACGCCGTTGCGGCGCACCGAACGCAAACGCGAACCCAGCCCGCCCAAGCTGGCCGCCAAAATCATCTGGGGCGAGGACGCCTCCTTCACTTATGGCTCCGGCGCCGAAACCCGCATCGCGGATTGGAACCTTTGCCCCGGAGACCTTCAGCAACTGATGCGCTCGGCCAGCGAGCGCCTGGGCGTCCGCTACGGGGACGACAGTTTCAGCCTGGCCAGCTTCGACGGCGATCCGGCCAAATGTCCGCTTCTATTTTTCAGCGGCGTGCGCACCATCAAGTTTTCCCCGTCCGAATTGGACTTGCTGCGCCTCTACGTGCTGCGCGGCGGGATGATTGTGGCGGACAACATCGCGGGCGGCCCTTATTTTTACCAATCCTTCCGCGAAGCCATGGAGAAGACCTTCCCGGAGTTGAGTTTTCGCGTCCTGCCGGAAGATCATCCGCTCTATCACATTATGGTGGATGTGAGTCAAGTCAATTACCCGAAGAACCTGGCTTCGCATGAGCCTTTGCTGGAAGGCATGTACGTCTATTCCCGTGTCGGCGTCCTGCTCTCCAAATACGGCCTGGGCTGCGGCTGGGACGGCCACGAAGTGCCGCTGCTCAAACAGGCGGTTTATTACGACGTCAGCTCCGCCGACAAGATCGGCCTCAACATCGCCGGTTATGCCGTCGGCTATGCGCGCATTGGCCGGGCCGAGGCCAAGCCGGAACTTTTCGGCGCGCTGGACGAGAAGCATCCGACCGATGAATTTGTCTTCGCCCAGATCAAACACGACGGGGCCTGGAACGTCGAATCCGGCGGGGCCAGCCGTCTATTGCAGGAACTGCGCCAGAACACGTCTCTGCGCGTGAGCCTCAAACGGGTGCCGGTGCAGCCCGGACATGACGATTTGTCCTCCTTCACGTTTCTGTATCTGTCCGGCCTGGATGACTTTCATTGGGACCCCGCCGCGCGCTCCGCGCTGAAACGGTTTCTGGATTCCGGCGGCACGCTGCTGATCAACAATGGCCTGGGCTTGCGCACGTTCGACGCCGCCGTGCGGCGCGAGTTGAAGAACTTGCTGCCGGGCGCGACGCTGGCCGCATTGCCGCCCGGACACCCGGTTTTCAACACCGTGTTCAAATTGACCCAAGCCGCCTACACGCCCGCCGCCGCCGCGCTCCATCCCAGCCTGACGCAGCCCTTTCTGGAAGGCATCTCACTCAACGGCGATGTCAAGGTGATTTACAGCCCGCTCGATCTGGAAACGGGCTGGCAGGGCTTGAATCCTCCCCTGGCGCGCGCCTACCAGCCCAATGACGCCCTCAAACTGGGTGTCAATATCATCATGTACGCAATGACTCATTGACCCAGCCATGCCCACGCTCGTTTACAAGTTTCAGGAACAGGAACATCGTTTCCCCCTCAAAGACCGCGTCTCCATTGGCCGGCACGGCGAGAACGACCTGTGCGTGCCCAGCGAATCCATTTCTTCGCAGCACGCGGTCATCAAACGGGACGGCGACGGCTACCAATTGGAAGACGCCGGCAGCAGCAACGGAATCGTCGTTGGCGGGCGGCGCGTCCTCTCGTGCCCGCTGCACAGCGGAGTTGTCTTCGCCTTGGGAGACATCGAGTTTGCCTTCACCCTGGATAGCGCGGAACTGGCCGAGGCGGAAGCCAAAAATCCGTCGCCTGCGCGATCCGATGAGGTGATCGCGCAGTTCAAGGAAGCCCGCGACCGCGTGCTGGCGGAAATTGGCAAAGTCATCATCGGCCAGCAGGAGGTGCTCAACCAGGTGCTGGTGGCTCTTTTCGCGCGCGGTCATTGCCTGCTCATCGGCGTGCCCGGCCTGGCCAAAACGCTCATGGTCCGAACCCTTGGCCGCGCGGTGGACCTCCAATCCTGCCGCATCCAATTCACGCCGGACTTGATGCCGTCGGACATTACGGGCACTGACATTCTGGAGGAGGATTCCGTCACCGGCAAACGCGCCTTCCGCTTCCATCGCGGGCCGATTTTCTGCAACCTGCTGCTGGCCGACGAAATCAACCGCACGCCGCCCAAGACGCAGGCGGCCCTGTTGGAAGCCATGCAGGAGCAGCGGGTGACCATTTCCGGCACCAGTTACGATCTGCCCAGTCCGTTCATGGTGCTGGCGACGCAGAATCCCATTGAGCAGGAAGGCACCTACCCGCTGCCGGAGGCGCAACTGGACCGATTCATGTTTTGCATTCATCTGGCCTACCCCAGCGCGCATGAAGAGCAGCAAGTCATCATGGACACCACCCGCCAGGAATCCGCCGCCGTGGGCCGCGTGCTCGATGCGGCGCAGGTTTTGGAACTTCAGCGGTTGGTGCGCCAGGTGCCCGTCAGCCAGCACGTCGCCCTTTACGCCCTGAGCCTGGTGCGGGCCACGCGGCCCAACGGCGAGGGTTCCCTGGATTTTGTCAACCGCTGGGTCAACTGGGGCGCGGGCACGCGCGCGGGCCAGTATCTGTTGCTGGCCGCCAAGACGCACGTGCTGTTGCAGGGCCGTTTCAGCGTCTCCTGCGCCGACGTGCGCGAGTACGCGCTGCCCGTCTTGCGCCATCGCATTTTCCCCACCTTCACCGCCGCCAGCGAGTCCGTCACCACGGACCAGATCGTCAAGAAGATCGTCGCCGCCGTCAAGGAGCCGGTGTACTAAGGGTTACTTCCCTACGACCCGGTAGAACCCGGTCACGAGGGACGCATTGGCGCTGGTGTCGGTATAGGAGGTGGTTGTCCCGGTGGCCACAATGGGCGCGCCGAGATTTGACCAGACGGCGGAGCCGGATAGCGTCGAGGCGACCTGCACTTGATAGGTGAATTCGGGAAGGGACTGCCAGGTCAAAACAACGCCCGTTCCCGGAATTTCGCGCACGCTGGTCATGTTGAACGGCGAGAGCACCGGGGCCGCGGCCGGCGCGCTGTAGGTCAAAGCCACAAGGCCGTTGTTGACATCCAATGAGTAAATCCGGGGGTATTTGATCACCGTGGCCCCGTTGCGCTGGCCGTTGGCATTGACCGCCGGGAAGAATGCCTGATCCAACAAATACGGCGGAGTTCCGCCGCTGCTTATTTGGTACAGCGCCACGTCCATGGGCGTATCGCCAAAGGCGATGCCCGCCAGGATGTTGTTCGTTGCGTCGTAACCAATAGCGCCTACGGACGCGAAAACGGACTCGGCGCTGGTGGCGTTGGAAATATTTTGCAGCAAACTGCAATTGCCGGTCACAGGGTCGAAAGCGAACTCGCGCAAATCGTAGCCGTAACTTTGCGTCCAGAAGGTGTTGCTGGCGCCGAAGGCAATGCCCAGCATGGAGAAGCCGGGCGGAATGGTGATATCGGCGTTGGTGATGGTCAGCAGCGTTGAGGTAAAAATCTGCCCGTCCGTCGTCGTCAACAGCGCGGCGTTGGTGGCCGGACCGCTATCGTAGCCGACATAAGTTCCCAAAAGAATTTGCGTGTTCGTGCCGGCCCCGCGCACCGCCATGCTATCACCCCAACGATCGCCGGACCCATTGCCCGGGTCGCCCGTAAAGGCGGAATAAGGATACACGCTGGCATTCACGCTGGACCAGGAATAAAGCGCGAAACTGGACCCGGACCCTGCCGCGACGCAATTGCCAGCATAGATGACCCCGTCGTCCCCGGCGCCTATCTGATTCAAGGGAAACAAAGTGTTGGCGGTCGGCAAGGCGGTCGTGTCCAAGGCAAACTCGTTGGTGCCCGTGTCGGCGTCCAACACATAAATGCCGAGGTAGGCCGTCGCTCCAACACCTGACACTAGCACGGTGCTCGTATTGGTATCATAAGCCAAACCACGCGCGTTATAGCTGGTCGCGTCAATGAAGGGATAATTCGTCAACGCGCCGTTGAGGCCGGTGTTCAAGGACTGATAGGGAGCATTCGTTCCATTTGCGGCCACGCTCCAGATTTGCGACACATGGGTGCTGGTGACAGGCGTGTACACCGTCAAGACGGCGGGCGGCGAACTGGTGAGCGTGCCACCGATGTTGTTGATGACAACATCATAAGAGCCGGAAGAATTGGTGGAGAGACGATTCAGAGTGTAGGTGCTGTTGGTGGCGTTGGGGATGTTGGTGCCGTTTTCCTGCCATTGGTAATAAATCGGCAGGGAACCGGAGACCCCCACCGTCAGCACGACCGACGGATCGGTGCTGTAAATGGTCGCGCCCACCGGGTCCGAGCTTATGGTCGGGGCCGTCGTCGCCGGCAGGCCGTATTGCAAGGCCACAATGCCGTTGTTCACGTCCAGCGCGTAAACGCGGGGGTACTTCATGACAATCGCCGCGTTCACGTTGCCGTTGGCGTTATAGGACGGGAAAAAGGCCTGGTCGAAAAGCACTGGCGGATTGGCTGCGCCGGTGAGTTGATACAATTGGAGGTCGTTGTTGATGTCCAGCAGGTCCACGCCCGCCAGGATGTTATGAACCGGGTCCACTCCGAGGGCGACCATGCGGGAGGGTATCTGGCCGGAAATGCTGTAGTTTTCCAGAATAGCGTTGGTCAGTTCCACCGGGTCGAAGGCGATCTCGAACAAGTTGCCGCCATAGTTCTTGGCCCAGAAGGTGTTGCCCGCGCCAAAGGCAACGCCTTTGGCGGCGAATCCAGCCGGCGCGCCGGAAATGGTCATCAAGGTTGGGTTAAAGCTTATGCCGTCGGGCGTGGTAAAAAGCACCACGTTAGCCGAGGCGCTTGAGCCTAACAAAACCTGCGTGTTCGAGCCTGCGCCACGCACGGCCATGGTGTCACCCCAGCGATCATTCGAACCATTACCGGGATCGTTTGGACCATAAGCCTGGACTGCAACCGCGCCATTGCTCGCGGCAGGCCATTGGTTAAGGGTATAATACTGGGAGGATGAGGTTCCAATGTCCAGGCAGCCGCCATAAACCACGCCGTCGTCGGCGATGCCAACCTGGTCAATCACAAATTGATTGTCGTTCGGCAGGCCCGTCGAACTCAGAGTGCCGATGCTGGCGCCGGTGGCGCCATTGAGAAGCTCCAGACCCACGCCGCCGCTGGTGGTGGCAACCAGCACCACGTTCAAATTCGTGTCGTAAGCAATGCCTCGCGTATCGTCGTCGTTGGCCAGAAACCCATAGGCTCCGATGGCCGCGCTCCAAAGCTGGCTGACCACGGCGTTGGTGACCGGCGTCAGCAACGACAATCCCACGACCGAACTGGTGACGACATTGCCCGAGGAGGCGTTGTTGGTCACGACGACAAAATAGGTGTTGGTGACCGGCGCCGCGGCGGTGTAGGCGTTCGTCGTCGCGCCCGCGATGGCATTGGTCGTGCCGCCGGAAATCACATACCATTGATAATGCAGCGGAGCGGTGCCGGTGACATTCACGGCCAGGGTCTGGGGAGGATACGCGTTGGTGATGCCGCCCGTGAGCGCGCTGACAACAGGCGCTATGGCACCCGGAGTAAAGTTGATATTGAACGCTTCCACCCCATTGTCGGATTGCAAGACATAGAGGGAGTTGGTCTTGCCCTGCCCGCCCAAAGCCGCGCCGCCGGTCGCGTTGCCGTTCGCATTCGGGGTGGCGAAGGTGGTGGCGCTCAACTGATTTGCGCTGGCGGGGAAATTGGTCGTGCTAAAAAGGTCCACCGCACAATTTGTGCTGGCGGCGGTTAGGGTCTGCACTACGGCCAGCATTTGCCCCACAGGCGAGTAATTCAAAAACTCATCAACGGAAGAACTCAAGGCCGCGGCGCTTCCCAGGATGGTCCCGGTCACCGTGCTCTGACTGGCGAAGTTCGTGGGAAAGGAAACGAGATAGACATTGCGGCTCGATGCGCCCGAACCGGGCTGAACCAAAAATGAATTGTTCGTGTAAAAGGTGATTCCAAGAATATTCCCCCCGGTGGACGGAACGGGAACCTCCACCAGCGTCGAAGTGAAATTGCTTCCGTCCACGGTATGAAGCAGGAGGAAGTTGGTGCAACCGGCCGCAACGGTCGCAAGGATCAGGGTATTGGTCCCCGCCCCGGTTACAGCCAGCGTATCACCGACTCGCTTGGTTCCAGAAAATGTAAACAAGGGATCGGCCGAGTTTGTGGATTGGTACGCCAGATATGGAGAATTGTTCCAATTCGTCCAGCTATAAAGCTGGAAAGGACTTCCTGAGCTTGCGGTGGTGCTGAGAGGCGCGCCGTAAAGGATTCCATCATCGCCGACTCCCACTTGATCAATGCCCAGGTTGGCGCCGGTGACGCCGCCGGTTCCGCTCAACAGAGCGCCGTTGGCGGCGTTAAACACATCAATGGAACCCGTCGCCGTCCCAGCTCTGGTGGAGACGAAGACGATGTTGGAAAGGGCGCTGAAAGCGATGCCGCGGTTTGCATTATTGTTGGCCAGATGCCCTGTCCCGTTGGCCGCGGTCCAGGCCGTGCTCAATGAATAACTTTGCGCGGCGGCTTGATGGACAAAGCCGGCCAAAAGCAAGGCGGCGAGAATGCCGGGCCACGGCCGCGCGGGGTTGAACAGGAAATGCAGTTTGCTGGGTTTCTGGGTGGATTTCATAGTTTTCGCGGTGCTTGTGTTTTGAGGTTATTCGGATTTCAGGGAAAAGGATCACTGGAAGACCGGCACAGTCAATTCAATTTTATCCAGGTCTGGATCGCCGGCTGGAGCTTGGGCGGCCGAATTCCCCTCTCCAGGACCGAACGCAGTACCGGCATATTCAGGGTCGGGAATAGCGTTGTCCTGGAAGATGTAAGGACCCTTCCAGGCCCAATGTTCGACATGGCCATCGGCAAACGAAAGGCTGCACCCGTTGTTATGCCGGCTGGCGGGGAGGTTCCAAAAACCGGTGGTGTTCGGGTTGGGCAGAAGCATAGAGCCTGAAGCGTCCAATATCGGAGAATTGATGCCCAGCACATTGTTGTCAATGCTGTTGGCCGCCTCATCAATAAAGACCGAGGCCGCCGATGGGCTGGGCAGCCGAATTTCGGTCGAGCGGATGAACGTGCCATTGGTCGCATCCGGCGAATTATTTTCGTCCAGCCAGTTCATGCCGATGCTCATGGAATAACTTCGATTGCGCACAATACTATTATTCGGTTTGTCCGCCGTGGACTGGTCGGCCGGGCAATGATAAATCCCGGCATTGTTGTTGTAGGGCCAGAGGAGGCCATGCGAAATGGCCGCGATGTTGGTGTCATAAGGCAGGGGTTCCCGCGCATTGCCGCTCCAGGTGCCGACCCCCAATGCGCTGCCGGACGAAACCCAGGCCACGCTGCCGCAGTCCTGGTTGCCCTGGCTGAAGTTGTTGACCAAATAATCCTTATTATCACCGAAGTACATCGTCCAGGCCAGCGTCAGTTGTTTTTCATTGCTCAAACAGTTGGCCGATTGGGCGGAAGCCTTGGCCTTGGCCAAAGACGGCAGCAGCAGCGCCGCCAGGATGGCAATAATGGCGATGACGACCAGAAGTTCGATGAGCGTAAAGCCCTCTCCGCGCTTGTCTCTCGCCACTGGCCTTGCCTGCAAAGCCCCGGCCGATACGGTGATGTTTTGAATTTTAATCGTATGGATGAGCAAAGAAATCATTTCTTTGAAAACAAATGATGGCAGATCAAGCCAATCATGTCAAGGGCCTCCGGTCGTTTTTTTTCTCATCGGCCGCGCAAAACATTTGACAAACCCGGCGGGTTTCGGACATTCTCGCCGCCATATCGGCGCTCTTCACGCCGGATTCGCCTATGAAGCAATTGCAATTGTTGGGCTGCGCAGCCGTTCTGCTGGGTGTTGTTGTCGCTGGATTCGGCCAGGGCACGGCCTTTCTTTACCAGGGTCAATTGACCGCCAACGGTTCCCCTGCCACCGGCAGTTACGACCTGACCTTCACGCTGTGCAACGCGGGCGGCTCCGTCTGCGGCACGCTGACCAATCCCGCCACCGCCGTCAGCAACGGTTTGTTTTGCGCGGCGCTGGATTTCGGGCCGGGGGTCTTTAGCGGCGCCAGTCTCTGGCTGCAAATCGGCGTGCGCTCCAACGGCGGCGGCGCCTTCATTCCGCTGGCGCCGATGCAGCCGGTTTTGCCGGCGCCTTACGCCATCACGGCGGCCAATCTCACCGGGCCGCTGCCCGCCTCGCAACTGAGCGGCGCGTATCCGGGCATTATTACGTTTGGCAACGCGGCCAACAGCTTCGCCGGCGTGTTCGCAGGGGATGGCGGCGCATTGAGCAACGTGGACGCGGCCTTGCTCGGCGGCCTCGCCGGCTCCAATTACGCCACCCTGGATGTCCTGACCAATTATGCCACCGTGGCCTCTCCCCCCGACCGTGCCGCTTCCTCTCCGATCCCGAACATGCAGGTCTTCGATGCTGCGGGCACAACCCAATTCACCATCCCTGCGAGCGTCACACGGATTGCCGTCGAGGTTTGGGGCGGTGGCGGCGGTGGCGGCAACGCCAATTCCTCCGCTCCCGGCGGCGGCGGCGGCGGCGCGGGCGGCTACGGCAAGGGAGTGTTTACGGTGGCGCCGGGCAGCAACTACACGGTGGTTGTCGGAGTCGGCGGCGGCGCGGCTGTTTCGGGCGGCGCAAGCAGTTTCGGCGCCCTGATCAGCGCGGGAGGCGGTTCCGCCGGCCCCAACGCCCCGGCCAACCATGGCGGCGCCGGCGGCGTCGGCGGCGGCACTATCAATATTACCGGTGGAGCGGGGCAGTGGTCCACCGCTATCGGTTGCAATAACGGCGGCAGCGCCGGCAATGGCGGCAGCGGCGGCGCTGGAGACACCTTGGTCGTTGGCAGCTACACCGGCGGCTCCGGCCAAACCCCGGGCGGCGGCGGCGGCGGCGGTTACGACGGCAACGATTCCGGCGGCTCAGGCGGACATGGGCGGGTCATTGTTTATTACTGAGCCAGCCGCGGGCGGCGATGAGGACGATTGAAAATCGGTCATTGAAAATTGTCCATTTGTCATCTCAAGCGGTGAACAGTTTGAGGATATCTTCCGCTTGCAAAAAACTCGTTCTCGGCTTCTTTGTCGCGGTGATTGATTCCGTACATCCTGAGACTGGTTCGGCGGCGGCGGATTTGAAAAAAACCCGCCGCAAAACATCCGCCACCGCCGACACGCCCAAAGCGGACCGGCTGCCGCCACACTCTATCGAGGCCGAGCAGGCCGTGTTGGGGTGCATCCTGCTCTCACCTAACGAGTGCCTGGGCGAGTGCATCGAGAAACTCAAGCCGGGCCACTTGGTTTTTTACGATCTGCGCCACCAAACTTTGTTTCAGACGCTGGTGGAAATGTTCGATGAGAAGCAGGGCATTGACCTGCTGACCTTGCAGCAACGCCTCAAGAACAAGCAACAGATGGAGGGCGTCGGCGGCCTGGCCTACGTCGCTACGCTGCCGGACGCGGCGCCCACGGCGGCCCATCTCCAGTATTACCTGGACATCGTCCTGGAGAAATATCTCCTGCGCAAGATGGTGCAGACCTGCACCGGCATTGTCGGGCGGGTGTTTGATTACGAAGGCGAAGTGGAGGCGCTGCTGGACGAAGTGGAGCGGGATGTTTTGCAAATCAGCCAGGAGCGTGTGACGGGCGCGGCGGCCACGATCAAGGAGTTGGTCAACCGCGCCATCTCCAAGATCGAGGAATACCATGCCAACCAGGGCATGCTGACGGGCCTCTCGACCGGCTTCACCGATTTCGACAAAATGACCACCGGGCTGCATCCGGGGGAAATGATCGTGGTGGCGGCGCGGCCTTCGATGGGCAAGACCTCGCTGGCCATGAACATCGCCGAGCACGTGGCAGTGGAGTTGAAGGTGCCGGTGGGGGTCTTCAGCTTGGAAATGACGGCGGATCAATTGGTCCTGCGCATGCTCTGCTCCCGTTCGCGGGTCAACCTGCGCAACGTGCGCGACGGTTTTCTGGCGGAGCGCGATTTTCCCAAGCTGACCGGCGCGGCGGGCAAAATGGCCGGGGCGCCGTTGTTCATAGATGACAGCTCCGGGATGTCCATTCTGCAATTGCGGGCCAAAGCGCGGCGAATGTGGCAGCAGTCAAATATCAAGCTTTTCGTGATTGACTATCTGCAACTGCTTCATTCAACATCGCGTCGCGCCGAGAACCGCCAGCAGGAGATCGCGGAGATTTCCGGGGGCCTCAAGGGCTTGGCCAAGGAATTGAGCGTGCCGGTGATCGTGCTGAGCCAGCTCAACCGGGAGTTGGAAAAGCGCGGGCCGGGCGAACGTCCGCGCCTGTCGGACTTGCGGGAATCGGGTGCCATTGAGCAGGACGCGGATTTGGTCGGTTTACTGTATCGTGAAATGAAAAACAAAGACGGGGATGAAGAAGCGGACGTGGAGCAGGACGCCATTGCCGTGAAGCTCTACATTGCCAAACAACGCAACGGCCCCACTGGGGACGTGAATTTGACGTTCCTCAAGAGCTACACTCGTTTCGAGAGCGCGGCCAAAGTGAGCGTGGAGGATGTGCCGTCCGAGGCTTGAACAATGAGAATTTTTCCACCTCTGGCGCTTGTGGTCTGGGCCTGGCTGGCGGCTTGTCTGCCGGCGGCCTTGGGACAACAGGCCGGGTTGATTGTCAATAAAATCTCGATCCGCTTCGTCGGCCCTCCGCCCGTGAGCCAGGAATTCATCCGCGCCAACATCCGCGTCAAGACGGGAGACCCTTTCACGAGCGCGTCGGCGGATGAGGATGTCAAGAACCTCTACGCCACGGGCTATTTCTTCAAGGTCAATGTCTCGGTGGACCTGGACGCCGGGGGCCTGGACGTGACCTACATCGTGCAAGGCAAACCGATCCTGACCCAGCTTCGGATTGTGGGGAACAACAAAATGAGCCTCAAAAAGATCAAGAAGAAAGTCACTTCCAAGGAGGGCCAGCCGCTGGACGAACGGAAACTTTTCGACGACGCCCAGGCGATCAAGGAAATGTACGAAAAGGCCGGCTACCAAAAAACCACCGTCACGGTCGAGTCCCCGGTGGTCAATGAGGCGGCCGGACGCGGGACGGCCACCCTTGCGATTCACGAAATGCCCAAGATCAAGATCAAGAACGTCATTTTTGTGGATGCCCACGCCGCCACCCAGAGGGCCTTGCGCAAAGTGCTCAAGAACACGCGCCGCCGCTGGATGTTTTCCTGGCTGACCGGATCGGGCGTGCTGAAGGCGGACGATTTTGAGGACGACAAGGATTTGCTGGTGGAGTTTTTCCAAAACAAAGGCTACATAGATTTTGCCATCAAGGACGTCAAGTTTGATTACATCAATCCCAAGTGGATGATTATTCGCATTTATGTTTCCGAGGGGCAGCAGTACAAAGTGGGGACGGTGGACTTCAAGGGCAACACGGTCTTCACGACCAACGACTTCTTGAAAGGGATCAAGATCAACAAGACCCTCATGCGCCTGAAGGAGGCGCCCGGGGCCATTTTCAAGCCGTCGGATTTCACCGACGACACGCAGACGTTGCGCGATATGTACGGGGCCCGGGGCTACCTGGACCCTGAGAACCGCGGCAGCACGCGCATTGTGGCCACCCATACGGCCAACCCGGCCACCGGCACCATGGACCTGTCCTATGACATTCAGGAGGGGGACAAGTGCTACGTCGAGAAGATCGTCATCAAAGGCAACGTCAAGACCAAAGACCGGGTGCTCCGCCGCGAATTGGCGGTCTATCCCGGCGAAGTCTATGACATGGTGCGGGTCAAAATCAGCAAGTCCATTCTGGAACAGATGGATTATTTCAGCAAAGTCGAGAGCCAGGCGGAGGACACCGATGTGCCCAACCACAAAGACCTGGTCGTTGGCGTGGAGGAGAAGGGCACCGGCAGTTTCACCATCGGCGCCGGTTTTAGCTCCGATGAGAGCATTGTCGGCACGGTGGAAGTCCGGCAGGGCAATTTCGATTTGTTCAATCCGCCGACCTTCACGGGCGCGGGCCAGAAGCTGCAATTGCGCCTGTCCGTCGGCACGCTTTTGCAGGATTATGATCTCAACTTCATCGAGCCGTGGTTCCTGGGCAAGCGTCTGAGCTTGGGCGTGGATCTGTTTCATCGGGTCAATTACTACAGCGCCCTGCACAGCGATTATTACACGACCTCCGACGGGGGCACGGTGAGTTTGACCAAGGCGCTGGGCCTCAAAGCCCTGCGGGGAACCATCAGCTACACCCTGGAAAACGTCCATCTTGGCATCACCTCCGGCTACCAGCCGTACGACACGACCAATTACTTTGCCACCACCAGCGGCCTTTATGAGTCGGAATCCTACAATGGAGCGCAGGTTTCGACCAACATTTTGGCCGAGCGCGGCAGCTACCTGGTGTCCAAAGTGGGCCTTGCGTTGGAATACGACACCCGCAACAGCCTCAAGCTGCCTGATGCCGGACAGGACTCCGCCATTTCGGCGGAAGTGGCCGCGCCGCCCGGGGACACGAAATTCTACAAACTGGAAGTGCGCACGGGCTGGTTCTTCAAAGGATTCGGCAGCAACCAGGTCCTGGAACTCAAAGCGCGCACCGGCGTGGCTTCAACTTGGGGCGCGACGGAACACGTGCCCATCTTTGAGCGCTGGTTTCTGGGCGGCATGTATTCGTTGCGCGGCTACCGCTACGAAACCGTCGGCCCCCTGGATGATCTGGGCGAGGCGCTGGGCGGCGACACTTATTGGTTCGCCTCGGCGGAGTACAGCATTCCCATCCTGAAAAACAGCAACCTGCTGCGCTACGCCTTTTTTTACGACATTGGCCAGGTTTATCCCGAGTCGTTTAGTTTGAGTCCCGGCCAGGATCAACTGGGGGGAAGCGAAATCACTCGCAAGTTTTTCAACGACGACGTGGGCATGGGCCTGCGCATTGTGCTGCCCCTGGGCGGCGGCACTCCTCTTCGCCTGGACTACGGTGTGCCGATCACGCACGATCCTACCGCAAGCAAGCTCGGCCGATTCCAGTTTGGCATCGGCTACCAACGGAATTTTTAATTTTTAGAAAACAACAATATGAAAAAGCTGATGCAACTGGGTCTCTTGGCCGTCGGGTTGGCGGGGTGGGGCCTGTCCGCCGGGGCCGCCGATCAGAAGATCGCCACCTTCAACCTCCGCAAGGCCTTCGACAATTACTACAAAACCATCCAATCCACTGCCGCCCTCAAACAGGAAGCCGGCGCAGTGGACAAAGAGCGGACGCAGATGGTGGACAACGGCCGGAAACACGAGGACGAATGGCGCAAGCTCATTGATAAAGCCAACGACCAGTCCCTCTCCGCCGAAGAGCGCGACAAGGCAAAAAGGGCCGCCGCCGACAAATACGCGGAATTGGAAAACGACAAGCAATACATCAACTCCTTTGATCGTGAAGCCTCCGCCCGCCTCCATGAGAAGGAGAAACTCCGCCGCGACGACATCGTCAAGGAAATCCAAGGCGTGGTGGAAGCCCACGCCAAAGCCGCCGGCTACTCGCTGGTCCTGGATTCCTCGGGCGAAAGCGCCAACTTGACCCCGGTGGTGTTTTATTCCAATGGCCAGGACGACATGACCGACCGCATCATCAAGGAACTCAACGCGGCCGCCCCGCCGGGGTCGCTGGACACCAACACCCCCCCTGCCTCGTCCCCGTCCAATTCGCTCCGCAGCCCATCCAAGTAGGACGCCGGAGGGCTGTTCCTAATCTGGCCTTGGCGGAGGTCTCGTTTCTCGGCCCCAGGGCGCAAGGCAGGAATGGATTGTCCCCCTTGACAGGTTGGTTTTCAGGACGCAGCTTTTCCGCATGGATCCGGAAAAGTTGACCATTAAAGCACAGGAAGCGCTCAAGGGAGCGCAGGAAATCGCGCGCCGCCATTCCAATCAGGAAGTCGGCCCCGAACATTTGCTGTGCGCGCTGCTGGAGCAAACGGACAGCCTCATCTCCCCGCTCTTGCAAAAACTGGGCGTGCCCGCCCCGGCCCTCGCCGCCGCGGCGCAGGAGGAAATTGACCGCAAAGTCAAAGTCCAGGGCGAGGCCACATCCGACTTGTTCCTCAGCCCGGCCCTGAAAAAAACGCTCGAGGCCGCCCAGACCGAGGCCGCCAAATTGCGCGACGAATACGTCAGCGCGGAGCATCTTTTGCTGGGGCTTTTGGAACAGGGCGGCGCGGCCCTGAAAAAGATTTTCCAGGCCCAGGGACTTAAGCGCGACGCCGTCTTGCGGGGCTTGGCCGATTTGCGCGGCAACCAGCGCGTGACCGATCCCAATCCCGAAGACAAATTTCAGGCCCTGGAAAAATACGGGCGCGACCTGACCGCCCTGGCCCGCGCCGGCAAGATTGATCCCGTCATCGGCCGCAACGAGGAAATTCGCCGTGTCATGCAGGTGTTGACCCGCCGCACCAAGAACAACCCCGTCCTGATTGGCGAGCCGGGCACCGGCAAGACCGCCATCGTCGAGGGTCTGGCCCGCCGCATTGTCAGCGGGGACGTGCCGGAATCCCTCAAGAACAAGCGCCTGGTGGCGCTGGACCTCGGGGCCATGATTGCCGGAGCCAAGTACCGCGGCGAATTCGAGGAGCGCCTCAAGGCGTTCCTGAAGGAAATCACTTCCAGTGAGGGGCGCGTGCTGCTGTTCATTGACGAATTGCACACCATTGTCGGCGCCGGCGCGGCCGAAGGGGCCAACGACGCCTCCAACATGCTCAAACCGCCCCTGGCCCGCGGCGAACTTCGTTGCATCGGCGCCACCACCCTGGACGAATACCGCAAGCACATCGAAAAAGACCCCGCCCTGGAGCGCCGTTTCCAGCCGGTTTATATTGGCGAACCCAGCGTGGAGGAGACCATCGCCATCTTGCGCGGCCTCAAGGAACGCTACGAGGTCCATCACGGCATCCGCATCCAGGACGCCGCCCTGGTCGCCGCCGCCACCCTTTCCCATCGTTACATTGCCGACCGTTTCCTGCCGGACAAGGCGGTGGATTTGGTGGACGAAGCCGCCTCGCGCCTGCGCATGGAACTGGATTCCATGCCGGCGGAGATTGACCAACTGGAACGGCAGATCATGCAATTGGAGATTGAGCAAACCGCCCTGCGCAAGGAGAAGGACGAGGCCTCGCGCCAGCGCCTCAAAAACCTCGAGCGCGAGCTGGCCAATCTGCGCGAACAGGCCGCCGAACTCAAAGCGCGCTGGCAAAACGAAAAGGCCTCCATCAACGCCATTTCCATCCTCAACAGCCAGCTTGAGGAGGCCCGCCGCCAGCACGAAGCCGCCCAACGCGCCGGCGACCTGAACCTGGCCGCGCAAATCCAGTACGGCCGCCTGCCGGAGTTGCAGAAAAAGCTGGCCGCCATGGAAAAGCAGTTTGGCCAGCGCCAGGGCAAACATTTGCTCAACCAGGAAGTCACCGAGGAGGACATCGCCCGCGTGGTCGCCGCCTGGACCGGCATCCCCGTCAACCGCATGCTCGAAGGGGAGCGCGAAAAACTGGTCCACATGGAGGAGCGCCTCAAAAAACGCGTCGTGGACCAGGCCGAAGCCGTCGCCGCCGTGTCCAACGCCGTCCGCCGCGCCCGCAGCGGCTTGCAGGAGCCAAACCGGCCCATGGGCTCTTTTATTTTCCTCGGCCCGACAGGCGTCGGCAAGACCGAGCTGGCCCGCGCCCTGGCGGAATTTCTGTTTGACGACGAAAACGCCATGATCCGCATTGACATGAGCGAATACATGGAACGCCACGCGGTGGCCCGGCTCATGGGCGCCCCGCCGGGGTATGTCGGCTACGAGGAGGGCGGGCAGTTGAGCGAAGCCGTCCGCCGCCGTCCTTACAGCGTGGTGCTGTTTGACGAAATCGAAAAGGCGCACCACGACGTTTTCAACATCCTGCTGCAAGTGTTGGATGATGGGCGGCTGACCGACGGGCAGGGGCGCACGGTGGATTTCCGCAACACCATCATCATCATGACCAGCAACATCGGCTCGCCCATCATCCAGGAATTCTTCAACACCCGCAAAGGCGGGGCCGCCGCCGCCGTCGAACAGGCCCGCATGGAGCAACTGGTGCGCGACGAATTGAAGACGCACTTCCGGCCCGAATTCCTCAACCGGGTGGATGACATCATCATCTTCCACAGCCTGGACGAGAAGGGATTGGCCACCATCGTGGACATCCAGTTGCAGCGGTTGCGCGACCGGCTGGCGCGGCAGCAATTGGCCCTCGACCTGGACGCCGCCGCCACGCGCTTTTTGGCCAAGGAAGGCTACGACCCGCAATTCGGGGCGCGCCCGCTCAAGCGCGCCATCCAGCAACTGCTGCTGGATCCGCTGGCGATGAAACTGCTCGACGGGGAAATCAAACCCGGCGACAGCGTCAAGGTTACAGTGGATAACGGCGCGTTAAAGTTTCACCGCCCCAAGCAATCCCCCGCCGCAACATGAGACATTGTCGGTGATTTCAACTTGGAACACTCCTTCCCAGGGGGTTACATTATTGCTGTGGTCATTGACTTTGCCAAAATGAACGCGGCGGGCAACGATTTCGTCCTGATTGACAATCGCTCGCGCCAGATTCAGTTGCAGCCCGCGCAGATCGCGCGGCTGTGCGACCGCCACCACGGGGTCGGCGCCGATGGCCTGATTCTGCTGCAACCGTGCCCGTCGGGCCGGGCCGACTGGGCCTGGGACTTTTACAACAGCGACGGCGGTTCGGCTGAAATGTGCGGCAACGGCGCGCGCTGTTTCGCGCGTTTTGCCCGCCGGCTGACCGGCGGCGCCGGACCGGTTTCCTTCGAAACGCGCGCCGGCGTCATCAACGCCCGCTTCCACAACGGCGGCGTAACCGTCACGTTAACGCCGCCCGGGGAGCTGCGCCTGCGCCGGCAAATTCCACTGAGCATCGGCCCAACCGAAATACATTCGATTGACACCGGCGTGCCGCACGCGGTGCTGTTTGTGCCGGAAGCCGGCCGGGCCATGGTTCTGCCGCTGGGGGCGGAAATCCGAAATCATCCGCAGTTCGCGCCGAGGGGGACCAACGTGAATTTCGTCCAGGTGCTCGAACCGGGGCAAATCCGCGCGCGCACCTACGAACGCGGCGTCGAGGGGGAAACGCTGGCTTGCGGCACGGGCGTGACGGCGGCGGCCCTCATCACGGCGGAACTGCGCGGCTGGCCCTCTCCCGTGCGGGTGCGGGTGCAAAGCGGGGAAACGCTGGAGGTCAGCTTCGAGCGGGTCAACGGCCAATTCACCAACGTCGGCCTGTCCGGTCCGGCGGAGTTTGTGTTTGAGGGAAGGATGCAAGTGTAATGGAGCGCGCCCCAAGCCCGTACTCAATTCTGCGGAACTGGGATTTCCTGTTTTATTTGATTGGCCGATTCGTCGCCTCCTTCGGCCAGCAAATGCTGACCGTGGCGGTCGGCTGGGAACTGTACGAGCGGACCCATTCCCCGCTGCTGCTGGGCTGCGTCGGGCTGACGGCGTTCGTGCCGCAGGTGCTGATGACGCTGCCGGCCGGGCACGTGGCCGACACGCGCGACCGCAAAAGCGTCATCATCGCCATGCAAGGGGTGATGGCCTGCATGGCGCTGGGCCTGGCGTGGGTCTCGTGGAGACAGGAGCCGGTCGTGTGGATGTTTATCTGTCTGTCGGCGGGGGGAGTGGCGCGGACGTTTTTGTGGTCCGCCAGCGCCTCGTTTCTTCCGCAATTGGTGGGACGCGAGGAGTTTCCACTGGCGATGACCTGGTCCTCCAGCACGTTTCAATTCTCGGCCATGGCGGGGCCGGCGGTGGGCGGGGCGCTGATCGCGCTGAGGCACAACGCGGCCGTCACGGTATATCTCGTCACCGCGGCGACCTGCCTGATTTGTCTGGGCATGAACAGCCTGGTGCGCGCGCACGGCAAGCCGCCGCCCAAAGAGCCGTTTTCCAAGGAAATGCTCCTGGGCGGCTTCCACTTCGTCTTCAACCACCGGATCATTCTGGCTGTCATCACGCTGGACTTGTTCGCCGTCCTTTTTGGCGGCGCGACGGCTCTCCTGCCCGTCTATGCCAAGGACATCCTGCGGGTTGGGCCGCAAGGATTGGGCCTGTTGCAAGCCGCCCTGCCTGTCGGTTCGATGTCGTGCGCCATGATCATGGCGCACCGGCGGCCGATGCAGAAGTCGGGCCGGTCTCTCATTATTGCCGTCGTGGTGTTTGGGCTGGCGACGGTCGCCTTTGGCTATTCGAAGTGGTTCTGGTTCTCGTTGCTGATGCTGTTTGCCTGCGGTTTTGCGGATAACGTCAGCGTCATCGTCCGCCACACGCTGGTGCAGCTTTTGACGCCCGACTCGATGCGCGGGCGGGTTTCCTCGGTCAACAATCTTTTCATCGGCACTTCCAACGAACTGGGGGGCTTCGAATCCGGCTTCGTGGCCCATTTGTTTGGCCCTGTCTTTTCGGTGGTGTCGGGCGGGATTGCGACCCTTTTTGTGGTGGCGGCGGTGGCTTGGAAGTGGCCGGAGATACCGCGCTTTGGCCGCCTGGTGCAACCGGCCGAGGAAGAGGCCGGCCCCCCGGACCTCAACAAAACCAGGGAAGTGTAAGGAGACCAAGGACGCGGGGATTGACACGTGCGCCTGTATTTTACCGAGCCTGGCACTCCCGGCCACCCAGGAAGAATCTCAAGCTCGCCGGTTGATGGCGGGCGTTCTCGGAAAGCAGACAAAAGGTGGCGGGCTGTCCCACGGCCAATTCGTGGCTTAACCCCATGAAGCGCGCGGGCAGTTCGGACATGCGCGGCCACACTTCCCGCCAGGAAACCCCCAGCATGGCGGCGGCGCGCGCGATGCCTTCGATGGGACGCAAGGAAGACCCGGCGAAATTCGTCCCGCCGGGCTGGCGCACGATGCCATCCGGCCCAACCTCCATCTCCAACGCGCCCAGGCTGTAGCGTCCCGGCGCCGCGCCCGCGGCCGCCATGGCGTCGGTGACGTAGGCCACGCTTCCGGCCGGCAGAAGCCGGTGAACCAAACGAAAAAGCGCGGGAGAAACGTGGAGGCCGTCCGCAATCAGGCTGACGGCCAGGCCGGAATTGTCAAGCACACGCCAAAGGATGTTGTCGCGCCGGTCCAGCTCGCGCGGGCAGCCGTTGCCCAGGTGCGTAAAACCGCCGGCGCCGGCCCGCGCCGCCGCCCGGATGACGTCGGCCGAAGCATCCGTGTGGCCCAGACTCACCTTGAGGCCGAGGGAGACGGCCAGGGAGACGGCCTCCAGCGCGCCGGGCCGCTCCGGCGCGATTGTCAACAGAAGCGGATCGTTGCCGGTCAGCGCCCGCAGCTCGCGGATTTTCTCCGGCGCCGGGTCCAGCATCAGGGCCGGGTCGTGCGCCCCGTGAAACCCCGGACGGGACGAGAGAAACGGCCCCTCGATGTGCCAGCCGGCAATGGCCGCCCGCAAATCCTCCGAGGCCGCGCGCAAGGCGGCGGCGCGACGGAGCCGCGCCACCAGCCTGGGCCATTCGGCGGTGATGAGCGTGAAAAGAAACCGTCCGCAACCGGCCAGCCGCAACGCGTGGACGGCGCGCTCCAAATCGGCCAGGCTGAGATCGTCCCGCTGGAAATCCACCCCGCCAAAGCCATTGACCTGCAAGTCAAAGAGCGGGGGCGCCAGCCAGGCGTTGTCCGGCAATGGGCGCGGCCCCGGCTCCAGCGCGCGGATGAGGCCGTCTTCCCAGACCAGGCGCGTGGGCCGCGCGGTGGCCCAATCAAGACCGGTGACTTCGCCGCTAGACATGGCCGGAGGGCGTTTCCGCGCGGTAGGCCTCGGCCAGCAACGTGATGGGATGAATCAGGCGCACGGGAAGATTTTCCAGGCGAATGCCTGTGGCCATGTGAGCCAGGCAGCCGGGATTGCCGGTGGCCACCACGGCGGCCTTGGTGTCCATGACGTGCTGGAGTTTGCGGCGCAGCAGTTGGTTGGCCATCTCCGGCTGGATCACATTGTAAATGCCGGCGCTGCCGCAGCACCAGTTGCTCTCCGGCAACTCGAGCAGCGTCAGATTGGGAATGGCGCGCAGGAGTTGGCGCGGCTGGGTCGTGACCTTCTGCCCGTGGCACAAGTGGCACGATTCGTGGTAGGTGACGGTTTGCGCGGGCACGCCCGGTTTGGGCGGCGTGAAGCCGATCTGCACCAGCCACTCGTGGATGTCCTTGAGTTTGGAGTCCCATTGTTCCGCGCTATGGCGGTAAGCGGGGTCATCCGCCAGAAGTTCGGCGTAATGCCTCAAGTGCGAGCCGCAGCCGCCCGCGTTGCTGATGATGGCGTCAAACTGTTGCGGCGGGAATTGGTCAATGCTCTTGCGGGCCAGGATGCGGGCCAGTTCCAATTCGCCGTTGTGGGAGTGCAGCGAGCCGCAGCAATGTTGCCGGGGCGGCGTGACCACTTCGCAACCGTTGCGGGCCAGCACTTCCGCCGTATCGCGGTTGACGTCGCTGTACATCAGGTCCTGCGCGCAACCCGTCAGCAGGGCCACCCGGTATTTCTTCGGTCCGACGGCGGGCATGACTGGCGGAATGATCGCGGCCGAAAACTTCGGCTGGATGTAGGGCGTCATGGCCTCCAATTCGCGCAAGCGGCGCGGCAGCAGTTTGAGGACGCCGGAACCGCGCAGCAAGCGTTGCAACCCCAACTGTTCATAGAGCCGGATGAGCGAGCCGAGGAAGCGGAGCCGGGCCAAATCCATGAACAGCCAGCGGATGGTCAGCGCGCGGATGAAATTGCGTTTGGGCGACCGCAAGACGCCGCTTTCCTCCGCCTCGGCGCGCGCGTGCTCGAACAATTCGGCGTAATTGACGCCGGCGGGACAGGCCGTCATGCAGGCCAGACAGCCGAGGCAGAAATACATTTCCTTGGCGAAGGCGCGGGTGGTTTCGATCTGTCCATCGGCGATGGCGCGCATGAGGGCAATGCGTCCGCGCGGGCTGTGGCGTTCGAGCTTGGTGGCGTCGTAGGTGGGGCAGGTTGGCAGGCAGAGGCCGCAGTGCATGCACTGTTGAATGACCGAGTAATCCAGCCCGCGCAATGGCGAGGGCCGGAGGACGGGGGCGGGAGCGGGAACGCTTGCAATGGACATGGCGTGGTGGGTGGCAGACATGAGACTTAAAATGGGGAGCGCGCCTTCAAACCTGGGGCGCCCATGCCGCTTCCTGGGCGGCGAAGTTTTCGTTGTGGACGGAGCAGATCACGATGGTGCCGCCGCCGGCGCCCCGGCGGATGTCCAGGGAGGCGCCGATCATTTTGGCCCGGTAATTCATGATGTGCAGCCCCATGCCGGGGCCGAGTTCCTTGCCATCGGGAAAACCGACGCCATCGTCTTTGACGGTCAGAATCACTTCTTCGTCCACCGCTCCCAGGCCGAGGGAAATGCTTTTGCAATGGCCGTGTTTGAGCGCGTTGTTGATGGCTTCCTGGGCGATGCGGTAAAGATTGTTGCCGGCCACCGTGTCGTGGATGAGAATCTGTTCCTCGCACAGGAACTGGCAGGAAACCTGGTCGCGCGCCTGCGTGGTTTCGGCCAGCTCCTCCAACGCGGAGGCCAGGCCCTCCACTTCGAGCCGCACCGGGTAAAATCCCCTGGCCAGGTGCCGCGCCTGGGAAATGCTGTCGTTGATCATTTCGGCAATGTGGCCGGCCTGATCGGCTTCAGGCCGTTTTTGGCGTTCCAACTTTTCGCGCAGCAACTCGGTGGCGAACGAGATGCTGACCAGTTGCTGGCACAGCGTGTCGTGCAAATCCTGTCCGATGCGGCGCTGCTCGCGGTCGCTGATTTCGGCCACCTGGCGTTCCATCTGTTTGCGCGCGCTCAGGTCGGTATAGACCACCACCCCGCCCTGAATCCGTCCGCGCTCATCAATGAGCGGACGCCCGGTGGCCATGAGCCAAAGGCCCTCCGAGGCGTCAGACTTGCGCATAAAGATTTCCGCCCCGTCAATGATCTCGCCGCGCATGGCCCGCAGCAGAGGGTGTTCGTTGGTCGGATAAGCCGTCAGGGTGTCCGAAAGATAGGTTTGGAACTGCTCGGACGAATCGCCGGGGGCGACGGCGCCCAAACCGGCGCGAATGAGCCGTTCGGCGGCGGGATTGAACAGGAGAATCTTGCCGTCGGCGTCGGCCACGATCACGCCGTCGCCCATGCTGTTCAAAACGGATTGCAGGATGTTGGTTTGGCGGCGCAACGCGGTTTCGGACTGGGCCAATTCCCGCACGCGCGTTTCCAACTCCTCCTGCGCCCGGCGCAGGGCCTGCTCAATCCGCTTGCGCTCGGCCACTTCGGAGGTCAGCACGGCCACCACCATGAACAAGCCCAGCCGCTGCGCCGTGTTCCAGAACAGACCCCAATGGTTTTCAATCGAGCTTGGTTCCCAAAACTTGGCCACGAACCATATCGCGCCGGAAACCACGGCCATGAAAATCCCCGGCCAGCGTCCCGCAAACCAAGCCACGCCGCAAATGGGGATAAGATAAAAGGCCATCAAGGCGACCATCGGGCCGGTGATGTAATCCAACTGGCCGATAAAAACCGCCACAATCAACCCCATGAGAGCCAGGGTCGTGGGCGATTTTCGATTTAAGTATTCGATGACCATTGCCTGCCTCGTTCAATCTCTGGAACCTTATTAACAGAACCTCCCGCGCAACGCAAGGGCCGGATGGACGGGGGATCGGGGTTGGGGGGGAGACAAAATTCTTCCAGCCGTCTGAATCTGCCGGCAACAACCTGATGGAGGCGGAAAAAATAAAAAAAATCCGGTCATATTTGGTATGATTTGGTATGATTTAGTGCGATTTAGTCATATTTTTTCAAAAGCCGCGTTACTCGATTCCGTGGATTTATTTTTTTGTCATAGGTCGGATTAGGTTGGATTAGCCCGGATTGGGTCGGAGCAAGGCCGGATTGAAGTTGGCTTGAGCGCGGGCATGGCGCCGGTTGAGGCCGGATCGGCGGATGGCCGGCCGGGCCATGCGTGAAATCCACCAGATGGCAGCGCCGGCTGGCAGCCGGCGTTGCGAGAGGCGGCACGCGCTGAACTTTTTCAACGTTCACGCGGCGATATTACCATAACCCTCAAAAACCAAAAAACCTACCGTAGGTTTTTTGGCACGATTTTTTTTGGAGGGGCCGAATCGGTGGAACATCCTCGGCTTCAACCTCTTGCGGGGCAAAAAATCCCAAAAAAGAGAAAAAACACGAAAAAAAGTGTCTTTTTTTTGGAGCGGCCCCCCCGTTTTTCTGCCAAATGGCCCCCAAAAACGCCCATTTTTGCTGTCAGTACGTTTTTTAGAGCGCGGCCAGGGCTGGCTTTGGCCTTGATGGAGAGGAACTTGCGTCGGTTTCTGAGGCCGCGTTTTTTGATTCTATCTACATGGTCACTTGCGGGTGCGCTCGGCCAGGTAATCTTCCAGCGGACGGTAATGCAGCGGCTTGCGGCGGGCGCGTTTGAGCGAGGCGACATCCTCAGAGTCCTCCACGCGCTCCAGGAGTTCCTCGTAATCTTCGATGGGGATGATCACCGAGACGGGTTTCCCGTTGCGCGTCACAATTTCAGGTTCAGGCAATGTCGCTTTCACGTCTCAACATTAACCGGCTCTACCATGGAGGGCAAGGATTTATGACAACGGGCATGAGCGCAGGGCAGACATCCTGCCTGCCGGTTGGCGGGGCGTCCCGCCTCGCGCCATACAAGGGGGTGGCGGGGGCGAGGCAGGCCTGCCGCCTGAAAGTTCCGTTGTCGCTCAACTGGATATTGCCTAGCGCCAGTCGGAGGTGATCTCCGTCCCAGACGGAAGTCCGTCCAGAGGACGTAAGAGCCTGGCTTTGGCGTAATGCCTTTCGGAAATTCCCGTGGGTTTTGACGGCCTGACGGCGCTTCGGGGCAAACAACGGCCAGTTCTCTTACAAAAAAAGCATCGGAGATAAAAT
>Ga0224555_1002125_pt1 | contig 24329 bp, 21 predicted proteins | sample 714S23034metaG_FD_180687 | JGI IMG/M metagenome (GOLD analysis project Ga0224555, IMG submission 180687) | Peat soil microbial communities from Stordalen Mire, Sweden - 717 S2 30-34 | ecosystem: Environmental > Terrestrial > Soil > Wetlands > Peat | place: Sweden: Norrbotten County, Stordalen...
GTGCGCAATCCACAAAAGCTCCTGCGTTTGCTGATCTTCCCGCCTGCCCATCGCCATACTCGTTAGACGCTTTGAATCCAGTCTTGTGCTGCATCAACCGCCGACTTTAACCACGGGCTGCTAACCACGGATTTGCGCGGATGAACACGGATTGAGAGCGAATGAGTTGAAAGACCAAATCGTTTTATCCGTGTCGAATCCGCGCGATCCGTGGTCGGTTTCGGATTTCGACGCATCCAAGATGAAGCGGTTGTGGGGGTGAGCGAGATGGCGAAGGCTGAAGCGAAGAAGACGCCGAGTGAGAGCGAAGAGCTGCGCACGCAGTTGGTGGCGCTGCTGGATGGCGGGCAGGGGCATGTGACGTTTGCGGATGCGGTCGCCAGCTTTCCTCCAGACCTGCGCGGGGTGGTGCCCGCGGGGGCGGCGCATTCGGCGTGGCAGGTGCTGGAGCACATAAGGATTGCGCAGCGGGACATTCTGGATTTTTCGGCGCCGCCGACGGGCGGGTATCAGGCGATGGAATGGCCGGCGGACTATTGGCCGAAGGAGAAGGCACCGGCGTCGGCAGAGGCGTGGGACCGAGCGGTTGCCGCGGTCAAGGCGGACTGCGATAAGTTCAAGGCGCTGATTGTGAAGCCGGGGACGGACCTGGCGAAGCCGTTCCGGTGGGGGACGGGACAGAATCTGCTGCGCGAGGCGCTGCTGATTGCGGACCACAATGCGTATCACGTGGGCGAACTGATTGTGCTGCGGCGGCTGTTGGGCGCGTGGGGAAAATAGTGGTAAGCGGTCAGTGGTAAGTGGTCAGTAAGAACGGGGCGTTGGAATGAATGAGCCGGAAGTACTGGATGAAATGTTGGGCGATGGGCGGGGACGAACGATTGCGGTGGTTGGGTTGTCGGAGAACCCGGGCAAGCCGAGCCATTATGTTTCGGCGTACATGCAACAGCATGGGTACAAAATCTATCCGGTGAATCCGTCGCTTGCGAGCGTGCTGGGCGAGAAGAGCTATGCGTCGCTGGCGGAGCTGCCGGTAAAGCCGGATGTGGTGAATGTGTTTCGCGTGCCGGCGCAGATTCCGGGGATTGTGGACGAGATGCTGGCGCTGGGACTGAAGAATTTGTGGGTGCAGTTGGGAATCGTGAACCTGGAGGCGGCGAAGCGCGCGGAGGCAGGCGGGATTCGCGTGGTGATGGATAAGTGCATCATGGTGGAGCATCGGAGACGGCAGTTGTAGGCAAGGTTCGAGGTTCGAGGTTCGAGGTTCGAGGAATGCGGCCGGCTTCGGACAAGGCGGTGACGAAGCCTGGACAATCTGCGCGGAAACTTCGAACTACAATCGAGGGTGTGAGCATTCGGCGGACAATTCTGGTTCTGGTGCTGGCGATCTGCGGCGTGGTCGCGGGTGCGACTGCGCACGGGCAGATTGCGGTAGTGGGCGACGGCGGGCCGGGGCCGGTGAAGGCGCAGCATCTGACGGCGGAGCTGGTCGAGCTGGGGTCGGCGATTGCGCCGGGCGGGACGCAGGTGGTGGGGCTGGTGCTGTCGCTGGAGGAGCACTGGCACGTTTATTGGATTAACGCCGGCGATTCGGGTGAGCCGCCGAAGGTCGCGTGGACGCTGCCGGCGGGGATTACGGCCGGGGCGATGCAGTTCCCGATTCCGCGGCGGTTGCCGCTGGGGCCGCTGATGGACTTCGGGTACGAAGACCACGTTGCGTTTCCGGTAACGATTGCGGCGGCGACGACGATGAAGCCGGGGCCGGTGCATCTGGATGCGCAGGTGACATGGCTGGTGTGCGCGCAGGTCTGCCTGCCGGGCAAGGCGCACCTGGGACTGGACCTGACGGTGCAGCCGGGAGCGCCGCAGCCGGCGCAGGAGCCGCTGGTGGGCGCGCTGGGCGAGGGGATGACGCTGCTGCCGAAGCCGCTGCCCGCGGGGGCAGAGTTTTCGGTACAAGGCGACGCGCAGCAATTTGCGCTGACGCTGACCGATAGCACGCGGATGGAGAACGCGGAGTTCTACCCGTTCGTGCAGGGCGCGACCGATGTGATTGCGAATGCGGCGGAACAGACCGTCGTGCCGCACAGCGATGGGTTGCGGCTATACGTAAAGCGGTCGCCGGACCTGGCGGCGCTGCCGGCGACGCTGGGTGGGGTGCTGCGGCTGTCGGATACGGTGGCGTATGTCGTGAGCGCTCCGGTGACGCAGGTGGCGAATGTGGCTACTCCAGCGGCGGCGGGCGGTTCGGCGGGCGGCGTTACGGCGTTGGGTGCGATTGGGCTGGCGTTTGTGGGTGGGATTATTTTGAACCTGATGCCGTGCGTGTTTCCGGTGCTGTTCCTGAAGGGGCTGGCGCTGATGCAGACGGCAGGCGCTGGAAGTGCGCAGGAGCGGGCGCACCTGCGGCGGCATGGACTGGTGTATGCGCTGGGGATTCTGGTGTCGTTCTGGGCGATTGTGGCGGTGCTGCTGGCGCTGCGCGCGACCGGCAGCCATGCGGGCTGGGGATTCCAGTTGCAGTCGCCGGGGTTCCTGGCGGTGCTGGCGTCGTTCATGTTTTTCTTTGCGCTGTCGCTGGCGGGTCAGTTCGATATTGGGTTGTCGCTGACGTCGGTGGGCGGCGACCTGGCGCAAAAGCAGGGCTATGCAGGGAGCTTCTTTACCGGCGTGCTGGCCACGGTGGTGGCGACTCCGTGCACCGCTCCGCTGATGGGCGCGGCGATTGGGTTTGCGCTGGCGCAGACGGCGGGCGTGACTTTTGCAGTGTTTACGGCGCTGGCGCTGGGGTTGGCGCTGCCGTATGTGCTGCTGAGTTGGCAGCCGGCGTGGGTGCGCGTGCTGCCCAGGCCGGGCGCGTGGATGGAGGTCTTCAAGCACATTACGGCGGCGATCTTTTTCGCGACGGCGATCTGGCTGGCGTGGGTGTACGGGCAGTTGTATGCGGCGGGCGACGGCGTGAACCAGGTGGCGCTGCTGCTGGGGTGCTTCCTGATGCTGGCAATTGCGGGATGGGCGCTGGGCCGATGGCCGGCGAAGGGTGCGAGCGGGATCGCGGCGGTGGTGCTGATCGCCCTGGGGCTGGCGATTCCGCTGTCGCAGGTGCGGGGCGCGAGGCGTGCGAGTGCGGCAGCGGCAAGCGCGGCGACGACGGATGTGGCAGCGGCGAACGCTACGGAGGTGGTGTGGCAGCCATACTCGGAGCAGGCGCTTGACGCGGCGCGCGCGGCCGGGCATCCGGTGTTCATCGACTTTACGGCGGCGTGGTGTTTGAGTTGTCAGGTGAATGAACGCGTGGTGCTGAAGTCGGCCGACGTGGAGAGCGCGCTGCTGAAAGGCGGCGTGGTGACGATGAAGGCGGACTGGACCAACGACGATCCGGCGATCACGGCGAAGCTCGCGTCGGTGGGGCGGGCGGGCGTGCCGACGTATGTGGTGTATCCCGCGGCTGCGGGCAGCGCGGCGGATGTGCTGCCGGAGCTGCTGACGAAGGACCTGGTGCTCAAGGCGATTGCGCGGGATTCGAAGTAGTGGTTAGTGGTTAGTGGCTAGTGGTTAGTAAGAGGGGAAAACAGATTCCCTTCCCAACCCGATGAGCACGCCGTTCGACGTCAGGTGGTCAATTTTCTGAAGGTCTGTCTATATGGTCGATAACAATGAACTGGATGGGCATTTTGCACGATTCCAGTTTCAGGCCAAGCTCATCTGCGAGCGTATTCATTTCACACCCGTAGATCGTCAGTTTAGAGCGCCCCATGTCCATGCCGAAGCGCCCTGTGTTTTCGGTGAGCTTTGGGCCGTCTTTCGCTACCGCGAGCACAAGAACGGGAAGGACCTTGCTTTGGCGGCTAACCTTGAGGTTGAACCACTCTGCCAACAGTGACTGAAACATTAGCCTCCCACGGGGAAGATTGTGTACCAGGGGGCGCTGGACGACAAGCCGACGCCGGATCCGGCGAGCCTGAAGAACGCGGACAATTACGTGAGCGATGCGTTGAGCGCGGCGATGGCGGGCAAGCCGGCGGCGGTGGCGGTGACCAAGCCGTACGGGTGTGCGGTGCATTACGGGAATTAGATTTCCTTGACAGCGAAACATCCGGACAGAAGTGGGAGTCTATAATTGTGCGACTGGGGGATTTGCGGTGTTCTCGCACGCAACTCGATGATTTGGTTGCCCCAAAAGTGGTATTTCAACCTCTCGGAGGGTGGAATAGCTTCATCGAAAGGGCATCAAGCAGAATGCCCATCGTGTAAGAGGCGCTGATTTCTTCTATTGCAGAAGATCAGCCGTGCCAGGGAAACAGCGGTATGTCAGTCTGTTCCTTTTTCGTTGACGATCCGCTCCTGGCCTGAAAAAATAGGGATTCTGAGCAGTGGGCCTGTCATTCCCGGTCGATAGAGAAAGAAAAACTCTGGTAGCCGGCACCTCCGTCACCTTCCCCCTAAAGCCTGCTAGCCGACCGCTGACGCCCGGATTGGCATCGAATTCTCACCCGCCTGAATAAAAAGGCGGCGCATTCCCGTCGCTGTGCAGTTTGCACGGATCGAAGGGAGATCCAATGAGCAGCTCCCGGATTCGCATACAAATCGTGGCTCTGGCCTTCATTCTGCTCCCGGCAGCAGCGGGCGTTCTGGCGGTCCGTGCGTCTGCCACCTGCGAGCGCTTCGTACGGACCTACGTCACCAAGCCGGTGCGCAATCGCGTCGGCAAACAGACCGCGGACGCCTGGGCCAAGTGGCGGATTGCGCATCCCAACTGGAAGCCCAACCCCAATCTTCGCCGGCCAAAATACGTAATGACCCGCGAAGAGGCGGTTGAGAAAGTGGCCTTCGCCTGCTCGGTGCCTGAGACTCCGACGGCGATCGATGACTTCCTCAAAACTGCCGCGCTCGAACCCCCACCGTCGATCGTCGACCTTTCGCGGATGAATCCCACGCAGATCACCCTGCCGGACGAGATTCCGCCCGAGGTCGCGGAGATTACGCCGGATGAATCGTGGCCTTCGCTTGGTCCGTTCGTGCCTCCGATTCTGGGCGGCGCGCCCACAGGGGGCCTGGTGTTGCCGATCGTTCCCCCGGAGACGCCGCTGGTCGGCGTGGTTCCCGAGCCTTCAAGCCTGGTGCTGTCGGGGTCCGGCCTGGCCTGCATGCTCTTGCTGGGAGTGAAGCTGCGGCGGGCCGAAAGCAAGCGAGCGTAGACGCGGACCCGAGAGAGATCGATCTGCGCCGAAAGAAATTTGCCCAACCCTGAAAAGAGATACGGTACAATCTGGCGAATCAGACCTGAACCGGGAGCCCGCCAGAGATGCCCTTCTTCCGCCTGTCCGTGCCCAGAGCTAGAGTTTTGTGTGCCGTTTCAATTGCAGCGTTCAGCCTGATGCCGGCAGGCGTGTTTGCCCGCGCGCAGGAAGCGCCATCCACCGACAGCGGACCGTATGCGCAACCGCCCCTGCAGGAGCCTGCGCCGATTGTGCGGGAGCCCGCCGAGCCACAGCCTGGGCAAGCCGCTGGAACCCAGGGACAAGGAACACAAGGACAAGCAACGCAGGGACAGGATGCCGGTTACCCGGCGCCGGGGGCGAACTACGATCCGGCGCTATTTCAGCCGCGAATTCCGAAGGAGCAGCTTGGGTTCCTGAGCCAGTTTGCGGGGATGCCTTCGAACGAGTTGTACCGGGACAAGCAGTTTCGCAAGCTGATGCACAGCTTTGTGCCGGATTGCACGTTCCACTACGGATACGACAAGTCGATGTTCGATGCGCTGGACGAGGTCATCCAGGGCTCGAACGATCCGGTGGTGGTTCGCGATGGGCGCTACGTGATGCTCTCCGGGCACATGGGACAGATCCTCTCGGGCAGGGGATTTCTGTGGATCGATATGCAGGAAGGGATCGGGCTGGGCGGCTTCTACTTCCATCCGACCAATGGCGAGCCGACGCCAGCAGTGAATATCTTCTCGAAGCAGGTGGTGAAGGAGATGCTGCTGGGATGGAGCGAGCTTCCCGCTGCGTTTGCCGAGGACGTTGCGGTGTGGGAGCAGGTGGACCGCGTTCCCGCGCTGACGACGCGCTACTTCATCACCGGATCGAAAAAAAAGATCCTGCTGGAACACGATGAGGACTTCTGCTCGACCGTGTCCGGTGCGGGATATAACGATTGCGAACAGATGAATGCGGACGCCGCGGACAAGGACATGGACGCGGCCGGGTATCTGGAGCAGACCCATCATGTGACCAACGCAACGGCGTGGATGATCACGGATCCCGACCAGGTGGCATGGATCCAGGTGCGGGACAGGAGATGCGGGGGTGTGCTGGATCCGCTGGGTTGCCGGATTGTGATGTCGCGCGCACGGACGCGGGTGATCCTGCACGCGCCGCCGCCGCGGCCGGTGCCGCACCCGATCCACAGGTAGAGCGGACTATTGATTGCGTTTGCTCTGGCGAATGCGGGCGATCTCGTCCATGCGCTGGGCGAGCGCTTTCTCGCGGCCTTCCTGGGTGGGGTGGTAGTAGCGGCGGTTGGCGAGCGAGGGTGGGAGGCATTCCATGTCGGCGACCTTGCCTTCGACATTGTGGGCGTACTCGTAACCCTTGCCGTAGTCGAGCGACTTCATCAGCTTGGTGGGAGCGTTGCGCAGGTGCAGTGGAACGGGCTCGGCTGCCGTGGCTTCGATGTCGGCGGTGACGGAACCGTAGGCGGTGTAGACCGCGTTCGATTTGGGCGCGAGCGCGAGGTAGACGACCGCCTGGGCGAGCGCGAGTTCGCCTTCGGGTGAGCCGAGGAAATGCATCGCATCGCGGGCGGAGAGGCAGAGGTTGAGCGCCTCGGGTGCGGCCAGGCCGATGTCTTCGACCGCCATGCGCACGACGCGGCGGGCGACGTACATGGGATCTTCGCCGGCCTGGAGCATGCGGCCGAGCCAGTAGAGCGCGGCGTCGGCGTCGGAGTTGCGGACGGATTTGTGCAGGGCGGAGACGATGTCGTAGTGCTGCTCGCCCTGCTTGTCGTAGAGCAGGACGCGGCGCTGGAGGGCTTCGGCGGCGATCTCCCTGGTGATGCGATGACCGGCCTGGGCGGCGAGGCTGGCGGCGACGTCGAGCGCGTTGAGGGCATTGCGCGCGTCGCCGCTGGAGTAGGAGGCGATGGTGGCGAGCGCGTCTTCGTCGGCGGCGATGCCGGATGCGCCGAGGCCACGGGCCGGATCTGCAAGGCCGCGAGCGCTATCGGTGAGGGCACGCTGGAGGAGGGCGACGATCTGCGCTTCGGTGAGCGGCTCCAGAACGTAGACGCGGCAGCGGGAGAGCAGCGCGGCGATCAGCTCGAAGGAGGGGTTCTCGGTGGTGGCGCCGATCAGGCGGATGGAGCCGCGCTCGACGTAAGGCAGGAAGGCGTCCTGCTGGGCCTTGTTGAAGCGGTGGATCTCGTCGATGAAGAGGATGGTGCGCGAGCCCAGGCCGGCGGCCTTTTCGGCGGCAACCATCACCTGCTTGATCTCCTTGATGCCGGACATGACCGCGGAGAACTCGATGAAGGTCGCGTGGGTGAGCGTGGCGATGATCTTGGCGAGCGTGGTCTTGCCGGTGCCGGGAGGGCCCCAGAAGATCATGGAGGTGGGATCGTCGTGGGCTATTGCAAGGCGCAGGGGCTTGCCCGGACCGAGCAGGTGCTGTTGGCCGACGAACTCCTCGAGCGTGTGCGGACGCATGCGCTCGGCCAGTGGGGCGTCGCGGAGGCTGGATGCGGCGGCGGCGGCGATCGGAGAGGTGTCGAAGAGGGACATAAGAACAGTTGTTAGTTGTTAGTTGTTAGTTGCTCGTTGTTAGTTGAGAGCCACGAGAGTAGGCCAGTCGATAGAGGTGAAAGGCGCCGAGGTCGGCAATAAGGTTCAGAAATACTGCGATCGCGTAGATTGTGTACTCCCCAGACGTTGGCCTTGCGATGAGTGGATCGGCAAGGTTCTGAAGCACTAAGTAGATTTGATACCCCACGAAGACGGTCAGGACGAGACAACCAACCAACGATAAGATCGAACCTGCCCTTCGGCGAGTTCCCATCGTCAAGACGGCTCCGATTAACAACAGGAGCGGTCCGGCAAATAACCACCAAACAGACAGAAGCTCTTTGCCGATGAGCACAATGTCCCGTGGCGGCGCATTGCCGAAAAAACCGCCAAACAGCGCAACCAATCCTAAGACAATGAGACCCCAGAGAATTCCCACTACCAACAGGAAAATCGATACGGGTCGGGTTGTCATTGTTGGCGAGCTTTCTGGATATGAGTCCCATGGTCCATGGAATTTGCCCAATTGCGCTGGCGGGAGGCTTCGTAGAGCAGCAGCGAGCCGGCGACGGCGGCGTTGAGGCTTTCGACCGGGCCGGGTGTGGGGATGGTGATGCGGGCGGTTGCAATCTGGAGAAGCTCTGTGGTCAGTCCAGAGCCTTCGTTGCCGATCATCAGAGCGCAGGGTTGGGCGAGGTCGGCTGCGGCGACGGGGTGGGCGTCTGGGCCTTGGGGATTGCCGGCGACTGCGGCGAAGAGGCACAGGCCGCGGGATTTCAGGGCGAGGATGTCGGCGGGTGTGGCGGCCACAACGGGAACGCGAAAGACGGATCCGGCGGAGGCGCGCAGGGCCTTCTGGTTCCACTCGCTGGCCGTGCCGGCGGTAGTGAGGACGGCGGTGGCGCCAAACGCCTCGGCCGAGCGGATGAGCGTGCCCAGGTTGCCAGGGTCCTGCAGCGCGGCGGCGATGAGCAGGAGTGGGGCCTGTTTCGCAGGGAACGCGGATTCGATGTCCCAGGTGGGCGGGATGAGGAGCGCGGCGATGCCTTGCGGGTGTTGCGTGTCCACCGCGCTGGAGAGTGCTTCGTCGGTGAGGGTAAGCTGCTCGACGCCGCGGGGGAGCCATGCGGGAGGGTCGATGCGCTCGCTGAGGAAGACGGTCTTTATGTGCAGGCCGCTGCGGAGCGCTTCCTGGAGGAGGTGTTCGCCTTCGATGGCGGCCAGGCCGCCGCTAAGCCGGGCATGGCCCGCGAAGGCGGCGCGAAGCTGCTTGACGCGCGGGTTGGCGCGACTGGTGACGAGGGTCGGCGACGCGGGCATAGCGAAATCTTACGCTTTGAGGCAAGTGTGCGCCGCAGGGTGAAACGGCTCAAGGAAAATCAATTGCAGGCGAGCGCGGTCCAGACGCCGGCCGTGGTGCCGCTGGCGCCGGCGATGCTGAGGTCGACGAAGCTGCCTGCGGGGACCGTGACACTGCCTGACGCAATGCATGCCACGCCGGGCGACGCCGTGCAGACAAGCGCAGTATCGACCATGTTGCCCGGAGTGCCCGCGCGCAGAGTCACGGTGATGGTGTTGGCCTGCTCCGAGAAGACGTTGAGCGCCGTCGCCGTGCATCCCGATGGAGCCCAGGTGAGCGCCGATGCAGGTGTGGCCGCCGTCCCAATCTCGGTCGCGCTGGCGTTGGGGCTGTTCACGGAGTAGTACAGGTTGGCGTCCGAGACTGCGTGATACATCGATGCGAACGGGATGCCGCTGGTGCTGCCGCCGCCGCTGCCGCCACTGCCGGCAGGCCCGGTAGCGCCCTGGGGGATGGTGAAGTTCAGAACGGCGGCGGAGCCGGTGCCGCTGTTGGTGACCGCGGCCTGAGTACCCGCCGCGCCGGTTGTGATCGTGCCGATGGTTACGACGGCCGCTGTGCCGGAGGGGCCGGACGGCCCTGTGGCGCCCGCCTGCGCGAGCACAGCCCATACCTGCGGATAGAGGTCCGGCTCGGATGAGGAGTTCCCCCTCAGGGCAATGTAGGTCGAGGCAGGGGTGCCGTAGGCGACCGCATCGTTCGCCGCGTATCCGTAGCCCGTGACCCATGCGCCCTTGAATGTCATCCCCGGCGGCCCCGGTGCTCCATTGGTCCCGTTGGTGCCATTGGTTCCGGGTAATCCAGTCGCGCCAGCCGCACCGGTGGCCCCGGTTGCGCCAACTGGCCCGGCCGCCCCGGTAGCTCCGGTGGCTCCGGCTGCTCCTGCCGACCCGGCCGACCCAGCCGGTCCCTGCGACCCCGCCGGCCCTGCTGGTCCCGGATAGCCGGTCGGCCCCTGCAGGCCGGTCGCTCCGGTCGCGCCTGCGGGTCCAACCGCTCCCGCTGCAGCGAGCAGTCCCCAATAGAGTGGGCTCACATCCGGCTCGCGGCCCGCATTGGCCAGCAGCGCAATGTAACTGGAGCCGCCATAGGCGACCGCGTCGCCCACTGCGTACGGCGTGCCGATCAGCCACTGACCCAGAAACGTCACGGGCGGCCCTTGCGGTCCGGTCGCGCCGGCTGCGCCCGCGGGGCCAGTCGCGCCGGTTAGTCCGATTGGGCCAGCCGCGCCAGCTGCACCTGTCGGCCCCTGCGCGGCGAGCACCGCCCACTGCGACGGGCTCAGCGACGGCGTGTTGCCCTGATTGCCCGCGATCAGCGAAACGTACGTCGACCCCTGCCAGCTCACCGCATCGTTGAGTGCATAGTTGACCGACGACTGGTAGTTGCCGAGGTAGTTCGCCACGGGCGGGCCTTGCGGTCCGGTCGCTCCGGTTGCGCCGGTCGGTCCGGACGGGCCCTGCGGCCCCATTGGGCCGGTCGCGCCTGTGACTCCGATTGCTCCGGTCGGGCCGGTCGCACCGGGTGCACCCGCTGCGGCGAAGAGTGCCCACTGCTGCGGACTCTGGTCGGGCGTGTTGCCGTGATTGTTCGCAACCAGCGACACGTAGCCGGCGCCGTTGAAAGAGACGCCGTCGGCCAGCGCGTAGTTGGCCGTCGATGAGTACGTGCCCTGGAAGGTGATGCCTACCGGCCCGGGAACTCCCTGTGGTCCCATCGCTCCGCTCAGTCCGGTGGCGCCGGTTGCGCCCGGGATCCCCTGCGCGCCAGCCTGCCCGGAGATTCCCTGGAGGCCTTGCGGTCCGGCTGGCCCGTTCGGCCCAACGCTGCCGGGAAGCCCTTGCGGGCCTTGCAGGCCTGCAACTCCCGTGGCGCCGGTCAACCCCACCGGCCCCTGTGCCGACAGCAAGCCCCACTGTTCCGGGCTGAGGCTCGGCGTGTTGCCGTGGTTCCCGGCGAGGAGAGACGTGTAGCTCGACCCCTGCCACTGCACCACGTCGCCGAGTGCGTAGTTCGTGGTCGCGCTGTAGTTGCCCTGGTAGACCAGCCCGGCCTCACCCTGTGCGCCGGACGCTCCGGCAGGCCCGGCAGGCCCCTGCGGCCCGGCGGTGCCGGTTGCTCCGGTCAGTCCCTGAGGCCCCATTGGACCGGTTGGGCCAGAAGCTCCCGTCGCGCCAGCCGCGCCCGCTGGTCCGGCAGGACCGATTGGGCCCTGGAGCCCAGTTGCGCCCGCTGCACCCGTGGCCCCGGCAGACCCTTGAGGTCCCGCAGGCCCAGACGGCCCGGTTGCGCCAGACGGCCCGGTTGCGCCTGCCGGCCCGGCGTTCACCAGGTCCACATCGAGCGTGGCGGCATGCGAGGTCTGGTCATTCTCCTTGCTGTCGAACTGGACCATTGCGGTACCGGCCGACAGCGCGAGCCCATTGTTCGTAGATGGATTGGCGATCCAGCCCTGCACCACAGAGGTCACGTCCACGGCGATGAACGCGCCGGCCTGGTTGACCGAAAACACCCCGGCGGGGCTACCGATGGAGGGCTCGGTTGCGTAGGTCACGCTGTACTCGCCCCACGCTCCGGTAATGGGTGCATAGCTCACCAGCCCCGACGTGGTGACGCGGTTGACATACAGCCGCAGCACCGCGCGCGAGACCTGCGCCGCCGTGGCGCCTGCCGGCAGCAGCGAAAGGTCGAACTGCAGCAGCGTGGTATATCCGCCGCCCACATCCAGGTTGGAGATTGCCCCGCTGTTTACCGCCGGCATGGCGATGTTCACATGCGCGTCTGCCACCAGAATCGCCTGCGCGGCCCAGGCGGGCTTGGCCGCGGGAAACGCACCGACGCCGAGCCAAACTGCTGCGCCCGCACACAGCCTAAGCCGTGGCCGCAGTCTCAGCGCACGCCCAACTCCCCGTTCCATTCACTGGCCCCTGTTCGAAGCAGGGATTCATCCCGGCGAGTAACGAAGACCAGCCGTTCCGATCCGTACCTCGATCAACGATCTCTGCTCGACGATGCACGCTGACCCGAGAGTGCGAATCCCACAACGCATGGCGAAACACAGACTTGGGAGCAGTTCCCTTGTAGGCCTATGCGCGGGGAAATGCAAGCGTAATCATCGCGGCCGGCCCGACTCAGCCGATGGTGCGCGCCTGGAGATTAATTTCACGGGCGGTCGCCGCATCCCATAGACTGCTAGGGCAACCTGCATCGAGGTCTCCGAGTATGACTCAAGCTACGTCCGCCGCAGCCGCCAACCAACCCGGCACGCTTCCCTCCCCCGACACGCTCGTCAACGTGCCGCGCCTGATCACGGCGTACTACACGCTGCATCCCGATCCGGAAAACGCGGCCCAGCGCGTAGCGTTCGGGACGTCGGGCCATCGCGGCAGCGCGTTCCACAGCTCCTTCAACGACGACCACATCGCCGCCATCACGCAGGCGATCGTGGAGTATCGCCGCGGCCAGGGCATCGGCGGGCCGCTGTTCTTGGCGCAGGATACGCACGCGCTGTCGGAGCCGGCATTCGCGACGGCGCTCGAGGTGTTGGCAGCCAACGGCGTCGACGTGATGGTCGACGACCAGCTTGCGTATACGCCAACGCCGGCGCTTTCGCATGCCATCCTGACCTACAACGTGGCGAACCAGGGCAAGCCGCAGAGTGACGGCATCGTCATTACGCCGTCGCACAATCCGCCTGAGGACGGGGGCTTCAAATACAACCCACCCAACGGCGGCCCGGCCGACACCACCGCGACCAAGTGGATCGAGAACCGCGCGAATACGCTCATCGCCGGAAGGCTGACGGAGATAAAGCGCTTCAACTACTCGCTCGCACTCGGCGCCGATACGACCCATCGGCATGACTACATCACCGCCTACGTCAACGATCTCGGCAACGTCATCGACTTTGCGCCACTGGCGGGCACGAAACTCGCGCTGGCTGTCGATCCGCTGGGTGGGGCGGGCGTGCACTACTGGCCGCGCATCGCGGAAAAGTATCTGCCGCAGTTACAAATCCTCAACCCCTACGTCGATCCCACGTTCCGCTTCATGACGCTGGACTGGGATTCGCGGATTCGCATGGATTGCTCCAGCCCGTATGCCATGGCCAGCATGATCGCAAACAAGGAAAAGTTCGATGTGGCGTGGGCGTGCGATACCGACCATGATCGCCACGGCATCGTGACGCACACCACCGGGCTGCTGAATCCGAACCACTATCTTGCGGTGTCGATTCAGTACCTGTTTACGCATAGGCCGGAGTGGTCGGCGAAGGTGGGGATCGGCAAGACGCTGGTGTCGTCGTCGATCATCGACCGCGTGGCGAAGGGCCTGGGCCGGCCAATGCTGGAAGTGCCAGTGGGCTTCAAGTGGTTCGTCGACGGGCTGATCGACGGCTCGCTCGGCTTCGTCGGCGAAGAGTCCGCCGGCACCAGTTTCCTGCGACGCAATGGCACGGTGTGGACCACCGACAAGGACGGCCTGATTATGGGACTCCTCGCCGCCGAGATGACCGCCGTCACCGGCAAAGACCCGGGCCAGTTTTACGGCGAGTTGACCGCGAAGTACGGCGACCCCATCTACCAGCGCATCGACGCCGCCGCCACCAAGGAGCAGAAGGCGAAGCTGGCGAAGCTCTCGCCCAAGCAGGTGACGGCGACCACGCTCGCGGGCGAGCCCATTACCGCGATCCTGACCGAGGCGCCGGGGAACCATGCGGCCATCGGCGGGCTGAAGGTGACAACCGAGAATGGCTGGTTTGCCGCGCGGCCCAGCGGAACGGAAGACGTCTACAAGATTTACGCGGAGAGCTTCAACGGGGCGGAGCATTTGAAGCAGATTCAGACGGAGGCGCAGGCACTTGTCGCCGCAGCCATCGCCTGATCCAACGATCGCGTCACTTCGCGGGCGGCAGCTTGAGGAAGTCGGCTACGTCGAGGGCTTTGCGCGTGAAGCGGGCCTCGTACATCGCGCCCTTGTAGTAGTCGCGCAGGTCGATGCGCGTGCCGACGGAGGCGCGGCCGGGCGCTCCTCAGGCAGATTCAGTTCACCTTCGCCCTGCAACTCCTCGCCAACGTAGTTGTGGAGCATCTTGCCGTCGTAGACCGCGGTCACGCGATACCACGGCCCGAACGGATGCAGCTTCTGGCAGTTCAGCAGCGTGCGCGATTGGCCGCCCGCCGTCGCGAAGCTGTCCAGGCACCACTGCCCGTTCACGATGCGAATCTCGAACAGCATGCGCTCGTTCGGATAGTCGGTCCCAGTCGCTGGATCTACGGACTGGAGATGGAAGATTCGCTGTTCCGGCTTGCCGTCCGGGTCGGGCTTGAAGATCATCTCCCAGGTCCAGGTTGCGGCGCCGGCCAGCGGATGCACGCCGACGAACAGGGCGTCGTCCACGCCATTGAACGCGACGGCTTTGCCGATTTCCGTGTCGACCACCTTGGGCGCGCCGAGCACCTTCGTCGGATGGCCGCCCAACGACGCCGTCTGATCGAACCGCCAGATCTCCTGTGCCGCCGCCGGCAGGGCGCACAGCGCGCCCAGGGCCAGCACGAGGCAGGCTGCTCCCATTCTGATGCTGATTCTGATTCCGACGGCCCGTAGCCTGCCCGCGCAGGATGGGCCGGACGTCCGCAAGTTCATGCCGCGACCGCCATTCGTGCCTGGCGTGCGTTCTCAATGCCGTCGAGCGTAGCCCACAACGCGCGGGCCGCATCTTCGCCCGACGCCAGAGCAGCCTCGATCTCTTCCGGGTGGGCGGCAAGCTCGGCGGCCAGGGCATTGCGCCACACGCGCGCGTGGTGCACGTCCGCGGTGGTGTGCACGGTGAAGTAGCGCCGGGCGGCCGCGTCCGCGCCATAGTGGTGGGTCAGGCCGTCGTCCTTGGTCCGGGCAATCGCCGGAACGCGCGACTCGTACGCGAACAGAGCCGCCAGCGCCGCCGCGGGCGAGTGCTGCATGGTGGCGCGGAAGTACTCGAGCAGCGCACGTGTCTCCGGGCCGATCTTGCGCTCGCGCACGGCTGTCTCCTCCGCGCCCATGCCGCGGGCAAAGTCCATCCACAGGTCGCTGTGCGGGATGCCGTTGTCCAGGCCCTCTTCATCGGCGAGGTTCTCCAGCACCACGCGGCGCAGCTTGCCATCGGGCAGGCGCGAGTGCAGCGCACTGAGATACGCCGGAAAGGCCGACACGTGGTGCCAATACTCCGACGCATATTCGCGCAGGTCCTCGCGCGTCAGCACGCCTTTCGACCACGCCTGGTAGAAGGGATGATTGAGCAGGTCGTAGTTCTCAAGGCGAGCTTCGAGAGCATGAAAGAAAACGGGGGAAGAGTCAGTCATGGCAAGTCTCCGTCCGGGGGTTAGGCTGCGGTTCCGATTCCGATTCCAATTCCAATTCCAATTCCAATTCCAATGATTGTAGCGAATATCGGAGAATGCGCGCCCTGTCGACGCGCTATCTTCCGGACGGACGCGACCGGTCCGTTCCCTTCGGCAAGTGCAATCAATTCGGGGACAGTCCATCCGGCCTTATTTGTGCGTCCCGCCGCTCGACGCTCCACCACCACCACCACCGCCAGCACCTCCTCCGCCACCGCCACCGCTGGGCGCGCCGCCGCCGCCGCCACCGCCACCGCCGTGGTACGACCCGCCGCCGCCGCCGCCGCCACCACTGTAGGAGGGCGCCGGCGCCGAGGCCCGCGAGCTTCCGCCGCCACTGTTTCCGCCGCCACTGTACGACGAAGCGGAAGACCGCGAGGAGTTGCCGTTCGAGTAGCTGCCCGAGCTGGAGCCTCGTGCCATGGACGAGCCTTCGTTGCCCGACCTGACGTTACCGCCCCCTCCGCCGATCGATTGAACCACCGTGGTCTGCCTGCCGCCCTCGGACATCTGCCTCTCCACCGTGAAGGTCTGCGATTTGCGGTCAAAGTTGATGGGCGTCCCCGCGTCCCGAGCCACGAATCCCCTCTCTGCCGTGGGTTTGGCGATCGCGGACCCCTTGAGCGGAGTTGCGGATCGGGCCGCGACCGCGACATTGAACACCGAATGGGCCATGGCATTCGGCATCTCCGCGCTCTTCAGCGGCTCCAGGACGGGGTTGCGAAACTCCTTCGGCGCCTCAGCCAGCAGCTTCAGCGACGTACTCTCCTCGAATTTGACCCGCTCGATAGGTGCACCACTCTTTCCCGTTACCCGGAATACTCCGTCCTTCAAATTGATCGGCCGCTTGCCCGCAACGTCGCGAGGATGAATGGGGACAAAGCCCACCGTGTGCCCGGTCTTGACCCAGCGAACGGGCCGATGATGGTGCCTCTTGCCGCCGGCCACCCACACATAGTGATGCTGCCAGCGGATCCAGCCCCCGGCGTGGCAGACCGCCCAGTCCCACGGGTAGTAGCCGCCGAAGGCATCAAAGGCCCAGAAGGGGCTGAAACCACGGTGCGGAAATGCCGCGGGATAGGAATATCCAACGGAGAAAAATGGAAAGCTATACGGGACATACTCACTCCCGATGATCTGTTCCTTGCCGGTGACCGGGTCGATCGCAATCAGGTCGCGAACCGCAGCCGCAGAACATGGAAACGTGTAGTCCTCGGTGTAGACGGTTGCGCCCGGATGGTTTGCCAGGTAGGCATCGGCCGTCGACGGCGCAGAGGTCTTGGCCTTCGCCACGCGCGACGACTTGGCACTCGCGAGCGGCTCCTCCTCCGCGGCGGTGGGCTGCATCGTCTGCGCTCCAGAAGCTACCGTCTGTGCTCTAGAAGCGGTTGCCTTCTGCGGCCCAGTCTGCGCAACTTCGGTCGCCTGCGGGGCCCAGCCATTCGTCGGCTCCCAGCACGTTCCGTAGGGCTTACAGGCAAAGAAGCGGCCCTGCCCGTTCAGCGCATCCAGTCCGGGAACGGGCGCGGTCAGGCCCGCGTCCTTCATCGCGGCGGACATGGCCGCGTTGCGCGCTTCCAGGCGCTGCGCGACCCATTGATCCCACTCGGACGATGCGGACTTATCCATCGCGACCGGTGTCAGCATCCGGACCCCATGGCTGAAGGACATCGTCTGCCCGGCGGACTCCGCCCGGGGTGCTGGCATTCCGGGCATGCGGAAGAGAAGACCCTGCTGGGGCGTGATGGAAATCGCATCCAGGTAGCTGTCGACGCGCACATATGCCTTTTGCGGATACGTGATCACAAAATGGTCGGTGGGTGTGTTCAGGTTGAAGTACTCGTGCAACACCATGGGCTGGACATTCAGGGTCGCGGTGCCGGAGAGCAGCGCGATTTCGGTGTACGGCACGCCGTCCGTAGTGCTGAGCTGGTTGAAGGTGAGGACGGAGTTTTCGCCGAGATAGACGATGGAGGCGTCCTCGAACTCAATCTCCGCGCGCCCGGTGCCGGTGACCAGGCTGTAGCCCGTTTCGAGCGGCAGATTAGCCAACGCCTGCTCCCAGCCCGTGGACTGGTCGCCCTCCTGATGCAGTTGCTTGTCGGCGAGCTTGCCGCGCGAGATGCGGACGTCGCCCTGGACGTAGCTGAGGCGAACAATTTGTGGGTAGGTGGCAGGGGCCTTGGCGGGCGCGGGCCGCGGTGCAGTGATGGCGGCGGTAGCGGCTGTTCCAAGTTGAGCTGCGGCAGGCTGAATGGTGGTGAGTAATCCGGAAAGAACCAGAATCGGCAGGGTACGGCAGCAATTGACGCGCATGGCAGCCCTCCGCGGGGCATAGCCTCTTTACCGCCCAGGCTGAGCCGCCCAGTGCGGCACAGCGAAGTGGTCCAACCATTGGACTAAACAGGATGCCATTAAGTTTCCGGTGTTGAAAAATATATTTTGGCGGCCGTTTATCGGCGCATCCGCCGCTGCGCTCGGCTGCTACAGCTTTGGCGAGAAGTCGGTCAGCTTCAGGAACGTCGATTCGACCTTTTCGACCAGCTTGCCGTTCACCTCGCTGGCTGCGCTCACGCTCTTCCACTCCGGGTCATCGTGGAACGCGGCCCAGTTGGCAGTGGCCGCCTCACGGCTGGGGTGCTTCAGGATGTAGAAGAGGGTCTTGCCCTTCAGCGGGTCATCGGTTGGCGTCCAGTAGGCCACACTCTCCATCCCATGCCGGTTGAAGATCGTTATCGTATGGTTGCGAAAGCGCGCGAGCAGGTCGTCGAGCTTGCCCTCGGCGGCGTGGTACTCGCGCAGCTCAAAAACCACGCCATCCTGCTGAGCTACGCCCTGAACTCCGGCTAACGCAGACATCAACGTTGCCGCACCCATCCCGGTCAACACACTTCGTCTCTTCATAGAGCGGTATTCTAGACCTCCGTTCGCAACCGGGGCGAATTCGCTTCCTTATGACCGTACCCTGAGGTACCCTTATTTCTCCCCCGGCAACTCCGGCTGCATTACCCGATTCCTGGAGTATTCATGAAGGTCTTCGGCATCATCCTGCTCATCCTTTTGCTCGGCGGCGCCGCCGTTTATGTCGATGGCGCACGCCTGCCATATAACCACTCCGTTTCGGTCACCGGGATCGTCCCTGCCCCGCCGGACCAGGTGTTCGCCCTCATCACCAACGTCGCCAAAAGCTCCGACTGGCGTCCCAACGTCAAATTCGTCACCGTGCTGCAACCCGACCAGGGGCGCGACCACTGGGTCGAGCATCTCAACTACGGCCAGTTCATGACCTTCCTCGCCACCCGCACCGAGCCGCCGGTCCGGCGCGACGTTCTGCTGGATGACCCGAAGGCTTCCTACGGTGGCACCTGGACGTACGAACTCTCGCCCGGTCCGGATCCCGCCACCACCACGCTGCGCATCACGGAGACCGGCTTTATCAAGCCGCCGGTGTACCGGTTCGTCATGGCCCACGTCATGGGTCCAACCCACAACCTGGACCAGTACATGAAGGACATCCAGGCCGCCGCCAAGTAGCGCTCAGTCCCGCCGCCGTGTCCCGTTCCAGTAGATGGCCACACCGACTGCGTTGAGCAGCAGCGAAGTCCCCATCACCTTCGCCGCAAACATCCATCGGCTAGTGACATCGACAATGGGCAGCAGGTTGAATCCCATCGCCAGCAGCGTCACCGCCAGCCCGCTCACCGACGCGGCCTTCAGCCAGAAACCTGCACGCACGCCAAACCGGTCGCCCACCACCAGCGGGATGGCGAACATCATCAGGTAATACACTCCGTAGAAAATGTTGTTCGCGGAGCTGATCAACTGGAAGGCCTCTTGCGCCCCGGTCCCCTGCTTAGCCAGAAGCCCCATCACGATGGCCAGCGCCACAATAACGCCCAGCGATCGTGTCGGTGTTCTCCAGCGTGGATCGAGTCGCGTAAACCACGCAGGAATCATTTTGTCCCACCCCGCCACCATCGGCAGACGGCTGGTCTCCGCGACGATTACGGTATAGACGGCAATCGTGGCCAACGCCAATGCCAGAATTGCCGCGCGGCCAAGCATCAATCCCCAATTGATGGCGCCGGATCCGTCACCGCCGGCGAACGCGGCTGCCAGCACCTGCGGCACCGGCCCGGTCAGATCCACCTTCGCAGCCGGGATATAGGCGAGAACGGAGCCCGTCATCAGCATATAAATCGCCGCGATGACCGGCGCGGCAATCCACGCCGAGCGCATGATCGTCCTGCCCGCGTCCCGCGTCTCGCCGGCAAACACCGCGACCTGCTCCAGACCGGTGAGTGCACCGAATGCAATCTTGGTGAAGATGTTGACGCTGAACAGGGTCAGCGCCGGCATCGCAAGACTGAACGGGACCTGCGGATTCACATGCGGATGCATCGCGCTGGCGTGCGGATGGATAAACAGCAGCGCCATCAGCAACACCGTCACCGTTACCGTGACCGCCGTGCCGAAGTGCGCCACCCAGCGGCCGATCCCGAGCCCCGGCACATTCACACCCAGAATCGCTAAGAATATGCCGATCGTCAGCGCCGCGATCAGCGTGTGGCTCTCTTCCATCCACGCCGCGCGCGGACCCAAAGCATAGGTGAGGCTGGTCGCCGTCATGATGCCGACGTTGGATACCGCCAGCAGCGCCCACATGCCGAAGTTCCACGCGCACATGAACCCCGCGAACGGCCCCAGCGCAAACTTCGCCCACTGATACACGCCGCCTTCCAGCGGCCAGGCCTGCGCACACCATCCCACCACTGCGGCCTGCGGAATAAACAGAGACAGAATCGCCGCCACCCAGAACGCGACGTGGGTTGCGCCCTGTTTTGCCGCAGTCCCCGCCCAGGTGATCCCGATCACCAGCAGTATCTGCATCGGCACCAGGTCCCACAGGCCGAGCGAGCGCCGGAGCGCATGGCTCGACGGCCGCCCGGAAGCTGATTCAGACTCCGCTGCCAGTTCTTCGACGCTGTTGTTCAAGCGATGGCTCCGTCAGGGGATTGGCGAACCGATTCCTCAATGTAGCATCCGCGAAACAGTACCCAAGCGGCCCAGCCGCATCTTTTTCCTGCCCAAGGCAGTTGACCAATCGTCGCGGGTGTAGTCTCTATGGCGAGCGATTGGGAGAAAACCTCATGTTTGGAAAACTATTTGCAATTCTTGCCTGTTCCATCCTCCCGCAAACGTACCCGGCCTTGGCCCAGAACAATCCTCCCGGCAGCGCAGGAACTCCCGGCTGCGGCGATCCGAAGATCAAGTTCGATGTGAAGACCGGCAACTCTGGCAGTGTTGCTAAGCCCGATCCGGGAAAGGCGACGGTCTATTTCATCGAAGATGATAAGAACTTCAATTCCATCCCCAAGCCCACGACCCGGCTCGGCATCGACGGTGAATGGGCGGGAGCCACTCACGGCAACTCCTACTTTAGCGTCTCCGTGAACCCTGGGGTCCACCATCTGTGCGCTAGTTGGCAATCCTCGCTGCCCGCTCTGGGGCAGGGCGATCAAATGGCGGCCGCTCACTTCACTGCGGTGCCTGGCGGTGTCTACTACTTCGAGGTCAAGAATAGCCTCGTGGCTAGAGCAGGACAGCCCGACAGCTCCGGAATCGCTAGCATTACGCTGACACCTCTGGACAGCGACGAAGGCCAGCTCCAGGCGAACAGCTTCAAACTAAGTGTCTCTCAACCGAAGAAATAAGACGGGCACGGGAGCCGCGGCGTAAATTGACGCACCCGCAACCCCTCTGCGAAACTCCGCGTATGCAGTACCGCGGCAAGTTGGAGTATGCACAGGCGCGCAAGATGCGCACACGTAACACCCGCCTTTACCGGCTTGCCCACTGGCCCATCTGGATCTGGGTGTTCTTTCTCGCGCCCGGCCCGCTCACTTTCTCGCTCTTCGCGCACGGCTTCAGCCGCGGCAACCTGACGTGGCTCGCGCTGGTTCTGCTTGGCACCGGGGTCGCGGCGTTGCGCGGCAGCCTGCCCGGTGCGGAGCCCGCGCCCTATATCCTGCGCTTCGACGAGGACAAGCCCAACCCCATGTACCGGCGCGTGTGCTACACCTTCGCGTGGAACGCAGTGCTCAGCTTTGCGCTGCTCAATCTCGCCGGTGCGGTTATCGCGGTGGCCACCGGGACCTGGTACATGAGGCAGATCTACACCTACGCCTACGCACCGCTGTGCGCGACCATCCTGATCCTTGGCGCGGCCGGCCTGCTGCCCCGCGTCGGCCGCTCCACCAAAGGCGAAGGCACCGAGCGCCGCTACTTCTATGGCTCGGTCTGGGCGGTCGTCATCGCGCAGACGCTGTTGCTGGCCGTCTGGAAGACGCTGCCCCCAACGCGTACCGCGGCCGCCATCAAGCTCGTGGCCTTCGTTGGCGCACTGCTCCTGGTGGCACGCGCGGCCTATCGCGGCACCCTGCCGCGCACCCGGCCCATCGTCCCGGGCGAATCGATGGTTGCCGACTGATTTGCGCCGCTCCGGCTAGTTTGCGCTGGGCCGCGGGACAGGCTGCGCCGGAACTGGGACCGGGCGCGATCCCGGTGGCCCACCCGGCTGCACCGTGGTTGGCCCGCCGGGCACACCGATCAGGTCCGGCCCAAGCTCCACCTGGGTCTTGACGATCGCGTCTGCAACCAAACGGCCGAAGACCTTCTGCCCGTAGGAATTCAGGTGGGTGCGATCCAGAGGCATGCTGCCGCCGGAATTCAGCGCGGATGCAACCTCCGACACCGACCCCTCCTGCACCGCCGCCGCCTTACCCGTGTCCGGGTCCACGCCTTTGTCGAACTTGTCAGCCTGCTCCTGCGTCATCCGCTTCAGCATCGCGACCGACATCTGGTTCAGATCGATCAGGGTGATGTACTCATCCGCGGCGACCTTCTTCGCTGCGTCCGCATAGGCCGTCAGGTCCTCCACCAGCACGCCGTCCTTATAGTTGCGCCGCGAGAGCGAGGTCACCAGCACCGGGACCGCGCCGATTGCGCGCACGTCCGCGATATACCGGTGCAGGTTCGCGGCAAACGTTGTGTCGGGGTCCGTATGCAGCGCGGGAGTTGTCTTCTGGTCGTTGTGGCCGAACTGGATCAGGTAGTAGTCGCCATGCTCGTCCAGCGCCTTCTTCCATGCGCCCTCGTCGATAAAGCTCTTCGAGCTGCGGCCATTCAGCGCAACATCGACGCAGGTGATCTTCGCGGTGAAGTCCGCGCAGAAGCCCGGCCCCCAGCCGCCGCCGGTCGCCACGGTCGAGTCGCCCACCAGCACCATCTTCGCCGGGCCGCCCTCCATAATGCGCATCGCCTTCTCGCCTTCGGGCGGAAGCTTTGTCGCCTCCGGCCGCACATACTTCTTCAGCTCCGGCACTGCCTTGCCGAGGTCGACGGCCACCATCCGTCCGAAGACATAGCTGCCCGCCCAATTGAAGTGCGTCTTGTCGTAGATGGTCGCGCCGGTCGCGTCCTTCTTGGTGATCTCGAACTTGTGGCCGGCCTCCTCGCCGATGCTCTCGAGGTAGGCAATGCTCTCGCTCTGCAGCTCGATTAGCGGCACTTTCATGTCGGCCGCGACCCGCCGCATGGTCTCGGAGTGTTCGGTTTGGTCGGAGTGGATCTTGCCGTCGGCCTCAAAGTATTGCCGCGTGATGGGCGTGACCAGGATCGGCTTGATGCCCGCGGCGCGCGCCTCCGTGACGTACTGGCGCAGGTTCGCCTCGTAGTCGCCGGGGTTGGTGAGCGCGCGATCGCCTCCCAACGCAGCTCCATTGGGCGGCGTGCCAACGGGCGGTACTGCGGCGGCCGGTGCTCCAGCAGGCGGTGCGCCCGCAGCAGGTGCTCCGGGCGGCCGGCTGAAAACCACATCGTTGTGCCCAAACTGGATCAGCATGTAGTCGGGCTTGGTCTGGAGCGACCGCTCCCACAATCCCTGCGCGCGGAACGACCGCGTGCTCGCTCCGCCGCGAGCCATGTTTACGCAATCGACCTTCGCCGAAAGGTTCGCGCAGAAACCGCGCCCATAGCCCGCGTGGTCGGTCTGCGTCGAATCGCCGATCAGGTCGATGCGCACCGTCGTCCCCGGCTTCCGCGCCGCAGCCGTCGCGGGATCGAGCGTCTTCGCCGGATCGCCTTGCGCAAATGCCGCCACCGCCAACAAACCTGTCGCCAAGGTTGCCGCAAAAAGCCTGGTCCGCCCAATTGTCATCGCCGTTCCCTCGGCGGAAAGTTTACGCTAATCGCACAAATCCCGGCACTCGCTCACCCATCCATGCCGGGCCGCTAATTCTCTGAAGGCTTCTCGATGTGGTCGATCACCAGCGTCTCCACCGGTGCTATCGTCGACTCGAGCTTCAGCCCCAGTGACTCCGCCATGGCAGCCGCAGAATTGCCACTTGGGTCCGATGCAGCGGAGGCATCCTGCGGGGACCCCTGGTCGACGTAGATGCTGCCGCGCTGCGTCAAGACGATGTCATAGAGGCCGGTCAATCCAGTCTTGTCCTCGATTGGACGGCCCGTGCCCATGCGCCCCAATGACGACATTATGGCCGCCAGCGACGTCATCGGCGCCGCGTACAGCGTCATGCCAATGCCCTTTGGATTCGGCGACAAAATGCCGCCAAACGCCAGCTTTACCCCCTCATGCGTCTCGTCGGGATTGGTCGGCTTGAACTTCGGCCCATTCTTACCAACGACCAGCGAGTACACCGGCACCTCTTTGACTTCGCGATGCACCACAAGCTTGCAGCGGTCCACGAGAAGCGCCTGCAGCATCGCCCGCAGCATCGCCGGT
>Ga0224555_1002127_pt1 | contig 24315 bp, 19 predicted proteins | sample 714S23034metaG_FD_180687 | JGI IMG/M metagenome (GOLD analysis project Ga0224555, IMG submission 180687) | Peat soil microbial communities from Stordalen Mire, Sweden - 717 S2 30-34 | ecosystem: Environmental > Terrestrial > Soil > Wetlands > Peat | place: Sweden: Norrbotten County, Stordalen...
TTCGGCGGGTGGAGAGGCCAGGGGCAGCGGAAAAACTGCTTGAGCAACGTTTTTCCGGAAATCCCGCGCCGTTTGTCTGGTTTGGGGGTCAGGATGATGCTGTTTCTGCCGTCGCGCAGGGGATGGACCTCCACCGCGCCGCCGCGCGACAAGCCCGAGGCATCGCGCCACCATTTGGGCAGCGTGCTCTGACCCACCCTGGAAACGGTCATCGTGTCTGAATCTTTCATATTTTAAGGATTCCTTAAAAGCGGGGATCCGTCAACAGCAAAGCTGAAATCACCAAAAAAACAGAAATTGAGAAAGCAGAAAGCAGAAATTCACATCAAGACCATCAAGACAAAAGCCGAAATTCGGAAAGTAGCTAAATCAAAATGAGAAATGGGGAAAACAGAAAGCAGAAATCACAAAGGCAAAGCTGAAAGTTGAAATATGGAAATCTGTAATGGATTTCTGCTTTCTGATTTCTCAATTGTTGTTTTTCCCTTTGGTTTTGTTGATCATCGTGGTCATGATGGCCATGAGTTCATCGGCTTCCTTTTCCATGGGCAGAGTGTCAGCCGAGGCGATCCCACATTCTTCGCGGAGCAGTTCCAGCCAAAGCTGGGATTCGTCGGCCTCTTGCAGCGCACCACCGACCAGGGACCACTGACTAGGGACTACTGACTACAAGACCACAGACTACGGGACGAAATGCCGAGGACGAGCAGGCTCGTCAATACGGCAACGGCTTTGGCGAACTTTCCAGATTCCTTCTCGACTGCTTTGATCAAGCCATGCAGGCAGGCAAAGGTCTGTTTGGTCTGACCGATCAAAACATCAGCTTCTTGCGCGTTTAAATAGCCAAGCCGCTGCGAGAGATGGATGAAATACTGAGTCTCGCTCAACGAGCCGCGCGAGATATACAGGAAGTGCAGATAATCCTTCTTGCTCTCCCGCGAAGAGCCTTCGACAATATTCGCCGGAACTGAGTAAGATGCCCTGCGCAACTGACTCGTCAGGCCGTAAATTTCCTCTCTCGGGAAAGATCGCGTCCGTTCATAAACCGCAACAGTCAAATCGTCGGCCAGCTTCCAAGCCTCAATCTTCGTATAGTCTCTCATAGTATTGTGGTCTGTTGTCGGTGGTCTTATTGTCTTTTGGTCCGTAGTCTCGTAGTCTCGTAGTCCGTTGTCTCGTAGCTGCTCCGCAGATTTCTGCTTTCTGCTTTCTACTTTCTGTTTTCAATTTCAGCATTTCAGCGTTTTAGTGTTTCAGCTTTTGCCTTCTGATGCCTTGACATCAGAGTTCAATATGCCATGATGCTTTCAATATGAGAACGACATTGACGATTGACGATGATCTGGCCGGGATTCTCCACCGCCAATCGCGGGAACTCGAGAAGCCTTTCAAGGAGGTCGTCAATACGGCGATCAGAAAAGGGCTTGCAGAAAACTTGAAAGAAAAAAAACATACGGTGGTTGTCAGACCTCACGATTTCGGATCGTCCAGAGCCGGCCTTGACATGGACCGCTTGAACCAACTGGTTGATGAATTGGAAGTCGAAGATTACTTGAGAAAGGCGGCAAAGGATGATTCTGCCGGACATTAACCTTCTCATTTACGCGCACAATATTCGCGCTCCGAATCATCAAAACGCCCTCAAATGGTGGAATCAATGTCTTCAGGGACATGAGGGCGTGGCCCTGGCCTGGGTGGTGATTTTGGGATTCGTTCGCATTGCCACGCATCCGAAAGTTTTTGAACGTCCCATGTCGGTTGAGGATGCAGTCGGGCGGGTGGAGGAATGGCTTGCCCTGCCGCACATTCATCTTGTTCATCCCGCTGAAACTCATTTTCAAACATGGTCTTCCCTGTTGAAACGATTGGGAACGGCCGGCGACTTGACGACTGACGCGCATCTGGCGGCGTTGGCAATTGAGCGCGGTTTGATCCTGCAAACCACCGATGCCGACTTTGCCCGTTTTCCGGGATTGAAATGGAATAATCCGCTGAAAAGCAAAAGCTGAAAGCAGCCAACGCAAAAGCTGAAACGCTGAAACGCTGACAGCTGAAACTAAAATGTTAACATTCTAAAAATCGACAAGCTGATATTCTAAAAGCTGAAATGCTGAAAACTGAAATGCTGACACATCCTTAAATTCTAAAACGCTGAAATGCTGAAAACTGAACCGCTGACGTGCTGAAATATTTTTGGCATTTTAGAGTTTCAGCTTTTCAGTTTTGTTAAAGGTCTCCGCGTTTCCTGAGTTTGGACACCATCGTGGTAAAAATTGCCAGAAGTTCACCCGTTTCTTGGTGCAGTTGGTCAATCGTTTCATTCCGGATTCCACAATCTTCCTGGAGCAATTCGATCCACAGTTGCGACTCGTCCGCTTCCTGTAACAATCCGTCCAGTTTCGAACAAAACTCCGAGTCCGAGCGGGCACGGGAAGCTTCGCGGGCGTGGGCCGCCACCGACGTGCCGGAACGGAGCAGTTGATGCCCCAAAACGTCGACTTCCTTGCGCGATTTTGGCAACTGCACATAGAGCCGGATAACCGCTGAAGCATAGCGTTTGGTCCGCACTCGTAATTCTTCCGATAGCCTGCTCATTTCAGCATTTTAGTGTTTCAGCTTTTTTCCAAACTTCCGACCTCTGATTTCTACTTTCTACTTTCTACTTTCTACTTTGGATCTTCGCTTTCTGCTTTTCTTGAGAGACAGGCTCCGCACGTGGCGCTCCGGCACAATTTTCTGCCAGAAGCCATTCGCTGCTGCCCTGCGGGTTACCAACAATTCCTTCACCCGGCAGTTATGTTTTGCATGAGGCATCCCAGCCTCGATCGGGCAGTATCACCTGCCATTGCCCAAAATTCTCAACACCAGCGGCAACATCCGCTTCGCGTTCTTCTCCCAACTGCGGAGCATCTTCACGCGCCCGATGGCGTGCTTCCGTTCTTCGCCGGGAAGTTTTTCGACCTGCGTGGTGATGTGGGCCAGACGGGCCCCGCTGTCCTGAAAATGTGTGAGAATCTGCTGGCGCAGGAAACGACCCGCCAGATTGCGCAGTTCGGCGACGGCCTCGTAATGTGTCCGCCGGTCGCCCGCCACATAAACCGTCCGCGCCGCGCCCAAATCCTGCAGATACCTCAAGCCCTGGCTGGCCGACCCCTTGCTCAATTCCAGACGCCCGATGAGTTCGTTCATGGGCAGCGGACGATGGGAGATGAAGAGCAGGCCGTAGATTTCAGCGACGGAGCGCGGCTGGCCGAGCGCGCGGGAAAACTGGACAAACAGGTGGATGACCTCGACCTCCACCGGGTTCAATGGCGCCATCCCCGGTCCGCCGGGCGCCACCGTTTTGTCTTGGAAACCGACGCTCATGGGGGAAGTCTGGCAGGTTTTCCAATTTGTTCAATAAAAAATGAACAAAAAAAATTCCCCCCGGAGGGGCATCCGTTTACTACCACCGGAACGCCGCATTCATCCGGCAGCGCCGACGCGGGATGCAGCGCCCTGCCGGATGAATCCTACGTTTCTTCCCGATTCAAGCCCCTCCCTGATGGCAGTGTCAAGATGAAGCCCCCGGGAATGACGGCTGATTTGATTTGCCGTTTCACGGGCATCAGGCATTTTTTGGGTTTTAATCCGGTCGAGCATAATCGGGCGTGACAGGCAACCATCTCATCCAGACAGAGCTGCGCATTGGGTTTTGGACACTCATTGCGTTGGCGGGTTTCTTTTCCATCGTGGGCACCGTCCGCGGCCAGGAGGCGTTGCGGATTTCGATGGCGGGGGATCTGGCGGCGGCGACACGGCAGCAGGCGGAGAGTTCGATCGGCTATTACAACCTGCTGTGGGGGCCGGTCGCGTGGCGGTTTTCGCCCGGACTGGGAATGGATTACAACGACAACGTTCGTGACCAACAAAATGCCCAAGGCGATTTCATCCTTCGCCCGAACGTCAACGTGCAGATGAACTGGCCGGTCACGCAACTCAATGATTTGAACCTATCCCTGACGGCGGGATATGCGGACTATCTGCGGTATCAGGATTTGAACCAGCTTTATGTCAACCCGTCGGGAATTTCCTTCGACATTTACGCCGGCGATTTTGTCATCGATCTGCACGACCGAATTTCCGTCACGGAGAACGCCTACCAGAATCAGTCGGCCGGCGGGAACACCACCTATGCGTCCCTGCAAAACACGGCGGGCGTGAACGCGTTGTGGGATTTGAACAAGGCCGTGATGACATTGGGTTACGACCACGGCAACTACCTGGCGCTGAATTCCAGCCAGGGGCTGCCGGACGCGGCCTCGGAAAATTTTTTCCTCAACGGTGGCGTGCGACTGGTTCCTGAAATCCTGGCCGGTTTGGAAGTGGGCGGCGGACTGATTCATTACTCCGGTTCCGGCGCCACCAATTCCGCCGTCACCCCGGACGCGACGCAGTGGAACGTGGGCGCGTTTTGCACCGCCACCATCAGCGATTATATGGATGCGCGCCTGGACGCGGGTTATACCGTGTTCACGCCGGACACAACCTCCGCCAGCTTTTCCAGCGCGGGGATATCGGGATTTTACCTGCAGTTCCTCCTGACGCACCGGGTGAACCAGTTCTTCAATTATTCGCTCTCCGCCGGCCGGAGCATCGATTTGCAATACACCGGGCAGCCTTACGACCGATACTTCGCGCGGTGGCAGCCCAACTGGAGTTTTTTGAGGAAATATACGATCAGCACGCCGCTGTGGTGGGAGCATGGCACGGAGGTCTATTTTCAGACCGTCAGTTACGATCAATACGGCGCGGGAATAGACATCAGCCGGCAATTGACGCAAAAGCTTTCCGGCGGCATTTCCTATCAGTTCGTCAAGGAAACGTCGGGCCAGCCGGGCCTGAATTACATCGACAACATTGTGAGCTTGAGTTTTTCCTACCAGTTTTGAATACTGCCTGTGTTTATTATGAAAAGCTTGTTGCGGCTCAATTCGTTATTTGTCCTTCTCGCGGGTGTCTGGGCAGCCAACGCGCAGTTGCCGGTGCCCATGCTGCCGATGGACCAACCCGCAGCCATAACGCCCTGGCTCGCAACGCCCATACCCCCGGCCGCCGCCTCAACGCCTCAAGCGCCGCCGGCCGCCGCCGTGCCCGGCTTGCTCAATGGTTATGTGCCGGACGAGACCTACAAATTGCGCGTCGGCGACACGATCAGTTTTCGGATTTTGGAAGACCGGATTTGGAACCCGCAAAACGCGCCTCAAAGTCTGGTGGTGGTGGATTCGGGCGAGGTGGACGTGCCTTACATCGGGCGGGTGCAGGCCGTGGGCAAAACCAGCAAACAACTGGGCGGGGAAATAAAGGCGGCGCTGGAAAAAGATTACTACAAGCTGGCGACCGTGGTTCTGTCGCTCAATGTCGCCAGCCCGATTCTCGGACGCGTCTATATCTGGGGGCAGGTGCACAATCAGGGCTCCCTGGACGTCGGCGTCAACGAAAACTTGACGGCGGGCAAGGCCATTCTGCGCGCCGGCGGCTTTGCGGATTTTGCGAACAAGCGGAAGGTCAAGGTGGTGCGCAGCACGCCGGGCGCCGGGGGCAAGACCCAGACTTTTGAATTGGACATGCAGCAGATTCTCGAAGAGGGCAAGATTGACAAGGACGTCGTTTTGCAGCCCAACGACCTCATCATCGTGCCTTCCCGCCTGGTCAATTTCTAAAACGCAAATCCTGAACCCTACGCATGAACGAGGAAACGTCCCCAGTGACGCATGATCGTCCGGCATGGACGGCGAGATTTTTCGCCCGGCTGCAACGGTATCGCAACCTGCTGTTCCAACGCTGGTGGGTGCTGATCATCTGCATCGGGCTGGCAGTGGGGGGAGAGGCCGCTTACCTCAGGCTGGCGCCGCCGGAATACGTCTCGCTGGGACAAATGATCGTCAGCATCAAGCTCAACATTCAGCAAGGCTCGCTTTACACGGAGGAGCTGGGCAATTTTCTGGGCACGCAAGCCGCGCTGATGCAAGGCACGGAGGTGCTCGACCACGCACGCGACGGCGTGGCCGCCCAGAATCCGGGCATCACGCCCCAGCCGGTTGTGCTGAATGTGTCCATTCAGCCGAGGACGACCATCTTTCTGCTGCGGGCGACCGGGCAGAGCCCGAAATACACTCAGGTCTTTCTTCAAGCCTGCATGGAGGAATACATCATTCTGAAAAAGGAAATGGCAGAACACACCTCCAGCACCACCATCGCCGGGTTGACCGACCAGATGTTGCGGCTGGAGCCTGCACTGCAAAAGCGGGACGACGAGATGCAGTCCTTCCTCAGCACCAATGACGCCGCCCTGTTGCAGGAAGCCAACGGCGTCGAAAATTATCTGTCCCTGCTCTATCAGCAAGTGGCCGATGCGCGCTCGGAACGTGCCCTGCTCCAGTCCATGACGCTCGATCAAAACCTGTTGTTGGAACAGAGCGGAACGCCGGTAATGGCCGGCGCCAATCCGGCAGCGAATCAGGGAGTTGCCGGTGGTCTGTTGATCAACGCCGGCCTGGCCGGCCAATCCGGACTGGTTGCCCCCAACACCATCGGCATGGCGTATCTGACGATCAAACAACAAATCCTGTTGCTGCAGGCGGAGCAGAAACGGTTTGGCGAATACCTGAAACCCGCGCATCCGGGAATGGTCGCCCTGGCCCAGGAGATGGATCAATACGAACTGATGCTGGGCATTTATCGCGACCAGAGCGTCGAGCAATTGGACGCCAGGAAAAGCGCGTTGACCTTGCAAATCCAGAACCTGGAAACGCAAACCAAAGAATGGGGACAGCAAAACCTCGAACTGAGCCGCAAGAGCGCGCAATACCAGCGCTTGAAAAACAAGGCCGACCGCATTCAATCCCTTTACGATTCCCTGCTCGCCACCCTGGAAACGCTCGATATCAACAAGGACATCAGCCCGGAATCCGTCACCATTTACCAACCGGCCAGCGACGCCTTTCCGGACAAAACGCTGCTTCAGAAAGGGCTGCCGATTGCCGGAGCGCTCGGCCTGATTTTAGGTGTGGTGGTGTTGATGTTCCTGGAGCGCGTGGACGACCGCATGAACAGCTTCACCGAATTGCAGGAATTCTTCGACGAAGAGATGCTGGGGCAGATTCCGCGTGAGAAAAAGGACAGTCGGGGCCGGGGCGGCAACCTGCCGTTCGTGCAGCCGGACGACCAGCGTCATCCATTCGTGGAATCTTACCGCAACCTGCGGTCGTCGCTGCTTTACATGGCCGCGATGGGCAAGGGCCCGCACACCCTGCTGGTGACCAGCGCCGTGCCCAACGACGGCAAGTCCGTCACCGCCGCCAACCTGGCCATCACCCTGGCGATGGGCGGCGCGCGCGTGTTGCTGGTGGACGCCGACCTGCGCAAAGGCACCTTGCACACCCGGTTCAACCTCCAGGCCGACACGGGACTGTCGGACGCGCTTTCCCAAAACACCGACTGGCGTCCGGGGGTCAAGGACACCAACGTGCCGAATTTGCGTTTGCTCCCGCGCGGCGCGACGACGCAGCGTTCCAGCGAACTTTTCATCGGGCCGGTCATGGAAAAATTCCTGCAGGAGACGAACAAGGAATACGACTACGTGTTGATTGACACCGCGCCGGTCATGGCGGCGGACGACGTGACCAGCCTCGCCCCGCGGGTGGGCGGCGTCATTTTCGTCATCCGCGCCGAATACACCTCCGCGCGCGTCGCGCGGGCGGCGCTGGACATGCTGTATCAGCGCAAGGCGCGCGTCCTCGGCCTGGTCTTCAATTCCGTGCGCGCGACGGCGAGCGATTATTACTATTATTACCGTTACAAGGACTACTACAAGCCCTGACCGGGCGCGGGAGGTTTTTCGTCCATGACTCCGCCCGAAAGTTCATTTTTCTCGTCAAGGAAGGCGAAGGCCCGGTGAAATGTTGTGAGCCAAGGTTTCACCGCCGCGAACCGCCCGGTCGCCGGCCCACGCTGAACAGCACCGCGCAAATCAGCAGGAAGAGAAAAACGATGGAATGGACCTGGAAGGGGAAATCAAAGCGCGCGTGAACCAGGCAACCCGCCAGCGCCAGCCAGGCCAGAATCACAAATCGCCGTCCGCCACGGATGCCACCCGGCACAAACCAGCGCAGGACCGCGCACGCCAGCGCCGCCAGCAATAGCGCCATTCCGAACCAGCCGAACGCGATGCGCGTTTCCAGCCAGTCGTTGTGCAACTGTCCCGGCCAGTAGGTCGCGTTGGAAATGCGATAGAGCTGGAAGACGGTCCCAAACGTTCCCGGTCCGGTGCCGAAGAGCGGATAATCCTCGGCCATGGGCCGTGCCGCGTCATACATTTCTTCGCGGTTCTGAAAACCTTCCGGGATTTGTTCCATGCGCGGTTCCAGCGAATCCCATCCGAAATACCAGCCCAGCGCCACCGTTAGCGCGAAAAAAAGTCCGAGGATTGCGGTGGTTCCCCATCGCGTCCGGCGGTCGGGCAGCCGCCATGTCCGCGCAAACAGATTCGTCACCGTGAGGAATACCGCCGCCAAAATCAATATGCCCGCGGCGACCAGCGCGCCGCCGCGGCTGGTCGAGATGACCGGGCAGGCCGCCATGATCGCCGCGCAGAGCAACAGAAGGTGATGGGCCTTGCCGCGCAAACCCCCGGTGCGGTGCAGCGTCCACCAAAAGCCGAGGCACAAGGGCCAGAGCAGGTTGAAGTATTGCGCGGCGTTGGACCGATAGGCGTAAGGACCGAATTGGTCCAGGGCTTCTTTATTGGTGTGCGTTTCCTCCACAAAGAGCAATTTTGCCGAACCCGACGCGCGCTGGACGATGGATTCCACGCCCAGCACCGCGCCGTTGACGCAAAGCAGCCAAAGCAGACGGCGCAACCGTTCCGGCAGCAGCGGCGAAGGTTTCTCGTTTTCTCCGTCGCGGTGAAGGGCGCGCTCCTCATTGACAGTCATGCCCAGCAGCCAGTCACGGATTCCCCAGAACGAACCGGCCAATCCCAGATACATCCAAAACGCGGACCAGGTGCGGTGGCTGTCCAGGCTGCGCGGCAGCCAGTGGAGATAATGATGATATTCAAAAAGCCACGTGGCGGGATTGTAAGTGGCGGCGGCATTCCAGGCGCTTGTCAGGCAATAAAGCAAAACCACCACCGTCAATCCGACGAGGGTTCGCGTGAGCAGCCGCGCCAGCGGATCCAGGCGGCGCGAAGTCCACCCGGATCGCGCAGAGAAATTTTCCCAGCGCGGCGGGCGGAAACCTTTCACCCGCCGGATGAACAGTTTCGCCAGCAGCAAAATCCCCAGCGCGATGCCCGCCGCGTTCATCGTCCTGATGGACCAGGGTTGCGTTGTGCCGAAGGCCCAAGGACCGAAGATGACCATCGGGAAAATCAGCGCGCCGCTCAGATCATCACAGATGCGATAGAGTTGAACATCCGCTGCCCGCAGCGTGAGAAGGCGCCCGGGAAATCGCCGCGCGTTCCCCTCCAGTTGAAAATTGTCAGCCACGCCAACAGATTGAAATCCAAGCAGGCTGGTTTTCAAGCTTGAACCGCAGCCTTCATTGTTTTCTCACATGATGACCACAGCAGACAGCAGCACTGCGAAGAGCGAATCCGCGCCGGACGCGGAGTTTTTGTGCGTGTGACTGCCCGCACTCCGCGGAAGTGGCGATGGAACCAGAAAAGGAAAGTTGAGATCGGACCAAAATGAAAGACATCAATAAAGCTCCCAGAATATTCAGGGAACAACTGCTGGCGCTGAAGAAAGCCGGCGTGCTGGACGATCCGGCCTTCAAGCAGGCCGTTCTCGACGCGGTTAAGGAAGTAATGGCCGAACAGAAGGCCCTTGGCGCGAGGAGCCCTGTTCAAAATCCTCCCTCAACTCCGCGAGAGTGAAAGTGAGTGTTTCCGAACATTCCGCAAAGTTCCGCGTCAGTGATTACACCGTCCAGAAACATTAGTCTATGAACACCGCAATTTACCTTAGAGTCTCGACTGAGGGCCAGACGACTGGGCGCATCTCAGTTTTTGAGCACCTCTCAGCGCGACTTCGAGAGGCGCAGCGCATGTCGCTGAAATTCAAGGAGCTGAGATCGGTTGGCGGATGCCTCGCGTTGCGCGCAGAGATATGATCTACCGGTCCGGTTCGTCGCACTGCACGTGGAAACGCCAATGATTTCGCATATTCCTGCTTTCCGCGCGTATGAGGTGTACAAAAACTGAGATGCGCCCTGCCGGGATCGCATGAAAACATTCGCCTTGAGTGGAAAATGAGACTCCCCAAAATGAAGGGAACAATGCCGCATCCCGCCGGAAGATGGAACAGGGCCGGTTCCTGGACTTTTGGAGCCAAAAACAGCTCCATTTTTTTAAGAAAAAAGCTTGACTTAGATCTTGAATGAGATAAAAAGAGTACAGTCACTGGGAAAACCAAACCCGAGTCGATTCATAAACGTCGTGGCTGGGTGTGCAGCAGAGAGCAGGGTGTGGGATCGGATGGAAGCCATGGGGTTGACCGGGATACAAGTAAATCGGTTAACAATTTACAGGCTGTGCGAGATCAAAAGGTCTGCAGGAACGAGCGTATGAAAACTAACTTTCTAAACCAACTGGGATGCGGTGCTTTTGCGGTGATGATTGCTGCCAGCTTCAATCTGTCTGCGAAGGCGCAGGGGTACATCAACGGCACGATTTCATTCGATGGCGGTGCCTTGCTCAACGCTCCTCTGGGGAGCGCCAGCCAGTTCATTTCCATTTTTGGACCTGGAAGCGATCCTCTGCCGGAGGTGCTGGGAGGGTCCCAGACGGGGACGTACGCCTCCCCCTTGGTTCTGGCGGGAACGCCGGCCATTTTCCCGGCGTTTACCTTCATCCCCAGCCCGGTCTCGAGTTTTCCGTTGTGGTCGTTCAACTTTGGAGGAAACACCTATAGTTTCCAGGCTGACTCGATCACGTTCGTTTACCAGAATGGCATAGCCAATGGCTTCTTGGACATAGCAGGAACCGGCACCGCCAGCATCAGCGGTGGTGCGTATTATGATACGCCCGGCACGTGGTCGATTGTTGACACCGGTCAGGGTTCTTCGGTTATTACTTTTGGTGCCGCCACCCAGGTGACGGGTCCCCCGGTGCCGGAGCCCTCGGCATTTGCGTTGCTGGCGAGCTTCGTTCCGGTTATTGGAGCCTTTGCATATCGGGCAAAGGCCAAGGCCTGAAGCCTTCCGATTCCCGTGCTTCTGATTCAGCGTGTTCTGCCCGAGCAGAGGGGGAACAAGACCCAATGGATCGCATCGAGGTTCACTTCGAATCTTCCATTTTTCCCTGATCGTCCCTCGCATCCGTCTGTTCGCTCGTTGTCCGCAGTCTCTCCCTTGTGTCTCAAATGCAGCAAGGGTGCGGGATCGTCGTCTGAAATTCCGTCCCGACGGCCGATCCTGTTTTCGAAGTGAACTTGCAGGAATAGCGGGCAGGCACCGGATGGAGAACGGAAAATCTGCCGTTTCAATTCGATTCTCATTGATTTTTCAAGATGAATGTGGATAACATCGGTCGTTCAACAAAACCCATTGGGCGCGCTTAGGGGGAAGCCAGAAGTCAACACGTTCAAGATGTAACAAGTATGAAAGGCAACCTTCTGCAACACATCGGTCTTCTGAGTCTTTGCTTGGTCACTGCTGGTTTGACTGAAGATACACGCGCGGGGCTGCCTTCGATTGAGGGGTCCCTTTCCTTCGTAGGTGTTCCGGCCCTCAACGGGCCAGTGTCCAACGCCACCGCAGTCGTCAGCTTTCCAAACGCCATTATCGTGTCAGGTGCACCCGGGAGTTATGCTGGCCTTGGCCAAATTGCCGTCAATTGGTCGCCTTTCGCGTTCTTCCCGACCGTGGTGCCGGTGGTTCCGTTGTGGAGGTTCATTACGAATGGGTTGACCTACAGCTTTGACGCGACTTCGGTTCAGCTTGACTTTCAAAACACGAATTTCATCGACATCTTTGGAAGCGGCATTGCCCATCTTAGTGGGCACGCCGATACGCCGGGAACATGGAGCATCATAATAAGCCAGATCGGGTCGTCCGGGCTGTCCTTCGAGGCCTCCACATCTGTGAGCGCCACAAACCTGCCGTTGCTGCAATACGTGCCGAAAACGAACGGCACAGTGGATTTCACGTGAAAGGCATTGTGGGGGCAACCCTATCAGGTGCAAACCTCGACCAATTTGTCTCAAACCAATTGGATCAACCTCGGGGGTGTTGTAACGACGACAAACCCCGTGACCACCTTGTCGGATGTCATCGGCCCCGATCCAAACCGTTTTTATCGCGTCATCCTCGTCCCGTAACTATTCAGCTCTTATCGTTTAACTGGCAGGCAGTATGAGGGGCGTGCGGGCTTCTCCCATCAAGTCACGCGCCGTCATCGGGGCGTTCGCAGGCGGACCCGCTACCAGCCCGGAGACTCCTGCATATTCGTTCCCCGGGATGAACTCACGGGAAACAGGCTGCGTCCGGTGGGCTTTCGCTCGGGACGCGGAAACTTGTTCAGTTGCGGGATCAGGTAAAGCAGCAGGTCTTGCAGCTTCGTCAGAATGTTGTCGCTTTCAGCGATGCCATTTCTCTCCAAAAAATTCCACCGCTGCGCGGGCTTTGTTTCCGATCAGCCTGACCGCCACCACGGCAAAGCCTTACGCTCACCAGTTCAAAAGGGTTAAAAGGTAAAAGAGCAAAAACTAAAGCCCCCTCACACAACGAAACCCGATGTCGTTGAAGGCAAGCGACGGGTGGTAGATGAAGCGATGGGCGCAACGCGTGTTGCTGGCGTAGCTGCTCCAATAGCCGCCGCGCAACACACGGCCGCTCCCAGATGCCGAGGATGCGCGCGATAACAGCATTGGTCTTGCCTTCGCTGATCCGCCAGGCGACCTCAAACTGACGCGGACTCAGTCACCAACGGGAGGTTCATAATACGCATTTATACGTATTGCAAGGCAAACTTTTTAAGATAGCGTGCCTGGATATCCCGCGGTTTGTCGAAGGACCCACGCATTTCATGTGATCGGGAAAGGTTGTGCGAGCCGACAAAATGAGGAAGGTGGATTCAATCTAAAAACAGAGTTGGTGGCAAAACAGTCTTGGAACCAGAAAGGCTGTGAGAGCTTGTCATTCAATTGGGAGCCTTATCCGAACATCAAACATGAACACTCGGCGCGTACTTTTTCTTCCGGCCGCAGCAATATCGGCCGCATTTATTCTGCTGGCAGGCCTTTCCATTGAAGCGGCCACCATCACCTGGACCAACACCAGCGGCGGCTACTGGAGCGCTGCCACCAACTGGAGTCCGAACCGGGTGCCCACGAACACCGATAACGCCCTGATCACGTCCTCGAATACCTATACCGTCACTCTTGACGTGGATGAAAACATCTACAGCATCATTACCAATGTTGCCAATCTCACGCTGGGTGCCGGCGGCGGCGCTGCCGGTGTGCAAACGTTCGTCGTGACGAACCTGTCACCTTCCTCCGTGTTCTGCGTGAGTTCCCTGCTGCTGGTGACGAATGGCGGCGTGTTCCTGATGACGAACGGCAACATGAATGCGAATTCACTGATCATAGACAATGGCGGCGTGTTCAATATGGCAGCCAGTTCGCTCTATGGGGATGTTACGGTGGCAAGCGGCGGCGTGTTGAATGCAACGAACTTTAACTACATGTTTGGAGCGATGACGGTGGCCAGCGGCGGCGTGCTGAATCCGAGCCCATTGTTTTTATACGGTCCGGCGACCAACTCCGGGACCATCAATCTGACCAACGGACCCGGACTTTCCATCATAAACAATGGAACGACCAACGCGCAGGGCAGCCTGGTCAATCAACCAGGTGGGTTGATCAATTTTTTGGGCGATAATTCGGGGATTGCCGGGGGTGAGGGCCATGATTATTTCGTCAATCAGGGCCGGATCATCAAGAGTGCCGGTTCCGGCTTGAGCGTGATCGATGTTGAATTCGCCACGAACTCGGGCACGATCACCGCCCAAACGGGACAAATGGTATTGGCCGGCCAGTGGACTCTGCTGCCCTCCGGCAGTTTGAATGTCGGCCTGAATAGCGCAACCAATTATGGCAATTTTTACTTCTCTGTCTATTCTGTCAATATCCCCGGAAATGCGGGCTTGGCCGGTGCCTTCAACGCCACCTTGAACAATGGTTATGTCCCGACCAATGGCACCCCCTTCAACGTCGTGTCTTATGGCTCATTTACGGGGAATTTCAGCAGCCTCGGACTCCCGGCGGGCGTGATGTGGCAGTCCACCTACGGCAGCACGAATTTCACCCTGATGGCCAAGAGCGGGAAACCGCAGTTTGGAACCTTCAACCTGTCAGGAACCAACCTGACCTTCAGCGGCCTGGGCGGATCGCCGGGCAGCAATTATGTGATTCTGGCCAGTACCAACCTAACGCTGCCGTTGATCAACTGGACGGCTTTGACAACCAACACCTTTGATGGCACGGGCCATTTCAACTATACCAACAAGGTCATTCCCGGCAAACCGCAACAGTTCTTCATCTTCAAATTACCCTGACACTTGACCGCGCGGATGACGATTTGGAACTTTGAAGACCCAACCAAACGGACAACCATGAATACCAAATGTAACCTGATTCGGATCTGCCTGCTGTGCGCGGTGCTTTTTCATGCGGCCGACAGCGGAGCGCAAACCGTGACCCAGATTGCCGCAGGATTCTATCACAGCCTGTTTCTCAAGAGTGATGGCAGCCTATGGGCCATGGGCTATAACAACGATGGCCAGTTGGGCGATGGCATGGTTGATGGCACTTTTAATAGCACCAACCGCCCCGAGCAAATTGTGGCCACGAACGTTACGGCAATCGCCGCAAACTCCCACAGCTTGTTTCTCAAGAGCGACGGCAGTCTATGGGGCATGGGCTATAATGGCGATGGCGAGTTGGGCGATGGCACTATAAACAATACCAATCGTCCAGAGCGAATTGTGATTACTAACGTGACGGCGATTGTGGCCAGCAGCGGCCACAGCTTGTTTCTCAAAAGCGACGGCAGCCTGTGGGCCATGGGCTTCAACGGTGATGGTAGTTTGGGTGACGGCACTTTCACCAGCACCAACCAACCGGAACAAATCGTCGCTACCAATGTCACGGCCATTGCCGCCGGAGACAACCACACCCTGTTTCTCAAGCGCGATGGCAGTCTGTGGGCGATGGGTCGCAACGTGGAAGGTCAATTGGGCGACGGCACTGTTAGTTCCACCACCAACCGGCCCGAACAGATTATCGCCACTAACGTCACGGCGATTGCCGGAGGCTCCTGGCACACCCTGTTTCTTATGAGCGATGGCAGTCTGTGGGCCATGGGCGACAACGACGATGGCCAACTAGGCGACGGTACTTTTAATAACACCAACCGGCCGGAACAAATTATAGCCAGCAATGTCACGGCCATTTCCGCCGGTCAACACCATAGTTTATTTCTCAAGGATGACGGGAGCCTATGGGCCATGGGCTTGAACAGTTCAGGCGAATTGGGCGATGGCACAAACTCCAGAACAAACCGTCCCGAGCAGATTGTCGCCAGTGGTGTCGCTGCGATTGCCGCTGGACTGGAACACAGCCTGTTTCTTAAGAACGACGGCAGTTTGTGGGCCATGGGCTACAACTTTTTTGGTCAATTGGGCGACGGCACCACTGATCACGGCCTCTACACCACCAACCTTCCCGAGCAGATTGTGGCCGGTTCAATCGTGCCGCCCAGCTACAAAATCTCCGCCCAGCTTTTGAGCGGGGGAGGTGTTCAGTTGTCCTTTGTGGGCATCGCCGGAACGAATTATGCGCTGGACCGCGCGTTCAACCTATCACCGGCCAACTGGATGCCGCAGGTGACCAATCCCGCCGGCGCGGGCGGGGTGCTGGTGCTCACCAACACGCCCAACCCGGCCACCAACAATTTCTGGCGCATCCGCTCCGTGCCATAACGATGGTTTCGTGGGGAACGAAGAACAATCCAGAAAACGCAGACCCAACACTGTGCCTAAAATCAAAAACGGAAAGCAAAACAATGAAAACTAAACGAAACCTGATTCAAATTTGCCTGCTGTGTGCGGTGCTGTTGCAAGCACTGTCCAGCGGAGCGCAAACCGTGACCAAGATCGCCGCAGGAACATCCCACAGCCTGTTTCTCAAGAGCGACGGCAGTTTCTGGGCCATGGGCGACAACACTTATGGCCAGTTGGGCGATGGCACTTACAACAACACCAACCGACCCGAGCAGGTTCTGGCCACCAATATCACGGCGATTGCCGCAGGATATGAACACAGCCTGTTTCTCAAGAGCGACACCAGTCTTTGGGCCGTGGGTGACAACAACTATTATGGCCAGTTGGGCGACGGCACTTACACAACCACCAACCGCCCCCAGCAGATTGTGGCCACCAACGTTACGGCGATTGCCGGCGGATTCGGCCACAGCCTGTTTCTCAAGAGCGACGGCAGCCTGTGGGCCATGGGCTGGAATAACAATGGCCAGTTGGGCGATGGCACTTACAACACGACCAACCGCCCCGAGCAGATTGTGTCCAGCAACGTCACAGCGATCGCCGCAGGAACATACCACAGCCTGTTTCTCAAGAAGGACGGCAGTCTGTGGGGCATGGGCGACAACTATTATGGCCAGTTGGGCGAAGGCACTTACCAAAACTGGACCAACCAGCCCGAGCTGATTGTGTCCAACAACGTCACGGCAATTGCCGCAGGAGGCTTCCACAGCCTGTTTATCAAGAGCGACACCAGTCTGTGGGCCATGGGCTGGAATGAGTATGGCGAGTTGGGCGACGGCACTTCTGATAATGGCTACTATGAAACCAACCGCCCCGAACAAATTGTGTCCACCAACGTCACGGCGATTGCCGCAGGAACATATCATAGCCTGTTTATCAAGAGCGACGGCAGTTTGTGGGCCATGGGCTACAACCCAGATGGCGAGTTGGGCGACGGCACTATCAACAATAAATTCAGTCCCGAGCCGATTGTGTCCAATAACGTCACGGCGATTGCCGCAGGAAGCTACGGCTACCACAGCCTGTTTCTCAAGACCGACGGCAGTCTGTGGGGCATGGGCCAGAACACCTCTGGCCAGTTGGGCGACGGCACCACCACCAGCACTAACCGCCCCGAACTGATTGTGGCCGGTCCACTCCAGCTCTCCATCCAGCTTTTGAGCGGCGGAAATGTGCGTTTGTCTTGCGTGGGCCTGGTCGGAACGGATTACGCGCTGGATCGTTCCTTCAGCCTGTCACCGGCCAACTGGGTGCCGCAGGTGACCAATCCCGCCGGCGCGGGCGGGGTGCTGGTGCTCACCAACACGCCCAACCCGGCCACCAACAATTTCTGGCGCGTCCGCTCCGTGCCGTAACGATGGTTTCGTGCGGAACGAAGAACATTCCAGAAAACGCAGAAGCAACACTGTGCCCAAAATCAAAAACGAAAGCAAAACCATGAAAACCACACGAAACCTGATTCACATTTGCCTGCTGGGTGCGGTGCTGTTGCAAGCGCTCACCAGCGGAGCACAAACCGTGACCAAGATCGCCGCAGGACAATACCACAGCCTGTTTCTCAAGAGTGATGGCAGCCTATGGGCCATGGGCTACAACTTGAATGGCGAGTTGGGCGACGGCACTTACAGCACCACCAACCAGCCTGAGCTGATTGTGTCCAACAACGTCATGGCGATTGCCGCAGGAGGTTACCACAGCTTGTTTCTCAAGAGCGACGGCAGCCTGTGGGCCATGGGCGACAACTTTTATGGCGAGTTGGGCGACGGCACTGACTTTAACAACACCAACCGACCCGAGCTGATTGTGTCCAACAACGTCACGGCGATTGCCGCAGGATTCGATCACAGCCTGTTTCTCAAGAGCGACGGCAGCTTGTGGGCCATGGGCTTCAACTTTTATGGCGAGTTGGGGGACGGCACCGCCAACTACTACATCGACCAACCCGAGATGATTGTGTCCAACAACGTCACGGCGATTGCCGCCGGAACCGACCATAGCCTGTTTCTCAAGAGCGATGGCAGTCTCTGGGCCATGGGCTATAACAACTATGGCCAGTTGGGGGATGGCACCGCCAACATCTTAACCAACCAGCCTGAACTGATTGTGTCCAACAACGTCACGGCGATTGCCGCCAGATACGACCAAAGTCTGTTTCTCAAAAGCGATGGCAGCCTGTGGGGTATGGGTTTTAATGGCGCTGGCCAATTGGGCGACGGCACTTACAACAACACCAACCTCCCCGAGATGATTGTGTCCAACAACGTCACGGCGATTGCAGCCGGGGCCAGCCACAGCCTGTTTCTCAAGAGCGACGGCAGTCTGTGGGCCGTGGGCGGGAACGAGTATGGCGAGTTGGGCGACGGCACTTACAGTAGTAACGCCCCATACGATGCAACTAACCGCCCCGAGCTGATTGTGTCCAACAACGTCACGGCGATTGCAGCCGGGGCCAGCCACAGCCTGTTTCTCAAGAGCAACGGCAGTTTGTGGGCCATGGGCTGGAACAACGAGGGTCAGTTGGGCGACGGCACCACTGATCACGGCCTCTACACCACCAACCTTCCCGAGCAGATTGTGGCCGGTTCAATCGTGCCGCCCAGCTATAAAATCTCCGTCCAGCTTATGAGCGGCGGCAATGTGCAACTGTCCTTTGTGGGCATCGCCGGAACGAATTATGCGCTGGACCGCACGTTCAACCTATCACCGGCCAACTGGGTGCCGCAGATGACCAATCCCGCCGGCGCGGGCGGGGTGCTGGTGCTCACCAACACGCCCAACCCGGCCACCAACAATTTCTGGCGCATCCGCTCTGTGCCGTAGCGAATCTTCGTGTGTCAGCGACTATGTCGCTCAAGATCCATTCCGCGACGAAAGCAGTCGTTCATTTTGGCTGGGTTGGATTTATTATGTCCAACATGAAAGGTCTCTCTTGAATGCCGGCCGATTGGTATTTGGCCAAAGAATGCCCTGGAAAGCGGCCCCAAAGTGGCGATAAACCCGTTCGGGCGCCCGATTCCAGACTTGTCGAGAGCTTGAGAAGCCCGTAAACTCAGGGCGGATCGCGGGGTGGAGCAGCCCGGCAGCTCGTCAGACTCATAATCCCGCCTGGGCGGAATCGCTGGTTCACAAATCCTGCCCCCGCAACCCATTCGATCCTCCTGGTCGATGATAACGATACGTGTCGGATCACCACGAAATGGTTTCTGCATTCGATTTCGCTGGCGCTTGCCCCGATCCCATCCTCTTTTGCGGGGACTAAATTGAAGGCGCTGACTTTTTGAGCAACCGTAAGATCACACCCACGCGCGTTTCGACGCCGAGCCGCTGAAAAATATTTTCCACATGCTTGTGGACAGTGCGTGGGCTGATGCCGAGGATGCGCGCGATATCAGCATTGGTCTTGCCTTCGCTGATCCACCAGGCGACCTCAAACTGACGCGGACTCAGGTTGAGCGCCGTGGAATTTTTCAGCCAGTCCCGCGATGGATCCAGCCTGAGACTCAATACCATTTGGCCCGAAATGGTTGATGGAACCCTTTGGATGGAAAGTTCTCCGTGAGCGCGGTTGAGCAGCAATGGCGGTTCCTTTGTTCTTAAATCACGAGACACTGCCAGCCTCCGCTGAGCCCAGTTCAACATTTCTGCCGGCAATTTTCCGTTCGGGCACGGGCCGATCCAATCCAGCGCCGCCCCCGTGTGATTGAGAATCCGGCCTTCCTGGGTGGCGGTGACTGTGGCCAGCGAGTGCTGGTGCATGGCCAGAGAGGCGTCGGTGGCTACCTGGCGCATCTGGTCGGCAACACGAAGGTTTTGGAGCGCAACGAGCAACTGGGCGCGAAAATGTTCCAGCACGGTACGGTCGCGATTGCTGTAGTCATGGGAGCGCCGGGACAACGCAAAGGCGGTGATTTGGTTCTGCTTCGTATGGAGGGCGGCGGAAATCTGGTATTCGACGCCCAAAGGACGATAGACATCGGTATAAAGTTCCAGTTGATGAAATGCCTCTCGCGAGAGAAAGTCGGAGATTTTGAGGACCGACAAATCCTGCTTGTTCATCTGCCGGGTGATGATCGGATGCTGGTGGGCGAAGGCGGCGAATTTGGGTAGCAGCGCACCAATGGAACCCATGTCCGGCCGCAACAGCACAAAGTTCTTTTGCGGCGATTGAAAATCGACCTCGTTGTAGGAAAACCAGTCGGAGGGAACCAGTCGGGGAAAGGCGTCCTCGAGCAGCCAAAGCCGGAGGACGGACACGTCCCGAAACGAGTGCAGTTCGCGGATGCAATCCAGCAGCAAATCATAATCCTGCGAGCCAAGCCGGAACATGGACTTTGGGGTATTTGGAGCGGGCATTTTCTTCCTCTCAGTCACCAACGGGAGGTTCATAATACGCATTTATGCGTATTGCAAGGCAATGTTTCTAAGATAGGCTGCCTCGATGCCCTGCGGTTTATCGAAACACGAACGCATTTTATGCGATCGGGGATGGTCTGCGCGAGCCGACAACAGAATCCCTGGGAAACCTTTTTTTATCGTGGTGCTGACATTGACGTTGCTTAACGGCACTTGTCAGCCCTTGCCCGAGCTCGATTACACACCTTATGCGTTCAGCACCGCAGCCGGGCTGGCGGGCTTTCCGGGCACCAATAGCGGACCCGGGAGCTTCGCGCGGTTCCATAATCCGGCCGGCGTGGCCGTGGACGTCAGCAACAACGTCTATGTGGCCGACACCTTTAACGGCGCCATCCGGAAAACGACGCCGGCTGGAACCAACTGGACGGTGTCCACGCTCGCCAGCGGTTTTAATTATCCTTACGGCGTGGCCGTGGACATCAGCAACAACGTCTATGTGGCCGACACGTTAAACGGTGCCATCCGGAAAATGACGCCGCTGGGAACCAACTGGACGGTGTCCACGCTCGCGAGCGGTTTTAATTACCCCAACAGCGTGGCCGTGGACACCAATGGCAACGTCTATGTGGCGGACTCTTACAATTCCATTATTCGCAAAGTGACGCCGTTGGGAGGGGTCACAACTCTTGCCGGACAGTTGGGCAGCCCTGGCACCAATGACGGGACCGGGACCGCCGCGCGTTTTAATCTTCCCCTGGGCGTGGCGGTGGACAGCGCGGGCAACGTCTATGTGGCAGATACCTACAACGAAACGATTCGGAAAGTGACGGCCAGCGGGGTGGTGAGCACCCTGGCCGGAATGCCTGGCGTTTCTGGCGGCGTGGACGGGACCGGAAGCGTCGCACGGTTTGATTTTCCCAGTGGCGTGGCGGTGGACAGCGCCACCAACGTCTATGTGGCCGACACCGACAACGATACCATCCGCAGAGTCACTCCCGCGGGAGTGGTGACGACGTTGGGCGGACTGCTGGGCAATGCCGGGAGCACGGATGCGGCGGGGAACGGAGCGCGGTTTAACAATCCTCAAGGGGTTGCCGCCAGCGCCGACGGCATCAGCATCTATGTGGCCGACTCCGGCAACTGCACGATCCGGAGTGGGGTGCTGGTCAGCAGCGTGCCGGTGATTGTCCCCGGCAGCCTCGCCTTCAGCAGCAACCACTTTGGCTTCAATCTGACCGGCACGGCGGAGCAGTTGGTGGTGGTGCAAACGTCAACGAATCTCGTGAACTGGCTTCCCATCTGGACCAACACCTTCGGCACCGGCCTCCTTCCCTTCAGCGACCCGCAGAGCGGGGTTTCTTCCGAACGCTTTTATCGGGCGTTCACACCATGACCGGCACCCTCCTTATCACTTTGAAACAACCTGACAGGTTGGAATGTTTGCCCTGCTCCGGGCGGGTGCGACTGTCCATTTCAGGCTTCAGTCATCACAAAATATCAATCAGTTGGATCATTTATGAATCGCTTAAAAACCATCTCTCTCACATTTAGCATCGCACTGCTGCTGGCCGCCAATGGCTTGGGCCAGCAATTGCAGATTCTGTACAGCTTCGGCCAGCCTCCCGGCAACCCCTCAGGCGGCGTGGTGCAGGGACCGGACGGCAACTTTTATGGCACGACGTATGAAGGCGGGGCGTTCGGTTTTGGCTCGGTGTTCCGAGTCGCCACCAACGGTGTTTTGACCGACCTGGTGGATTTCAACACCGTCAATGGTTCTTATCCTTATGCCGGGCTGCTGTCGGACGGCAACGGCAATTTTTACGGGACAACCCAACATGGCGGCGTCATCGGCTACGGCGCCGCGTTCCGCGTGACGACCAATGGCGTGTTCACCAAGTTAATAGACTTTTATCCCGCCATCGGAGCGAATCCCATCGCGGCCTTGATCTGGGGCAATGATGGCAACCTCTATGGCACCACCGTCTATGGCGGCACAAACAACGATGGCACGGTCTTCCAGCTAACCACCAACGGCGTGCTGAATACCTTGTGCTCCTTTGCGGGAAACAACGGCGCCAATCCCGAAGCGAGTTTGTTGCTGGCGCGTGACGGGAATTTCTATGGCACGACGCAACTGGGCGGAAACGGCCTGGGCACGGTGTTCAGCTTGACCCCCGGCGGAGTCCTCACCGATCTCGGGTCCTTCGACTACCTGTACAATGGCGCCTTTCCACTTTCCAGCCTGGTGGAGGACGCCGCCGGCAATCTTTATGGCACGGCCTCCAGCGGCGGGGGTCTCGGCACCGGTTCAGGCACATTGTTTGAAATTCCCGCGACCAACAACCAGGTGATCATCGGGCTGGCCACTTTCAGCGGGAGTTTGGGGACGTCGCCCAATTCCGGAATGGTGGCGGGTGCCAGCAATGTTTTCTACGGCACCACCCTAGGCACCGTCTATCAATTCACCGCCACCAACGCGGCGCTGCGAACGCTTGTCGCGTTCAATGCTGCCAGTGGCGATGATTCTTACGCCGCCCCTGTGCTCGACTCCAACGGCAATCTCTACGGCACCACCTACCATGGCGGCACCAACGGGTACGGGACGGTGTTCGAGCTGGCCACCAACGGCACGCTCACCGCGCTCTATTCATTCAGCGCCTCCTCCGGCTCGCAGCCTCTGGGTAGCCTGGTGCCGGATGCCAACGGCACCCTGTACGGCACCACCTCCAGCGGCGGCGGCGCCGACGACGGCACGGTATTCAGCCTGGCCACCAACGGCGTGTTCAACACCCTGGTCACGTTTATAACCAGCAACGGAGCCGTTCCCTGCGATGGCTTGCTACTGGGCACCAACGGCATTTTGTATGGAACATGCAGATTTGACAGCGTGTTCGCAGTCTCCACCAATGGGCAGTCGTTCGCCACGCTGGCCACATTCAATACCGATAACGGCGCCTATCCCACGGGTGGACTGATCAGCGACGCCAGTGGAAATCTTTATGGCACGACCTACGGTGGCGGCCTCTTTAACGACGGCACCGTTTTCAAGCTGGACACCAGCGGCGGCATCACGACCCTCGCCACCTTCGATTACACGAACGGCGCATGGCCCAACTGCACGTTGACGTTGGACGGCGCCGGCAACCTCTGGGGCACGACTGCCGGCGGCGGCGGCGGACTCGGTGCTGGAACCATCTTTGTGGTTCCAACCAACGGCATACCCGCCAACACCCTGCTCACGCCCTTCGCATCATTTAATAACGGCGCAAACGGATCCATTCCCGCCGCCGGCCTCACGCTCGGCCCCGACGGGGCCTACTACGGCACGACGCAAGCCGGCGGAGCACACAATGAGGGTGTCGTTTTCCGGGTAACCACCAATGGTGTCATCACCGCGCTGGTTTCCTTCAGCGGCGGCAATGGCGCCTATCCCATCGCCGGGCTGATTCTGGGCAGCAACGGCGTGTTCTATGGCACCACCTCCGGATTGGGCAGCAACGCAACCAACGGCTACGGCACGGTGTTCCGCGTGACCACCAACGGGGTGCTGACCACCTTTCTGGCCTTTAACGGCGCCAACGGCTCCGCCCCGAGCGCCCCGTTGCTCCAGGGCCGTGACGGTGCGCTCTATGGAACAACGCAATACGGTGGCCCGCTCGGCAGCGGCACCGTTTTCAAGCTGTTCCTGGGACCCATCAACCCCATTCCCCTGAATATCCAATCGGTCAGCAATGTCGCCGTGCTGACCTGGACTAATCCCGTGTTTAATCTTCAAGCCGCCACAACCCCGGCCGGCCCATTCACAAACGTGCCGGATGCTTTCAGCCCCTATACGAATACGTTCACCAACCCGG
>Ga0224555_1002128_pt1 | contig 24310 bp, 19 predicted proteins | sample 714S23034metaG_FD_180687 | JGI IMG/M metagenome (GOLD analysis project Ga0224555, IMG submission 180687) | Peat soil microbial communities from Stordalen Mire, Sweden - 717 S2 30-34 | ecosystem: Environmental > Terrestrial > Soil > Wetlands > Peat | place: Sweden: Norrbotten County, Stordalen...
TGAATCCCGAAAGCATCGCAAACAAGCAACACGCAATTCAAATCGTGGACACCCTAAAATCGCCGCAATTATCTGGAAATGAATAGCTTACAAGATAACCGCATCAATTAAACCGGACACCAGTGACTATCTATTAAGAGTGAGACAGACATTTCTGATCAAGACCGTGAGAGTTTCATAAATAGAGAGAATCTTATCAATGTTGGGATTTTGATGTACAATTATGTTGACTTTTTTGAATCTATGTTTGGATCTTTGAAGAATCAGAAACTGATTCATCTAATACGGGATCCTCTGTGTGTGGCTAAGAGTCAGGTTCAAAAGAGGGCCAACCGCGACCACTACAAGGAGAGATACGCTTCCCATTACTGGGCGGATCAGCTTCCGCTTGCCAATCGGCCCTTCAGCTTAAAGGCCGCCGTAATTGTGTCTGAGGAAATTCAGAGGGAGCAAATCTATTATTCTCAGAGGATAAGTAACTACCCAAACGTGTTGACGATAACATATGAGTCGCTAACACACAATTACCACACTTCAGTACTTCCTGATAATATTTGTGCAACGCTCCTACAATTCATTGGCGTTGAATGGCAGTCACTTAGTACAACACTGCTAAAGACTGGAGTTTCCTCAGGCGAGTCTTGATCTCGTTGTCCGGAATTATTCCTCCAGATTACAAGTTAGAGTGGGTTCCATAAATATTTGTTGCGCTACACTAACAAATGAACTGGTACAAAAGATCGTGCAGTGCACTCCCACTAGCAGGCGCAGTTCCGCCCGATCTTTTGTGCCAGTTTGAGTGTTATCCCGTTCGAGAACACCCCCATTTCACAGGTACTGTCAGAGAAGTGACATCCAATCCGATTTGCCCGGGTTTTCTAACCGAATGATTCTGTTCGATTTATAGCCGGATAGCAGTAATACATTGCGAGCGGCTCAAATCCGATTGTGCATTAACGTGCCCCGTCGTACAATCGCTGGGCTACATATATGAGGTACGGTTTTCGTGATGTTGCCGAATCCCTGAGCCTATACAAAACTGAGAGAAGTTGTTTAGGTGTTCAGTCCCGGCATTTGATGGTGCATTCTATTCTCAGGAGTGGAAGGAGACACTATGGGACAGGTTTTACACCGGGGCGCCACAACGGCAGAGGCGATCCGTCGAGCGATACAGCATAGTCAAGAGAGTCTGACAGCGCGGGCACGACGTCATGGCATCAACCGCAAGACGGTGGCCAAGTGGTGGAAGCGTTGCTCGACAGCCGTATCCAACAAAGCCATTTACTGTTCTTTTGCGTCAAACGTGCAATTGCTAAACAGAGAGGATAATAATCGATGATTGCTGCTGATACTGCGAATACTAAGGCGCAATATTTTGTCCCTATATTTGGCAACTATTATCACTTTCTCTGTGAGTCCGCTCTCGGTCTCTATAATATGTTAGCGGATGAATCGATACTGGACACTCTTGATTGCAAACTATGGTACCAGGGAAACTACGATGAAATTGTCCAGATGTTCTCGCACCATCCGGTTGTGAAAATCCCACTCATAAAGCCATACCTCAAGGATGCCTCAACGATTGGCGCAGACATTAAAACACTGAAACATCTTCGGTTAAGCGGCGATTTCTCCAAGCTTAGATCCATGGTCAGATTCCTTGAGGATCGTATTTATCCAGTGGAGACGCAGAGAGGGATAACAATAATCAAAAGAGGGGCAAAACGAATATATTTGGAGACCGACGAACTTGTCGACAGACTGCAAGTGTTGCAGATTCCTGTAAGAGTTGTGCAACTGGAACTTGAATCCTTTGGTTCTCAAGTAAATATCATGAGAAATACGAGTATCTTAATAGCTCCGCATGGCGCAGGAACAATGAATCAAGTCTTTATGCCTGCCGGAGGAAACATAATTGAGCTCTTCCCTAAAGGATATTCCAATTGGCATGCCAAGGCCGTGGCAGATGTCTTCGGACATAAACTTACCGAAATTGAATCGGAAGTCCCGGGGGTCTTTGGCCGGGAGCCAGGCACAGAAATTAGACAATGCATTGTAGAGGGTGGATGGCCGAACAGAAGAATAGTGCAAGCTTCGCGAAAACGATCGCAAAAGCTTCTCCGAGTTGTTCGTGATGTCAAGAGCTACTCAATAAGTCCTGAACGAATAGTGAACGCAGTGAAAGCTGCACTGTGTCGCACAATATCGGAAGGGACGGCATGATGGAAATCGCGATCGCACATATCTTCTACCACTGCTGTCCGGCTAACCGCCGGGGAATCTCTTGCAAGTGATTGTTCTGCCACGGTTTACGTGGCGATTTTCTTGCCGTGATTTGAAATGCGTTGAGACCTGTGAAGCGTGCCTGCCGGTCATTGACGATGGTGCATGAACGATGGGCGCACCATTTTTTCGCAACTCATTTCCTTCCTTCCAGACCGCGAGTTTCGTCGCTCGGTGGAGCGGTATCGGGGCGATTCTCGCTTGCGTGGATTGTCCTGCTGGGAGCAGTTTCTGGCCATGGCGTTCGCCCAACTAACCTACCGCGAGAGTCTGCGCGACATCGAAGCCTGTCTCCGCGTGCTGGGTGCGAAACGCTATCATCTCGGCTTGCGCCGCATGCTTGCGCGCTCCACGTTGGCCGACGCCAACGAGGCCCACGACTGGCGTATCTTCGCCGACTTCGCACAGATACTGATCGGTATCGCGCGGCCGCTTTACGCGAGCGATGCCCTGGGCATAGAACTGGATCGCAGCCTCTACGCGCTGGACTCGACCACCATCGATCTCTGCTTGTCGCGGTTTCCCTGGGCGAAGTTTCGCAAGCAGAAGGCCGCCGTCAAAATGCACACGCTACTCGATCTTCATAGAAATATCCCTGTGTTTATCCATGTTTCCGACGGCAAGATGCACGATGTCGACATGCTCGACCGGATCGAACCCGAGGCCGGAGCCTTCTATGTCATGGACCGCGCCTATATCGATTTTGAGCGGTTCTACCAGTTCACGCTCGGCTCTGCCTTTTTCGTCACGCGCAGCAAAAACAACATCCTGCTCGAACGCCGCACCCCCACCCGGTAGACAGAAGCACGGGCGTGCACTCGGATCAAACGGCGATTCTTACCTCGTTCGAGTCGGCCTCGGCGTACCCAGAGAAGCTGCGCCGCGTCATCTATTGCGATGCCAAAACCGGCAAGCGACTGAAGTTTTTGACCAACAACTTCATCCTTCCTGCGCTCACCATCGCACATATATACAAACAGCGCTGGCAGGTCGAACTGTTCTTCAAATGGATCAAACAGCACTTGCGCATCAAGGCCTTTTCGGCACCAGCGAGAACGCCGTCAAGACCCAAATCTGGATCGCAATCTCGGTTTACGTCCTGGTCGCCATCGTCCGCAAACGACTGTGCCTGGACTCAAGCCTCTACCAAATCCTACAGATTTTGAGTGTTATCCCGTTCGAGAAAACCCCCATTTCACAAGCACTTCAGAGAAGCGAGATCCAATCCGATTTGCCCGAGTTTTCTAACCGAATGATTCTGTTCGATTTATAGCCGGACAGCAGTAATGCATTGCGAGCGGCGCAAATCTGATTGTGCATTAACGTACCCCGTCGTACAATCGCACGGACGCAAATCTGAGGTGCGGCTTTGGTGATGTTCCCAAATCCCTGAGCCTATACAAAACTGAGAGTAGTTATTTAGTATGATGTTTTGACCGGATAGGAAAGATAGGGTGGGCAGTGAAGAGACCGAGGGTTGGGATTGTAGGGTTCGGTGTCGTAGGCAAAGTGCACCAAGAGGCATTCATTGCAGCCAATATCGAAACTGTGATCTTCGACAAGTTCGATACTCAGTACTCTGGATCGACCCAAGCTGAAGCGGTGAATAGCTGTGACCTGGTTTTCATTGCTGTGCCGACACCGTCCAGACCAGATGGCTCTTGCGACGTGACAGCAGTTGAAGAGGTTGCTCGATGGGTCAACCGGCCCATGTGCATCAAATCTACCGTTCCTCCCGGCACGACGGATCGCCTCATCGCTGAAACCGAAAAGCAAATCGTCTTTAGTCCTGAATACACCGGCGAGACTGCCTTCCATCCACACAAAGCACGCCTTTCAAAGGATGTTGTAGCCGTAGGCGGGCACAGAGATACCGCGGAGCTCGTCGTGAATGTCTACACTCAGGTTCTGGGCCCAGAGCCCATCTATATCATTACCGATGCTGTCACAGCAGAGCTTGCCAAGTACATGGAGAACTGCTTTTTCGCTACCAAAGTCGCATTCGTCGCTCAGTTCCTACTACTCGCGCAGTCCTTTGGAGCCGACTTCACCACGATGAGAGAGATATGGGCTGCCGACGCCCGCGTGGGACGATCACACAGCACGGTTGTAGGCTCTCCCGGTTTTGCTGGGCGCTGTTTGCCTAAAGATCTTTCTGCAATTCTGGTTGCCGCAAAGATAGCGGGGTGCAAGCCTCAGCTCCTCGAAGCGGTGGACGCGTTCAATAGATCACTTAGAGAAGATCTGGGACCGTCAAGGTGAATTACAGCTCACAGGTTCAGAGATTTCGTTGACTACGGCAGATGGCAAAACATTCTCTTTTATGATTGATGAGTGGAGAACAACGCGACGGGGCCCAAGAATATGCTTCGTTACAGATCGGTATCCGCCAGACTTTGGCGGTGTCGCCCGTTCTGCGGAACGCGTTGTCTCCCACTTAGGCGGCGCTGGGTACGACATGCATGTCCTTGTTCGAAGCATCATCCCCCCGTCGGGACCTATCCTTCCACGGGAGAAGTATCCTCCCTACGTAATTCATGTTCCGTCCGATCCCTTGAGGTTGCAAGCGTCTGTCAATTTCTTCCATGAAAGGATTAGGTTCGATCTGTTTCACGGATTCTCTCTTCCCTCGGCATACGCATGTATTGCCGCTGCTGCGCGCTATAGCCTTCCGTTGATTGCTAACATCAGCGATTTCAATCGCCCATCATACGAAAGCCGGAGCTCTCAAGTAGTCCTCATGCACGCCTCGTGGATTGTTTCCAGCACTGCTGCGAGCCTAAGTTGCGCTCATCGGGTCGTGGATGTCGCTCCCAAATCGTCCGTTATTTGCAGCAGTGTTGAGCCGCTCCAGCTAACACACTGGTCCCTGGAAACATCTGATCGAGGAACCGTAGGAACAGTAGGAACGTTGGGCGTCGAAAAACAGGTCCCATTGTTGACGCAAGCTTATACACAACTCGACATACGTCTAAGGCGTCACCTGATGCTGGTCGGAGACTGTGATCCACTCTCGACAGACTATCAGGATAATCGAACTCGTATGAAGTGGCTGCTAAAGTCATTGCATGTTGAGAACGAGACTATTTGGCCCGGGCATGTTCCTCGATCCGAGGTTATGACATATCTACAAAGAATGCATGTGTTCGTAATGGCCCCCGAACATCCAGGCATCTCAAATTCACTGCTTGAAGCCGCCGCCGCTGGTGTACCCATCGTGGCAACAGCAATTGAGGGCATCAGGGACTTTTTCAGTCATGGTATAAACTGTCTCCTCGTCCCTCCACGCGATGCCACTGCACTTTCCAGGGCGATAGAAACAATCATGCGAGACGATAGACTTGCACGCCATCTTGGAACAGGAGCACGTAGACTCACGGAGACTACACCTCCAGCCGCTGAACGGTCAGAGTACTGCAAGCTATATGCGCATTTGCTGGATAACAGACTTCTGGAGCCTTATTGATAATATTGTCCTGGGACGTATACAGGAACGCGTCCATCCTGACCACATAGCGGTTTGCTTAGAGAATACATCGTCGATCGGGAGTGAGGTATGCTCAGAACTACATCTCAGGAGTTGCTCCATGAAGTTTAGAGTCCTCGACGTGCAATGGCATATAGGTCATCAGTATGAAATGCTAAAGTTTCCGTTTGTGCAATGGAGCTGGCTGATGCAATACAAGCGCCGCAGCTTCTCCTCATCCATTCGTGGAGATCTCACGCACATGTTTGAATATGTACCGCACTATGAATCTGGAGCCTTCGATGCCGCGATTCTGCATCTGGATCAGGATTGTCTTGATCCTGTCTCATGGGAAGTTGGCAAAGGATCGGTCTACAGAGACATGGACGAAGTAATCAGTGATATTCCGAAAATAGTAGTCATGCATGGCACGCCATATCGCCCGGAATATCCCCTCCCCTATAGTGACCCGCAATGGATGGTCGATCGGCTAAAGCAAGTACTCGGTAAAAATAAGTTGATTGTTAATTCACTTCAGGCTTCTCGCCAGTGGCAATGTGGAATGCCAATTATCCATGGTCTGGATTCCATAGAGTGGTTTGATCTTCCGAAGTATCCCCGCGTCGTGACTACGCTATCTCCTTCAGGAATGCCCTCGTACTACGACCGTGCTTTTCTCAGTGAGGTTAAAATAGAATTGAAACGTCGTGATATTGTTCATTGCCAAATTGGGGTAGATTTTGTGCCGGGTAGCTGGGATGAATATAGAGAGATGATCGGTCGCTCACTCATCTATTTCAACCCGACTAAGGAATCACCGATGCCCAGGGCGAGAACCGAGGCCATGCTTTCGGGAGCCTGTATCTTAACCACCCCATATCACGATGCGGATACATTTATCCATGATGGCATCAACGGATTCCTGATTGAACGTGATCCGGAGTATGTAGCCGACCTCATCGAACATTTGATATGCGAACCTGATCGCGCCATTGCTATCGGCCAGAGAGGCAAGCACACGGCGCAACAGATTTTCGGGTGGGAACGCTTCGCAAGTACCTGGGAGGGGCTCCTGAAAGAAGTAACATCAACATACAAACCGGATACAGCTTGAATGGTAGATTGTCGGAGGTTCGCGGAGGTGGAATGACATCTGATCGAGTTGGAATTCTTACGTTTGAGCAAATGCAAGCCGTACAAGATTTGGGTTCTACTAGAATCCGGGTCTTGAGTATGATGGACTATTGGCCTGAAGCCGAGCTTTTTCGGATCGGGCGGCACTATTCGACTGTGATCTTTCAAAAGGCCTACTGGCTGGAATATGCCAAGAAGTTCGACGGAGTAAAGATACTCGACCTATGCGACCCCGACCTACTGCACTGGGGTTCATCCTGCAAGGCTATGGCGGACGCTTGCGATGTCGTCATTACTTCCACACCGTCATTGGCGAATCTCGTTTCGCAGTATACGACAACTCCAACGTCTTGTATCCCAGATCGAGTCAACCTCAATAGTGTTCATAATCTCCGAAAATCTCATTCAGGGAATGGACCCACACGAACTGCCGTGTGGTTTGGCTACAGTATGAACTTCCCGTCATTGGACAGCGCTATTACTAAGTTGCTTCCACTCGGGATCAATCACCTGATCGTCATTGCTGATTGGGATAAGCCATATTGGTTGCCTCTCGAACATTATGGAACGATTCGCGTGACCAACTATGCATGGCAGGCTAAAACTGTTCACGAGCACCTGCTAGAGGCAGATGTCGTCTTGAATTTTAGCCTAGACTCCGGTCGATGGAAATACAAATCAAATAATAAAACAATTCTGGCATGGGCCCTTGGGCTTCCGGTGGCCCACTCGGCCGATGAGCTCGCTTCATTGCTCTCCGAAGAGGCGCGCATCCAAGAAGCTGAAAGGCGATTTCTAGAGGTTCAACGCGACTACGACATCCGTCAATCGGTAGATGAATATAAATCACTGATCGCTCGCGTTTCGGCCGTGAAGCTAGGTTTACCTGTTCTACACAACAGGGCGGATACTCTATCTGATGGAATGGAGCATAACCAGTGACTCGATGTGGTTCTCTCGGATTCACCGGAACATCACAGTATAGCGAAGCTCACGGTGAGATGTTTGGCGCGAATGTTGCTGAGGTTCATTTGACTCAAGCACTCCTAGAAGAAGCCCCCGAGTTGCAGTGGGACTTGTGGAGTAGCGAAGTATTCCCGTCACTCACCAAAACGCATGAATTACGCTCCCATCCACCCGATATACGTCATCTCAGGCTTCAGTACGGGCAACGAGTGAATATACGTTCCCTTGCGATGCTTCAAGAAGTCGCCATTGAGCGACGCTATGTATTCTTGTCCAATACTTCGATGTTTTCACGGATAAGTGATGTGCGCTCACAGATCGGCGCTACACATATGCCGATCTGTGCTCTTACCCATTCACTTTACGCAAAAGAGTTTATGTTCGGATATGGCTGGCTGCTGCTATCTGCAAGACCACACGATGTCATTGTGGCGAGCAGTGAGGCTGGAAGACGCACGCTTGAGAAATTGTTCGCGACAGCAGCCGAACGCATCTCTGACCGAATCGCTGGTGCTGCGGATCAACTGCCGATACCCAGAATCGTCCAAATTCCATTTGGAACAGCGATTCCTAGAGAAGCAGAGCTTGATCGTGAACATGCTCGGTTGTTGTTGAAAATTCCAGCAACAGCGTTTGTGATCGTCTATTTTGGCAGGATAACAGAAGAATATAAAGCAGACCTCGACCCGTTGCTCCAAGCTACACAACATCTGCGTGTGTGTGGCCACAATGCTTGGCTGGTATTGGCGGGACAAACTTCAGATCGTACCTATATGTTGCATCTTGACCAGCGCCTTTCTGCACTTGGACTTCGCGATAAGAGCATCTGTATTGAGAACTGTCCTGAGTTTCTCAAAACATCTGTGTATGCAGCATGCGATGTGGCAGTTTCGCCGGCTGACTCAATCCAAGAGACCTTTGGGCTCTCGATCCTCGAGGCGATGGCACATTCAAGGCCGGTCATCGCTAGTAGCTGGAGCGGATATCGCGAGTTGGTAGAGGATGGAATTACTGGTTTTCTGATCCGAACAACATGGACTCCCGAAGCTTCCAACGCCGCATCGATAATGGCACCTATCGCTTTATCCTTGACTACAGCGCACTATCTGGCGCAACGTACTTTTATTGATTGTGGTCAACTGATTGACAAACTGACGATGTTGGTGGAACAGCCGGGACTAGGAATCCTTATGGGAAAGACTGGGCGTGCTCGGGTAGAGGCACAATATGCATGGCCGCTAATAGCCAGAAGGTTTCTGACGCTTTGGGAAGAGCAGTTCGAACTCGCACTGGCCGCACGCGACCGTCCGAGAGTGGCAAGCCTAGAACACTTTAGCCACTACGCAGATTCGGTGCTTTCTCCCGCAGATATTCTCTGTCGGATACATGGGACTGATTGCAACGATACTAGTGTTTTAAATTCCTTCGAATTCCATCATGAACACGCTCGCTCGCAGATCCGGTTACTCCTGGAAATCACATCTGCGAGACCAGTACCAGTTGGCGAACTATGTCAGGATGGCTTTGATCTTGATTGCATATTATGGCTTGCAAAGAAAGGTTTATGTCGTATAGTGAGGGTACCGGAGTAAAGAGATATTCCCAAGAACCCTGTTTATGTACTGACAATCCCAGTGCAAAGATTGGTCTGAGCCACACATGTGTTCGCCGGAGTAAGTACTCCGTTACAGATTGGTGGAGTGCTCGTTGTACATTGAAGCGACTAGAGCGTGTTTCATAAACACCTGCGTAGGGTAATCCAGAGGCAGGCGAGATAAAAGAAGGCGCGGTAGGTGGAGAGCAGATGTTCATGGCGAACCAGCACCCGGCGGAACTGACCGAACTATGCGTTGGTCCGCTCGATGATCCAGCGGCGTTTGTAGCGGCGCAACTTGCGTCCGTCCTCATAGCGCCGGGGCCTCCTGTTCTTGCGATACGGAACGATGAGGTCGATGCCCCGTTTGTGCAGCCGTTCGCGCAGCGGATCGGAGTCGTAGGCGCGGTCGGCAATCATCCTTTTCGGTTTCTGCCTCGGACGGCCTTTGCGGCGCGGGACGCGGACTTCAGCGAGCGTGGCTTCCGCAAGACGAGCTTCTCCCGGAGAGGCACTTTCCAGCCGAACTCCCAACGGAAGACCCTGACCGTCGACCAGTACCATCCACTTCGTGCCCCAGCCCCGCTTGGTTTTACCGACCGCAGCGCCCCCTTTTTGGCCGGAGCGAAGCTGACGTCCAGGAAGCACTCTTCCCACTTCAGCAGCCCTTCGCCGTCCAGCGCACCCAGTAGCGCCCGCCACGCGTCGAGCCAGACATCCTGCTCTTCCCACTGCTTCAGCCGTCGCCAGCAGGTCGGGGGCGACGGAAATTCGTCCGGCAGAAAGCGCCATGCCGCCCCGGTTTGCAGAATCCACAGGATGCCCTCGAAACACGCACGATTCGAGGTCCATGGCCGCCCTCGCTTCCCCCGCCGCCGTTTCGGCGGGGGCAGCAAAGGCTCAATCAGTTCCCACTGTTCGTCGGTCAACAACTTCTGTCGCTTCTTCATAGAAGAAGTTCAACAGTCAAACCGTCCCCCCGCTGCGCATCTGGCGTAAACTTTGGAGCATCTACTGAAGCGTTGACCTCCAGTCGTCGGCACGACGGTTGGTTTCGCCAGGTTTTTAAGGCGGATTTGTCGCTTACCAGAAGGGTATGATCCATGGCAGGTGTCCGCTGGGTTGCGTTGATACTACTGGGCGGGGGTGCCGGCGACCTTGAAGGCACATATCACTTGTGCTCCAGCATCTTCCATTACGAACCCGACACCACTTACGTCCTCCTCGTCTGCGATAGTGCGGAAGCTGCCTTCCAAGCAGCTAAGATCAGAACTCGTTTCGGTGATCGAATAACCACGATGGTTGCGCCACCGAAACATCCGGTTGACGCACGGGGTAAGTATCTCGGTGCAAATGTCTTATACGGCCTCGGATTGATTGAAGATCGACTCCAAGGCGCTTTCGTACTAAAGCTGGATGCCGACTCGTTGCTGATCGGTCCCATTTCTGAGAGAGTTTCTGGCTTCCTAGACTCAAATACAGAATGCGGGATTTGCGGGACATTGGGCAGAACCAACGCCCGTGAAGATCCTACTTACGGGCAGGAGCTTGAAATCACATCGCCCCTAGTTCGGATGATCCTTGCTCTTCCCTCCGAGCAGTGGCTCTATATTTCGTCGCTCACAGATCACGATCTCCTACAGTACGCTAGAAACGACTCTACTCTCGCTGGAAACCTACGCGCTTGCGCCACGATATCGGGGCCTGCGCAGCAGGCGATCCGGCGGGGCTATGGATGGTTGGAGTACTGCCAAGGAGGTGGATATGCGATATCGTGGCCACTTCTGACAGCTATGCGGAGCAATGGCTATCTAGCGCATGCCCCCCAGCTCCGCAACCTCCCCACAGGAGAAGATGTATTGCTGTCGATGTATTGCCGTTCCCTCGGCTTTCGAGTTATGGACTACTCGGACTCTGGCCAACCATTCGCGTGCGCTTGGCGTGGTCTTCCATACTCAGCGGAAGTGCTCCTTCAGCGTCGTCATGCTGTCATCCATAGCCTTAAGGGCGATAAACGGGCATCTCGCGAAGAACTGCAATTGCTATTTCAGTCACTGCGGGTTTGATCTAGGAAGCATTCTCTATTCACAATCGAAGTCTGATAATGTTCTTGCTTTCAGGCCACCGCGTTACTAGAGCGTGTTTCATATATAATTTTTTGTCGATAATAGACTTCTGAAATCAATAGCTCTCGGGCTGACGTGCCCCCAGAAATCTCTACCACTTGAAGCTGGAGTTCTCTCGTAAATTGAAGAGGGAACGAAGCATGAAGAAGAGCTTCCACGGCTGGCTGCGCGACGAGTGCCTCAACGAGAGTTGACTCCGCACGCTGAACGATGTGTGGTGTATCCTCGTCAGAACGGTCTCGCACATTCTCTACCGAATCATTGCGATACCCCGATAGTATAGACTGGCTGCCAATGATAAAGCCTGGGTCTCTGTCCTCCTCTACATGGGGCGTCCTCTCTCTCTGCCTTGGTCTCGGCTCCGCTCTGCCATCTGCGGCAGGCGCGCAGGCTGCTCCCGCTAACTCCGCAACGCCAGCGGCAATATATTCGCCAGCCGCGACTAGCAAGAGCGCGCCCACCTACGCCGAGGAGCCGGTCGTCATCGTCGAGAGCGATACGGCATATACCTACGCCGCCGATGCGACGGGCTCGCGCGAGCGAACGGTCGTCGAACGGCTACAGACCGACGCGGCGGTCAAGCAGTATGGACTGCTCGCCATCCCCTACGCCAGCAGCTCCGAGCAGGTGGTGATCCTCTACGCCCGGGTGCGCCACGCCGACGGCACCACGAGCGAGACCCCTGCCACCGACGCCATCGAGATGCCCGCCGAGGTCACACGCGAGGCTCCGTTCTACAGCGATCTCAAGGAGAAGCAGCTTCCCATCCGCAGCCTGCGCGTCGGCGATACGCTGGAGTGGAAGGCGCGCATCACCCGCACCAAGGCCGAGGCGCCGGGCAACTTCTGGGGCCAGGCGATTATGACGGGGTCTGCGGCAACTCCACCCGTGGTTCTATCCGAGACGCTCGAGCTGCACATACCGGTCGGCGTTAGCGTCAACGTCTGGAGTCCTACCTCGAAGCCGGTCGAGACGACCGCCGACGGGATGCATCTCTATCGCTGGAGCAGCTCGCAACTGAAGCCGACGACGGGCAAGGAGGCCGAAGCCGCAGCCGAGGCCAAGAAGAAGGCTCTGTGGACGGCCGACGAGGAGTTGGACGCCGATCAGGGCAAGCTGCCCACCGTGGCCTGGACGACCTTCAAGAGCTGGGAGGCGGTCGGTGGCTGGTACCACTCGCTGGAGTCCGACCGCATCGTGCCTGACGACACAATCAAAGCCAAGGTCGCCGAGTTGACAGCGGGCAAGTCCACCAACGAGGAGCGTGCGCGCGCGCTGTACAACTATGTTGCCACCAACATTCGCTACATCGGCGTGGACTTTGGCATCGGGCGTTATCAGCCACATACGGCGTCGGAGATCCTCAGCAATCAGTATGGTGACTGCAAGGATAAACACACGTTGTTGGCCGCGATGCTCAAGGCCGCAGGCATCGACTCCGACGCGGTTCTGATCGGGGTCAACATTCGCTTCAACCCAGCGGTGCCCTCGCCCGCATCGTTCAACCACCTGATCACGCGGGTGACGATTGCGGGCCAGCCGGTCTGGCTGGATACGACGACCGAGATCGCCCCCTGGCGTCTGCTGGTCTACCCCATCCGCGACCGCCAGGCCTTGGTTGTGCCCGCAGTCGGAGTAGCCCATCTCGACCGCAGCCCCGCCGATCCGCCCACGCCCGACCTACAGACGATGCACTCGGTGGGCAAGCTGGACGAGAACGGCGTATCAAACTCGCATATTGTATTTACCTTCACGGGCGATACTGAGCTGTTGATGCGCATGGCCTTCCGCCAGATTGCTCCGGCACAGTACAACACCATCGTGCAGCAGTTCTCGCAGAACATCGGCTACAGCGGAACCACCAGCAACGCCGAGCTATCGCGGTCTACCGATACCACGAAGCCCTTCACCATGGCCTACGACTACAAGCGGGAGAAGGCGGGCGACTGGTCAAATCTGAAGACCATCCCTCAGCTGGTGCCGATCATCCTGCCCGGAGATGGCGACGACGATCCGCAGGTACGCTCTCTGTTGCTGGGCCCGCCGCACCAGGAGATCTCTACCTCCGAGATGAAGCTGCCCGAGGGATGGCGCGCCGTTCTGCCCGAGGCCAAGCACCTGCACTGCGCCTACGCAAACTACGACGTGACCTACCGCCTGGACAACGGCACACTCTACGCCGAGCGGCGGGTGGAGGTCCTCAAGGACAGGGTTCCGGTGAGCGATTGGAAGAGCTACAAGAGCTGGCTGGACAAGGTCGAACCGGGCAGCGAGCCGTATGTGCAGCTGGTTCGCGCAAGGAAGGATAGTGCTTCGACCGGGGCAGGTTCCGCGAAGACAGACGCGAATCCGCCGCAAACAGACCATACCGATCTGACGCCCTCCAACGAAGAGGCCGCCAAGCTGATTCAGGTGGCAGTTACTCTTATCGAGGAGAAAGATCTGGACGGAGCGCAGAAGCAGCTCGACCAGGCTGCCAAGCTTCATCCCAACCAGGAGCTGTACTGGAGCACCAGTGCGCAGCTACAGGCTCAGCGCGGCAACAAAGCCGAGGCTATGGCCGACTACGCCAAGGAGCTGGACTACCACCCGAGCGCCTATGGGACGATCTATCCCCGGATCATCTCGCTGGAGAACTCGATGGGCCAGCGCAAGGAATCTCTGGCGACGATGCGCCGCTGGGCCGAGGTCGATCCCGACAACCCGGAGCCGATCCGCCAGATCCTCGATGCGCTGATTCGTGCTGGCGATGCCGCCGCTGCCGTCAAGGAGTTCGCCGCCGCGCGGCTATCCGACGAGGCGCGCAAGGATCTCAGCCTACAGGTCGAGCTAGGTCGGGCGATGCTGATCTCGGGCGACAAGACGCATGGCGCCGCCGTGCTCGTCGCCGTGCTGAAGAGCACCGACGATCCCTTCACCGCCAACAACGTGGCGTACTATCTGGCCAATGCCGGAGTGGAGCTGCCCCTGGCTGAGAAGATCGCCCGCCAGGCCGTCGATCAGATCAGCCAGGAGACCCGAAGCTGGACCCTCGACGAGGAGCCGAAGCTGCTGCGCGAGCGTAGCCACAACCTCTTCTCCGACTGGGATACGCTGGGCTGGGTTCTCTTCCGCGAGGGTAAGCTGGACGAGGCGCTCGGCTACATCAACGCCGCCTGGAACAACGTTCCGTCGTCTGACCTGGGAGAGCATCTCGGCGAGGTTCTGGCGGCAAAGGGGGATCATGCCGGAGCACTCAGTGCCTATCAGCTCGCCCTGGCCAGTATCCCCACCGTCGAGGGGCAGCCCGCCAGCGCCTCGCAGCTTGATCTACAGACCCGCATCGACGCGCTGAGAAAGGACGGCGCAGGCTCAGGTCTCAACGACCCAGCCAAGCAGCTGGAGTCGCTGCGCAGCATCGCGCTCGGCGCGCACGAGGGACGCAACCAGTCGGTAAACTATCGCATCCTGCTCAAAAACGGCAGCGTAGTGAAGGTCGATCCGGTCAACGCAAGAAAGACGGTCGACGGAGCCTTGGAGTTGATCGCGCGGGCGAAATTTGCCCAATACTTCCCGCCCAAGGAGGCCGCGCAGATCGTTCGCAACGGTACGCTTAACTGTCGAGAGAACAACTGTGAACTGATCCTGGGCCAGTGACCTCACAAGAGGTAAGTTTTGACCCACGACTGTTGCCCCGTGTTTCCAAGGGATCGCATGGGTCAAATGTCAGGGCCATAATCAACCTATGAAATGCGGCTATGCGAACATCAGATAGATCTTCTTCATCAGGAGAAAAAGTCTATTGAGTTGCGTGGCAAAGGGCGTGAACTCGTACTTGATGTAAAAGTCTCGTGCACCTTCTTTGGCATCCACCACGACCGCCCAACAGGAGACAAGCTTTGAGGCCTGCCATGCCTTGTAGAGCGCAGCGGTCAGTAGCAGGTCATCCAAGCCCTGTCCCTGTAGAGTTTTATCAATACCCTGTCAGACTGGCATGAGGAGTACAACTGCGAGCGGCCCCACAGCTCCCTGGACTACCGCACGCCACAGGAGTTTAAACTTTCCCTCGAAGGGAGGCGGGCCATGACCCGCCTCCCTTCGCCAACCACAACCATCAACCCAAACGAGAATCTCCAGTTATGAATGGGTGAGACAAAAGGGACAGGTCAATTTCAACCATCTGACTGCAAAATCAACTTACACTAATCCGAAAAATATTGATTCTAAACTACTTGTAGTCGAACAGCAGTGATTCCATAATCTAGTCATAATTAACTTGACATCGCTTCATGTTCACGCTAGCGTGTCGTAGATCCGCAAAGGAAACACCTAAGCAACAACAAGTTGTGCGATATGCGGTGTACCTAGTGCGATATGTCACATAGTCGAACCTTCGATTTGTAGACACACCGTTCTTCGGGAAAACTGTGTATTTAGGTGAGTGCTGAGCTGGCGCTTAAGTTCCACTTGGCGTGTGTGCGGATATTCATCGGGCTCAGCGTTTCGCAGATCGTAGAGCAATTATTTCTGTAACTAAGGGACTGTGATGATCACCAGGCGTGACTTCGGAAAATTAGGTATTGGTGTGGCTGCGGTTGCCGCTCGAATTTCTCCATTTTTGCTGATTTCTAATGCTGACGCTCAAGGTGAGCTGCCCAGAGGTGAAGGCGGCGACATTCGCCGTGTCGGCGCCCGGAGCAATGGTGCATACTGGGGTCATGGCAGTGAACGTATTGACCTGCTTTCGGGTAATCTTTCCTATTCTGTGCCCCTGCTGCACGCGCACAGTCGCCTGTTGAGCGCTGCGGTGGTTCTGAGCTACAACTCTCAGATATGGAAGATGGGTGTCGCATCTCCGCATTCGTATGGTAATGATTCCGGAACGGGTTACGGATGGAGAGTGCAGATCGGGGTAATGGTGCCCGAAAGAAGTGGCAAAAGCACCATTGGCTACACATACATCGATGGCACGGGGGCAGAGTACAGGTTGTCGCAGAATGGCAGCACTTGGCTTTCGCTCGATGGGCACTATGCTACCTGGGATCCGACGCAGGGGATACTTTGGTTCGCGAACGGTTCTTCCATGACGTTCGGTTCCATCGCAGGCTCGCTGGAGGCGGACGCAGGCACGCTCTATCCGACCCTGATTCAGGATACGAATGGCAATCAGATATTGGTCAGCTACCTTGCTGGCTTGGGGCAGACGGGAATCAACTCGAGCGGACGAATTGCTCAAATTCAGGATGCCCGAACGGGTTATGCGGGAGGTGGCCAGTTTAGCTATCTCTTCATGTACAGCACTGACCGGCTGCCGCGGCTACTTTCTATCCTGAATGCCGTGTCGAGCGCGGAGAGCTACTCATTCTCCTATACGCCGAGCCTGATAGCCTCTCCGTTTGAACAGGGCACCAGTGGATCGGAGTTGGTTTCTCTTCTCAGCACGGTCACGAACACGACTGGGCTCAGCCACGCATTTCAGTACAACGGATTCGGTGAGTTGACGCAGGCAAAGGAGCCGCACGAAGGAATTCTTGGCTGGAACTACCGAACCTTCCGCTTTCAAGATGGCCGAGGCATTCGAGAGGTGTCGAGCCGTTCTCTGGTGGACCCCCACTCCCCATCGAACACGCATACGCATTCCTTTGACCGAGATCCCTCAGATGGCGGTGGAGCCGTGCACAGCTCCGTGATCCTGAGCGGACCCACAGGTACGGCACAGCGACAGTGGACGTTTTCGAGTGCCAGCGGCGCTCCGGATCTGGGACACGTCCTCGCTGTACAGGAGCTGAGCGGAACAAAGGTTGCCCGGCTTTCATCGACGCAGTGGAGCAAGACGGATAGCGGGATTCCCTACGTTTCAAATCATGTGGAGACCCTCGACCCGGATACGACCGACGCATACTCTGTAACGCACCAATATGTCCGTGACAGCTACGGCAATCTGACCACGGATCGGCTCTTCGAGAACGGTGTGAGCGATACACCGGCCCGTGTAACCAGCTACACCTATTTGACGGATCAGGCTTATCTGGATCGCCACATGCTCAATCGGAAGCTCGCATCTACAGTGCAAGCCAATGGCGAGACGGTTGAGGCATTCAGCGTGAAGTACGACACAACGCCCATCACGGATCGGCCCGGACTGACACAACATGCCTCCGCATTGTTCAACGCGGGAAGCACCCTGCGCGGCAATGCCACAGAAAGCTATACCGGTGGTGTATATAACCGGGTGCAATATGACATCACAGGCATGCCAGTACACCTGCAGGACAGCACTCAGGGTGAACTCTCGCTTGTTCCTGCGGCAGGAAGCAATAACGCACTGATTGGCATGTCCATTCCGAACGGGAATGACAAGCTCGCGACGCAGGTGCTGTACCAAGGGAGCAAGCCGACAGCGATTACTGGGGCCAACGGCAATACCACAACGCATTCCTACGACGCCGCCGGAAGAACGACGGCGACCAAGGAATCCTCGGGCCGGGTAGTCTCCTACGGATATGGCAATGGCCCCACTACCGTGACCCATTCCATCAATGGCGGCTGGGAGAAAACCACGCGCGGTGGATTCCATCAGGTAATCAAGACGGAGACCGGCAACGCTACAGGCATACAAGCAACCGTCCTGCATGTGTATGGACCGTCTGCAAATGCGCCCGATGGCAAGCTGAGCAAGGTTTCACTGCCTCATGCAGTCGGCAGCAAGCCTCAGTGGGTCAACCGTGTCTACGACGATCTGGGAAGAACAATCTCTGCGGACACACCCAGCACAGGAACTCCAATGACGATCTCCTACCATGGGAATACGGTCAAGACCACTGACCCCATGGGGAACTGGAAGAAGATCGTCTACAACGCGAGCCACCAGATCGCAAAAGTGGTGATGCCGGATCCGAACGGCGGCCCGGACCAGCAGACCCTGTACTCCTACAATGCCCTGGGCAACTTGACTTCAGTAATCATGCCCCGAGCTGGGGCCACACAGTCACGCAGCTTCGCGTACGACTCGGGTGGGCGAATCGTCAAGTCGCAGGAGCCCGAGAGCGGCCTGAAGACCTCTACCTACAATCCGGATGGAACTCTTGCGACACTTACCGACGCCAAGGGACAGAAGCATGTCTATACCCGCGACCTCTACAAACGGATCACTTCCATCGTCCGTTCCGATGCGCAGGGTGTGCCGCAGCCGAACGACTCCTACACCTATTTTTACGACACGAACCCATTCGATACAGGGTTCTCTCAGAACGCGCAGGGACGCCTCGCCGCTGTCCAGTGGGGCACCGCCAGCACATTGCCCGGCCAAGTAACCGAGATGTACAGCTACAACGTCGCCGGCGAAATCGTCGCGAAGCGCCTGAATATCAACCGGGGCGGAAAGACCGCCGCGCTTGATCTGAGCCTCTCCTATGACCAGCAAGGCCGCCTCTCGTCGACGACCTATCCCGCTGGAGGGCCAGCTCTCTCCTACACATACGATTCGATGGGGCGGCTGAACGGAGTGATCTCCCCGAGCGACTCCATCGTCAAGGATGTTGCGTACAACGCTATTGGCCAGCTTACATCGATGTCGCTCTATGCCGCCGGAGAGGACCAGTATCTGGTTCAGGGATATCAGTACAATACCCGCAACCGGCTCACCCGTTTGATTGCCGCTCCCGCTGACCCGGCAGCGGCCAAAGATCGTCTACCTTCCGTCGATCTCGAATACACGTACGGACCAGATGGCCAGTTGGTCACCGAGATGAACCACATTGTCAACAGGTCGTCCTCTTATGGCTACGACAACCATGGCAGGCTCTTGACCGCCGGTAGTAGCGATTCGGCGTGGGGTCAGGGTTATGGGTACGACGGCTTTAGCAACCTGGTGACCCAGCCCGTGACCAAGGGACAGGCCTTCTCGCCACAGGAGCAAGCCGATCCGGCGACCAACTGGCTGTTCGGTGATCTGGATAGCTACGATGCCAACGGCAATACAACTTATATTCCGGGGCTGCGCCTGACCTACGACACCGATAACCGGCTGGTTAAGGCAGAAGGCGTGGGAGGGACGGAGCAGTATCGTTACGACCACAAGAACCTGCGCGTCTGGAAGCAGAATGCCGATGGTACCGAGACCTTCCACTTCTATGACGAGACTGAAGAACTCGCCACCTATGCGCTTGCGACAGACTCGCTCGGCAACCTATCCTTCCGTCTGCAGAAGAGCAACATCTACTTTGGCGAGAGCCTGGTGCAGTCCGGAGGCCAGGTTACTGTCGTCGACCAACTGGGAGCCACCCGTGCCTGGAGCACACATCAGGGTTACGGATCGGCCGACTACATGCCGTTCGGCCAAAAGGTTGCCGGATCGGGTGGTGGACTTAGCTCGTTCGGTGGCTACGAGCGCGATGCAACCGGCTTGGACTATGCTCAGCAGCGCTACTACTCCAGCACACTGGGACGCTTCATCACGCCAGATCCCTATGCGGGAAGCGCCCACGCGGGAGACCCTGACAGTTGGAACCGCTACGCCTTCGTCAACAACGACCCCATGAACGAAGTCGATCCGCATGGACTGAACGACAACACAGTTCAAGACGCAGTGTTACTTGCCAAAATAGCCGCAGCGGTATTGGCGCAGGAGGCACGGGCTGCTAGGCGCCTACTTCCGACGTGCAAGAGTCTACATGGTACGGCAATGGCATTGGGAATGACTCTATGGATCGGAGCTATTCCTGGAGGGGAGGGATACGCAGCAGCAGCGGGCGGCGCGGCCGGGATGGCAGAGGGAATGGTTTATTTCGGAGCGTGTAGGTAATGATATTGATACACAAAACTCAATTATTATTGGTGAAATTTAGGATCATATGCCAGAAAAAGATCTCCGTAGTTCCTGGACCGAGTGGACAACAATGGTATGGGTAATAGCGGTGTTCCTGTTCGGAATGTCGGAAGCAATCATTCTGCATTCTCAGATACGCGTGCCCTCTCTCACTCCATGGTCGCTGAATTTCTGGTATCTTCCGATTATGATCGCAGCGCCGTTGGGCAGCAGCATCAACATATATCGAACCATAGCTCGAGCTTCATGGGGTGCGGAAGGGACAAAAATATTGGTCTCTCGCTCGTTCTATATTCCTCACCTCGTTTGTATTTCCTATGCGACGACTATTTTGTGTGTAACACGGCTGTTCGGCTATTGAAGATTGCCTTCCTCTCAACCTGCTGAAATAGCTGGGTTTGAACTTGGATTTATTTTGCCGCGATTTGAATCGCACAGGAGCCGAAAATGGCTCATGAACCAAGGCCGCACGGTCTTCTACCAGTTGATGAGCTTCCTTCCTGCGGCGGGTGGGCCACCCGCCGACGGATCTACGATACGCAGAACCGGCTGGTCAAAGCTGAAGGTGCAGGCGGGACGGAGCAGTATCGTTACGACCACAAGAACCTGCGCATCTGGAAGCAGAATGCCGATGGCACCGAGACCTTCTCCTTCTACGAGGAGACGGAGGAATCATTATAGATAGCAGCTCATTTATCGATGGCCCCAGAATGGGCCTGACCGTCTGGTTCACAGGGCTTAGTGCTGCTGGTAAAACAACCCTCAGTAACGCTCTCTTTGCTCGCCTGGAGGCGGACGGCATTGCCGCCGAGCAGTTGGACGGCGACGTAATCCGGAAGCACTTGTCGGCTGGCCTCGGCTTCAGCAAGGCCGATCGAGAAGAGCATGTCAGGAGAATCGTCTACCTCGCATCCATGCTTACTCGCCACAACATCGTTGTTCTGGTATCTGTCATCTCTCCTTATGCATCCATGCGGGTCGAAGCGCGAGAGCGCATCCAAAACTTCCTCGAAGTCTACGTTCACGCTCCCCTCGCCGTCTGCGAGGCGCGCGATCCAAAGGGCCTCTACAAGCGGGCCCGTGCTGGCGAACTCGCGGAAATGACCGGCATCAGCGATCCCTACGAGGAACCGCCCTCAGATACCTTGACATGCCATACTCATCTGGAGTCCGTCTCCGAGAGTGTAGAGAAGGTGCTGGCAGCGATCTATGAGCGGCTAGGGCGCGTTGACGCGAGCGAAGAGCCTCAAGCAACTCTAGCTTGCAGATGAAATGCGTTTGCACCTCATCTCCGTTACTGGAGGACGCGTTTCAACCCGCGCTCCATGTCCACGCAGGCCATTCCGATGCCCATCGCCGTTGACAGTTCGTCTAGCCTAGCGACATCCTCGGGCAAGACGGCGCCGTTCAAGCCGGCGGGCCTCGTCGCCACGCTGCCTGGCGTTGCGCTGCTCTTCAGTATCGGCCTCGCGGGCAAGCTGCTGGAGCACGCCTTCACCGTCCTGCGCACCCAGCACCACCTTCTTCTGCCGCAGATTGAGTACGTCCTCTGGGCCATCCTGCTCGGCCTTCTCGTCTCCAACACCTTCGGAGTCGCAGCCGTCTTTCGTCCCGGCGTCGCCACCTACGAGCTCTGGCTCAAGCTCGGGATCGTCCTCGTCGGCGCGCGCTTCCTGCTCCAGGACGTCCTCCACATCGGCGGACTGTCGCTGCTGCTCGTCGCCGTCGAGCTGGTCCTCTCGCTCTCCGTGATGACGCTGCTTGGCCGCATCTTCCGCCTGTCGCCCAAGCTCACCAGCCTGCTCGCCATCGGTTCCTCCATCTGCGGAGTCACCGCCATTATGGCCGCCCAGGGGGCCATCGATCCCGACGAGGAGGACACCTCCACAGCGATCGCCGCCATCCTCACCCTAGGAGCCATTGCGCTGGTCACCTTCCCCGCCATCGGCCACCTGCTGCGTATGAGTCAGCAGGCCTACGGAATGTGGGCTGGCCTAGCGGTGGACAACACCGCAGAGTCCATCGTTACCGGTTCGCTCTTTGGGCAGGAGGCAGGACGCTGGACCATCCTGGCCAAGAGCGCGCGTTCGTCGTTCATCGGTTTCGTCGTCCTCGGCTACGCCGTCTATTGGGCCTCACGCGGGCAGGCCGCCGTCGTCGAGCACAAGGCCCTCTTCCTCTGGCAGAAGTTCCCCAAGTTCATCCTCGGATTCCTCGCCATCTCCTTCCTCGCCACCGCGGGCTTCTTCACCCACGGCCAGCTAGACAGCCTCGCCAACCTCTCCCGCTGGGCTTTCCTGCCTGCCTTCGCCGGCGTCGGACTGCGTACCAACCTCAAGGACCTGGTCGGCCAGGGATGGCGGCCACTGATCGTTGGAGTGCTCGGCGAAGTCTTCATCGCCCTCATCACCCTCGGCCTCGTCTACTGGAGCTACAACCACGGAGTCGTCCGATGACTCCAACCCGTCTCATCCCCGCCGCACCCCGCTGTTGGTACACCTAGCGAGAAAACGCACGCACACAGCAAATAGCGTGCGGGTTAGCTGCGCTACACTAACAAATGAACTGGTACAAAAGATCGGGCAGTGCAATGGGCACCTATATAATTGATATGATCCTCGGGGTGTATTCAGATGGGTGAAGCCGGACGTCTGTTGGTCAGTTTCTGCAACGTGAAGCGCTGGACCGGGTTGCCTTCCGGCGGTGCCTGCCTAATTGCTCTGGACATTTCGACATTAGCGATAACTAAGATTCTGTATGCGGACTCCATTTCAGCTAGTGCGGAAGGGGTCACTGGAATCTGTCGATATGAGAGTGGAATAGCCTTTAATATTCAAGGGAGCGGCGCGACAAAGATTGGCACTGCGAACAACGATCTATGCGTCCAAGACCTATTTCAAACGCGTTCCGTTCGACGGCCGCATTCAATTAAGTGGTATGATGGATATTTTTATGTAGTATCTTCGGGCAAAGACTCGATTATTAAGTTGCAGCTTACTCCTAAGATTTCCTCCCCTGATCCGATATTGCCGACTTCAGAATATCTCTATTGGACGTTCAACGACTGCCGGCGAACAGTACATGTCAATTCTCTGTACAGGGGGAATATGGGGGATTTCTATATCACCGCCTTTGGCCGAGTTGAAGCAACTAAGATGGAGAAGAGACATTCTGTGGGTTTTTTCATGAATATTGGAACGAATAGCGAAATTCTGGGCGGTCTCAATTCTCCTCATAGCGCATTTTCTTGTGCAGATACTTTGCTATTTTGTGAATCCGGAAAAGGAACAGTTCGCGATATTCTAGGACCGTTGATTGATTTATCTCCTGGCTACACTCGGGGAATCGCTGCGACTTCCGAAAGATTATATGTAGGTATATCTGATATTAGGAATAAATCTATCAGCAGCTCGAACGAACTATTAGGTATTGGCTCAAAAGCAGCATGTGGGGCAGAAATAAGAGTTTTTGAATGGCAGAACTACGACCTTCGGACCGCAATAGAAATCCATCGAGTCAATTTGCGAGACTGGGCGCATGAAATATTTGATTTACTATTGTATTGAACATTTGAAATCCGCCAATCGCACATGCACTGCTATCGGAAAGCTAGCGAGGGAATCGCTCCAGCCAGCGACAAGACTCTCTTTCTGAGAAAGAGTGACTACTTGATCGTTTTCCACGACGGAGTGACGGTAAGCGTTGTGCTGCTGAATCAGGGCCGGCGTTGCTGAGTTGACCGTCATTTGACGCACTCCGATCTGCACCGGTATGAACGAGGATGACCTTGGCTTGGCGGAGTACTCATCTAGGGCGTGTTCACACTACGGTCAATCTGTGTTAATGTTTATGGATGGAGATCACGGAAGCGCAATATGAGCGGATCAAGGATGCGTTGCCGGTGCAGCGAGGCAACGTGCGTTTGAACAACTTGC
>Ga0224555_1002129_pt1 | contig 24308 bp, 21 predicted proteins | sample 714S23034metaG_FD_180687 | JGI IMG/M metagenome (GOLD analysis project Ga0224555, IMG submission 180687) | Peat soil microbial communities from Stordalen Mire, Sweden - 717 S2 30-34 | ecosystem: Environmental > Terrestrial > Soil > Wetlands > Peat | place: Sweden: Norrbotten County, Stordalen...
TCAGCATTAGCCAGACACAGAAGCAGGCTAAGCTGGCCACGATTCCGCTGATGCCACTTAAGAGCAGGCGTTTGCGCTTTTGAACGGTCATACCCCTATTTTAAACTTGCGGGACGAAGTTGCAGGTAATCGAGGCAGATTTTTTAAGAATATCGTGCCTGGGCCGCGGCTCGGAGGCTTTTTCCCGAAGATACAGCTTGGTGAGGCTGTAATCTAGGGTTACAGCTTGGTCAGGCTGATCTTCTGGACGGGATACTTGGTCAGGACGTTCCCCTGGGCGTGCCGGTTTTTGACAGCCAGGGTGGAGAAGTCGAAATCGAAGTCGAGTTTCCTGGCGCCGTTGCCCGGCTTGAGGTTGACGCGGATGGTTTCGCAGGCGCCAGTGGGGCTGACGGCCAGATATTCCACGCGACTGCCTTCCGTGCCTTGGGTCAAGTCGTAGAGCTTGTCGCACGTGGTGCCTCCAATGTTGAAACGTTTGCCCGCCCGCGGTGCTTTGTTCCTTTTGGATACCGGTGACGGCTTGCGCCACCAAAGCATGATGGTTAGCCAGCTTAGGCAGGGCAGGGGGCTTGGCTCGCAGGCGGCGGCGCGCAGTATCTCGTGCTTGGATTCGGTCACCGTGCGCCCTTCCTCATCCACCCAGGCAAGCGCGTCGTTATCATCGGCCGTGCGGACATAGACCATGACGCCTGGCTCCGGCTGGGTGATGCTGGAAGATCTCCCGTTGGTCCTTTTTTAACGCAGGAGTCAAAGTCCTTCTGGTATTTTCCAGGAGCCGCTGCAGCATTCCGGAAAGCTCCTGCAGGTTCAAATCGCCGAGCTTGACGCCGATGCGCTCGGCCGCTTTGATCAATGCGGTGGAGGGGCTGCCGATTTTAGAGACCCGTCCGATGTCGTCGAGGACAAGGATGTCGCCTGTTCCCGCCAGCACCAATGAAGTATCTGCAGTTTTTCTTGCTCCTGGCTGAGAGCGGGGGCGCCAGGCAGGAAGGCCGGAGTAATGGGCTGGCTTAAAACCTCTTCCGTCCATCCTCCGTTAGGCTGGCGTTGCGCTCAAGGCCCTGCGGCGGGAGCCGCCGTGGCCGGCTTCAAGTTATCGGTCGCATCTTGGGCCGCCCTGGGCATCTCCAGCGAGGACATAAACAGGCGTAATCCGCGCAAAGCCTCCTCGATGGGAACATTTTGGCATTCTTGGAGCACATCCCTCAAAAACTCATCGAGAGGTTCTGCAAAATGGCGCGATATCACCTCCTGCAACGCGGGGGGCAGCTGGTTCCAGTATTCGGATCCTAATGCCGTTTGCCTCATTTCGTTTTTTGCGTGCTGCGAAGTTAAACGTAAACGTGCGCAATGTCCTTTTCCATATAGCGGGGGTTCTCCACGGTTTGGCGGACGGTCTTCGCCTCGGACGCAATCTCCGCAGGGATATTGACTGGAATTTTCATTCTCTCGTTTGTTTTTGATCGGCCATGTACGCCTGATGCATTATAGGGCTTTCGGCAGCCGGACGTTGGACCCTTCTGTCATAAAGCGCAACTGTTTTGGCGGGAAGAGGGGCCTGCGCTTCCCGTGTGGAGCCATTCCGCACAGCGGCATACCTCCCGCAAGAGAGGCAAGGAGACCCGGCCCAGGTTTCTGCCCATGTAGAGCTGCAGGGTGATCTCCCCCCTGGGTGGCCGGAAACTCTTCCAGCGACCGGTTGAGATGAAAAAGCGATAGTTCCCCCCGCTTCTTGCCGCGGACCAGCCACACGGATTGATGATGGGGGTCTTTTGGATCGGGTTCTTTCCGGGTTTGCTGGACCACTTCCGGGCTGAAGGCCGCGTGCATGTCCACCACGGCCTGGGGCAAATGGCAGACCACGACACGAGGATGGCGTCCTTCAAAAACTGCGAAGTGATCCAGATGGAAGTGGCCCATCTGGCGCAGGTTCTCCTGGTATTTTTCCAGGAAGGCGGTCATGCCGAAAACCTTGTAACTACTGCTGACTCCCTCCATAGGCGCTGTAAGTAGTCCAGGACAGCGTTCTAGCAGTTCCATCTGGTCTGGCGACTGAACATGGTCCATCACGCCGACGCCAACAGTCTTAATATGAGATTTGTTCATCTGGAAGAATTATAGGGCTTTTGTCTTCACCTGCTCATCAGGTATCAGGTGTTTGTCTTTTTCCAGAGCACCTGGAGGAGTGGTTGGAGAGTTGAACGGCTACTCCTTGCGCTATTTTCAGCGGCTTCCGTTCTGCCGGTTTGCTTTCCAAAGGTGCGTAAACTTGCCAGGATGCTTTCATGGTGCCCCACTTCTGTCCTTTCTTGCTGGATTCCTTAGCGTATTGTAGATCCACCGTTTCACCGCTGGTGGAGGGCGGGGGCAAGTTGGTTTGGATGACACCAGGCTCCTTTCCGTGTCGTTCCCGCCGGGTCCATTCTTTTACGGCATCCACCAGGCTCGCTTTGACATCGGCATCTCCAGCGTATCCAGGAGCCAGCGCAACATCGATTTCGATGTTAATTTTTGCGCGTCTCTGATCGTCGGAGGGGATAAGGTACCTTGAAAGAAAGCTGTGTTCGATGATTGCGTCCACCCATCCGTGTCCTTTGGCAGACTTCACCAAAAGCCGCGGGGGCCAGCCTCGAACCAGCTTGTGAGGGTCATTGGTGTCCAAAGATGCAGGCTCTTGCAAGGGGACAAATGCCTGAGCCAGCGAATCGGCAATGAAATTATCTTCGGCTGGCTGGCACTGGCAACAATCAAAGATTGATCCCAGATCAGAATCGAGAAGTGTGGGCCCGGCCAGCGGGTGCCTTCGTGGGGATTGCGGTAGATACCACAGCATGAACTGCTTGTCTGGACTGGGATTGTTGGCCCGCATGCCTTTGTAGTAGGCGACAAGCGGTCGATCATGTTTTCGGGCAGGTCGCTTCCCATCTGGTCGGCCGACAGCAAAACATGCTCTGCCGCGGTTCAGCCCGGGCTGACACGGCTCTGCTCCGCGGCCAGCGAGTCCAACCAGCGAAGCATGTCCCCAACATGGAACAGCGTTTTGCCGTGGCGGGCTCCCGTCTCCCGCAGGGATACGACTCTAACCTTGGCTTTGGCCAATCCACCGGGCTTCAACAATTTGGCTAAATGGGCATGCCGTAATCCTGTATGGCGACAAACGACTCCAGCCGCGGCGTAAAGCCTCTTTATGCGTCCGCGCCAACCTCACGTGTAGTTTGGCAGTGCGCCTCCAACTCGTGCATGACCTCCGAATCGGCCAGGAGACGCCCTTTGGCGATCGCGAAGATTTTTGAGCGCTCCTGAATGAAACGCATCGCTCCTTTCACGGTAATGTCGGGTGCGTCCGTGATGTATGCCACGACATCCCGCAAAAGCTGCGTTTGCGCCGGAAGGTCGGAACACTTGCCCCCCTTGCCGCCCTTGCGCGAAATAACATCCTCACGCAGGTCAGATGCGTCTTTCTTTTCTTGCTGACTGTCGTCGAACAATAGTGCGGCCTTGGCATAGGCTTTTGCTCCGAATGCTTCGCAGGCCAAGGCCACGCAGCCGATGACGCTGCCGGACCGGAGTTCTTTGAACTTTGACTTTGTTGCGAGGAGGCGAACACGGTTAATCGCCTCTCCGTAACCGATGGCGGAGAGCGCAACACCCTGGAAGGGACTGATGAGGAAACGGCTCGAGCCGCTAAGGAATTTGCCTATCATCTGCAGAGCCGGAGCCTGAGCTTTGGCCAGAATTTTGGCATCTTTCGTGTCGGCAGTGCAGTAAAGCTGATTGGCGACGGTGCGACGCTTGCCTGTGTTTGCGTTAAGGCTGATGCCGCTTGCGAACACCAGAAGCATACGAACCGGCTTCCCATAAAGCTCGATGCCCTTCAACCGAATCCTTCCAAACCCGCGCATAACGGTATTATTAAGTTCCTTGCCATCGCTCGATCTGATGACGACAGGCTCACCCGTTAAAGCAAAGCGCCCTTCCTGCATGGCACGTGCCATCTCTCCTGCTTGAGCCAACTCCTTTGGGGTATAGTGCTCCTTACGAATCCAAAGCGTAGCCATCCCTGGGGTGATGTCCTCAAAGTCGGACGCCAACACATCTTGCGGGCGCTTTACCACTTCAACCATTTTCGCGGTTTGTGCGCCCTTCAGTTTGTCTTCTTGGTCCTCCTGCGTGTACTGGGTGAAGATGGTCCTTATCGTGTCGATGTAACCCCCCTCCTCGAGCTTGTGCTTCAGGTTCTGGCCGGCATCTAATCCGGTTTGAAGCAACTCGTTGACGCTTACCTGGACGCCTTCCCGCTTTAGGTCGAAAGACCGGAGAATTACGCGTAACAGTGCAGGGCGCTTTCCACCAGTGGTTTTTACCTGCCTGTTCCGGAGAACGCTAACAACTGCCCTGATTGGAGAAACTTTTGCGCCCTCCGCCGACTCTTCTTCCGGGACTTCTCCCAATTCTCCGATATACTGAAGAACCTGTTCCGGGTAGAACTCATAGAGCATGGCCATGGCGGCGTACAAAGGTGCGCAGGATTTCATGCCTTTTGGCAATGGCATGTCCAGGCATACATCCAGCCCTTTGAGTGGGTCGCTATCACTGTTCCGCCTGAACAGCTTGATCACTTCTTTTGCCTGAGCAAGGCTGGGGGGATAGCACTGCACGGCAAACGCTAGGATGGACGTAAGGGTTCCCGATAGCTTTTTTCCTTCTGGCTCATCATCATCGATCAGACAGGCGGCCAGATTCCGGCGGCGGCCCATATCAATCAGGTCTTGCACCTGGATGGTTTGTGGTTCCAACTGGACAGGGCCGCCAGTAATGTCAAGCGTCCCGGCCGGGAGAGTTAGGGTGCTTGGTATCCCCGTAACAACTTGAAAGGTCGCAGGAATCCCCGAAAGGGCTATGGCCCACAGACGGTGCTGCCCGTCCATCAGATTGCCCTTGTCGTCGAATACGATAGGCTCAAACGTGATGTCCCAATTTCCCGTGATGAGATCGTAGATGTACCTGCTAACGATCGATAAGTAGATATTCCGGTTTCTGGGATTGTGATACTTCAGCCAGTAGAGGGCTTGTTCCTGGGTAACCAGCACGAAACGGATGATTTGCTGGCCGGGTGGCGTGATCCAAAGACCATTGATGGGTTTCATATTGGGGTTCTTCTCCTCAAGTTTTTAAGTTAGGCGTTTTTCTCTAATGGCCGGCTGACGAGTCCTTCAGCCGCCTGATCTGGGCGAGGATGTGGTCGCGGTTTTGGCTAAGTCGGTTAATCTCACGAGATATCTCCTGTTCCTGAGCCAAGAGCGATTGCAGCCGGTGCTCAGCCTCGGGGTTCTTGCCAGATGGTTGGTCAGGCGCAGGCTTTGCGCCTGTATTCCCAGCGCAGGCGCGAACCTGGGAGATGGCGGCGCCGTATTCCCTCAAGAAATCCTGCAAATTGGAGTTTGGCAACAACGTCTGAAGTATTTTGCGGCTCACATAATTTTCAATTTGTGACCTGCCGGCTATGAAGCGCCCCAGAAGCAAGACGGTCCATTGCTGATAATCGTTGTTTTTAGGCAGGCAACTCAGGATTTCCGAGATCTCGGCCTTTGGCTCTACCGTGCGGATAAATACGAGGATGGATTTTGCCGCTTCGCCTGCTTGAATCGAGGACTGAAGACACGTTTTGGACGGCGGATCTACAGCCGGTGCAACTGATGGCTGAGCAGGTGCCACGTCTCTTCTTGGACCAGATGTGATTGGTGAACTTGCTGGCGCTGGCGAAGTTGCAGGTGATGCTCCTGTTGCCACTGGAGCAGGTTTGATTGTTGGCAGTGGCGCAAGCCCGGCTACTGGTCCTACGAGGGGCTTAGCGGACGGCGACCACTTGACCTCCGCCAGGAGCAGGTGGTTGCAACCGCAGGCATCAGTCTCGATGTTGGCCGTGCATTGTTGGTTCGCGGCCAAATGTTTAATTTGCGCTTGGATAGACGCCTTCATGCCGTTGACTGCATCGGGGAGGGTCATCACGATAGCCGCCGGCGTCTTTTGAGACAGGAGAGGATGCAGCACTTTGGTGTTAGTCAGGAAGGCTGTGATGTTCTTCAGCACTGTGGCCTGCGTTTCCTCCTGCCAGTGTGCCCATAGCACCGAAACACCCGCACACAATAGCGCTTTGAGGTTTGGGTAATCCCGCACGAGGTGCGGGGTGAGCACAGATAGACTGTTGCTCTGGATATGAATCGGCTTACGATCTCCGGTCGCCAAGAGTTCGACAGTCAAATCGTCCTTGGGCTGGGAAGACACGAGAATTGCGCTGTGGAAGTCCTGAGCGGCTTCCAAGTTCCAAAAATAGTTCCCGACATGCAAGGTTCGCAGAGGTTTAATGTTTTTGGCTTCCAGCCACTCCGTTACCAGGTCTAATTCCGGACAAGGCCTCGTGCAAATACGAGTTTGAACTTTCCATCTGTGCTGAGAATCTTTGTGTTTCATGGCCGTGCAGGAGTTTTACGCGGATTTCGCCGCAAAATCGCGGAGCGTCTCTACAATAAACCGGCGGATGCCGACGCGACCTTTGCCATCACACTGAGCGACGGTGCGGTTGTGAGCTCGAGATCCGTTTTTAATGCGGCGGCAAGTGTCATTACACACGGTTTTCCCGATGACAATAATGTCGTATCCAATGGCGCGTGTTATCAAAGCGTTGAGTCCAGTTGTTTCCCATCTGTCGAATGCCATGTCCATCCGAACGCCGGGGTAATCCGATTGAATTGCGTCAGCAATAGCGGCGTGGGGCCGCGATTCCCACTCGATCCCGACGTAAAGCACCGACACAGGTTTTTTGAACGTGATCTTGTCGGAGCTTTCCTTGTTGACGTCGGAGTGCGTTGAAGCCGTCAGGGTGGTCTTAAAACCTTGCAACACTTCATCCAACTGTCCTTCTTCGATTTCCTCCACCTCCGCCAGCAACTCCATGGCTTCGGACCGGCGGTTGGTCCCGAGAGCACGCTGCAGCAAAGGCAGGAGAATATTATGGGCCTCTACTAAATGCCCAGCTTGAACATAAAGGAGCGCCAGTTTGCGTTGCCGTTTTGCGAGATCCCATGGTGCGGGCAGCTCTTCCGTCAGGCCTTCCAGCAGCTTGCAGTACGCGTTGATGAGCTTTTCGTCTTGGCTGGCGCTCTCGCACAGCTCCAAGGCATCAATAATCGTCTCCCTGTCCCCGGCTTTTTGACAGGCGCGGACGAGGCGCTGCAAATGGGCCCACTGGCTTATCTCATCACTTTCGTCAGCGCCAATTGCAAGCAGTCTTTGGCGAAGCGCCTTTTGCTGTGCGAGCAAGGGGTCGGTGAGGAAGTTATCGAGACTGGCTGGGAGGTGCTTGAGCAGTAAAGTGCCGATGGGCGCAGTCTCCTTTGGGAACAGCAAGAGGACGGCCAATGCCTCGTTAAGAATGTCTTCCGGAAAGAACGCCAGCTCGGTTGGTTCTTTGTCGAGGGCCTCCGCAATTTGGACGGCCTCTTCGATATCCGATTTGTCCTTGCCGAGCAGGAGCGCCATCCAGAGGCAGTTTTGCAGCCTGGCGGATTTTCCAAAGACAGGATCGCTCGCACCAATGTATCCGAATACGTCTGCGGCGTTGAAGAGATCATCATTGCACAGCGAGAATATGCCCGAAAGGAACAAAACCTCGAACCCGTATTTTTTTACCACTCCTTTAAAGCCTTCGTCCTCCTCAATATCTGTAATGGCATCGTCGACGCAAACTAATGTGTCTACGACTTGACTTTTCGAGGCGACTTGAAAATTATAGCCATGTGCGACATTTGCTGCGCAAAGATCAAGTTCAAGGGCGATTAAATCTTCACCGACCAGCTCGGAAGCCTCGACCGATTCCAATACCTTTTCAGCCTCGGTGAATTTTCCATTCGCCCGCAGCGCCCTTGCTTCGGCTAATTTCTGCATCGAAGGCCAGGCGCTAAGTTGATTCGCTGCCTCTAAAGCCTTAGCAGGCTCCCGCCAGCGGGTGCATTCGAACTGCTGCAGCAGCTCTCGTTGTATGCTGTCTTCATGCCGGCTCCAAAGGCTCTTTGGGAATAGCTGCGGCAGCATTATTGGCTTCCGCTTTGCCAATTCGTCCGTGAGGATGGCGGCCAGCTGTTGTCCATATCTGAGAAATGGTTCCGCGGTGAAAAGGCTGATGACTGCAGGCTTTTTCCCGTTCGTGATAACATCTTCGCATGCCGTCGCAATACCCTGCCGCATAAGCACCAAATACCTGCCGTACCAGTACCACGACCCCGCGTTAGCCGCTGGTGGCTTGTGGCTCCATGCGTCGAGCACGCCTGCCAAAGTCGCTGACACCAGCCGGTTTGGTGTGACCTCAATAAATTGTTGGACCAGGGGTTTTACAGGGTTCCCCTTTTCCAGAAGGAGATCGAAGAAGTGGGCGTCGAGCGGTGTTGGTGCCTCTTTTTGACTGTTCCCAGATTGAACAAGCATCGGCAGCTGTGATGTCGGATTGCTCACAGGTTTCTCTCCCCTCGCTTGGCCCAACACTTCGATCGCCTTTTCTTGTAGAATTTCCTGCAGATTTTCGTCCCTTTGCCATGAACTATATCCCCAAATCATTGCTGCTTGTTGAAATGGCTTGATTTCAGCGGCCTTAAATGCGGTAGCCACTTCATCCCATTTTTCACTGAGCCTGTCTTTTCCCAGCTGCTGAATGAGCGCACTTATCTTGCCGTGCCGGCGAGTGAAAACGTGGCCCATCATCGCTTGTAAATACCCCTTAATAGAAGCTTGGTTGGAATGCTCAGCCACCATTGCCCCTAGTTGCACTACGGGCATCTTGGAGATGGTTGTGAGCCGGGCATGCTGAATCTCGGCAAGGATTCCCATAATGTCCTTCCCTCTTTCGCTGTCGTGCTCATCTTCTAGGAATTGAGTTACTAACGTGATCTGGTCGGCCTTCGGGATTTTTTGGAAAAATGAGTCGGACGATGTGGTTTGGGTCGATGTATTCGATGTCATAGTGTGGAATGATTTCTTGCGTTTTAGGACAGAACAATGCCCGAAGAGCATATCGGCTGGTCCTGGATTCGTGGTATACCGTGCTCTTTCATGCCTTTTTGTGTTTCGATTAGTGTTGTGTGAGATGGTCTTACGGAGCGGTGACTGTGGCCATCAGCTCCTCAGGGAAATCGATCTCTGCCACCGGAATGCCAAATGCGATGTAGGTCCAATCCAAATCAAGGATGCCATTGATTTCCCAAAAAAGGGTTTTGGCTGCCTCTGGCTGCATGGAACCATCTACCCAAGCCTGGAGGCGCCGCAAAAGCGCTGCTCCACTCTTTTCCAGTTTGCGCTGTTCCCGGCCTCTGAACCGTTCAGGCATCCAGCAAGTGGCAGGCAGGTTGCACCTGCAACACATTTCGGCCCAGAGCTCCTTGGTCCGTTTTGACCATGCGTTCGTCTGGTTGAAGTGCTGATGCTCAAGGTCCTCCTGGTCGTATTGTTTCCAGTATCCGACGATGGCGCCAATCAGGTTCTTGGCGCGCGGGACTGCATTCATGCAGCTTTCTGGGGTGATCTCGCTGCTGACATCCCGCCGTGCGATGGGAGTTGCCGCTGGGAAAGGAGCATCGGGCCGCAACTTGCGCGCCAATCCGACCAGTACCACGAGTTCACGGGAAGGAATCATGTAGGAATCCTTCATCAAGCCCCTCCGAGCATCTATCCAGGTACCGATGACTCCCGGGTTTTTGAGCTGGCCGGGAAGGGTGTTTTCCAGGAAATTAACCGGCTGGAGGCCCTGGATGCCGTTTCGCTCGATCACGACAGAAGGCTTCCCATACATCTGGTCGACATTCGGTCCTGTGCGGACGATGTAGGGCTCCTTGCGCCCGAATTTCGCAGAAAAGGCCAAGGTGGTTACTGGTTTGCCGGCTGCAGCCTCAACCTGTGCTTGCCACTGATCAAATGTTTCTTCGGGCCCCTTGCAGAGGAGGCTTCCGTCGTTGGCGTGGATGATCTCTGCCCCTTGGATGTCGGCGAATTTGCTGAAGTCGCTGGTTGAAGCGGACAAACGCACGAGGCGCATGACGGTGACCTGGATCGGTTTAGCGGTGGGCGGGTTTGGGTTGAGTGTGGTTTTCATGTTTTTCATAAATTCTCAGTGCATTGGTACTCCGCGGCTTCAGGCTCCAGAAGAACCACTGGTATCTCGATAAGCAGGATATCCCGCATGCACAGAAATACGTCATCGCGGTTCTCGTCCAGGAAAGACACGAATGCCGGAGCCTCTTGGTACTCGCCAATGGCATCTAAATCGCTGACAAGCTCTCCAATCAGGCCATCCTCTACGGCAAAAACTTGCCTCTTCGACCCATCGGCGAAGGAGATGCGAATGCCCCCTGCCTTGGAGTGGTCCCAGGCGCTCGGCGGCTTCGCGTCAATGACGGACTCTCCTTCTTCCTCAGCCTTGCCTGTATCATGGAGGATGCTTGCGAGTAGTACGTGCTGGAGATTGAGAGCGTAGATCCAGCCATCGTGTTCCAAGCAGAAGAACATCTTCTTTAAACTTCGTGAATTGAGGTAGTTCTGAAGACGTTGCATATCCCCCAAACTCATATGAAGCAGGCCCTCATTTCCCCCTTTGAACAGCACCTTGGCTGACCAGGTGCTCGCGTCTGAATCGATCCTGGATAGTGAAGTGTAGTTGATCAGGGGTTCGGACCCGCTCCTCGGTGGTGCATTGGGGAAGACCTCGGCCATGGTCTGCTGCAGCGCGCGGCAGATATTCTGAGCGATGTTGACCTTTGCCGCCTGCCCGGTCTCGATGCGCTGGATCTGCTGCTGGCTGATCCCCGCCTTTCTGGCGAGTTCAGCCTGCGTCAGGTCGGCCTTGATTCGCAGAACTTTTACGTTGTTTTCTAATTTTCCGGGCATAACACCAAATCAGGTATTCAACACAGTCTAGGGCGTTAAAGCCGTAATGCTTGGAATTCTGCTTTAAATATGTGCTGCTGCTTGCTGGTGGTAGTTGGAGTACTTCCACAGACGAACAGAAGGAGCATGGCCGCCCAAACAAAGTGGCAGAGGGGGAAGCCCGAAATGTCGGAGCCAAAGTTGGTCAGCATTAGCCAGACACAGAAGCAGGCTAAGCTGGCCACGATTCCGCTGATGCCACTTAAGAGCAGGCGTTTGCGCTTTTGAACGGTCATACCCCTATTTTAAACTTGCGGGACGAAGTTGCAGGTGATCGAGGCAGATTTTTTAAGAATATCGTGCCTGGGCCGCGGCTCGGAGGCTGTTTTCCGAGGATACAGCTTGGAGAGGCTGTAATCTAGGGTTACAGCTTGGTCAGGCTGATCTTCTGGATGGGATACTTGGTCAGGACGTTCCCCTGGGCGTGCCGGTTTTTGACGGCCAGGGTGGAGAAGTCGAACTCGAAGTCGAGTTTCCTGGCGCCGTTGCCCGGCTTGAGGTTGACGCGGATGGTTTCGCAGGCGCCAGCGGGGCTGACGGCCAGATATTCCACGCGGCTGCCTTCCGTGCCTTGGGTCAAGTCGTAGAGCTTGTCGCGCGAGGTGCCTCCAATGTTGAAACGTTTGACGTAGGCGCGGCCGCCCGGCCCGTCCCGGTAAATCATGTGGTACGATGTGGCCTGGCCGTTCTTTTTGACGATGCTGGCGTGCAGGATGTCTTTGCCGACGAAAGCTTTTTCCTGGACCAACGTAACCTTCATGGTTCCGTTTTTGAAGATGGTCACCACTTCATCAAGGGTTGAGCAGTTGGCTACGAACTCCTGGTCCTTGAGGGCGTATCCGACAAATCCGTCGGCCTTGTTGACGTAAAGCTTCTCGTTGGCCTCGGCGACTGCGGCTGCCACGATCTCGTTGAACGCCTCGGACTTGGTGCGGCGTTCACGGCCCTTGCCGTATTTCTGCTTCAGGGTCTGGTAGTGGCGGATCGTTACCTCGGTCATGCGCTCGATGTCTTTGCGGACATTGGCGATCTCCGTCTCGATCCTCAAAATGTCCTGATCTGCCCGGGCGACGTCATATTTGGCCAGCCGGCGGAAACGCAGTTCAATGAGCCGGACGATGTCCTCTCGCGTGATATGGCGATGAAGCCTGATGCGAAATGGCTCCAGCGCCTTCTGCAGCCGGCCGACGGCTTCCTCTTCGGAGGCAGCCTGTTCGATCAGCCGGTAAAGTTTCTCTTCGATGAATATCTTCTCAAGGTTGGCGGCGTGCCATTGGCTTTCGATCTCATCCAGTCGTATCTCAAGCTCCCGCTTCAACAGCCATTCGGTCTGTTGTGTGCTGTAGCGGAGGAGCTCGATCACGTCCGTGAACATCGGCTTGCCTTTGCTGATAACCGCGGCATTTGGGCTGTGGGAAACCTCGCAGTCGGTAAAGCAGTAAAGCGCGCTGATCGTTTTGTGCGGATCCGCCCCAGGCGGAAGATGGAGCAGAATCTCGGCGGAGCTGGCCGTATTGTCCTCGACCTTGCGTATTCTGATCTTCTCCTTGTCATTGGCGGCGATGATGGATTCGATGAGGCTCTTGGTCGTCGTCCCGTAGGGCACTTCGGTGATGGCCAGCAGCAATTTGGTGCGAACTTCGATCTTCGCGCGCACGCGGACTTTGCCTCCTCGCCGGCCCTTCTGATAGTCGCTGAAGTCGGCGATGCCCCCTTGGGAAAAGTCCGGGAGCAGCTGTGGCGTTTTGCCCTTCAGGATGGCGATCGCCGCCTCGATGACCTCGTTAAAATTGTGCGGGAGAATTTTGCACGCCATGCCCACGGCAATGCCTTCCACGCCCTGGACCAGAAGCAGTGGGAACTTGGCTGGCAAAGTCACCGGTTCCCTGTTGCGGCCGTCATAAGAGGGCTGCCACTCGGTTGTCTTTGGGTTGAAGAGAACGTCCAAAGCGAACTTGGAGAGCCTCGCTTCAATGTAGCGGGGCGCCGCGGCCGCATCGCCAGTGATTACGGATCCCCAGTTCCCCTGCGTATCAATGAGCAGCTCTTTCTGCCCCAAACCCACTAAGGCAGCAGCTAGCGACGCATCCCCATGAGGATGGAACTGCATCGATGACCCGACTATTTTGGCAACTTTATTGAACCTGCCGTCCTCCATTTCGTAAAGGGTGTGCAACAGCCTCCGCTGGACCGGCTTCAAGCCGTCGTTGATGTGAGGTACGGCCCGTTCCAGCACCACATAGCTGGCGTAATCCAGGAACAAGTCCCGGTAAAGATCGGATAGGTGAACTTCGTTCATGATGCCTCGGACAAAAATTCTTCGGTAGCTCGGCCCAGCGCCCGGGCGCTTTTATGGACCTCCCCGACTGGCAATGCTGCGGCCAGGTTGGTCCCCAGAATGGTTTCAATTTCCAGGCGGAGGTTGGGCGGCCTTTCCTTCCAATAAATGATGGCGGCTTGCGGCTCCTTGGTAATGGCCGCGGCCCAATCGGCGGGATTCATGACCGCCAGGCTCCCCTTGTCGTCCGCCTCCGCCAGCTTTGCGCTCGCTTCCTTGCTGGAGTGGAAGGCGTTGGTGCCGGGAAGCACGCGCTTCTTGGTGAGACTGATCGTGGAGAGCAGCAGGCCGCCAGCCAGCCAGTAAATGTTGAGCCCGCAGTTCGGCCAGCACACGACCATCACCAAAATCAGTTGCGTGATGAACCACGCGTTTCTGAGGAGCGGCTGGTTTTTGCCCGTCCAGATGATGAACGCGACCCAGCCTGCGATTAAAGCCATGCTGAGGCTGGCGATGGCGAATGAGATGGAAGTGGTGTGGCAGAGCGTGTAGATGCAGGTGACCAGAACAAACGCTGCGAAAGCGGTCTGTTTGACTTTCCGGCCGATTGTAGAGGGCGCGTTCATACCTCGACCGTCCTTAGGTTATTGACAATGAAGTCGAGGCGATCGGGCGTGTTTTTGCCCATGTAAAATTCGAGCGTGTCGGCGACGCTTCCTTCCTTGTCCAGCCGGACCGGAGTCAGCCTGATGTTTTTGCCGATGAACTGCCGGAACTCGTCAGGGGATATTTCGCCAAGCCCTTTGAATCGCGTGATCTCCGGGTTTGGTCCGAGGCGCGCGATCGCTTTGGCTCTGTCCTCCTCCGTGTAGCAGTAGGAGGTCTCCTTTTTGTTGCGCACCCGGAACAGCGGCGTCTGCAGCACGGACAGGTGGCCGCGCTTGATGACCTCCGGGAAGAACTGGAGGAAAAAGGTGATCAGGAGCAGGCGGATATGGCATCCGTCCACATCAGCGTCAGTGGCCAGAACGATGTTGTGGTAGCGGAGGTTGTCGAGGCTGTCCTCGATGTCGAGCGCGTTCTGAAGCAGGTTAAACTCCTCGTTCTCGTAAACCACTCGGCGCGTCAGGCCAAAGGTGTTCAGCGGCTTTCCTTTCAGGCTGAAGACCGCCTGCGTGTTGGGATCGCGGCTCTTGGTGATGGACCCGCTGGCGGAGTCCCCCTCGGTGATAAACAGAGTTGTTTCGCAGCGCCGCTCCTCGCGAGCGTCGACATAATGGATACGGCAGTCGCGGAGCTTGCTGTTGTGGAGATTTGCCTTTTTGGCCCGCTCGCGCGCCAGTTCCTTGATGCCGGAGAGCTCTTTCCGCTCCCGCTCGGACTGGAGGATTTTCTTCAGCAGGCGATCCGCCGCGTCGGGGTTTTTGTGGAGAAAATCGTCCAACTCCTTTTTAAGGAAGTCGTGGATGAACTGCCGAACGGTGGGCGCGCTGGCCTGGGGCGCCATGGCCGAGGATCCCAGCTTGGTTTTGGTCTGGGACTCGAAGACCGGCTCCTGCACCCGGATGCTGATGGCGGCGATCAACCCGGTTCGGACGTCCGATGCGTCGTATTCCTTCTTGTAAAACTCGCGAACCACCCGGACAACGGCCTCGCGAAACGCGTTGAGGTGGGTGCCGCCCTGCGTCGTGTGCTGACCATTAACGAAAGCGTAGTACTCTTCTCCATTCGAGCCGTGCGAAAAAGCCACCTCGATATCTGGGCCGCGCAAGTGAACGATGGGATAGAGAACTTCGCCGCTGACGTTGTGGGAGAGGAGGTCCAGCAGGCCCTTCTGCGACTTAAACTCCTTGCCGTTGAGGGTGAGCGCCATCCCAGGGTTGAGATAGGCGTAATTCCAAAGCATCTCCTCAATGTATTCCTGCGAAAAGTGATACCCTGGAAAGATTTGCTGGTCCGGCTTGAACTGCACGAAAGTGCCGTTCTTTTCCTTGGATTTGTCGACCGGATGGTCCTTGACCGTGTTCCCGCGGCAAAATTGAACAGCTTTGGTCTCGCCGTCCCGGTAGGCTTGCACCAGGCAATCCTCCGACAGGGCATTGACGGCCTTGAGACCCACCCCGTTGAGGCCCACGCTCTTTTTGAATGCCTCCGAATCGTATTTGGCACCCGTGTTGTCCTTGGCGGCGCAATCCAGCACCTTGCCGAGAGGTATGCCTCGGCCAAAATCCCGCACCGTGATGACGTCGTCCGCCAGGGTTATCCGCACCTCCCTGCCAAAGCCCATAATGAACTCGTCGACGGCGTTATCTACCACCTCCTTGAGAAGCAAGTAAATGCCGTCATCCTTGGAAGTGCCGTCGCCCAGCCGGCCGATGTACATGCCGGGGCGCAGGCGAATATGCTCTTTCCAGTCGAGCGTTTTGACGTTTGCCTCGGTGTACGTTGAGTTTGCAGCCCCCATTTTCGGTTTAGTCTGGCCGTCTGCTGATTTCATGCGATCTGCGCTCCTCTTGGCGAGAAGTGCTGGATACATTATAAGCGGCCGTAGGTGGATTAATTGAGGTATGTTACCTCGCTGTAGTGGATAATCCGGAGCGGGTAGATGCTTTGCAGTTCCTGGGCTTTGGCAATGATTTCCTCGGGTGTATAACGGATGGACTGGTGCATGGCATAGGCCACCCGTACCTTGGCCGCCGCGCAGCTTCGCGCTACTTCTTCCATGGTGGCATGGGTGGGCGCCGTCCGGTCCTCCGGATTCAGGAAGGTGGCGTCGAGGAAAGCGAGTTCTGCGCCATTGAGGGGGCAGTTGGGTCCCTGCTCCAGCGGCAAGGAATCCCCGGAGAAGAAGAACTTTGTGGTCGGGGAGTCCTCGCTCATGGCTTCCTTGGCCTCGGTGGTGAGCTGCTTGTAGAAATCTTGCCCTTTCCCGCGGAACTCGGGCTTGAGCTTTCGCGTCACAGAAACGATCCGGTAACCGTAGCAGGGCCGTAGGCGCGCGGCAGCCAGGTGCGGGGAGAAAACCAGCTGAATGGCAGGTTGCGGTTGTTGCCGTGACGTACCGGGAACCGTTCAAACCAGCCTGCTCAAAGTTGAGCATTTGGTCTTTGGACGCGGCGCTTCGGCGTCAGGCACAACGGGGTGCCATGGATCTGTTGCCAGACCCGACCTTTTCCAGCAGAGGGAAACCACCTTCTTTCGGTGGAGATACGCTCCCATCGCCTTACTCAGGTCACTTATCGCGCGGGCAGCACAGCGTTGAAACCGATGGACATCCGTGGACCTATCCAATGAAGCGTCCCCATTTATAGGGTTATTCTCCAACTGGCGGTCCATCATAATGCCTTCAGTGTTTACCGTGCAACCAAACTTGCGCTTCCTGTTGATGCGCAACCTGGTTCCCTCTCGGGTAGCCAAAATTCTGCATTGCTTTTCCAACCATGCGTTCCCCTCATCCAAAGCGCGGAGTCCAATGATCGCTGCCGCAGCCTGGTCCCGTCCCAGATTGGGATACGAAGTCAGCACGGCTCCGAGAAGCGAGGTGTAATTGGATTTCACGTACCGGAGCACCACTCCTTGCTCCATGCACTTTCGTTCGAAGGCCTTCCTGATCTTCTTGTAGGGCATGACCCGCAGCATGGCGCCCAATTTGGTCCGAAGCCACCTTTTGCAATGCTCGAAATCCAAGTATTCCAGCACCACCATGTAGTTCTGAGCTTTAGCCTCGGATACGATCTCCCGTATTTGCTCATGGATCCAAGCTTCCTTCTCCTCTTTGTTCCAGGAGGGATCGAACATCCGTTTCTCATGGCGAAGAACCAAGGGCGCTCCATCCGCGATCTGAACCCTCGTCTCCGCGATGCTGTCACAATTCAGGTCCACCCCAATGGCACCCACGGGAGTGTAATCTGGTTTGGTCCCGTCCTTGAGGTAGGAGACGTGGACATACCAGTGGCCGTTTTCCTTGTGGATGAGCCAAACGGTTAAGGGAACACGGCCAGTGGAGACCTTACGGAAACCGGGTTTCCCTTTGTTCTTCCCCTGTTTGAAAACCACCTTGGAAAAAGTGAAGGGCTGGCAGTTGAGGGCTTGAATCGCTTCCAACTGCGCCCGCTCCTTGGGCTTGAGCGCAACGTGCCCCATCAACTTTCCCGCATGAAACAGGTTGAAAACAGGTTTGTCACCAATGTAAACCGTCTTTAGTTGAAAAGTGCTGTTGCCGGCGGTCTCATCCGCGCTGCCCAGGCAACCAATCCTGTCGTTACGGGCATCATCGTAGGCCTTCTTCCAGCCAGCCGTCTCCTGCTCATGATAGAATCGCCTTCCAAAATGGATGTGTGGGCGGCCTAGTTGGGCCAGGAGCTTTTTCCGTTGCTTGTATAAACGCTTCAGCTTCCCGATCCGGCCTGGCTGTTCCTGGTAGGGGCCATTGAATGCCTCGACCACCTGCCGGTTAATGTCGATTTCCACATCCTCCAAAGCCACCTTCTGCGATTCGATGGCTGAAAGTATGATCCCCTCGGCCGCTACCTTCGCCGTATTGTAAATTCTCGCGGGAAGACCAAAACTTTGGCAGAGAGCTGGTTTATCTGGGACCTGGCCTGCTTGGAGTTGCTTCACCAGCGTCCGAAGAAGACGGCAAAACGGCCTCCGTAGCAAAAGCATCGCATGGCCCTCTGGCGTGATGCCCTTTAATCTCCCTGTAAAGGTAACCGGAATGAAGTCAGCCACCGACTCGTAGTATTCGCAAATCGGGGTCGCTATTTTCCTGATGTCTATGGTCTTAGCCATTCGGCTACTATTACTATATCACCTACATTGGAGGATGCAACCACTTCTATTGACAATCCAGCAAATGGCCCTGAAACTCGGCGTTCATCCTCAAACCCTGCGCCGTTGGAAACGCCATGGTAAAATGCCCAACCTGAACGCACCTTGGGAAATCATCGCCGCTACCGAACTACTCCAATCGAGCTGGAAGCGCTCACCGTTGGCTATGTACGCGTCTCGTCCAATGACCAGAAGGAAGATTTGGTACGGCAAAAGGCTGCCGTAACCTCCCAAGCTGGAAAGCCGGTTGATCTCGTTATCTCCGATCTAGGCAGCGGACTCAATTATAAAAAAGCAGGCTTTCGTCGTTTATTATTGCTGATCCTTCAAGGCAAAGTGAAGGAACTTGCACTGACCCACAAAGACCGCTTGCTCCGCTTCGGGAGCGAAATTATTCTCCAGATTTGCCAGTTCTATGGGGTCAAAATCACCATCCTTAATGATGCCACCACAAACCGCACATGGAACAGTTCCGCACCGATTTGGTGGAAATCATGACCGTGTTTTGCTCTAAAATCTACGGGCACCGCAGTCACCAAAATCGCAAACGCTCAAGTTTGAGCAGTAAAATCGCTGCTGCCACTTAACCCCTCGACGTAGCGCTGCTCCTGAGAGCCTGCCTTGACTTCGAGCGGCACCCTTTCAAAGGGTTCCAGCGGGTGGATGTTCAAGCAATAACGGAGCCTTCCTGCCTGTCTGATGCTGAATTTCAGCCAGTCCTCGACAAATCGGTTGCCTGCAGGATAGTAGATCGCCAGGGGCTTGTCGCGCGAACCGTAGCCCGCGTTGCGGGGCCCCAGTAGCGAAGGCAGCCCCGCGATGTGGTCCATGTGGCTGTGAGAGAAAAAAAGCCGCTCGGGAAGGAACACTTTGTGGCCGAGGCTGGTGCCGACGCCTTCTCCCGCGTCAAAGAGTATCCCGTGTTCGCAGCTCAACAGCCAGGTTGAGTGCAATGCTTTTGAGAAAACAACGTATTTCATCGTTTTTTGAGCGGCTATATTTCGAAATCTTCGACCGAAGCATCCTCGGCCTGGATCCCCAAGGTGGCGCGGTCTTTGGTGGCATAGGTGTAGCACTTGATGCTGACGCCCTTTGGCGCGCGGCGCCCGATCCGGCGAAGCGCCGAAATAAAAATGTTGTTTTCCTGGATGGCATTGACTTCCGTTGCCATGTCCGCCTTCCGAAGGGTGCGCATAATCTTGCCGTTCCATTCCAAAAGGCCCCAGCCGGCCGGAAGTTCCGCGGAGTCCAACAGGGCCGGCGGGGTGCAGTAATAGCGGCGACGGCCAATCCCAAACGGCGCGTTCCTGCGAAAGAATTTTTGCCTATCCGCCAAAAAATCACTCCGGGACGCCTTGCACTCGACCAGGATCGATGAGCCTTGCCGCCAGCCAATTGCGTCAGGTTCCTCCCCGATCGTGGCCATTTCGGTCATTACAACGGAGCATTGCCGCTGGAGCCAGCGGCGGGATGCCTCGACTAACTGGTTGTGGAGAGCCTTCGCCATTTCTTATTATATGGCGTGCCCGGAGCAAATTCTGAGGAAGGGGAAGCTGCCCGCCCGGAAAACCGGAGGTCCTCGACGGGTCTCTTCGGGCAGCTCCCGATGCGTTGTCTCTTACCAACCGTACCGTGCAAAAGCAAGCGTTAATGGAACTCCACCAGGATTTCGCCGCCGGTTTGAAGCGGCTCTTCTTCGATCGGCTCCGCGGGCAGCAAGTTCTGAATGTCCTGTGGAGTGAAAAGGCTAAGGAACTCTTCCAGCGCCGCCGGCCGCTTCTGCAGGCCGACGTTCCACCGGAGGAAGGAGACCAGGTCTTGCATGGGCTGCCCATGCTGGGGGACCACATCGCGATACCAGTCCACCTGCTGCACGGCGGATACCACCTTGCTGCGCAGGGGATGCTCCCATTTCAGCTTGAGATCCTGCAGCAGGACGGCAGCATTCATCTCCGCGAGGAACTCGCCCACGCTGAGGTTGGTCAGGTTGGGCTCGCGGAGCTTCTTGGGGAGAACCCGCAAGTACGACCGGTAGTTGTTCCGGATGGCATCAGGCTGGCCGCTCAAGTAGTTCACCTTTTCCGCTGAAATGGGCACATTCAGGAGGCGGTGGGTGTCGCGCGTGATTGCCTTTTGGCCTTGGAGCGTTACAGCGCCCATGAAGTACAGGGCCATGATCGAGCGGTCATCCATGCAACGCCTTTCAAGGACGGCGTGTCCGTATTCGTGGCCCAAGACGTAGCTCATCATGACGGCCGCCTTCACATCCAGGCGGTTGTGGCGGCCCGCGTAGGCCTGCACCACATCGAGGCCAAGGTGAATGACTTGGCTGGGAGCGTGGTGGAAGGTCTCAGGTTCTGTCCCAATCTGAAGCGTGCAACCGCAGTTGGTCCGTTTTTCGTAAGCTGTGTGCAAGGAATCTATCAAGGTTAGTAGTTCCGGCGTGATTTGCCGAGGCAGCGTTGCGGTGCGGATCTTGAAACTCATGTTGTTTAGTCTGTGGCGGCCAGGCCGCTCCTGCTCAATTCTAGGTTGTCTAGGTTCCTGTGTGCGGCTCCATTTTTAGGCCGCACCTGTATTCTAAGGCCCCTAGGTGTCTAATTCCTTTCCTTCCTCCTCTTTCGTGCGGGACTACTATGGCGGAAAACAAAAAACCAACAATTGAGGAAAAACCTTGAAGCCAATGGCGGTGAAATGGGCTAGAAAAATACTGGAATCCGATGGTGAATCTTTGCCAAAGAATAGCCACTACTTGACGCGCGGAGGGCGCCGTTTGCCCAGGAACTAGCATGGCAGAATTCATGCCAACGTTCTGCGGGATTGGCCGTATCCAAGGTGAAGAGCCGGAAGCGGCTGGGTGACGGCATATAGAGCTTGGCGCCTAAATGCCGCAAATTTGGATTCAAATGCCGTCGTTACGCGGCGCAGAGGGCGGGTTCTTTTTGCTCCGCGGCCAGGAAGCCTTCACATCTGGGCTTTTGTGATCTGAGCCATTCGACGGCGAAGGCGGAGCAGCTCCGGCAGCGTTGGGGATTTTCGCCCGGAAAGCGCCGTTCGATGGCGTGAATGTAAAAGGAGGCCCGGGCAAAGAGTTTCCAGGCGCCATCCCTGACGTGGCCGATGGGGACTTTTCCCCCAGTGCAGCAGATTCCCTGGAGGTTGCCTCCCGGCGAGATCGTGAATTTCGGCGTGCCATCCCAGCAGGAAACTTTTTGGATGCCAATCCCGTTGTTGGCCGCGCGGCCTACCGGAGAAACTTTCGTCTCGTCGCTGACGCGCGAGTCCACGTAAAGCCGGTCTTCCTTGCATGCTTTCAAGAGGGCCTCGATCCACTGGTGGCCTGGGATCATGTAGGCTTTGTCTTGGGCCTCGAAGTACTCGTCCTCGGACATTTCGTTGCCGCACTTCGAGCACGTCTGCTCGTAAAGCTCAGCCTCACAGTTGGGGCAGGCGGCCGTGAACTCCCAATAGTCGTACGGGCTCTCCAACGCGGCCTCCAGGCGGCTGGCCTTGCGCTCGTAGCTGTAGTGGTTTCGCTGGTCTGGTTTCGATGGGATGATCAGTTTCTCGACCGATGAACGGAAGGGGTCGTGATAGATGGAGTTCGAAATGCGGATGGCCATCTCGGTGTTGCTCATGAGCGGGCCCACGGCGGCGGCAAACTTGCACAGGGTGGGCCATGACCGAAGGAACCACCCGTTGGTTGTCATCTCAAAACTGATGCTCTGGGCGCCAGGGTGGTTGCCAAGACAATCGATGAAGCGGCCGAATTTATCCAAGTCCAGCGTGGCCTCGCCTCCAATTATGTTGATGCGGACAGAATGCCCGGCCTGCTGAAAATCGTTGGCGAGCTCCAGAGCTGCATCAATGTCCTCCGCGCTCATCCATTCCTGTTTTGGGGCGGCCACGGGATGGCAGGCGAACATGCAGTGCTTGCAGCAAAAGTTGCATGCGGTGGTGGCCTGCACATTGAACACAAGCTCGCAAGGCTCCGCGTAGGCGCTTTCGATGGCGTCAAAATCGTCGTGTAAAACTGTGCTCACAGCGCGACTTCCTGGGTCTCAAAAACGCGAACACGGTTGACTGGAATGTCTCCCTGAATGCCCGCCTGGCCGAAGAGCCGGAGGCTGTTCTCAGGCGATTTCTCCGGGACGGGCTCGTATTCAAGGAAATCGTGGTCGGCGACCAGGATGTCGGAAGGGGAAAGGGTCATCGTCAGAATGACGGGCTGGACGGCGGATTTTTGTTTCGCACCGGCTTGTTTGCGATCGTGCCGGGCAGTGTGCTCGGCAAAGTAGCGGGCGCGATGCGGGCATGTCGTCATGCCGATGGCAATGGACTTGAACTTGCGGTCGCGCGGCCAGACTCGGTCCTTGGGAGTGGCGGGGACAAGGGCTCCTCGGCGCTGGATGCGCGCCCAGCGTTCGGAAGAGGAGCCGTGGTAGACTGTGATCTCCTGCTGATTGAGCAGGGAGCCAATCGTCCCGGCCAGGATTCCGTTCACTGAAGCCCAGTTGCCCCAGTAAACAGGTGTGTCACGACAGACGATGCCGCGCTGGTGGAGCGCCTGTAGGAGAGGGAGTGTTTCAGGGCTTTGCAGGGACCGGACGGCCCCCCACTTGAACGAGTCCCGGTAATGATCAAGGATCAGGGCTCCGCCATAGGTCATGAAAATATCGTCAATGCTGATGGTCTCCAGCAAAGTGTCCCCACCCATGGCCGTGAGGAAGCGGGACCAGGAGGGGAATTTGGGGGCGTCGTTAGCGGGATGTTTTGGCGCGGTCTCGAAGTTGGCCCACTCGAAAAAGTAGGTGTGCTCTTTTCCCAGGTGAACGTGGAAACCTTTCGCAGCGCGAGGAGTCTGCCGATAGTCGTAGATCATACTCGTTTTGAATTTGTTCGCCGGAGGCGATGTGACAGGGACTAAATATCGATGCGGACAGGCTTTCCGTCCGGCTTCAGGAAGGCGATGTTTGCCGGTTCTCCTTCGTGATCTTCAATGTCGATGCTTGTGGCCAGGACATCCGCGTAAGCCAGGCCGTCTTCTGTGATGGTAAAGCTGAATTGCTTCCCCTTTTCTTTCCAGGCCAGGAAGATGACCTGGTTTTCCCCGTCACCGCTGGTTGGGCTGAATGTGACCTTATCCACTCGAGCTTCATCGACGAGCACTGGATGGGATTTGAAGAGCTGAATCAGCTTGCCGATTTTCTTTTCGCGAGACGAAGTGGTCATACTTGAAACTATGTGTGACTGCCTTTTCCTTGGAGTTGTGAGAGGGTCTTTTGGCAGTGAAAGCACCCAATGACGGGAATGACTCCCATGGGCATGTCTGATGGTTCGAGAGTTTCCAGCTGGCCGCCGCAGTTGGGACAGGTTCCGCACTTCCCCAGTTGGACCTTGCGGTTGCGCCATTGCTGGATCTGCACTGGGGTTGGCACAAACTCCGCAACCTGCAACTGCTTCATCAGGGCGAGGAAGCGCGGCATGGGGAGCAGGTCGGAGACGAAATTGTCGGCCAGGAGCTTTTGGGCTTTGGCCCTCTCCTCCGGCGCCGCAAACGGTTTGTTGATGGCCTTGATCTGCGGGTCCGTTGGCGCGGTGGATCTGTTGGTCGCCTTGCGGTAGGCGAAAATCAGGGATTCCGGATCGGCCAGCAGTGCTTTGGCCCGTTCGGTGGTGATGATCTCCTTGGTCCGCTCGAAGTGGTTATGCAGTGCCTTGCCAAGCTCCATCATAGGGAACCCATCAGTGCGCGCCGCTTTAAAAGAGGGCAGGAGCGCCGCTCTGAGGATCAATTGGTTCGGAGTGAGGCCGGAGTCCGAGCTGGAGCCAAAGTTGATGCCAAATACTTTCATGGGTTACGCCACAGCAGGGGATTTATTGCTCAAACTTGAGCGTTTGCGGTTTTGGTGGCTGCGATGGCCGTATATTTTGGAGCAAAATGCGGTCATGATTTCCACCAAATCAGTGCAGAACTGTTCCATGTGCGGTTTTTCCGGTGCATCGTTGAGGATGGTGATTTTGACGCCACAAAACTGGCATGTTTGGAAGATGATTTCGCTTCCAAAGCGGAGCAGGCGGTCTTTGTGGGTTAAGATTAGGTCCCTCACTTTGCCTTGAAGGATCAGCAAGAGCAGTTGCCGGAAGCCAGCTTTCTTGTAATTGAGTCCGCTGCCCAAATCGGAGATGATGAGATCGACTGGTTTTCCAGCTTGGGATTTGACGGCAG
>Ga0224555_1002132_pt1 | contig 24272 bp, 47 predicted proteins | sample 714S23034metaG_FD_180687 | JGI IMG/M metagenome (GOLD analysis project Ga0224555, IMG submission 180687) | Peat soil microbial communities from Stordalen Mire, Sweden - 717 S2 30-34 | ecosystem: Environmental > Terrestrial > Soil > Wetlands > Peat | place: Sweden: Norrbotten County, Stordalen...
AAGGGTTGGTCGCATACAAGGTCAATGCGGGCGGCGGTGAGTTTCTGAAGAGCGGGGGAGGTCATTGCGCGATTCCTTTCCCGTACACGTTCAATATTGAATCTAAGATACCCTGCGCGTCGTTTGCGACCTGTATGCGTGTTACAGCGTCATTCCTAAGGGTATCCGGTTGCACGGTTGCGAGTGTTGCGGTTGCCGCGCGTAGCGTCTCAAGATTGACATCCCCTGAGATATTCAAGCGGGTTAGGATGTCGCATAGTTCGGACGCGTTACTGATAAGCGAATCCCTGAAAATCGCTTCAGGCTGTGCGAGTCTTTCATGTATCCGGGAGACACAATCGAAGAGACGTTTAACCGCGTCTCTGTGAGCCTCTTCAAATGCTGTTTTCATGCGATTTTCACAGTTCGTTGCGAGAATATCAATTTCAGCCTGTGAGAGTTCAACACGAAAATCCCCGCCGCTGGGGACCGGATCATAAGTGACGGAAAACCCAAACTTCGATGAAATATCAGAGACGGATGGGAAGTCGTCCGCGCGATACATCCCGTTTAACCGCTGGGGAGCATTTGCCGCAAGTGTCGGATAGTCCGCGAGAAAATCAGACAATAGAGCGTCGTATGTATGTTTCGCCGCCCGCATGAGGTTCGTGTAATTCTGAAAGTTCGCGATAGGCAAAAGACGCTTGCCGTCATCGGACCATGCAAGCGTCTCACGGTAGTGTTTCACTCGGACGTTAGCAATATGCGAGGTCAAAGCCTTAAAGCTAGTGGCATCCCCCGGTAACAGTTGCTTATTGTACCGTCCGGCATCGGCGGCGGCGTTATGTGCGGTGTTAGTCTCTTGAGTTACCTTTTTATCGTATTTGCGGGCGGACCATGCGGAGATGCTTAGGGAACAAAGCATTGCGCGAGTGATAAGAGGGTTTTCCATTTTCGTGTATTCCTTTCAGGTGAGATGGGGTTAGATTAGTTCGCTTGACCACTAAGCAGTTGACCGATAGGACCGCAGGACATACGTACAAACGTATCTGTATGTTGCACCTTTGGGTTACGGCGGATGCAATCGCGCAGCAACAGGACGGCGAATTCTCCCCGCGCGGCATCGTTCAAACGGTTGGCAATCGTCACAATGCGGGAGAGATTTTCGATAGTGACCTTGGATGCAAGGGCGGTTGCAATCGCATACAGTTCATTAGGACGGGTTGGGAGAGTACAACCGCTGGGGTCCGCTAGAATCGCGTCTACACTGATAAGAGACTGATACATAGACCTAAACGCCTTATATTCTCCCGCCGCTCCCTCGCCAACCGCTCCCGCAAAGGCGGCGAATTCTACCGCGTCCGGGAGCTTCAGAGCTTCCAAACGTGCGAGGTTTGACCATGTTCGCGGCATAGGACTATTGGACATATCGGCGGTAGGAACGAATAAGGATAGAAGGTCCGGTTTATACCGCAGGAAAGCAATAAGGGTTGCGGGGATGCCCGCACCAAACGCCCACTGCGACCATGAGTCGATATCCGGAGTTAATTCCACAATGGACGCGAACCGGGATTTTACAGGCTCTAAAATTCCCGATACTCCGGCGCGGTCGGTGCGCCGGTTAGTTGCGCCGATGAATGTAACGTGATCCGAGACCTTGTGACCGTTAATGCGGCGGGCAAGGAATAGCTGCATACAAGCGGACTGCACACTCTGCGGAGCTTGCCCTAAATCATCGAAAAACCAGACCATAGGACGGGTCGCGTTAATCGCTTGTGACAAGTCGCCAAACGGCAAAAACGTTGCTTCAGTACTCTGACCATTAGCGAACGGGAGACCCTTAAAGTCTGTAGGGTCTGACACAACCGGGTGAGACACAAGCAAGTCAAACCCAAGATGGGAAGCGGTTAATTCCACGATATCGGTTTTACCGATTCCCGGAGCGCCGGTTATGAGAACAGGCAAGCGGGCAGGAACGGCAGCGGTTAGGAGTGTAGAGAGTTGTGCGGGTGTAACTTGCATGGTATTTCCTCCCGGAAATGGGTTAATGGTGCTGGTTAGGCGAATATGGGCACGTTACCCAAACGGTTGCGCAGGTAGTTATTCCACGCATCCCACGGGATGTTGCAGGGAATTGAGACACCGGCAGGAATCCAATCCGCTGTAAGGTCATTTGTGCAAGGTTCGCATACGGCGGTAATTTCCTCATGCCGGTAATAAATAACCATGCTTCCGACAATTCCCGCCCGCGCTAGGTTTCGTGATAACTGGACTATTTTGGGAACGTCACGGTCTAGAATCTGCTGGTATGTCATATGCGGTGAATCCTCCCGGATACAGCATCTATAAAACACTTACCATGTATTTGTACTCTTATGGCGGTACAGTGTCAACTCCTATAAATGAGTGTGAGTGTGAATTAGGGAGCGGATGAGGATTATTCGCCTATCTATATACAGCAAGAAAATCAACCGGACGCGGGCAGGATTGTATTAGAGACGTTAGGGAGAGTGAGAGAGTTTAGGGGGAGTGAGAGGCGGGGGTTGCCCGCGCTATGCGGGAGGATTATTTTATTCGCCGGATATTCGCTTAATCGACAACTGTCGAAAAAGCCCATACTTGACCGTGGCTGCGTCAATATTAAAGGCGGGTGGGGTTGGACGTTCTAATTTTACGATGGCTCTTAGGTGCCATAGAGTGCGACTGTAAAGGTTTGACGTTCGCCTATTATTCGTCTCGCAAGCGTATATAAGGCGAAAATAGGGGGCTATTACATGAGATAACGAGGAAAACAAGTGGAAAACTCCAAGATAATAAATAAATAAATGCGTTAGGTTTGGCGCTGTAATTGTTTATAGGTTCGCGGGCAGGATGTTACTAAAGACGCTGGTATCGTCACAGAGCTAGCTGAGGGTACGGGCGGACTCCGCCGCGCTGGAGTACCTAAGGGCGGGCAGGACGCTCTAAAGACTCTTATATAGATAAGGACGTTAGAATAACTGTATGCCGTTGGGGGGGGTATCCCCCGCCTCTACACCGTCCGCATTATTATTATCCCTTCGATTCCCACCTATTTATTACCAGCGCCGCACCGCCCTATTTGCGCACAGCTAACCCCTGTAAATCAAACCCCAGAACAAACCCTTTTTCGCCTACCTGCAACTTACTAAACTGCCCCTTTCACTCCAAACTAGGCGCATATCTATATAGTTATTTTCAGACGTTCCAAACTATTATTGCTGGTTATATGGGCATATATGGGCATTTTAGCGCTATATTGCCGATATATTGCCGCTGTATCTGTATGAATCTACAGAATGAGAGAGACGCCCGCCCCCCGGTTGCCCTTGTCCGTTGTCCCTGTTGTTCTGAGTTGTCCGAGGTGGGGGTCTACGCCGTTGGCTCTGACGTGTTTTGCCCCTTTATGTCCTTTATTACCGGGGCAGGAGGCGCAGTTTAGGAATAAAATAAATAAATAAAATAGGGTACGTGAAAATAGGGCGCAGGGGTAATTATTATTATTTTTGGAAATAGGGTGGGTAAATTAGGCGCATTTTGTTGTTGACAGTTGTGTTCTATCATCGTTATGATGATGAGCATGAATAGATGTTTACGATGCGATTGGAAATGGGAAAGCCGTATAGAGGGTCGGCCAAAAAATTGCCCAGGGTGTAAGAGTCCTCTTTGGGATAAAGCGAAGGTTAGCATGGAAAAGATGGCGCAGGCGAATGCTGCGGTAGGAAAAGCTAAAAGGAATGGACAATTAGTGCCAGAAGGGTGCTGCGTTTGTGGTTCCAGAGAAAATATACATGCGCATCATGAGAATTACGATGAGCCGCTTGAGGTGATTTGGTATTGCGCTAAACATCATAAACAGCGTCATGTGGAAATTGGCGATGTGTTGGTTGACGGAAAAAGCGGAAAAACTACCACGGTCTCATTGCGAATTAGCGAGGATTTGCTCAATGAGATTGATTCGGAGGCGAAGAGGCTTGGGGTAAGTCGAAATTGGGTAATTAATCGGAAGCTGGAAAAATTGCCGCCGTTGTATTCGGTGGATCGGGAGAGTGGGAAGGTATCGATAATTCTAGAGAGTGAGGAGTTGGTAGAGACAGTTGTGGGGGTAGAGATACTACAGGGCACAAAGCCGGTGGTAAAGACAGAGATGCAGCCACGAAAAAAAATCGCGGTAGTTTCGGTTTCGGGGGGGGCGGAGGGTGATGGGGGCACCCCAAGCCTGCCGCGTGGGGGTAAAGCGCAGGTATTGGGTTACGGGGCGCTAAATGCGGAAATTGCGGATAAGGTTCTGGCTGAGAATGGTCTTCACCTTCCGACATCTGGTTTCGGTGGTAGGAATATTTATTATGGTCGCCCGACGAGTGAGACGCCTCCTGGGACTGAGGTGGTAATTCCGCTGAAGCCTCGGTCGGAAGGTTTATCACGGTTGGCGGCTAAAAAAATCGCGGCGGGGAGTGTTCCGGCGAAATTACCGACTCCCGAGGTTTTAGCTCTCGCTGAGGAATTTAAGAAGGTATTCGAACCGGAAGCTAGTGAGGTCGTTGATGAAGTTGAAGGGCGAGGCGCGGCAGGAGAAGATCGACGAAATTCTGAAACCGTACCGGAAGATGATAATGGCGTTGAAGGTGTTGCGGTGGGAGTTGGAAAGCCGAAAGTGAATCAGACGCCCGATTTTAATAAACTCGCAGAGGACGTAGGGGCAGCGATGAAGGCTGACCGAATGGCAGCGCTGCGGGATATTTGCGCCGGGAATATTCCGCCTGCAACGATTATTGTGGATTCTAGAGTGCTTACTGAGGTTGTTGGAGGATACATAGACTTGGGGACTATGCCTGTCTGTGTGGCCTGCGATGGTCCGCTTGAGGAGTCTCGTGGTAAGTTGGCTTGCCCGGATGAGTCCTGTGGTAAATATGGGCAGGTTCAGAAAGGGAAGTGCAAGCGGGGAGAGAGGGTAGACGGATGACTGTTTTGTCTGATGAAGAAAAAATGTTACGCAAGATTGTGGACCAGAAATCTCCACAACGGATACGGAGTCTTTCAAACACCCTGCAACCTTTCCAGAGGCGCTGGCGCGGGATCACATTCTTACATGGACGAATCCGGGGGACATGGTTCTCGACCCGTTCATGGGCAGTGGAACCACTGGCAAGATGGCCGTCAAACTTGGCCGTAGCTTTACCGGAATTGAAATCTCGCCGGAGTATTACGAGATTGCACAGCGACGTATCACCGAAGCGGCGTAATGGAGAGGTAACTTATGAATATGCCTAAATTAGTAATATCACATTCCCCATGTCCTGATGGCTTTACCGCAGCATGGGCTGTGTGGTTGAAGTTCCCTGATGCTGAGTTCGTGAAAGGCATCTATGGCCAAGCCCCACCAGACGTTACAGACCGTGAAGTCATCATGGTTGACTTCAGCTATAAGCGTGACGTGATGATGAAACTGATGGCTGAGGCAAAACGCATCGTGGTGCTTGACCATCACAAGACTGCTGAAGCTGAGCTTGAAGGTCTTGACACCTTGGATGCCAAAGCGAATGTTTATATTCATTTTGACATGAACAAGTCAGGCGCTCGGCTAGCGTGGGAGTATTTTCATGAAGGCGTCGAAGCTCCCACTATTGTGAAGTACGTTGAAGACCGCGATCTGTGGCGCTTCACCTTGGAGTGGAGTAACGAAGTTAACGCCTATATTCTCAGCTACCCGTATGACTTCGCCGTCTGGACGAAGATAGCTACTGAGATTGCTGATGGTCAAGCTGGCTTGCAGTATGCAGCTACTCAGGGAGCCGCTATCAATCGAAAGCAATCCCGCGACATTGCTGAGATCGTAGACATGACCAAGCGGCGTGCCGTGATCGGAGGGTACGAAGTATGGTGTGCCAACATGCCTTACACGATGGCATCACAGGCCGCACACATCATAGGCAAAGACGAGCCGTTCGCGGCTACCTACTACCGTCGCAAGGACGGGAAGTACGTCTATAGCCTTCGCAGCTCTGAAGAGGGCATCGACGTATCTGAGATCGCATCACGCTATGGCGGCGGTGGCCACAAGCACGCTGCTGGGTTCGAGACCTTCGGGGAGCTTCGTTAGATGCCTGCCACTATCAGCTACGAAGTGATTGAAGTGTACCGGGGAGTTGATATCGTGCGCAGCAACCTGAGCAGGGCTATCTCAGTTCTGATTCAAGGACAAAGGCGGCGGTACTTCCCCGGTGGTGAACGGTTTGTGATGGCAGCAGCACGAAGACACATTGATAGGAGCTTAGAGTAACATGGCAGAAAAGATTAAGTTGATTCAGGGTGAGTGCTTGGCCGAGATGGCTAAGTTGGAAGACCAGTCTGTGGACATGGTGATGTGTGATCTGCCTTATGGCACTACCCAGAACAAGTGGGACACTGTGATTGACTTAGTGGAGTTGTGGAAGCAGTACAAGCGCATCTGCAAGGGGGCTATTGTTCTCACTGCTGCGCAACCGTTCACATCAGTGTTGGTCTGTTCCAACCTGAAAGAGTTCAAGTATGACTGGACGTGGCGAAAACCGAAGGGAACAGGTCATCTGAACGCGAAGAAGATGCCCATGCGTGACAAGGAAGACATCCTAATATTCTGTAGTGGACAGACAATTTATAACCCACAGATGACACAGGGCACGCCTTACAAAGATAAGGCTGGTAAGGATCATGCTGCATCGTCTTCGTTATGTCCGACGATCCCGAGGCATGGCTAAAGGGAGCGTGGGTTAGCGACATGAGTAGCATTGGAAACTTCAATCTAGAGTACGAGGATGTGGTGAAGATTGCAGAGTCTCTTGATGTTCCTGTCGGCGAAAATGATTTACTGTGGAAGGTTGCAAGGTTGATTCACGAGAAGGAGAAGATATGACATTAGCGACACAGATCGTTCACTGGCCGGGTAAGGACACTCCCGCCTGTGATAAACATGCTGCACAGCTACGAAGTATAGCGTCTGCAATGGGTTTCCCTGTTAGTTCTACAACAACCCTAGATTATGATATTCCTTGCGCGAACTGCGCGAATAAAGAGAAGGAGAAGTGATGAGCGATTTCAATCCAGATAAGGTAAAGCGGGGGATCAATGACGGGACTGGCGATGAGTTCGTGCTCGCCAAGGATTACGACAAGCTCCTTGCGCTATGGAAGGCGCAGTGGGAGGTTCTATCCAGCATCACAGGCGACATACGGGCGGTTGCGCTCGCACTCTCTAAAAGGAAGCCATAAATATTACTATGCAAGTAATCCAATTCATAATTGACTGGACCATTAATCTCGTTACCGTTGCCGTCGTCTTGGCAGCAATCGTCTTCATGCTCTGGATTGTCTGCGAACTCTTCGCCTATGCTTGGCATTGGCTGTGCTGGCTATGGAGGATGCGTTGAAGAAACGCAAGACAATCATCTGTCCATCCTGTACTCTCAACCAATTCTGGACTATCTCGGGTCTTTGCCGCCGCTGCAATAAGTCGTTATGGGAGTCTGGTGTGATCGTCGAGAAGCCTGTCGAAGTCAAGTCATTTATTCACCATGAGTCCAGCAGGACTACTGACTTGGCCGCTATCTTTAGAGCGAACATCCTAGCGGAGAGGCGCAAACGGGGCTGGTTTCAAAGCCAGCTTGCCAAGAAGATGAAGACGACGCGCTCGTGGATCAGTAAAACTGAGAATGGGCACTGCGCTCCTGAGTTGCGCTCAATCCAGAATTTTGCAGATGCCTTCGAGATTCCGGCTTATTTACTTTTAGTACCACGTGTAAAGGAAGAGGAGAAGCGATGAGTTTTGTGAATCACAAGAGGGTCAAGGAGGGCGATGAGGAACCCGCGCCGCTGTGCGGTACTGAGTTGTGGATTTCTCTCATCAGCATCGACGAACGTGTTACTTGCAAGGAATGTCTGAGAAAAATGAAAGAGGCGAAGTGATGAGCAGACTGACAGATAAGCAGATTCAAACGGCGGGCGATGCGTGGAAAAATAGGTACGGGTACGACCCCTCATCCCATAAAGAAGGCCGAGAACTTATTGATTCCCTCGCCGCACTCCTTCAGTACGAACCCGCACCGCTGGATGGAGTGTTAGTGGAGAAGATGGTGAAAGTCTACTACAACGAAAATTCCACCGGCAACATTGCTATGACCGCCGCTCTTCGTGTGGCTGCGGATGCGCTGCTGGGTCCGACGACCGATGCGGAGATAGCTTACGGGTGGAAGACAACGAATGACCTGTTAGCCAAGCGCCGAGCTAAGCTGGAGAAGCCCGTTGATCCGCGCGTAATTATCGTAGGCAATATCCTCGCTACCCATCGCTCTCAGATAGACAATGGGCGCATTGACGCGGATGCAATGATAGTTGAGATTCTGGCCGCTCTAGACGAGGTGAAATAATATGGCAAAGACAACAGTAAAGATCGCACGCAAGCATATTATGGCGGCTATCGAGTCGGCTCCATGCGAGTTGGAATATCGACGCTATACGATTACATCGACTCTGTATCGTCCAGCAAAGGGTAGAGGATATGATGGAGTGCTGGTCACATGGAAGATAAAATAACCGACGACTTGGAGCCGATAAAGAGTATTGCAGAGCGCGTGTTTCCCGAAGAGGTTGCGGAGATACGCACTTCAAAAAATAGGGTATGGGTAAACGGTAAGTTCTTCACCAGCGATAGCAAGAAGGCCGAAGGATGGAAGCCTGCTCCGAAACAGGAAAGGACGGTGTGGGGTACTTGTCCTGATTGCGGACAGGACATATTAGAAATGGAATCGTACTGGCCTATGCAGGATAAGTATGTATGTGTTTGGAATGGTTGTTGGAAAAAGTATTACGAGCAAGGAATTGGCTTCCATGATTGCGCTGGTCTAGATTTTGGCGTTGCTTTAGCGGTATGAAAATACGCCTTTACATGGCGCAGAGTTTCGAATATTATTTATTCATCAGTAGGAAGGGAAATACATTGGCGCATCGTAAGGGTCATACGTCTCCAGCGTGGTCACTCCAAGGTTATCCAGATATTCCTGACGAACCCTGCCATTGGGAGCTATTCCTGATCACTGAAGGTATCGAAGCCAAGGACTTCGAGAATAATCCCAAGGTACTCGATTTCATTGTCAAGCACGCACGCACATACTACGTCCCCACTGAGGTTCTCAAGATGTGGGGGATGGATGAAGACTTTTAAGGGTAATCCGGGAGGAAGTATGAGCAACAGACAACCAACAGAGGAGTCCTTTTTGAAGGACGTAGAGAAGCACAAGATGACGGTGCTGCTGGACAACGGCATATACCGTCACTTACACTTCGCATCCACAGGAGAGCACTCATGTAATCAGTGGTTCGATATTGTGACTTGGCCGGGACGCTTGGCATATACAGGCGACATGGGAACCTATATCTTCGCGCGGCTGGAGGATATGTTTAAGTTCTTTCGGACACATCCTGACCGCGACAAGGAAAAGCTGCATATCAATCTCAGTTATTGGGGCGAGAAGCTGGAGGCTGTGGATCGGTCAGGTCGAGAGCTAGGATTCAGAATTTTTTCGTCCGAAATACTCAAAGAACACGTCGAAGAACAGATCAAGACGTGGGTCGAGGAATGTAATATTCCCTTCGAATCCACCGAGGAAGAAGAAGTAGCGGCTAGGAGTAAGTTTGAGGCCGAGATACGCGAGATTATCAAGGAAGATGTTTACCGTTACTTCAATGACGGAGAGTTTGAGGCGCGTAGGGTTATAGGAGAGTTTGGTTGCGATATTGACGGCGATCACTATGAGTTTAACGACACTTGGGAATGGGATTGCGAGGAGTACACTTATCACTTCATGTGGTGCTGCTATTCTCTCGCATGGAGCATCCAGCAGTACGACAAACTAAAGGCGGAGACCAAGTGAGCATTAATGTAAAGCCAGTTGCAATTCAATGTCTCAACATCGACTGTCCACGATGCGGCTCTCTCGCATCCTTTCAATGTCGAGACCACGCCTACGGGATGATGACAAGATCGCACTACGAACGGATACAGGCAATGGAGACCCTAATTAGCGATAGCCAGAATGATTGGATTGTTAGAAATATCATAAGAAAAAGGAACTTTTCCAAATGAGTCCTAGAAGTGGATACCAATACTCTACGGCGCACTTCTATGTGACCCGGCCAGAGATGTGCGAGAAACGTGGCTGGACAAGGAAGGAAACTGTAGTCCTGACTGCCAAACTGCGCGAGACTTTGCTGGCGGAGTTTTGCTTGCGCCAGATTTGCTGCGCGGGACTAGATAACCCTCTCATGAGCGACGATGCTCGGATATTGATGGTCAATGCGGTACGCGAAGACACTCTCAGGAAGCCTAAACTTTTATTAAACCCACCTAATCCCGGTCATCGCTATAGAACTGTCAGCAAACCATTTGTGATGGTTGAGGAAGTGTAATGGCTGTTTATTATTGCGAGAATTGTAGGGATCATGGGAAACTCACCGACGCTACAATTTTAGTGGAGAGCACACCTATGTGCGATATCCACGCACAGAGAGTTGCCACCAGCTACAAACGCCCTATTCCTCCACCTAAACTGGTCCGGAGTTCGATATTCGATCCCGAGCTACCTAAAGGGGATCGGGAAAAGAAGTCGGGTGGTCAGAGGGGGAAGCGTGACGAATAGCCAACCATCTCTGTTCGACGAACGCGCTGCTCCGACGTTGGGCACGTTGAACGCCACTGTCCTAGAGATTATGGCGGATGGGAAATGGAGAATGCCTTGGGAAATTTGCGATATCATCCTGCGCGACCATAAGGTTAGGATCAGCGACTCATCTTGCACTGCCAGAATCCGCGAATTACGCAGCGCAAAATATGGCGGCTACCTTGTTGAAAAGAGGATAAGAGAAGGATCACGGGCCTACGAATACAGGCTTTATGTCGAAGGATGAGTAAGTATGCCGAGACGAGAGAATTCCATCTACGAAGGGGAGCGAATCCCGCGCACTAGAGAGAGTGAGTATCTAATCTGGCGTGATCCGCCGCACGTGAAGAAGCATCCCAAGTATGTTCACGGCAAGATCGGAATGTCTAGCCTACTACACAAGATTGATTACGTAGAGATGCGCTGGTACGACTACGACTGGGACTACTTCCTTCGCCTCAAGAATCCGATTCTGACTGCGCGTACAGTATGCGGGATGTTGTGGCGGCTGGAAGTTGGGAAAGGGACTACTTGCGAGATTCCAAACCCCGATACAGTCCTATGCGCGGCTTGCCACGGCGAAGGACGGAATTTCGGGCGAAACGGGAAAACTAAGATAACTAAGCGTCAGGCGAAGGATCGGTTGGGGTGTATCGCGCAAGGAGAACAAATCTAAATTTAGTTGTTGACAAACTGCGCCTCAGCGCAGAGTATGCAGATAAGGAATCTTCTATGCCTCTAGTGAAACTTGTTACCAAAGCACAATGGGATAAACTACTCCCTCGCAGTCAAGGGTACGTCTTGTATCGCCAAGGCGGAATCTACGGTAGTGAGTTATGAAAAACATCGTGTCCTTACCCGCAAGGGAGCAAGGAAGCGAAAGAGTTTGGGTCTGGAGAGTTTGCGGCGATGATGGACGCACAGGATAGCGAGGGATAAATGAGCAAAGCAATCGAACTATTCAAACAAGATGGATCGCCGTCAGGAGTATTTTACTGTTCCGAATGTCGTGCCGTGTTCGGTACAAAGGACGCGGCTATTTTATGTCATGGAGAGCGTGTATGCTCCTGCGGAGGAAAGATAACAGGCCGCTATCAAGCCAAGTGCGATTCCTGTCAGGGGAAGGAATGGAAGGCAGAGGAAGCCGTGAGGGAGCAGGATCGATTTGAGAAGGCACAGAAGATAGCCGAGAGCGATTATTACGGCGATATGGTATCCGATGGCGATAAGTTCTACGACTCGGTTGAAGAGGCTATCGATGGATATCTTGTGGGGCAGGAGCCTGAGTATGTTTGGGCTTGTAAAAATATAGGTGTTCCTCTCGCCACGACGGAAAGCCTGTACGAAAACCTACTTGAAAACATGTGGGAAGAGGCTGATGTAAACGACCTCAATGGCGTCGATGAACTGGAGGATGCGGTTACGGCGTTCAATGAAGCTAACAAGTCGATTCATGTGTATCATCCTGATTACTCGAAGGCGATCCTTATCTCGAAGAGGAAAAATGAAGAGGAGACGGAATGAGTGAATGGATGTTATCACGCAATGTTCAACTAGAACTCCAACAGGTAGTTCTCAAGGCGAAGCTAGAGACACTTTCTCGCTATTGTCAGGATGTAGAGGATCGAGTTTTGCGAGACGATGTAGGCAAGATAGAGGAAATCAAGGATACAGTGCAGAGGATGCAAACTGTTCGCCAACAACTCGAAAATAGTGCGATGAGCCTAAACCCATGAATCTCCGCCATCTTGAAATCCTCCAGCACGCGCTAGGAGCCGACCAGTGGGGTACGATGCCGAAGTATGGGGCGGACAGGAACTACTACGGCACGGACCCTTATGATCTTGACTGTATCGAACTGGTACAGATGGGTTATATGGTTGAGCTTCCTGCCCGCTCATGGTTACCGGATACGATGTTTGCGGTTACTGAGGCCGGGAAGGAAGCAATGAAGAATGCTAGTCCTTTGCCGCCAAAGGTATCGGCTGGAGCGAAGCGGTTTGAGGAGTATCGTAACTATTCGGATGCGTTCGACTGCACGTTTCGGGAGTGGTTGGATATACGAAAGACCGACTGGTACAAGGATATGAAAGAGGGGAGCCTACGATGAGCGTGTCAAAGAGTAAGACTGCAATGGCAATCCGCAAAGAGTTTGAGGGAGCGGTAACAGAGATCGGCGCGAACAGGACTCTAGCTCCAAAGGACGCTTACAACGAAGGTTTCAATTCTGGAGCGGATATGGCGATTAGGATGATCCAGCACTATATCAAAGGAGAGGGACTATTCCAGTTATGACGGAATCAATACTAGAAGGCGAACCTGATGACTGGGCGAGAGAGCTACGTGAGGCCGGGTGGACGGCTAAGGGATTGGCAATTTGGGTTAGTCCGGGCGGAATTATGTATCGTGGTCCTGCCCACGCGCTCAGGATGAAACGGGCGCATCCCGAACTGGAGTATCTGACGATGGAGGACATAGCGGAGACTATGCCGGATAAACTATGAAAGTAGACCTTACGGAACAGGAAGCTAAGGAAGTAGTTCTTGCTCTACGTCATCTATTTGACGCAAGCGTAGAGTATTTTCCTAGAAGCGAATCGGCCTCGCATGTGTATATCTCAGTGATTTCCAAACTGCAGGAAGGTTTGGGAATGGACGAGGTTTCTCCGTGGGATAGGCCAGAGGCGTTTGATGTTACTTGAGATTACTCTTGACAACCTGCGCCATTAGGATAAACTAATTTTAGTCGAAACTGCGCATGGCGCACTTCGGTAAGGAGATAAATAATGCCAAGGCCGAAACCGACAGCCGAAGATTTGAAAGAACGCAAGACAAGAGCACGTGAATGGAAGACGTTTAGGCGTAATTTCAAAATTACCCAGCGAGCTTTGGCCGACCTGATGGCGGAACCCGGCGAAGAGGGTGCAGGCTGCCGCCGAACGATTCAAATGATCGAAAGTGGAAAGATTTCGCCGCACAAGGCCACTTTGACTCGCTTTGCCATCGTAAAAAACCGCATCGAAACAGAAAACGCCTAACAAATCTTCATCCGGGAGAATAAGATATGCGTCCACATCAGGAGCGAGTTGTAGCCGATAAGTCGGAGTTGGACGAAAACCACAGCAGGTTAGGGGCGTTCATGAGAACCTCCACTTTTGCTTCATTGCCGACTGACGAGCAGTTGAGACTAAGCCGCCAGTTCATCATCATGGACGAGTATTCTGGCATCCTTGCAGAGCGCATCGAAGCCTTTCCCGCCGAACAGTAACCCCTAAGGAGAATTAACCGTGTCCGATCTTACCTTTATCCCCGGCCTGAACGGCGAAGAAATTATTGAAGACCTATGTGTAGCTCTAGCTGAAAAACTTCGCAACGACTGTAATCTAAGGAAGATTGACAACTACTCTGGAGGATACAAGGCTAGTATTCCTTCTATACATATTGAAACTTTTGGACTAGATCAGGCGGATGTAAACTACGAACTGGAAGTGGACAACACTACGCCGGATCAAGATATAACAGAACCGGATACTGTGATCGATACCGAGTTGGAAGTTCCTGTCGAGGCTGACCTAAGCCTTGTTCGCGAGCGTTCTCGGCAGGTTGCTCCTGATTTCGAGGCGAAACCTGAGATAACAGATGAGGGTCCAGTGCAGCCTCAGAAGCGTAAGTATTCGAGAAGGTTGAAGGCTCTAGGCATGACTCCAGTAGCTCAAGGTGGGGCGACAGGGCCGCTGGACGAATAAGAATAGGGCATCCGGGAGTAGGATATGAAATTTCGTAAGAAGCCAGTAGTGATCGACGCGTGGGATGCTTACCAGTTGATGATTTACGCTGCAAGCGATTGGAACTCTCTTCCTAAAGCTATTCGAGATGCTTATGAAAAGGGTGACATTGTTTTCGGTCGTGAGCACATATATATCAAGACCCTAGAGGGAGATCATCGCGCAGAGCCATCCGACAAGGTAATTCAGGGGGTAGCGGGAGAACTGTATCCTTGTAAGCGTGATATTTTTGAGGCTACTTACGATCTAGTTTCGGATGAGGAAGGCAAGTGAGCTACACTGTCGAACAACTCGCTGTCGTCTGCCCACTCTGTCATGCGGCTAAGGGTGCTAGGTGTTTATCTGCTAAGCGGGACGGGATGGATTGGATAGCAAATCCTCATCCTGAGCGGGTACAGGCAGCGGAACAGGAGGATACTCATGAGATATCTACCTAAGTGGATAATTTGGTTACTCGGAGATGATCGTAACGTTCCCTATACCGTTGTCGCGCCTAAATTGAAGTGCGCCACTTGCCACCGCCTCGTTGATTACGTAGAGAAAGATGCGATAGATGCACACGAATGGCTTCACGCTGATGACGCAAGTGAGATTTGTAAGCCTGTTGGAGTATATCGTTCGTAAAGGACACTGAATAGCTGGGGAGGAATATAATGACTAAGGAACAGGAAGAACGGCTAGTAGTTGCTTGGGAGGGCATCGCACAAAAGTTAGGTGACCTTAATGAAGCAGCCAGAAGTGCTATCTCCAAACAGTGGCCAGAAGTCAGAGAACGACGAGACGCCGTTGTCTCAACACTCCCCTCTCCCGAAGAAAAGCTCAAGGCGCAAACAGGGAACACCGATGGACCTGTCGCCGATTGGCTTGGAGAGTTTGACCCCGAAGAAGAAATCGGGCCACGAGAAAAAGAATTCCTCGCCCGACAAGGAAAACCTGCTACCCGTTCCAAAGCTCCCAAAAAAGCCGGTTGATCGAACACTACAGGCGCTTAATCGTCTTGGAGTAGACTTACAACTCCTTCGCTCTGCCCCTGAGATAACACCTCTCCTAAAGAACGCCCAAGGTGGCCTAAAAGCTGTCTTGGGCGCAATGCGTTTTGCGGCAGAAGACCCTTCGATTGCTGCCTTCCTAGAGAAGTACGATACGATGCCTATCGGCGACAGGGAAAAAGTTTCATGGGAAGCGATTGCGCTTGCGGCAGAGGTAGACTTACGAGTCTTCCTTGGCTCCATCATGCTCGCCTTGCAGTCTCAGGCTGTGAACACAGTCAAGATCATCGCCATGACCAACCATCCCAAGATCACAGCGGCCAGAGTGAAGTATGGTCTTTTGCCTAGTGGCGAGAAGGACAGAACAGCTTTGGATACTGCGATGGGATTCCTTCCTTCTCCGAAGGGGCCAACGTTCATTGGCAAGGCTATCTTTGGGTCTGGGAACCAGACGATGAACGCGCAGGGTGCAGGAAAGAGCAATGACGATGATGATGGTGATGAGGTGAATATAATTAACGTCAATCCTGATGAGATTGACCAAGACTATCTTTTTCCCGATTCTAGAGATATACAGCAGAAACTTATTCCTATTCGTCAACGGATGCTAGAGGATGGTGACTAAGTGTATTCTCCAAAGACTGTAAATTCTAATATAGAGGAATTCGAGAGTGTCAATAAATGGCTTCCCCGGTACCACTCGTATGATGAGGTGCTGGACTTCACGAAGTACATAGACTCTCTAATGAGGGTTGAGTCTAACTCGAAAACCAGTCAGATATTTCTTACTAAAAAGATCAGTGCGAGCAGGCAGAAAGAAATAAGGCATTGGATTCAGAACGAGCAAGTTCTTTGCGGGCTTGATAGTAGTTATTGGGAATCTCGTTATGCTTGGGTTTGCGATGAGAAGGGCCAGATGTTTAAGTTCAAGAATCGCCGTTCTCAGGAGATTTTTGACTCAGTAATTGCCGAGTTTGACGAGAAGCAAGTGTCGATTGAAATGCTGATTCTTAAGGCTCGGCAATTGGGTATCACGACAAAGACGGCACTCAAGTTTATCCATCGCTTATTGTTCATCCCACACACCCAAGCGGTCATGGCATCCGTACAGAAGGAACGCTCGGAACTAATCAGAAGGATTTTGGACACTGCTTACAATCGTTCTGCTTGGTGGCTGGTACCTCGGCGCACCTCGAAAAACCAGTTCGATAATGAATCGATCCTATCTATCCAGTCGGGTAGTCAGGCAACAGGACTAGCGCAAGGTTGGACACCAACTTGTATACATTTATCAGAATTGGCTGATTACCCTAACCCTAAAGTAACCATCGAAGAAGGACTATTCCGAGCTACTCACTCATCGAAGAATCTTTTTATGGTGCTCGAAGGAACTGGCGGTGGAAACACTGGGTGGCTTGCAGAGACTTGGAGAGCGGCTAAGGAAGATTATCCGCAAGGAAAGTCACGGCTATGTCCAGTGTTTATTCCTTGGGCGATGTGCCCCGACATTTATCCAGAACAGGATTGGCTTCGTAAGTTTCCTGTTCCCGGTGGGTTTGAATCGCAAATCCACGATACAACTAGAAAGCATGTCATTAAATGTGAATCGTTCGTGCGCAATACCCCTTATCTATCTAAGGTTGCTGGACGCGACTGGCGTATGCCGATTGAGCAGAAATGGTTTTGGCAGTTCAACTATGACACCTCTTGTAAAACACATACACAGAAGACGTGGGCCGCGCAGATGCCTGCGGATGACTTTGAAGCCCTCACTGGTGTTCACGACAGCGTGTTTGATCCCGAAGTGATTGCGGAGGTAGAGAACAACATCTACGAAGTGAGGATGGAAGGTGGGAAGGAAATAAAGGAACGTCGCATTCCTGTCCAAGCCTATGCCATCATGGGGCACGATGTAGATGAAATCTTTCATCCTGACCCGGACTCTATTGACCAAACGAAGGAAAAGATCAAAGTCGAGTGGAAGTCGTTTCGTGGGCAGGAGTATGAATGGACAATGGTTCCCCTCAAGGATCAGGACGAAACAATTGAGAGTAATACGATGGATCGTCTGCTCGTTTACGAGCCACCGGAGCGTGGGAACTATTATGCTTGTGGGGTTGATACAGCAGATGGTTTAGGTAAAGAGGACGAGGATAGGACTGTACTTTCCGTAACGAATAATAGGTTCAAAGGAGATAGCGATCAGCAATGCGCTGAGTACACTACAAATAAAGTGAACTCGGCGCAAGTCGTAGCCTTCGCTGCCTGCGTAGGTGCGTGGTACGGAAAGAAGAGTCCTGACGGCAAGGGGATGAAGTATGTAATTGAACAGATTAGAGGCCCCGGTGACACCTGCCAGCATCAGTTGAAGATGTTAGGTTTCAATAATATGCATAAGCCTCGTCGCTATGACTCAAAGAAGATCAAGGATGACGCTGGCAAAAAGGAAGGCTGGTATTCAAGCGCGTGGTCTGTGCCGATGTTAATGGACCGTTTCCGCGAGGCTGTCAACGGTGGTTGGTATATTCCTAAGTCGAAGTGGCTGATTGAGGAGTTACGAACTCTTGAACGCCATGAGTCCGCAGGAAAATCGAAGATGGAACATCGTTCAGGACAGCATGACGACCGAGTGCGTGCTGCGGCGCAGAGCTATTTCACGGCCCACGACATGGACATTCTGACAGAGCGTGCTCAACAACGAAGCGCTCCGCCAAAGAAGAAGGAACGCCCAAAGGGTCCGGGAAGCGCAAATCAGATGGACGTGGGCGACGGATGGTAAGGCGCAGGATGTGGTATAGTTTTTCAGATAGGTAGGGAGCATAATGGCGAACAGGAACGCACAACTCAGCAAAACGATCACATTTTATTTCTCTAACCCTTCTGTCTACGGCGGAACCGGGGAAATTATTATGGGCCTTCCCGAGCAATACGCTGCCCCAGCAGGCTTTGAGAAGGTGGTATGCACGAGCACTGCTGCGGCTGAGCGGTGGTCCGCTAGGATGCGTGTATGGGAAGAGACTAAGGAGAAGATCGCTCAGGCATACCAACGCCATCAAGAATCTGAGCAGTACGATAAGATTGCAAGCCAGATGAGGAACAACATTGCGAACGCTCCAAACCAGTTGAACAGGGACTTCGCGGTGCAGGCGTATGAGAACTTCAAGAATAACTTCGATGAGCGGATGAAGGGGATGGAGAGGACTAGCTTTTTGCATTCTGAAGCGTATGAAGCTGACGACAAGGAAGTCAGGACTCCTAAGGTTCGGTTGCCGAAGAAACTTGCACAGGGCGGAGTGTTCGAGCAGTAGGCGCAGTGTTATAATTCAGTGATCCGGGAGGATAGTGAGATGAGCAAGATTAGAGTTCCAGATGAAATGTTGAAAGCGGCGATGATGACCTTCGGACGCTATCCTAATGAGGATATTCATTTAGAGGATGTTGGGGCAAGCCAAATAGAAAGCACTCTTGAAGAGGCACTGCGTTGGATATTAGAGAATGATACTTCAACGATTACGCAAGTATTCAACGGATGTCATGAAGCCTTTCCTTGTTCCGAAACATGCACACCAATTCACAAGGTAGCATTTGAAGCTGGAGTCTATTGGCAACGTGAATTTGTGCGCCGCATATTCCTATCCCCGAAACCGAAGGATGACCTAGAGATGACCGTCTATGATTGCCTCGATTGCAAGAGATCATGGAAGCAGCAGTTGCGCGAAAAGGGAACATGGTGCGTCTACTGTCAGAGCGTGAACACGAAGCCTATCGCTACAGTATCGGCGGTAAGGGATTATCCTATCGCGTGGGATCAGGACGTTTCAAAGGAGTTGAAATCCTCTTTCGAGTCATGGTGGGCGAGCACTAATAACCAGAATTGGTTTAGCAATAAGTCAATCGCATTGAAAGACCTTAGAGATACGGCTTATTTTGCATTCCGCGCAGGACATGGTTGGGTACCTCCTGAATTGCGAGAGAAACCGAGAATTCCAGAAGAACTTGACGATCTATTCTTTCGCTCTACGGCAGAAAAGCCTTCAAAAATGGAGGCTAACGGTAACATTCTAGAGGCATATCGCCGTGGGAAGGAAGGTAAAATAATGAGTGACACTAAGGGCATAGCCGAGACGCTTGTTTATAAAGGATTCGAAGGTTCTGTAAATTACGACTCCGAGGATGATATATTTCACGGTCGTATCCTTGGAATTCGCGCTATGTATAGTTATGGGGGTGAGACAAGGGAATCTCTTAGAAAGAACTTTGAGGAGTGCGTAGATGAATATGAACGCGGAAAGAAGGAAAATGAGCCTATTCCGGAAGACAACGAAGGCTGAGATGCTGGCGACCATAGCGGCGGCTAGGAAACGTATGGAGAAGGCTCCAGCGTCAAAGGGAGTAATGCAAATGCACGACATCCTGACGCGCTTTGAAGCGGCGTACAAGGACGGTCGTGAGCCTGACGACGCCGAGGTAAAGGGATACTTAGGCGAGATGATTCCTGTTTTGGAGGACTTGCAATGAAGAACATATTTCTTCCTTTTGCCGCCATAGTATTTGGTTTTGCAATATATTTGTGCTTTCACTAGAGAGGACTTGCAATGAGCGAACTAAATCCGAACCATCCAGTAACTCAAGAGGTTCACGACCACTGGCATAAGATTGTCGGAATCCTAATGTTGAAGATTGGGGTAGCCGAAATTGAGATAACCGAGTCTGACGTTATCGCCCTTGGCGACAATGAGAAGGCGGTCGTGTTCGATACTAGCAACAACAAGTGCTTTGTGCGGATGGTGTCGATGGAAGAGGGTGAACGTTTGGCGCGGAAAGAGGGAGGATTGCCTATATGAAGCCAGTATATCCACAGCAAGTAAGTTTACATGCTAAAGACGATGGTCGTGACGACTCTAAGTTTCAGCAAGTCTTAGATCGTCTGAACGCCATCGAGGGTCGTCTATCAAAGATCGAGCGCGTCACGTTGCCTCTTACTCCACTAGGGCCGCAGAAACCGACTCTTGAACAGGAAGCGGAAAAGGCTAGAGTGCTCACGAAGCAATTTCTTGGACTCAAGGAGAAGATAGAAGCGGCTAAGGAAGTTCTTCCGGTAGACAGAAGTGCGCGAGAACTCGTGAGCGGAAAGCCTGTTCCGGAAGACTACAGCCACACAGAGGATCGTGGCGATGGCCAGCAAAAGGACTATGTAGTGCTCACCAAAGAGGAACGAAGCAAAGGCTTTGTTCGTCCGTACCGCGACGCCTATCGACATCTAAAGTGTGGCAAGATTACCACAATGGGGCGTGCAATTGCTGAGACTTTGGCGAGAGACCCTGAATTTTATTTGGGAGGGATGTGTGTTCACTGCGGTTCACATTTTCCTAACGAAGAATTTGTCTGGTACGAGATGGATGGGACGACAGGCCCGAAGGTAGGGACGTAATGGTCAAGGAAAAGATCAACTGGCGAGAGGTTCACGCGAACTGTCCTGAGGGCTACACAGTAAACGGAGGGGAGGCTATCAATATGCTAGGCACCTCAGAACTGTGGCGCATCTTTGAACATCACGCAGAGCCTCACTTAGCTAGAATTCCGCAGGATTTGATTGACGACGGCAACGGTACTCCTTGCGCGGGTCATGTTCCGAAGGCGTGGGGAAGAGTGCTGTATTACAAAGTTGTGTGAGTGGAGGAAAGTATGAATGGAGCAGAACCACACAAAAAGCAAGATTCCTGTCCGCATCATAGTATTCAGAAATTGAAACGCGGAACAGTTTTCGAGTATGACGGGTTACGGTTCAAGGCGCAGGATAATGAGATTTGTTCTCTCCTAGCGGACGCGGCTATTTTTGAGAAGGCGGGAACGTGCAGTCTAAAGACTGCAATGCGAGTTGCGCTCGAATGTCAGAGAATCACTTTGGCTGATCTTCCTGTTCCATTGGGGTTAATATGAAGCGCAAGGGTATCGTAGCTAATTGTCCTGACGGCTACCAACTCAATACAGGACGCCCAATCGACATGCTAGGAAAGAAAGAATTGTGGCGCATCTTTGAGAATCAGGATCAGCCGCATTTAACCCGCCTGCCACTACAAGGTTATCTGATGGAATATGACCTCTCTAGTGAATCCGTCAAAAGGATGCTGACTCAGTTTGATAGGGAGAGAGCCGCTAAGGTCGCCAAGAGATTACTTGGACCTCCTAAGCTCCCGGCAGGAACATACAAGATGATCCACGCAGAGGGACATCTGTCTACTGGAGATATAGTGTTTCTGAGTTCTTTTGAAAAAGCGAGGAAGTGTACGGGGAACGAAATGCCTAGCGGAATAGCTCTAGGCACTATAACGAAAGGGAGCTACGGATGGATGCAGATCACGTCGTGACGCCATATTGGGAGTGTGCAGATGCGAAGTTGTATGAGGGAGACTGTCGCGAAGTTATGCCTGAGTTGGAAGAAAACTCAGTAGATTCGATTGTTACCGATCCTCCGTACCATCTCACAATGACAAAGCGGCTTGCGAATTCTAACGCTGGCGATGTTGAGCGAAACTTTACTAAGACAATTCCCGGACAAGGAACTAATCCTTATCGCGCTGCGGCAACCGGATTTATGGGGAAGAGTTGGGACGGAGGGGACGTAGCGTTTCAGCCTGAGACTTGGGCTAAGGCTATGCGACTCCTGAAGCCGGGAGGATATCTCCTAGCGATGGGTGGGACAAGGACATACCACCGTCTTGTGTGCGCTATTGAGGATGCTGGATTTGAGATTCGTGATTCAATTGCTTGGGTATATGGGAGCGGTTTCCCAAAAAGTCTAGATGTGGCAAAAAGCATCGACAAGGCAGCGCGAGGGGTTCCACAAGGTGGTCCTGACCCGACCAGTGAGAACCACGGAAATTACAAAGGTGGATGTTCCGAAGATAATCCTATCGGGCAAGGATTTGGCGCGGGGCCGGGACAATTTATGAAAGATAGTCGGTCAAAGTACGACGGAGCTAATCGGAAGCCTGCACCGAGTACGAGCAATGGATTTGGGTACGAGAGTAAAGGTGGGATTTTAGAGTCTCGTCCATTGACCGAAGATGCTCAACAATGGGACGGATGGGGAACGGCATTAAAACCGGCGATGGAATTGGTTGTGGTGGCTAGGAAACCTATCTCAGAGAAGACTATAGCCAGCAACGTATTAAAGTGGGGTACGGGAGCAATTAATATCGACGGATGCCGGATTGAAGGCGAACCTGTACCTATCAATAAGCTAAAGCAATGGTCTGGATTCGGACAGGAGAAACGACCCGACTACGAGCAGGAGATGAATACTCTCGGGAGATGGCCGAGTAATGTGATTCACGACGGGTCAGACGAAGTATTGGCGTCATTCCCTGACTCCGATGGTCAGCAAGGTTTTGTAGGAGAGCGGCACGGAGATAGGGATACTGTGAATTGCTACGGTAACTTTGGCCCTAGACCTGATACTCCACCACGCGGCGATTCAGGTTCCTCAGCACGTTTCTTCTATTGTGCTAAGGCGTCTGGGGAAGATCGTAACGAAGGATGTGAGCATATAGAGCCAAAACAATACAGCCACGACGGACGGGAAACTCCAAACGACAACGCTTATCAGCGCAACTCAAGCAACTCAAGCAACTCAAGCAACTCACATCCTACCGTAAAACCTACAGCATTGATGAGATATTTAGTCAAGTTGGTTACTCCTCCTAACGGTACAGTCCTTGACCCCTTTACTGGAAGTGGGAGTACGGGAAAGGCTGCACTATATGAAGGATTCAAGTTTATCGGTATCGAAGGCGAAGAGGAATATTGTGCTATCGCCAAGGCGAGGATACAGTTTGTGCTAGAGAATGATTCCCCACTTTTCCGGACGGCAGAAGTATGAATAAGGTAATCGGCCCGATCCTCTTGCAGCGCCAATGCGACGGCGGCAAGGATGACATGACGGATGAGCAGTGGGCTGAGAAGATAGCTTTGAGGCTTCAAGGTCAGCCCGCAGGATTCTTTGGATGTGGGACGTGGTTTCAGTGGTACTTCGGATCAGGATGCCACTGCCCTACTTGTGGAAGACAGTTTGCTGTGACGTTTGCAGACATAAAAAGGTTCCGCGTTCTAACTACTCTCGACATGATGAAGGAACGAGAGTTGGAAGAACGCGTCCTTAGAAATGTTCTGGCGCGAATAGGACAATATCGAAGCTAACTATCTTCCTATGTATCCGTGACCAGCAAACGGGAACGTCCATCCGCCAAACAGCAGACTGAGAAGGGCGATCAGGCAGATCAACGCGAACATAACGCGGATAATCCAAACGAGCGGCGGGGGAACAGGAATCATGGTAATGATCCACCACAAGACCGCAAGGACAATAGCAAGGACGATGAGGCTGATAAGCAAACCGATGATTCCGGGCATAGAGGTACCTCAAGGGATGAGATGCACTTCCTTCCTGTCGCGGCCTAAATAATTTTATAGACGAATATAGAAACCTGCGCTATACTTTCTCGGAGTAGCTATTTGTAGAAACTCGTTTTGGCTTAGGGAACCAAAGCGACCGGGAGAGATTAGAGTGTCAGTTGCCAATAATGGGAGAAAGCTCGTCTTGGTTTCGCGATAAAAACGAAACTAGTAGTTGGCAGGCACCGTTCTTCATTTCCCATCCTGAAGAGATTTACGCGTGGGTAGAATCTCAAATTCAGGAAGGTGAAGGTTTTCTAGAAGCGCAGAAATGCTATAAGGATTTGCCCAAGAATTTGCGGGTGTTTAATGCGGTATTCAACGATAAATGCCGCTCCAGCCTCGTAACAAATAATCT
>Ga0224555_1002133_pt1 | contig 24270 bp, 22 predicted proteins | sample 714S23034metaG_FD_180687 | JGI IMG/M metagenome (GOLD analysis project Ga0224555, IMG submission 180687) | Peat soil microbial communities from Stordalen Mire, Sweden - 717 S2 30-34 | ecosystem: Environmental > Terrestrial > Soil > Wetlands > Peat | place: Sweden: Norrbotten County, Stordalen...
GCCCATCACCGGCAGGGTCACTCCGCCGCGGGCCGGCGACGATTCCCCCGCCTCGCCCGGGACCGCGTTCAGCGCCCGCAGGTCGTCGTCGGTGTGATCCTCGGACGGATCGGACTCTCCGACGCCAAGTACGTCGACGCTGCGAACCGCGTAGCCGTCGATCGCGGCCTGGTCGAAACCGGGCAACGGACGCTCGGTCACGACTTCTTCGGCGCACAACAGCCCTTGCGCCTCGGCGATGGCGACCCGCACCGGCCTCGGCGCCACCGCGGCGGCCGATACCCGGGCTTGTTGCTCTTCCACCGAACGCACAACGCGCCTTTCTGCCGTCAACCCGTATCGGCCCGGCCCGGAACTGCCGGGGCCGGAAGGTGACGACCTGGCAGCCCGCCTCCTCGGGCAACTGCGCGGCCGCGCATCGTCGCCGGGCGCGGCCGCTAGTCTTCGGCAAGACCCAATCGAGTCACCAACCATCGCCGTAAGTCCGGCCCGTAGTCGTCACGGTCCAAAGCAAAGTCAACCGCAGCCTTGAGGTAGCCGCCGGGATTTCCCAAGTCGTGTCGGGAGCCGCGATGAACGACCACATGTACGGGGTGGCCTTCTTTGATCAGCAACGCGATCGCATCGGTGAGCTGCATTTCGCCGCCGACGCCCCGTTCGATGCGTTGCAACGCGTCGAAGATGGCACGGTCGAGGACGTAACGGCCGGCCGCTGCATACAACGACGGCGCGTCCTCCGTCTTCGGCTTCTCCACCATGCCGTTCACCTTGAGGACGTCCTTGTCCGCCCCAGGTACCGACTCGACGTCGAAAACCCCGTAGGCGCTTATCTCCTCGGGCGAAACCTCGATCGCGCACAGCACCGTGCCGCCGTACTCGGCGCGCACCTTCGACATCGTCACCAGCACACCGGTCGGCAGCACCAAGTCGTCGGGAAGAAGGACCGCGACGGCATCTTCGTCAGGCCACAGCACCGGCTCCACGCAGCTGATCGCGTGTCCCAGGCCAAGCGGCTCGGTCTGGACGACGGACTCGACTTTGATCAGCCCTGGTGCCCGACGGACCTTGGCCAGCATGGCCTTCTTGCCCCGCGCCTCCAGCGTGCCTTCCAGCACCAGGTCTTCGACGAAATGCGCGACGACGCCGTCCTTGCCCGCGGAGGTGATGATCACCAGCCGTTCGGCGCCGGCGGCGGCCGCCTCGGCCGCCACCAACTCGATGCCGGGCGTGTCGACAACAGGTAACAGTTCCTTTGGCACGGTCTTGGTCGCGGGCAGAAAACGGGTGCCCAAACCGGCCGCGGGCACGATCGCGGTGCGCGGAACCGAAACCAGTGAGCGTGACATCGTTGAAACCATATCGTTGACCTTGTGGCGACGGAGGGCAAGGCCGCATTGCGAGAACGGCTGCTGGCAGCCCGTCGTTCCATTTCCGACGACACCCACGCCGCAGAAGCCCGGGCATTGGCCGACCACGTCAACGCACTGGTGAACAACAGCGGCACGGTGTGCGCCTACGTGCCGGTCGGCGCCGAACCGGGATCCGTCGAGATTCTGGATATATTGCTGCGGCAGGCGGACCGGGTGCTGTTGCCGGTCGCGCGCACCACCGCCGACGACTCCGCGACGGAGCTGCAATGGGGTGAGTACCGGCCCGGACAGCTGGCGGCCGCGCGCTTCGGACTACTCGAACCGGCCGAGCCGTGGTTACCGCCGACGGCCCTGGCCGAGGCACGCGTCGTGCTTGTGCCGGCGCTGGCCGTCGACCGCACGGGAGCGCGGCTGGGCCGAGGCCGCGGCTTTTATGACCGCACGCTGGTGCTGCGGGATCCGCACGCGCGCTTGATCGCGGTGATCCGCGACGAGGAGTTGCTCGACGAGTTGCCCCACGAGCCGCACGACGTGCCCATGACGCATGCCCTGACCCCCGGCCGCGGCCTGGTCGAGCTCGACACAGCGCGGCCGGTTTAACAGTCCCGCAGCACCCGCCGCATCGCGTCTTTCTCCTTGCCCGACACCCACAGTTGGTAGTCCGTCTTCACCTCGACCTGACGTGCGACGAACGCGCACCGAAACGCCACGTTCGGCGGCAACCACGACGCGGCATCGCGAAACGCCTTGTCGAAGTTGACCTGACCGGCCACGGCCAGCAGATTGCGCGGGTCGTTGGCGAAGTCGCGACGGCGCTGGTCGTCCCAGGTGCGTGCACCTTTGTACCAAGCGTCAGACAGCGACACCACGTGATCGATCTGCACGGCGGGAGAGGTGTCGGGGCCGCGAACGAAGACGATGGTCGCTCCGGTGTAGGGGTCGTGCAGGACGCCGCGCTGCGCGAAGCAGGTCCCGGGCCGCACCTGCAGGTCGACCAGATCGCGGCGCAGGATGTCGTCGCGGGTGTTGCAGCCGTTGTGACCGAATTGCACGTTCACGTCGTCACTCCACGGTTCGCCGAACCGCGCGCGATTGAAGTCATGCACGCGGTCCCAGCCCCTGACGGGCAGCTGCTCCAGCTGGCGGCGGATCGCGTCATAGGTCGGGGTGGCCACCGACGACGGCCCGGCATCGGGTTGGCGGCTTGCGGCGTCACGGAAATACAGCCACCCGATGCCCGCGGCGATCGCGACTACAGTCAACAACGTCAACGCATCCCTGAACCGGCGGGGCCGGGCGGGAATGACACGCGCCACATAGCGGTTCTAGCACTTGAGACGGTAGAGTGCTAAGCGTTTAGACCATCACGGAGGTTTCCTTGCCCACCTACAGCTATGCGTGCACCGAGTGCGGCAACCGCTTCGACGTGGTCCAGGCCTTCACTGACGATGCCCTGACCACGTGCGACCAATGCTCCGGTCGGCTGCGCAAACTGTTCAACTCCGTCGGGGTGGTGTTCAAGGGCAGCGGCTTCTACCGTACCGACAGCCGCGAATCGACCAAGAGCTCTTCCAACGGCTCGGCCACGTCGAGTTCGTCGTCGGGCAGCGACGGGTCGAGTTCTAGTGACAAGTCCGGCTCTTCGGAGAAGTCATCGGAGAAGTCGAGTTCGACTGGCGACAAGTCCGATTCGTCTGCGTCGAAGTCGGCCGCCACCGCTGCCAGCTAGCCCGTTATCCACAAGCCGCATTCCGGCGGCCACACAAACTGTCCAGCCACGCTTACGGTTACGGCGTGGGGGATTCCCTGACATCACTGAATCCGTCGCTGCCGACCCGGATTTCGCAATGGTTGCGCCCGGACTGGTCGCGAACCGTGCTGGCCCGGCGGATTGCCGCCGGCGGGCTCGTGATGCTGGCCGGTGTTGCGGCGTTGCGGCCCGACCGCGACGGCGACCGTGGGCACGTGGTGGTGGCCGCACGCGACCTCAGCCCGGGCACCGAGTTGACCGCCGACGACCTTCGACTCGAAACACGTTTACTCCCAACTATTCCCGATGGATCGCAGTCCGAAATCGGTCCAGTTGTCGGCTCGACACTGGCGGGGCCGACACGGCGCGGCGAAGTACTCACCGACGTCCGGCTGCTGGGCCGCCGACTCGCCGAGTCGGCGGCGGGGCCAGACGCCCGGATAGTGCCGGTGCATCCGGCGGACAGCGCGCTGATCGATCTGGTGCGACCCGGCGATGTCGTGGACGTCGTGGCCGCATCCGACAGCGGTTCCCAATCCAACCCGCACGTCGTTGCCACCGACGCGATCGTCGTCCTGGTCTCGGCCAAGCCAAAGGCTCAGGCCGCGACCAATGACCGGGTGGTGCTGGTCGCGCTGCCGGCCGCCTCGGCCAATGCGGTGGCCGGCGCCGCGTTGGTGCAGACGGTGACCCTCACCCTGCACTGACTGCGCTGCCGAGCTGCTTCAGGCGGCCGCCGGCTGGTCGCTGGCACAGTACTTGCACTTCGTGGCCCCGTCGGGGATGTCGGACTTACACTCGGGGCACGCCTTGGTAGCGGGCTCATCACCGAACACGGTGACCCCACGGCGCTTCTGGATGTGCTTGTAGGGCACCACGATCGCGATGTAAATGGTGGTCATGAACACGATGAAGTAGACGATCGCCCCGATGAACGATCCAAAGTCGACGAAGGTCTCTTTGTTGCCTGCGTCGCCGAGCTGCACACCCAGCCCGAAGGTGGTGTGTGGCTGTGCCGCAGAGATGAGCGGATTGATCACGCTGTCGGTGAACGCCTTGACGAGGTTCGAAAAAGCCAGGGCAACAACAAGGCCGACGGCCACGGTGATCACGTCACCGCGCATCACAAAATCCCTGAATCCTTTGAGCATTCGAAGCACCCTTTCGTCCACGCAGATGGGCCCCCGCGACACGACATCGCCCTTAATGACCGTATGTCGGTACGTGCATAAATGCCGGACTTTGCGGCGAATCAGGAAGAATTAGTCATCGACGGTTGACTACGCCGTGACTTTCGGCGTCCTGGTCAGCCGTGGTGCGGAGGAACGTTCTCCCGCAGCCACTGCTCGGGACCGTCGACATCCCGACCGGCGTCGCGATCACGCTCGTCGGTTGACTCTTGCGGCAACTCTGTCCCGAAAACCCGGTGAACCGCGCTCCGGTCGATACCGGCTCGCCTGCTCATGCCGGCGTCAGATCTCCAAGCTGGAGAGCTGGCCGATGGTCTGGGCCGCAAGCGGATTCAGCGTCGCCATTCCGTCGCGCACCGCGTAGCGCGAACCGGCCAGGTTGACCACCAGCGTGCTGCCCGAGATCCCCGCCAAACCGCGTGACAATCCCGCGTCGATGATGCCTGCGGCCAATCCCGAAGCGCGGATCGCCTCGGCGATGCCGAGAATTTCGCGATCGAGAATTTCACGGGTGGCTTCCGGGGTGACGTCGCGCGGCGTCACGCCGGTGCCGCCTACCGAGACCACCAGGTCCACTCCCCCGATCACCGCGGTGTTCAGCGCGTTGCGGATCTCCACCTCGTCCGCCGCGACGGCCACCACGCCGTCGACGACGAATCCGGCTTCGGTCAGCAACTCGGTGACCAGCGGGCCGCTGTGGTCCTCATCTCCGTGGGCGGTGCGGTCGTCAACAACGACGACCAGTGCCCTGCCGACCAACTCCGCGCGCTGTTCCATGGGTGCCACCGTATATCTGGCCTCTGACCACGGCGCGTCGGCTCTCATCACTGCTGGGCCTTGCCCAAAGTGACCTGGACCTTCCGGCTGTCCCCGGACGGATCCTTGTACGTCAGCGTCACTTTGTCGCCAGGTGCCTTAGAGCGCACCGCAGCGACCAGGGCGTCGGCGCTGTTAACCGGGCGGTCGTCGACCTTGGTGACGACGACTCCGCCGGGCAGGCCGGCGGCTGCCGCCGCACCATTCGGCACGACCTCGACGACTTTGGCGCCGGGTGTTCCCTTGTCGTTGGTGACCTGAACGCCCAGTGAGGCATGCGCCGCGGTGCCGGTGGCGATGAGCTCGTCGGCGATGCGCTTGGCCTGATCGACAGGAACCGCAAAGCCCAGTCCGATGGAGCCGCTCTGCGCATCCGGTGAATCGCCGCCGAGTGTGGCGATCGCGGAGTTGACGCCGACCAACTGTCCGCTCATGTTGACCAACGCGCCCCCGGAGTTACCGGGGTTGATCGCGGCGTCGGTCTGAATGGCGTCGAGCACGGTGTTCTGGTTGCCGGACTCACCGGTCGTCGACACCGGCCGGTTCAGCGCGCTGACAATACCCGTGGTCACCGTGCCCTCAAGGCCGAGCGGTGAGCCGACCGCCATCACTGGCTGGCCGACCCGCAAATTCGCCGACGACCCGAGGCTGATTGGGGTCAATCCCGAAACGCCTTGCACGCGAACCACTGCGATATCCGTGGTCGGGTCTGTACCGACAACGGTGAACTCTGCGGTGCGCCCGTCGTTGAACGTCACCGTGGTCTTCGGTTTCCCGCCGGCGGGGTTCGGGTTCGGATTCGGGTCCGGGTCCGGCTCCTGGCCGCCACCGCCACCTTCGTCGTCGGGCTTCTGGCGCGGTGCAGGAGGATGGCCCGGATTGGCCGCTGTCGCGACGACGTGATTGTTGGTCAGGATCAAACCGTCCGAGGACAAGATGATGCCCGAACCCTCTTCGGATTGACGGCCCAGGTTGGTCTCGAGCATGACCACGCTGGGCACCACCTTGGCGGCGACCTGCTCGACGGTGCCTAACGGCGCATTCGCGGCCGGCATACCGGGAGTGGCGCCACCCGGTAGCGCCCCGTCGATGGCCGACGCGAGCTGTCCGTGGTGCTCGATCACCGATGCGGCCGCACCGCCGATACCGGCCGAAACCACCGCGATCGCCAACGCGCCGACGGCCAATCCGCCTGCGCGGGAACGCTTTCGCGGTGGGCCCAGCTGAGGCGGCGGCGGGCCGCCAGCCGACGGCCCGGCCTGACCGCCAGCGAAAGGACCGTACGGCTGCCGGTATGGCGGCTGCTGTCCGTAGCGCCAGTCGTAGCCCTGCGGATACGTTTGCTGCTGCCCCTGGCCGGAATAGCCTGTGGCCCCACGCTGATCGGACACCGGACGGTACCCGTGCTGCTGCGGCGGTGGCGAATACCTCGGGTGATTCGTCATGTCGCTAGGTCGCTCTTTCTTTTTGCAGTCGTTTCAGGCTCAACAGTAACTTGACAACTACCTTGCCTGCGTGGTCTGAGATTCGACTGAGACAACGTTCGCTGGACCTGGAGAGTTCCCCGGAGTTGGCGGCTTCGTAACATCCGGCGCATCTTCATCATCCGTCGGGTAGTCCGAAACCGGCATCGGCCGCCCCGGCAGCAAGACATATATCGACGTCCCCGGGGGTTGGCCACCCGGAACGGTGTCTTCGACGCGAAGCGCCCCGCCGTGTTTGAGCACGACCTGTTTGACGATCGCCAGCCCCAGACCCGAACCGGGCATCGCCCGCGCCGTCGTCGAGCGAAAGAACCGCTCGAACACCAGTGCGCGCTCATGCGTCGGGATGCCCGGGCCATGGTCGGACACCACCAACTCGGCGTGCGACGCATTCAACTGCCTCAACCTGACGCCGACGCGCCCCCCGGACGGGCTCCACTTGGCCGCGTTGTCCATCAGGTTCAGCACCGCCCGCGACAGCCCCGCGGTGTCTCCATCGACCTGCCAGGGCGTGACCTCGACGTCGAACTCAATGTCGTTGCGGCGCCGACGCACTCGCTCCAGAGAATGGTCGATGACCTCGCCCACGTCGACCGGCTCGTGTACTACCTCGCCGGCGTCGTCTCGGGTGAGGTCCACCAAATCACCGACCAGCGTGGATAATTCCTCGATCTGCGCGATCACATCGACACGCAGGTCCACCATCTCCTGCTCGGGTAGCGGTGGCGCTCCCGGTTGCGACGAGGCCATCAGCAGCTCGACGTTGGTGCGCAGCGACGTCAGCGGGGTGCGCAGTTCGTGACCGGCATCGCTGACCAGGCGCGCCTGACGTTCCCGAGATTCGGCCACGGCTCTCAGCATCATGTTGAATGTCTCGGTGAGCCGGGCCAATTCGTCGCTTCCGAAGACCGGGATGGGCCGCAAGTCGTCGGTACGCGCCACCCGCTCGGCCGCCCGTGTCAGCCGGCCCACCGGACGCAGCCCGGCCTGGGTGACCATCCCACCGGCGACCGCGGCAACGGCCATACCCACCCCGCCGACGATGAGCAGCACCCAGCGCAGCTTGGTCATCACCGCATCGGTCGGTGCCAGGCTCTTGGAGATCAGCAGCGAGCTGCCGTTCGGCAGATGGACTGCCAAGACTCGCTGATCGGCGGCAGTGCGCCGCGACATGAACAGGTCGCCACGGATGACCGCCTTCTCGGGCGGTCCGACCGGCAGTGTCTGACCCTCCTGGTTGGCGGTGAAGATCGACCGGCCAGGGTTCACCAGCATCGCGTTGACATCCGAATATGCAGTGCCCTCAATGGCTTTTGCAGGGTCGGCGGCCAAAGATCCGCTTGCGATCAAGAGCTGAGCCCGGCTCTGCAGCTGGTTGTCGATGTCTTTGTACAGCGCGGCGGAGATCACCGCATACACAGCGACGGCCATCAGGATGACCACCATCGCCACCATCGACATCGCGAGCAGCATCACCCGCCACCGCAGCGACAACGAGGTGCTGGCCCGCAACGGAACCCGGCTTCGCCGACGGAGTAGTGGCTTCAGGGGCATCAGGGAGGTGTTTCGCGAAGCACGTAACCCACTCCTCGGACGGTGTGGATCAATCGCGGCTCGCCATCGGCTTCGGTCTTGCGACGCAGGTATCCCACATACACTTCCAGGGCATTACCCGAGGTCGGGAAGTCGAAACCCCACACCTCCTCGAGAATCCGGCTGCGCGTCAATACCCTTCGCGGATTGGCGATCAACATCTCCAGCAAAGCGAATTCGGTGCGGGTGAGGCTGATGTGGCGCTGCCCTCGAGTAACTTCACGAGTTACCGGATCAAGGGTGAGGTCTGCGAACGTCATGGCCACGGATTCGGTGGAGTCGTCGATTCTTGTGCGGCGCAACAGAGCCCGCATGCGGGCCAAAAGCTCTTCAAGCGCGAATGGCTTGGGTAGATAGTCATCGGCGCCCGCGTCGAGGCCGGCGACCCGCTCGGAAACCGTGTCGCGGGCGGTCAACACCAGGATCGGCAGATCGTCGCCGGTGCTGCGCAGCTGACGGCACACCTCCAGACCGTCCAGCCGCGGCATCATGACGTCGAGGACCAGCCCGTCGGGCCGGTCGGCGGCAATCATTTCCAGGGCTTCTACCCCGTCTTCCGCCAACGCAACCGAGTAGCCATTGAAGGCAAGCGACCTACGCAGTGACTCGCGCACCGCGCGATCGTCGTCAACGACAAGAATTCGCACGGCCACCAGTTTCATCCAATCGCCTGAGAGCGGCCTGAGAGTTCAGCAAACCCATTGCCGCAAATTGCTCGTATTTTTGCCGGGAGCCAGTGCTCACGGCAAACAAGTTAGCTGCGGTCGAGGTCAATCAGACCGAGGCGCGCCGCCTTCAGCAGCCGCCGGGGCACCTTGTGCTGACGGCCGGCCACCGTCACACCGACGAGCTCTGGCTTGGCAGCCTTCCACTGCGCGCGCCGGCTACGGGTGTTCGCGCGCGACATTCTGCGCTTTGGCACAGCCATAATCAGGCCTTACTCCTGGTAGGGGGGTCGCCGCGCAAGCAGGCTCGGCAACGACGATTACACCCAATAGTAATCGGTGACCTGCTGGGGACAAAAATCGGCCGCCGGGAGTCAGCTGCCAGAGGTAATCGCGGCATCCTTGACGTGACACCGGCGGCACCGGCTAACCTACCGGTTGGTTGGTGGCGGTCGGCTGTCAGCTGGAGGGAGGACACGGGTGGCTTCTTCTTCTGGATCCTCTGCTGCCTCGGCTTCCCTGGCGCCGGTTCGCATCGGGAACTGCTCGGGGTTCTACGGCGATCGGCTGTCCGCGATGCGCGAGATGCTGGTCGGCGGCGGGCTCGACTACCTGACCGGTGACTACCTGGCCGAGTTGACCATGCTGATTCTCGGCCGCGACCGGATGAAGCATCCCGATCGCGGCTACGCCAAGACCTTCCTGACCCAGCTTGAGGAGTGCCTGGGGCTGGCCCACGACCGCGGGGTGCGCATCGTCGCCAACGCGGGCGGCCTGAACCCCGCCGGACTCGCCGACGCCATGCGCGCGCTGGCCGAGCGCCTGGGAGTGCCGGTCCGGGTCGCCCACGTCGACGGTGACGACCTGTCCCCCCGCGCCGCGGAACTCGGGCTGGGCACGCCGTTGACGGCCAACGCCTACCTGGGCGCCTGGGGCATCGTCGACTGCCTGAACAGCGGCGCGGACGTCGTCGTCACCGGCCGGGTGACCGACGCGTCGGTGACCGTCGGGCCCGCGGCCGCGCACTTCGGCTGGACCCGGACCGACTACCACCGCCTGGCCGGCGCCGTGGTCGCCGGCCACGTCATCGAATGCGGCATCCAGGCCACCGGCGGCAATTTCTCGTTCTTTACCGAAATTCCAGCGGTCCCTGGCCTCCTCCACGCCGGTTTCCCCCTGGCCGAGATCCACGCCGACGGCTCCTCGGTGATCACCAAGCACCCCGGCACCGGCGGCCTGGTCAGCGTCGACACCGTCACCGCGCAACTGCTCTACGAGATCACCGGCGCGCGCTACGCCAACCCCGATGCCACCGCCCGGATGGACACCATTGCGCTGTCCGATGACGGCCCCGACCGGGTGCGGATCAGCGGCGTGGCCGGCGAGCCGCCGCCACCCACGTACAAGGTGTCGCTGAACAGCATCGGCGGCTTCCGTAACTCGATGACGTTCGTGCTGACCGGCTTGGACATCGAGGAGAAGGCGGCGTTGGTGCGACGCCAGCTGGAGGCATTGCTCATTTCCAAGCCCGCCGTCAAGCCCGCCGAGTTGGAGTGGACCCTGGCCCGCACCGACCACGATGACGCCGACACCGAAGAGGCGGCCAGCGCACTGCTGCGCTGCGTGGTCCGTGACCCCGACCCGGCGAATGTCGGTCGCCAGTTCTCCTCGGCTGCAGTGGAATTGGCGCTTGCGAGCTATCCGGGCTTCACTGTCACCGCACCGCCCGGCGACGGTCAGGTGTACGGGGTGTTCACCCCCGGCTACGTCGACGCCAGTCAAGTACCGCACATCGCCGTGCGCGCGGACGGCAAACGTGTCGAGATCCCCTGCGCCACAGACACTCTCGAGCTGGCACCGGTCGATCCGCCGCCATTGCCGGAGCCGTTGCCTGCGGGGCCGACGCGGCGGGTGCCGTTGGGCCGGATCGCCGCCGCGCGCAGCGGCGACAAGGGCGGGTCGGCCAACGTCGGAGTTTGGGTGCGCACCGAGGAACAGTGGCGCTGGCTGGCCAACACCCTCACCGTTGAGCTGGTCAAGCAGCTGCTGCCCGAGACGGCCGACCTGCCGGTCACCCGGCATCTGCTGCCCAACCTGCGCGCAGTGAATTTCGTCGTCGACGGCATCCTCGGTCAGGGCGTCGCCTACCAGGCGCGATTCGATCCCCAGGCCAAAGGGCTGGGTGAATGGCTGCGCAGCCGCCACGTCGACATTCCAGAAAGGCTGTTGTGAACATCTGGACTTCACCCGAGCGCGACCAGCTTCGTAAAACGGTGCGGTCCTTCGCCGAGCGGGAGATACTGCCGCACGTCGACGACTGGGAACGCAGCGGCGAGTTACCGCGTGAATTGCACCGCAGCGCCGGCCAAGCGGGCCTGCTGGGCGCCGGCTTCCCCGAGACGGTCGGCGGCGGGGGCGGCGACGGTGCCGACTCGGTGGTGATCTGCGAAGGGCTGCACGAAGCCGGCGTACCCGGCGGCGTCTTCGCGTCGTTGTTCACCTGCGGCATCGCCGTGCCGCACATGATCGCCTCCGGCGACGCGCGGCTGATCGACACGTTCGTCCGCCCGACGTTGACCGGCGAGCTGATCGGGTCACTGGCCATCACCGAACCCGGCGGAGGCTCTGACGTCGGGCACCTGCGCACGACGGCGACGCGCTCCGGCGATCAGTACGTCGTCAACGGCACCAAGACCTACATCACCTCCGGGGTACGCGCCGACTACGTCGTTACCGCGGTGCGCACCGGCGGCCCCGGCGCGGGCGGGGTTTCGTTGCTGGTCGTCGAAAAGGGCACGCCGGGATTTGAGGTGACCCGCAAGCTGGACAAGATGGGTTGGCGGTCCTCGGACACCGCGGAGTTGTCCTACACCGACGCGGCCGCGCCGGCAGCGAACCTGGTCGGTGCCGAGAACAGTGGCTTCGCCCAGATCGCGCAGGCATTCGTCGCAGAGCGCATTGGCCTTGCCGCACAGGCATATTCGAGTGCCCAACGGTGCCTGGACATCACCGTGCAGTGGTGCCGTGACCGGGAGACATTCGGCAGGCCACTGATATCCCGCCAAGCCGTGCAAAACACGCTGGCCGAGATGGCCCGTCGTATCGACGTCGCCCGCGTCTACTCGCGCAACGTGGTCGAGCAACAGCTCGCCGGAGAGACCAACCTGATCGCGCAGGTGTGTTTCGCCAAGAACACCGCTGTGGAGGCGGGCGAGTGGGTAGCCAACCAAGCCGTCCAGCTGTTCGGCGGCATGGGGTACATGTCCGAATCCGAAGTCGAACGCCAGTACCGCGACATGCGGATTCTCGGTATCGGCGGCGGGACGACCGAGATCCTGACCTCGTTGGCCGCCAAACTCCTGGGGTATCAGTCATGACCACTTTGCGGTCCACACTCGACGAGAAAGCCGACGCATACGCCGAAGCGGCATCGGCTGCGACGTCCAGGCTCGAGGAGATCGACGCTGAACTGGCCAAGGCGCTCGCCGGCGGGGGTCCCAAATACGTTGAGCGCCATCACGGCCGCGGCAAGCTCACTGCCCGGGAACGCATCGAGCTGCTCGTCGACCCGGACTCCCCGTTCCTGGAGCTCTGCCCGCTGGCGGCGTACGGCAGCGCCTTCCAGGTAGGCGCCAGCCTGGTCACCGGGATCGGCGCGGTCTCCGGTGTGGAATGCATGATCGTTGCCAACGACCCGACCGTCAAGGGTGGCACCAGTAATCCGTGGACACTTCGAAAGATCTTGCGGGCCAATCAGATCGCGTTCGAGAACCGGCTCCCGGTGATTTCGCTGGTGGAATCGGGTGGGGCCGATCTGCCCACTCAGAAAGAAGTCTTCGTTCCCGGCGGTCGCATGTTCCGTGACTTGACCCGGATGTCGGCGGCAGGCATTCCGACCGTCGCGCTGGTGTTCGGCAACTCGACGGCGGGCGGCGCCTACATCCCGGGGATGTCCGATCACGTGGTGATGATCAAGGAGCGTTCGAAGGTCTTCCTCGCCGGTCCCCCGCTGGTCAAGATGGCCACCGGCGAGGAGTCCGACGACGAGTCGCTGGGCGGCGCCGAAATGCACTCCCGCATCTCCGGTTTGGGTGACTACTTCGCCCTGGACGAGCTGGATGCGATCCGTATCGGGCGCCGCATCGTGGCGCGGCTGAACTGGAAGAAGCTTGGACCCGCGCCCCGGCCGGTGACCGAGCCGCTGTTCGATGCCGAAGAACTGATCGGCATCGTGCCGGCCGACCTGCGCATCCCCTTCGATCCTCGGGAAGTGATCGCCCGCATTGTCGACGGCTCCGAATTCGACGAATTCAAGGCCATGTACGGCTCGTCGCTGGTAACCGGCTGGGCTCAGTTGCACGGCTATCCGCTGGGCATCCTGGCCAACGCCCGCGGCGTGCTGTTCAGCGAAGAGTCGCAAAAAGCCACCCAGTTCATTCAGTTGGCCAACCGATCAAACACGCCACTATTGTTCCTGCACAACACGACTGGCTACATGGTTGGTAAGGACTACGAAGAAGGCGGCATGATCAAGCACGGCTCGATGATGATCAACGCTGTGTCCAACTCAGGAGTCCCGCACATCTCGCTGCTGATCGGGGCGTCTTACGGTGCCGGGCACTACGGCATGTGCGGCCGAGCCTACGACCCGCGATTCCTGTTCGCGTGGCCCAGCGCCAAGGCCGCCGTCATGGGGGGCGCCCAGCTGGCCGGCGTGCTCTCGATCGTGAGCCGCGCCGCCGCAGAAGCCCGCGGCCAGCATGTCGACGAAGAAGCCGACGCAGCATTGCGCGCCGCTGTCGAAGGTCAGATCGAAGCCGAGTCGCTGCCGATGGTGTTGTCGGGCATGCTCTACGACGACGGCGTGATCGACCCGCGCGATACTCGCACTGTGTTGGGCATGTGCTTGTCCGCCATCGCCAATGGCCCGATCAAAGGGACGTCGAACTTCGGCGTCTTCCGGATGTGATGGACATGGGAATCACTCGAGTACTGGTCGCCAATCGTGGCGAGATCGCCCGGCGAGTATTCGCCACCTGCCGGCGTCTGGGCCTGAGCACCGTCGCCGTCTACACCGACCCGGACGCCGACGCTCCACACGTCGCCGAGGCGGACGCGCGGGTGCGGCTGCCACAGGTCAACAGCTACCTGGACGCCGAGGCGCTGATCGCCGCGGCCCGCGCCGCCGGTGCCGACGCGGTGCACCCGGGCTACGGATTCCTCTCGGAGAACGCCGACTTCGCATCGGCGGTCACCGACGCCGGCCTGACGTGGATCGGCCCGCCCGTGGATGCGGTGCGCGCGATGGGCTCAAAAATCGAGTCCAAGAAGCTGATGGCCGCGGCCGGAGTTCCGGTGCTCGACGAACTCGACCCGGAGACGGTCACCGCCGGCCAGCTGCCGGTGCTGGTGAAGGCATCCTCCGGCGGCGGTGGGCGCGGGATGCGAGTCGTCCACGAATTAGATGCGTTACCAAGCGAAGTGGCTGCTGCCCAGCGCGAAGCGCAGTCCGCGTTCGGCGACCCCACAGTGTTCTGCGAGCGCTACCTGCCCACCGGCCACCACGTCGAGGTTCAAGTTCTCGCCGACACCCACGGCACGGTGTGGGCGGTCGGGGAACGGGAATGCTCGATTCAACGTCGCCACCAGAAGATCATCGAAGAAGCGCCGTCACCGTTGGTCGAGCGCATACCGGGCATGCGGGCCAAGCTGTTCGACGCGGCCAGGCTCGCGGCCGGCGCGATCGGCTACACCGGAGCGGGCACGGTGGAGTTCCTGGCAGACGATGACGGTGAGTTCTACTTCCTGGAGATGAACACCCGGCTGCAGGTGGAGCACCCGGTCACCGAGGAGACCACCGGACTCGACCTGGTCGAACTGCAGTTAGCGGTCGCTGACGGCGGCCGACTGGATGCTGAACCACCTGCTGCGCATGGGTTTTCCATCGAGGCGCGGCTCTACGCCGAGGATCCCGCGCGGGACTGGCAGCCACAGGCCGGCCTGGTACACCGCATCGACGTACCGGCGGCCCGGACCGAGTTCACCACGCTCGGTGCGCGAACCGGGATCCGGCTGGATTCCGGAATCGTCGACGGGTCAGAGGTCTCGATCCACTACGACCCGATGCTGGCCAAGGTCATCTCCTATGCTCCGACCCGCCGCCAGTCGGCGATGGTGCTGGCCGACGCTTTGACGCGCAGCCGGTTGCACGGTGTACGCACCAACCGCGATCTGCTGGTCAACGTGTTGCGGCATCCGGCGTTTCTCGACGGCGCCACCGACACCGCGTTCTTCGACACCCACGGTCTGGCCGACCTGGCCGCGCCGCTGACCGACACCGAAGACATCCGGTTGGCCGCGATCGCGGCGGCGCTTGCCGACGCCGTCCACAACCGCTCGACGGCGGCCGTGTTCGGCTCAATTCCCAGCGGCTGGCGCAACGTGGCGTCGGGCTACCAGGTCAAGACCTATCTCGACGACGACGGCGCCGAGCACCGTATCGAATACCGTTTCACTCGAAGCGGATTGGTGCTGCCAGCTGACGAATCGATACATCTGGTCTCGGCCTCGCCTGACGAAGTCGTGTTGGCCGACGGCAATGGCGTAGCACGCAGCTTCACGGTGGCACGCCATGGTCGGGACGTCTACATCGACTCGGCGCGCGGGCCAGTGCACCTGGTCGCGCTGCCCCGCTTCCCCGAGCCGGGATCGGCCGTCGAGAAGGGTTCGCTGGTCGCTCCCATGCCCGGCAACGTCATCCGGATCGGCGCCGCGGTCGGCGATACCGTCACGGCCGGTCAGCCGCTGATCTGGCTGGAGGCGATGAAGATGGAGCACACCATCACAGCACCGGCCGACGGCGTTCTCGCAGAGCTCAACGTCGATACCGGCCACCAAGTCGAAGTCGGCGCCGTGTTGGCACGAGTCGACGCGCCTGATGATCCCGAAGTAGAAGGAGACCCACAATGACCGACAGCAGCTTCATCGAGAACGAAGACCGCAAGGCGCTGCGCAAGGCGGTGGCCGGATGGGCATCCAACTATGGCAGCGAGTACTACCTGAAGAAGGCGCGCGCGCACGAACACACCGACGAGTTATGGTCTGAGGCAGGCAAACTCGGATTCTTGGGCGTGAATCTTCCTGAGGAGTACGGCGGCGGTGGCGCCGGCATGTATGAGCTGTCGCTGGTGATGGAGGAAATGGCGGCCGCGGGCAGCGCGCTGCTGCTGATGGTGGTGTCGCCCGCCATCAACGGCACGATCATTTCCAAGTTCGGCACCGAGGAGCAGAAGAAGCGCTGGATCCCCGGTATCGCCGACGGCTCGCTGACGATGGCATTCGCTATCACCGAGCCCGACGCCGGATCCAATTCACACAAGATCACCACCACCGCCCGTCGTGACGGCAGCGACTGGATCCTCAAGGGGCAGAAGGTCTACATCTCCGGTGTCGATCAGGCTCAGGCGGTGCTGGTGGTCGCACGCTCCGAGGAAGCCAAGACCGGCAAGCTACGACCGGCGCTCTTCGTCGTGCCCACCGATGCGCCGGGTTTTACCTACACCCCGATCGAGATGGAGCTGATCAGCCCCGAGCGGCAGTTCCAGGTCTTCCTCGATGACGTGCGGCTGCCCAGCGACGCGCTCGTCGGCGCCGAAGACGCCGCGATCGCACAGCTTTTCGCGGGCCTGAACCCGGAGCGCATCATGGGCGCGGCCAGCTCGGTCGGTATGGGACGCTACGCGCTGGAGCGGGCCGCCGACTACGTCAAGACCCGCCAGGTGTGGGGCACGCCGATCGGCTCGCACCAGGGCTTGTCACATCCGTTGGCGCAGTGCCACATCGAGGTGGAACTGGCCAAGCTGATGATGCAGAAGGCGGCGACGCTCTACGACAGCGGCGACGACGGTGGTGCGGCCGAGGCCGCCAACATGGCCAAATACGCTGCGGCCGAGGCCGCGACGCGCTCGGTCGATCAGGCCGTGCAGTCCTTGGGCGGCAACGGGTTGACCAAGGAGTACGGCGTCGCCGCCATGCTGGCCTCGGCACGACTCGGTCGTATCGCACCGGTCAGCCGGGAGATGGTGCTCAACTTTGTCGCGCAGACTTCGCTTGGCCTGCCCCGGTCCTACTGATGGACGCGCTGGTCGAGTACACAGGGCCGACGGGCACGGGAAAACCTTATGCGCGGCTGACGCTGAACTCACCACACAACCGCAACGCGCTGTCCACCGCGCTCGTCAGTCAACTGCATCAGGGTCTGCGCGACGCGGCGGACGATCCTGCGGTGCGGGCCGTGGTGCTCGGACACACCGGCGGAACCTTCTGCGCCGGTGCGGATCTGAGTGAGGCCGGCGGAGGCGACCCGTCCGACATGGCGACGGCGCGCGCCCGCGAGATGACCGCGCTGCTGCGCGCCATCGTCTCCTCGCCGCTGCCGGTGATCGCCGCCGTCAATGGTCATGTTCGGGCCGGCGGATTCGGTCTGGTCGGCGCCTGCGATATCGCCGTCGCCGGTCCCGACAGCACTTTCGCGCTGACCGAGGCGAGGATCGGTGTCGCTCCGTCGATCATCTCGCTGACGCTGCTGCCGAAAATGTCGCCGCGCGCCGCCGCCCGCTACTACCTCACCGGCGAGAAATTCGGCGCGCACGAAGCCGCCGAGATCGGACTGGTCACCGTGGCCACCGACGACGTGGAGGCCGCCGTAGCGAAGGTGCTCGACGGCGTGGGCCGCGGTTCACCGCAAGGCCTGGCGGCGTCGAAGGCGTTGACCACCGCCGCCGTGCTGGCGGGATTCGACCGCGACGCCGACCGACTCACCGAGGAGTCGGCGCGCCTTTTCGTCTCCGACGAGGCCCGCGAGGGCATGCTCGCATTCTTGGAGAAGCGGCCACCTCGCTGGGCGAATTCCTGACGCGGCCGAGCGCTCTCCTGCCCGCTGACGCCGACCCGCGATGATTCGCCGTCGCGGCCTCGGATAAGCAGGAGGGATGCACGACAACCAAAGCCAGGGCTGGCGAAATTGGGTTCGCAGCTTGCTCACCGGCTGGCAGCGCCCAACTACACACCCTGTCGATGCACGCGGCGAGGGCGCCGAAAGCCTGATCGGTTTCGTGGTGGCGGCCGCGTTGGTCGGGGTGCTCACCGGTATCAGCGCAGCCAGCTTCCGGCTCCTCCTCGAATACGCTGCACGGTGGCGCACCAGCCTTTCCGCCTGGGCGCACGGCTCCCTGGTGGGGCGTGATCGTCGTCGTGCTCGTGTGTACTGCTGCCGTCACCACGGCGGCTGCCCTAGTAAGGCGGGTCGAACCGCACGCCGAGGGCAGCGGAATCCCGCGCGTCGAGGCGATTGCCGATGGCCGCGTCAAACCCGACCGTTTCCGGATACTGCCGGTGAAATACATCGGTGGGCTGTTAGCCATCGGTGGGGGCCTGGCCCTGGGCCGTGAGGGACCTTCGGTCCAGATGGGCGGGACCGCAGCCGTCATCGTCGCCACCCTCACCCGACGCAACCTCGCCGACTTGCGCGTCCTGGTCGCCGGTGGCGCCGCGGCGGGGCTGGCCACCGCATTCAACGCGCCTATCGCCGGCGGCGTGTTCGTCCTCGAAGAGCTCGTCAAACGCTTCGACCCGCGCACGACGGTCGCCACGCTGGTGGCGTCCGCGTCCGGTTTCGCCGCGGCTCACCTGCTGGTGCCATCACAGCACGAGTTCGCGATGAGCACGTTGGCCGACCCACGGCTCATCGAGTCCGGCTGGGTGTTCGCCATTGGAGTCGTCACCGGTCTGCTCGGCGTGCTCTACAACAAAGCGGTGATGTTCGGGCTCCGTCGCGCCGACGCCAGCCGGTGGCCGAGGGAAGTCCGCGCCGCCCTGACCGGGGTACTGATCGGGCTGCTCGTCTGGGCTGCACCAGACTTGGTGGGCGGCGGCGACAACCTCACCCAGAGTGCGCTCTTCGGTCACGGCACGCTGGCCGCAGTCACCGGCATCCTCATCCTCCGGTTCGTGCTGGGAGTCGTCTCCTACGCCGCCGGCACACCCGGGGGCCTGTTCGCGCCCATGCTCGTGCTCGGTTCGGACGCCGGCTTGATCATCGGACTCGTCGCCAAACACTTGTCACCGCACACCGCGCCCAGCCTCGCCGCGTGCGCCCTCATCGGGCTGGCCGCCTTCTTCGCCGCGACGGTGCACGCCCCGGTCACCGGCCTGATCCTCGCCACCGAGATGACCGGTAACACCAACCAACTGTCACCCATGCTCGGCGCGTGCGCTATCGCGATGCTGGTCGCCATCGCCCTGCGATCTGAATCCATCTACGACCAACTAACCGACCGCGCGGCCCAGAACGCACAACGCACAGCGAACATCCCTGACCCCGGCAGCTGAGCGAAGTCTGAGGGTGGGGCAACAGTTTAGCGAAGATCCTTGCAGCAAAAATTGTTCGTCGTAGGCTCGTCATTGATGAGGAAATCGGCGCAGCGAGGCGCGCAGGGCCCGCGGGACGCAGCGACGCGTGCCGCGGATACCGATCGCATTCAGGTGGCTCAATTGCTCACTGACGCCGCCGCTCAGGGCCACCTGCAGATGAGCGATTACGAAGACCGACTCACCAAGGCGTACGCGGCGAAGACCTACGACGAGTTGGATCGCCTGCGGTCGGATCTACTGGGGTCGTCGGTGAGTCCGCGACGCGCCGACTCCCCCAAGCCTGCACCGTCGATGCTGCTGCTGGCCATCATGAGCGCGTTCGAGCGGCGCGGCCGCTGGAACGTGCCGAAGAAGCTGACGACGTTCGCGCTCTGGGGTGGCGGGGTGATCGACCTGCGCTACGCCGACTTCACCTCCACCGAAGTCGACATCCACGCGTGTTCGATCATGGGTGGCCAGACAATTCTGCTGCCGCCAGAGGTCAACGTGGAGATCAACGGCCACGGCGTGATGGGCGGGTTCGACCATCAGGTTGCCGGCCAAGGCACGCCCGGCGCGCCGACCGTACGGATTCGCGGTTTCTCGTTGTGGGGCGGTGTCGGCGTCAGGCGGAAGAACCGCAAGACTCAGCGCCAGCCCTCCGACGAGGTCTGACGAGGTCGCTCTGCTACCGCCGACGGCGGGATCGCAGGTAGTCGCCGACCACGGCCGCGCCCAGCCCGTCGAGATCGGGAACGACGACCCGGCCCTCGACCCGACGTGCGACCTGATCGATGAACCGGGCCAGCCCAGGGTCGTTGCCCAACCGGAAGATGGTCACTTGCGCACCCAACCGGGCCATCTCGTCAAAGCCGCGCACCGTGTGAGCGAGGGTCCGAGGATGCGGCGGGTAATCAAAAAACACCGAGGAACTTCCGCTGCCATCGACGTCTTCCAGATGCGCGGTCGGCTCGCCGTCGGTGACGACCAGTAGGACAGGCTGCGCGTTGGGGTGCCGACGCAGATGCCGGCCTGCGAGCGCCAGCGCGTGATGCAGGTTGGTGCCCTGCTCGTACACGCCTTCCAAGCCCATCAGTTCCGCGCTGGTCATGGTTCGCGCGTAGCGGCCAAACGCGATGATCTGCAATGCATCTGAACGAAACCGGGTGCGCACCAGGTGATCAAGTGCGAGCGCGGTGCGTTTCATCGGCAGCCAGCGGTTCTCCATCACCATCGAAAACGAGGTGTCCACCAACAGCGCCACCGCTGACTGAGTCCGGGTCTCGGTCTCGGACACCTCGACGTCGTCGACGCTGATGTGGATCGCGGAACTCGGGTTGTCCCCCCGGGTTCCGGCCTGCCGAAGCACCGCGTTGGTCAGCGTCCGGGTGACGTTCCACGGCTCGGTGTCGCCGAACTGCCAGGGCCGGGTGGCGCCGGTCAATTCACCCGCGGCCCCGGCGCGTCGGTGATCACGCTCGCCGTGACGGCCGGAAAGCTGTTGTGCCACATCGTGTAACGCTGTTTCGCCGAGCCGTCGCATCGCCTTGGGCGACAACCGCCACTGGCCGTCCGAGCTGCGATCGAGGAAGCCTTGGTTGACCAGGGCGCGCTCGAGCTCGGCCAGTGTTTGGGCGTCGATGGCGGCTTGGTCGCCGAGCTGGCGGGCCAGGGCGTCGAGGTCGACGTCATCCATCGTCGCACCGGGATAGCTCTGCGACAGCTGCTCGGCGAGTTGTTCCAGCTCGCCGATGTCGGCCAGCGCCTGGGCGCCTTCACCCATGCCCAGCGGGTTGTCGCCGGAGAACTGCGCCGAGCCCTCCCAGTCCTCACCGGGCCGGGCTGCCTGCAGGTGGGCATCGAGCTGACCCAACGCCTGCATCAGCGCCGGCGACCCGAATGCCTGCTGCGCCAATGCATCCAGCTCAGCTCGCTGGTCGGGGCTCAGGCTGTTGCGGAACCGCTGCGCGGCCGCCGCCCGCTTGGCCAGCGAATCCAGCAGCTCGTCCACATTCTGCGGGTTCTCCGGGAAGAACTCGCCGTGCTTGTTCATGAAGTCTTGGAAATCTTGGGGGGAGTCCTGGCCTCGTGCGTGCTTGTCCAGCAGCTCGTTGAGGTCGTCCAGCATCTCGGTGACACGCTGGCGGTCCTCGTCGGTGGCACCTTCCAGCGCCTGTTTCATGCCGGCGAAGCGTTGGTCGAGCGCCTCTCGGCCGAGCAGGTCCTTGATCTGCTCGTATTTTTCCCGCGCCTCGTTGCTGCGCCAGCTGTATTCGGCCAGCTCTTGGACGGCTTTGGCCGGCGACGGCGACAGCGCGTCCAATTGCAACTCGCCGAAGCGCGCGTCGTCGTCCAGCGCGCGGGCCAGTTCTTTGCGCTCGGCCAGCACGGCGTCGTCGAGCAGCTTCTTGATCTCCTGCAGTGTGCCGTCTAAGTTGTTGTTGCGCAGGAGTTCTCGCCGCCGGCGGTTGGCCTCGGCGGCCAGCCGGTCGGCTCCGGTCATGTTCTTGGTGCCACGGCGCAACAGCTCAGACAACGCGCGGCGCGGCGACGTGCCCGCCATCACGTCCTGCCCGATTTGCTCGAGGGCCTCGCGCAGATCCACCGGCGGAGCCAGTGGGTCAGGCCCGCCGGTGTACGCCGAATACTTCGTCGAATGACCCGACGAGTGGCCTTCAGCCATAGACAGTTTCGCCTTCCCCGGATACCTTGTCGACGCGCTTGGCCAAATACAGTGCCTCCAGCGCCAATTCCAGCGCTGCAGCGCGCTCGCCCTCGGATTCGGCGCCAAGTCGCTTGGCGATCGCCTCGATGACCGGCAGATCCGGCAGCGCCGCCAGCACGTCCTTGGCCGACACCCGCTCACCGGTCGTCACCGCCGATCCACCTTCGACCGCGGCCACCAGCGGACCGACGTCGAGACCGCCGAGCGCGCGGGACGCAGTGTCGGCGGTGGCGCGACGCAGCAGGTGTTCCAGAACGGCCTGCTCGCGGCCCTCCTCGCCGGACTCGAATTCCAACTTGCCGCGCAACACGTCGATGACGGTTCCCAAGTCGACCACTCGGGCCACCGGATCGGTCTCGCCCAGCACCGCGCCGCGGTGCCGGGCAGAGGCGGCGACGGTTTCGGCCGCCGCGATGGCAAACCGCGCCGACACACCCGACCGCTGATCAACCGAACTCGACTCTCGCAGGTAGCGGGCGAAGCGCGCGATCACCTGCATCAGATAGTCGGGCACCTGCGCACTCAGGCGTGCCTCTTGCACGATGACGCCCACCTCGGCGTCCAGCTCCAGCGGGTAGTGCGTGCGGATCTCGGCGCCGAACCGGTCCTTGAGCGGGGTGATGATGCGGCCACGGTTGGTGTAGTCCTCGGGGTTGGCGCTGGCGACGACGAGCACGTCCAGCGATAGCCGCAAGGTGTAGCCGCGTACCTGGATGTCGCGTTCCTCCATCACGTTGAGCATCGACACCTGGATGCGCTCGGCCAGGTCGGGTAGCTCGTTGACCGCGACGATGCCACGGTGCGCCCGCGGGATGAGGCCGTAGGCGATGGTCTCGGGGTCTCCCAGGCTGCGTCCTTCGGCGACCTTGATCGGGTCGATGTCACCGACCAGGTCGGCAACACTGGTGTCGGGGGTGGCCAGCTTCTCGGTGTAGCGCTCGCTGCGGTGTTTCCACTCCACCGGCAGGTCATCGCCGAGTGTGGCGGCCTTCCGGATCGACTCCGGCGTGATCGGGCTGTACGGATGTTCGCCGAGTTCGGCACCGCCGATCACCGGAGTCCACTCGTCGAGCAGGCCGGTCAAGGCACGCAGTAACCGGGTCTTGCCCTGACCGCGTTCACCGAGCAGGACGAAGTCGTGGCCGGCGATCAGGGCCCGCTCCAGCTGCGGTAACACGGTGTCCTCGAAGCCCAGGATGCCCGGCCAGATCTCGTCCCCCTCGGCCAGTCCGGTCAGCAGGTTTTCCCGGATTTCTTGTTTGACTCCCCGTTCACGATGCCCGGCGGCACGCAGTTCGCCGACGGTGCGGGGCAGATTATTCGCAGCGGTCACCACTCCACGCTACGACGGCTCAGCGAATACGGCACCGTCGCTGGCCGCGTTGGCAAGAACAAGGCCGAGCAATCGCGTGGATTGCCCGGCCTTGCCGAGGTGAGTTGTGCGACTAGCTCGTGGTGACGGTGGCCTTCTCGTCACCCTCTTTCCAGGTGACGGTGCCGTGCTCGAACGTCGACTTGTAGGTGCCGTCGGGTTCCTTCACCTCATCAGTGGTCGGATAACCCAGCTTGCCCTGCGAAGCCTGGACGTCATTCCACGCGTCGCGGATCTTGCCCCACACGAGGTAGACGGGCCCGCCATTCTTGTAGATCAGGACGCCATCGTCGTACTGCTGGTACACACCGGTGTTGTCCAAGGTGTTTTTCTGGTTGTCGTACGGTGCGCCCAGATCTTTCTTTTGCTCGTCGGTCAGGGTCTCCCACTTCGCCAGAATGGGTCCCTCAACCGTGTACTCCGTGCCGTTTTTTCCGGCGATCTGCGTCGAGGTCGGTGCCGCCGCAGTCGTTGACGGCTCCGCGGCAGCCGACGACGTCATCGCGGACGCCGAGGACGACATCGCAGAACTTGAGCTTTGGCTGGAGTTGGTGCCATGATGGCAACCTGCGCCGACCAGCGCGAATACTGCAATTGCGACTGAGAACGACGCTGTTCTCTGTTTTGTTACCGCGTGCATTTTTTCCTCTCGAATACTTCGAATTTCACAGGCCTCGCCGCGGTCGACGCGCCCAATTCGGATGCTATGCCGATCCGATCTTGTTCGGCGCCGAATCGTGCCTACCCACCAGGGCACATGGCAATGCTTTGCTCATCGGTCGGCCGACGTTCAGGCGCACGCCACTGGAGTGCAGGACGAAGTCAGCGCTTAGTACTGCAGCCGTAGATTGTGGTTGGGCTGTTGTGGCGTGTCTGCGCTGGTCAGGGCGGTGAC
>Ga0224555_1002134_pt1 | contig 24268 bp, 16 predicted proteins | sample 714S23034metaG_FD_180687 | JGI IMG/M metagenome (GOLD analysis project Ga0224555, IMG submission 180687) | Peat soil microbial communities from Stordalen Mire, Sweden - 717 S2 30-34 | ecosystem: Environmental > Terrestrial > Soil > Wetlands > Peat | place: Sweden: Norrbotten County, Stordalen...
GGCAAGCAGCGAGAGATTGAAGAGCGCCGCGCGCGTCGCGAAGCCTTTTAGCCTTGAACTGAAAACTCTCGTGGCCAACAACCCAAGACTGCCAATAACGCCCAGCGCGCATGCGGCAACAAACCCGGCAAAGGCGGCATTCGATAATAGCGATCTTGCGAATGCAAGATGAGCGCCAATCACTGCGATGACGATGGTAGCCGCGGCTGAGACCATGTAAAGGTAGAGCCCCCAGTGCAACAGCAGCGACCAGACCCACAGAGCGCGAAAGTTCTCAAAAACCCCTCGCAGAAAGAAAACTTCCTTCAGCATGAAGGTTACTTCTCCGCCGCCGCCGGTTTCGATGGGCTTCGTCCACCACTCGGTCTCCTCGAAATAGGAGCCACCGTAGCGTTGCCTTTCGCTAGGGCCTTTTGGAATGGGATAGAGATCCCATCGAAGGTGCGTGGGCATGAGCATCACCTTTACCACTCGGTAGAGGTTGCCCAGAAAGAAGACGAAAATCGCCGCAAGCAGCGCAAGCGTGATAGGGGGCATGTCGACTCCTTCTTACACGCAACCTGTCGGTTTCGGCAGTCCCGCAACTTTGCATGCGCCTTTGGCCGGTCCGGAAGGAAAGAGGTCGAAGATCTGTTTCAGGCTAAGTCCTGTCTCTTTGCACATCCTGCGGACCATGGGCGCAATGTCGTTTTCTTTGTAGTACGCGCGAATGTAGTCGATGACTTTCCAGTGGTCGGGCGTAAGCGCTTCTACGCCATCTGTCGCGGCAAGCGCGCTTGCCATCTCCGGATTCCAGCTCTCCGGCTTCTGAATGAACCCGTCGTCATCCACCGGTACTTCAATTCCCTTACAAACAAATGCGTCCATTTGATTTTTCCTCTGAAGAAGCTTGCGTCGGCGATTCCGCGGCAGGGCGCATTTCAGCATCTATACAAAGGATAAGGACGCTCGATCCTTGAAGTACATATGGGAATAACGGATGTTAGCGGAGTTTGCAGAACGAAATAGAAGTGAAATCGCAGAATGCTTTTGGAGGATCTGATGTTACCCAGAACTTAGCGAAACGCCGGATGAGGCGCAATGGGCGCCTGAGTCGCATCCTCCGGCTTGACGATGTTTCCCCATGCCAGGACGGTCGACAGAACCATCAAGGTTGTGGTGCCAACATACGGCATTAGCGCGTCCAGCAGGCGCTCCAGGTGAGCAACGTTGGAGACGGCGGTTTTGAGCAGGAATGAATCCGCACCGGTCACCCGATGACACTCCAGGACTTCGGGCCGGCTGGCAGAGAGGTTCATGAATTGAGTCAGGTTCTCGCCACTGACTTTTACCATGATGAACGCCAGGATGGGGAGTCCCGCCTTGGCCGGATCAATTTGAGCGCGATAACCCACAATGATTCCGGCCTCTTCCATCCTGTGGACTCGCTCTGTAACAGCGGGCGTCGATAGTCCCACACGCCGGCCTAATTCAGCAAACGCAATGCGCGCATTCTGTTGGAGTTCACCCAAAATCTTCCAGCCAATTTCATCGAACAAATGCTCAGATTCGCCATCCTTCATAGTGGTCCCCAAAACGGCACGAGGCCGGTTGCATAATCGAGTTGCATCGCTTGAACGAAAAGCGCTTTCCAAATGACTCGATGAAGCCAATTGTAGAGCACTTTCCGTAGACAGGCACAAGGGCTTCAACGCGGCGCGGCTAACGCAACTTCACCTTACGCAATTCGTTCGCGACCACTTCAAGAGTCCGCGGCTTCGACCAGCCAGCTAGTGCCATCTGGGGGAGGGCGGTGACAAGAGGCAAGATGCACTCTGCCTGACTGCGAAGTTTAGTAATGCACGGCACAACCACCGAGCTTCTTGACGCACTCTTACTTTGCGGCAGGATTCCCCATGCCGCGCAAGTATTCGAGCGACGAATTGTGTTCGATCATGTCGTCAATGAGAGCCTTCGATGGCTCCCACTCTCCAACCGGCGGATAAAGAAGCATGGCCTTGCGCGCCATGACTGCCGACCCTGAGATAGCGGCTTCGATTACCGCGCGCTCATATGCCTTGACGGCGAGCACCAATCCTTTCACGTCCTCCGGCAGGCTGCCGCACGCTTCCGGCTGAATCGAATCGCAGGAGACCGTACAGGGAACCTCGACTATGTCTTGTTCCTTGATGTCGGCAATCGCGCCACGGTTGGGCACGTTGAGGACGATCCGCTGCGGCTCCGATCCGCTGAGACCCTTCATTACATTGATTGCGATGCGATGATATCCGGTTGCCGAACGGAACGGATCCTGGTCTAGGCTTGTGTTGTCGTCGAAAGCCGATCCCCGATCCGCCTCAAGCTTCATATACGAATTGGACCGCTGATTGAGATAGGCGGTGTAGACACCGAGGGCTTCGGTCATGTCTCCAGACCCGATCTGCTTTCCAAGCTCCGACAAGAGGCTCTCATTGAGATGCGCGACTTCTTCGCCGCGCGATGTACCAACAGCGCGCTGGTTGGCGAGGCAGCGACGCCGCGAATAATAAAAGTAGAGATATTCGGTTGGAATCAAGTTCAGGCAGCGCAGCAATTGGTGATCAAACAAGCTGCCGGAGTAGAGCTGTGCCAAGGCGCTGTCGTCGCCGAGCAGGGCAGGAGTCACATCTTGTCCATCCAAACGGACACGCCTAACCCAGCCCAGATGATTCAGGCCGAGATAGTCGCAACGCACGCGCTCGGGAGAGGCATTAAGTGCAGTTGCGATCCTATGGAAGAGTTCGTCCGGCGTATCGCAGATGCCTACTACACGCGCATTGGTGTGTTGAGCCATGGCCTGCGTAATCAGTCCCGCGGGATTGGTGAAGTTGATCAGCCAGGCAGCGGGGCTTAACTTTTCGACGATGCGGGCATATTCGAGCGCGACAGGAATAGTACGCAAAGCCATCGCCACGCCGGCGGGACCGGTTGTCTCCTGTCCGGGGTATCCGTGAGCCACTGCAGTGCTCTCATCAAGTGCGCGCGAGTTTATTCCGCCCACCCGGATACTGCTCAGGACGAAGGACGCGCCATCAATCGCGTCCTCGGCAGAGGCGGCAACGCGGATGCGCAGGTTGCTCCCCTCGCGCGCCACAAGGGCACGCCCCAATTCAGCCATGACGTTAACGCGATCAGCATCCGGGTCGTAGAGCGCCAGTTCTCCAGCGCGAAGAATATGTGCGGACTCCTGGATGCCATAAATCAGCAGCGGTGTGCGTACCCCGCCACCGCCGATCAGCGCGATTTTATTGTTGCCAGATTCGATCATAAGATTCTTTCAACTCCTCTCGCCCCGGCAGGGCGGCAAGCGCGCCTGCTTGGCGCGTAGATAGGGAACCACAGACACACGCCCGTTGCAGCATTTCTGCCACATGGGCGCCGTCTAATAATGCGTCGATCAACCCGGCATCGAAAGCATCGCCGGCTCCAGTCGTATCGACAGCATCCACATCCAGAGCTTGCGCTCTGCAAACTTGGCCATCCGCCCAGGCAGCGGCCCCGGCGCGACCAAGCTTCATAATCGCGCTGCCAATTCCCTTCGCCGCAAGACCCTTGAACACTGCCTCCGGCTGATCGGCTCCGGTCATGATTTGACACTCTTTTTCATTAGGCAGGAAAAAATCCACCTCACTGCAGGTCAGCCAGTTTCTCTCGTCCAACAGCCATTGCTCCTGATGACCGGTGTCGAGTGAGAGCGTACAGCCAGCTGCTCGAAGACGGGGGAATAGCTGCAGCGCCAACTCGCGACTGACCGGCATGGCCAGATGAACATGCCTAGCCTGCGCCAGCCGGTCCTGAGTTTCCGGTTCGTGCAGGTACTCGGGAAGAAAACGGTTAGCTCCTTGCCACGTTAGAAAGGACCGATCCTCGCGGGTGGAGATACTCACGCTTACCGCCGTACTCGTAGCCACCGAGCGAAGTCCGTCCAGGCTAATCGAAAAATTGCGCAGACGATTCTTGAGCCACACATCCTCTTCGCCCATCACGGCAAAGAGGGAGACATGCCTGCCCAGACGGGCCAGTGCGCATGCAGTGATGGCCACGCCCCCGCCGGCTTCGCGTACATAAGAGTCGGTGAAATGCTCCTCCCCAGGTTGCGGCCATCGCTCGAAGCCGGAGAAGACGTGGTCGATAAATATTTCGCCGACCACCGCGACATCCCAGAGCTTTTTCATGCTGTCTCGAACGGCCATGTGTGTCCTCGATAGGAACGCAGAAGATATGCGAGTATGCCGAAGATCATCAGTCCCAAGCCTATGGCAATAAAGCGCAGGCCGCTGTTCGCCATGATATAGAACCATCCAACCAGCGCAATGATCGCTGGCACAGGAAAGAACGGCATGTGAAACGCTTCCGGACCACCTATGGCGCGCTTGCGCAGAACAATCACCGCCACGCACTGCGCCAGGAACTGCAACAAAATCTGGACCACAATCAGCATACTGATTAGATCGGTGAGCGAGAAGACACAAGCCAGCACCGAGAACGCACCCATGCTGACCACGGCAACCACGGGATAGTTCTGCTTAGGGTGCAACTTGGCGAAGATAGGAAAGAACTGCCCATCCACTGCCGCCACGTACGGAACGCGGGAAGATCCAAGAAGAATGGCAAATACCGATCCAAAAGTGGCGACCAGGATCATCACTGTGCTTATGGTTGCGCCTACCGGACCGTACAGCCGCGAGATGAATAGCGCCACGATTGCGTCGGAATGTGCGGCTTCGCGCCATGGAACCACGCTGAGAATCGCCAGGTTCATCGCAATATAGATGATGGCCACTAAAACAATCGAGATCAGAATAGAGCGAGGAATCGTTTTGCGCGGGTTCTTGACCTCGTCGCCAATCATGCATATGTTCTTGTAGCCGCCGTAGTCATAGACCGCAATAAGGGTAGCTGCGCCGAGTCCCATCGAGAACTGGCGGGTGAGGTGAAACGCATTAGCCGGGAAATCGAATGCCATCGATGCGTGGAAATGAAACGCACCGCTCACCACAATCCACGCCGTGGTCGCGATCACACAAACGGTAATGATGATGGAAAGTGTATTGATCGAACGGATCCTGCGCATTAGAAGTACCGTATTCAATGCGCAGACCAACGCTGCCAGCATAGGGAGCTGCCAGCCATGGAGTGATGGCATGAGATATCTGGCATATAGCGCGAATCCTACAGCGCCCGAGGCGATGGAAAGCGGCCCTATCAGCATGTTTTGCCATAGGAAAAGAAAACCGGCCATATCTCCCACGCGGTGCGATCCAAAGGCTTCCCGCAGATAATAGTACGGACCGCCAGACCGCGGCATCGCCGAGCCCAGCTCAGCCCAGACCATACCGTCGCATAGCGATATAACTGCGCCTAGAATCCAGCCGAGCATCCCTTGCGGGCCACCCATCGCGACCAGGATGAGGGGAATTGTAATGAAAGGGCCGATCCCGATCATATTCAGGAGATTGGTGGAGATAGCTCCTTTAAGATCGATGCCTCTTTCCATCTCTGGGATGTGCCCGGCCCCACTTGACATAGAACCAGCGGAGTGAGCTTCGGAGTTGCTCATTGCAAGCCGGCTTTCGTTGCCTGCGAAAAGCTCGCCGCCTGGGCTTTGATTCTGATTTTCCATTAGCGCATTTCCTTCTTGAGTACCGAGACGGCGATGGAAGAGTTGCGAATGACTCCCAGGACACCGTGTTCGATCGAATAAGTAAGCGCTTCGATGGAAACCGAATCATTCCCGAGATAAGTAAGTGTGGCCTGCGTCATTTGAATGGGAAGACACGTGACTGCGAGTGGTAACTCACTCTTAGTCGCAGATCCCCCGGAATATGCAAACGTGTGCATTACAACCGTACCATCCCCTCATAATGCCAGTCAAGAAAGCTAAACACATCTCAGCGGCGCGGCTGAAACAGGCTGCGGAAGACTCCCAAAGGCAGAAATTACAAGTCAAAACATGCTTTTGAAAAACTGCCATTTCCAGGAGCGTAGGTCCCTACCAATGCGACTTTGCGTTTAATGCTTGTCTAGTTGTGCAAGGTGAGATTCTCCGCTTTCGCTGAAAGGTGGCACGGGACCCCGGGGTCCCATGCCGAATGCTTCTATTTCTTCAAGTACGCTGGATTCTGCGACAAGCTAACCAGGTTGGCAAACAGGCGATATGCTCCAGGAACGCCCAACGGAAGCTGGCGGTAGAACGCATAAGCTGTGTACACATACACTCCGGAACCATAGCGCGCAACCAGCAGTCCGCCCTTCTGTGGATCCTGACCTGGGTCGTGAGTCTCAAGAAGGGCATGATATTGCGGATCCCAGGATTGCATGAATTTGGATCCACGCTCTTCTATCCACCCTTCGAAATCCTTCGCTGTTATCTGATTAGGCCAGTTCAAAGCCGGCGCTGAAGGCTCCAGAAAATTCATAGTAGAGGCTTCATCGGTGACTTCTTCGGGGTCCGAAGTCATTTTGTATGGATAGGGTCCGAAATTGTGGTCGAACTCCGGCGTTTGGTACTGAACTACCACCACGCCGCCGTTCTTCACATAGTCGAGAAGCCGGTTGTTGTAGGTCCGCAGGTCGGCGCGAACGGCATATGCGCGTACACCAACGAGAATGACATTGAATTTTGCGAGATCGCCGTTGGCAAGATCTTCCTGCGCCAGAAAGTGGACATGTATCCCCAGGTTCTCGAGCGAGACAGGCACATCATCGCCGCTTCCCGCTATATAGGCAACCTGAAGATTCGGGCTGACCTTCACGCCGGTTCCCGAAACCTGGTAGACAGCATCACTATAAAGGTAATACGGTCTCAGGCCCGGATATCCGATCTGAACATAACCTTGTTTGTACTCGTGTTTGTCATAGCTTGCCACCGCCGTAAGATGATAGACCTGCTCCGTCAGGTGGTCGGGAAAGACCTTGAAGGCGACGATTTGCTCTTGTCCTTCCTGCGCGAGAGAGAAAGATGTGGCTGCCGGTTCCGACTTCCACCCTGAAGGCATATCGAGGCGAATTGTTCCTTGTGCTGGGCCTTTTACATTGCTGTGAATGCGCACGCTGACGGGGAATGAAGTTTTATCCAATGGGATAATTCCTGCACTCTGCAGCATACTTACGGAAATTGCAGGACCAATCGGCATGGGATGAAAAACGGTTCCTGGGCCCGCTTCGCGCTCGACTGTCTGCACTACCTCGGCCAATTGGATTTGCACATCGTTATATGTGGCAACTACCCATGCTTCCAGGGGGTAAGGAGCAAGCGGCATTTCCCTGTATTGCGGGTTGCGCACGTCGTAATAAGGCTGCTCTAGCCCCGGACGATTAAAGTACGGCTTGGTATAGCTGGCCATCTCAGGGATATGGACTTCGAAGTTTGCGTCGAATATACCACCGCCGTCTAATTGGCCATCGACTTTACCTGTAGCCTGGATGGCGGAACTATCAGCCCCTTCCAACTCCAACGTGACTTTATCTATCTTCACTGGAACGGAACTACCTTCTGCTAGATGCACAATAACAGGAAACTGCTGGCCGGGGATCGCCATTTGGAAGGTTGGTTGATCTCCACGAAAGCGAGCATATGGATCAGGTCCTGTAACATGCTGGGTGACGTTAGCAGTCATCGAAAGGCCCAGCGCAAGTGTAAGCGCGTTGTTGAACTGTGTCTGTTTGACCTTCAGCTCGTGCAGCACGTTGTATTTAGCGTCGGCCGAGAGGGAGCTCGATTTAACCTGATCGATCAGGTTATTGGTGGCCTTGAGCCCCTGGGCCAAGATAGGCGCGATGGCGCTGGGATCACTGACGGAATAGGTGTGGGCGGCATCCTCGACCAACTTGTTGATAGCGTCGAGTCCTTGTGTGAGGAAGGCGTGCTCTTCATCGCCGGCAAGAGTAGCGATTCCCAGCAGGGAGATGTCGATGCCATCAAAGAACGATTTCTCCTTATCGGCGGCGGGGATACGCGAGCCAAAACGATGGTATGCGGAGATTGCCGGGCCAGCGGCAGGAATCTCTGAGCCGCCGTTCTGTGATTTTTGATAGCCAAGGCCGGTACGCGAGATTTGACGATCGCTCATGCCATTGACAGAGCTATAGGCGCCAACCGGTATCTCAACATTGGCGCTTACAGCTCCCGGCTCGAACTTTCCGGAAATCTGATTTTGTACACCGGCGGGCGCCCAATGGTGCGTTGCGTAATCGTAGAGTCCCTTCGGCGATATGCTTCCCTCCTCCAGAGAAAATGGGACCATCGCATATTCTTTCAAAGGATTCCAAGGCCGGAGACCATCTTTGATCTGATCGGGAAAAATGTTTGGATCGCCTGCCGCAAGAAAGACCTTCTGAGCCCAGAGTCCGGCCGACTGGTGTTGTCCGTGCCCGTCGGAAGGGCCGCCTACGAAGACCGATGAGATGACCAAAGGACGCGTGAGCCGCACGACACGCACCACATCGTAAAAGACTCGGTCAGTCTCATATTTTTGCAACGCCTCCTCGAGAGTTTTGGAAAATCCGTAATCCGCGGCGACGGAAAAGTACTGCGAGACACAATAATACCGGTCCGCCTGCAGCAGTTCTTCAGTGCGCACCAAACCTAGGGCATCCCAATAATCTGAGGACATTACATTCGCGCCGCCCTCGCCACGGTTGAGAGTTAACAACCCAACCCGCGCTCCTAAACTGCGGGACATATACGCCAAGGTGGCGCCATCTTCGTCATCCGGATGCGCTGTGACCATCAGCATACTTGCCCTGGTATGGAGTTGCTGCAATACAACTGAAAGGGCTGCGGCGCCGCGATTCTCGGGGATCGCCTGTGCGTCCTGGCGCGCCCCTCCTTGCGGCATACACGGTGTCTGAGCATACAGTCTCGTGATCAGAAGGCCCGAAGATACCAGCATCATTGCCATCACGCATGAGAGCGCGCAGCTACGTCTTTGATTTGTCATCATGCACATCCTTATGGGGCTGTTAGTCACTTGGGTTAGACTCTCGTTAGCTAGCTGAGAAGCAACGACGGTGCTCCTGCTCTGCCGCACATGAAGGGGCGGGACGAATTCCGGCATCATCGGCCGCTGGCGCTTATGCGAACCTGCCATGGCGCATGCTCCGCGTGCCGAAGCCATTCCCATTGCTGCAACTTCGAACTTCAATTTCAGTCTCTTGGTTTACCGATTGTCGCTCTCTCGGCGGCTACAAACTTTTGCGGCCACTGCTGCAAAAAGCGATGTGCAGCCTTTCTTTTGATTGAATGGCTGCACATCGAGAGGGGTGCATTTGTTCACACCGACAGTCAAACCCTAGAAGAAGAATTTTCCGACCAACTGAATTTCACGAGGGTTTGTCGTGGTCGCCGTGCTTCTGCCAAATCCGCTCGCTCCGGTCGAGATGTCGGCGCCGGGATTGGCAAAGCTCGGATGATTGAACGCATTGAAAAACTCAGCGCGGAATTGGAATTTACGCGTCCCTCCCAGTGGAAAGCTCTTGAATAGAGCCAAATCCTCCTGCTCGATTCCAGGGCCATGAATGGCGCGCGGAGTGCAGTTGCCAAATGTTCCCGCTGCCGGCTGAGTGAAGGCAGCATAGTTCAAGTAGGAACCAGGGGCGTTGCTGCCGACATAATTGCCGGAGGTTCCGGTAAAGGGGTTTCCCGCGCAGTTTGGATACGATGCATGGTTCGATCCCGTGTCGCTCGAGTCAGGCGCCGTGACATCGAACGGGATCCCGGTCTGCAGGCTGACAATCGCGTTCGCCTGCCAGTGTCCGATAAGGCGTGACGCAATTCCGCTGTTGTTGAACACCATTCCGCCTTCGCCGATGGGCAATTCCCAGGTTGCGCTACCGACCAGCCGCTGACGGACATCCTGCGTTGAATTGCTCATTTCAGCGGCGTAGTTGTAAGCATTTTGCGGTGTTGAACCTCCTGTCAGGTTGTCCACCCAGTCGGCCATATTATGCGACCAGGTATAGCTGACCGTATACATCAGGCCGTGGCTTAACTGGCGCTTCAAACTGGCTTCCAGGGCATTAAAATCGGAGTTGCCATCATTGGTGGCGAGCTCCAAAAAGGCGTGCGTCCCTGCGCCGTTCGCCACCGGAGTAGTGACCCCCGCGGTGTTGAGGTTGGCATACGGGAAGGAAACAAGGGGATTCCCGCCGCTGAAGCCGGTGACTACACCCTGGTTTGCATTCCGCAGACGGTTCATCTTGCGTCCCCAGTTTCCAACCCAGGTAAGGTTCAGCACCGTGTTGTTGCCGATCTGATATTGAGGTCCGAAACTGGCCTGTTCTACATAGCTGGTGCGCTCATTCGGGTCCTGGGCCCGGAGTTGTAGATTCGGAAGATGGACGCCTTGAGCTAACAGCGTTGCGGCGGGAAATCCATTTTTGAGTTGGAAGACAGGGGTGGTGCTTCCCTGAGACTGAGAAAGAGACTCATCGAGTAGGAACGGAGGATTCAGCTGTAACATTGATTCCGATCCAATTTTGTTGATGAATTGATGGAATACGCCATAGCCGCCGCGCCAAACCAGATTCGGGAACATGTGATACGCAAAGCCGATGCGGGGCGCGATATCCGTGCGGTCGGGATTCATTAGGACGCGTCCAGCAAGGCCGTTGTTGCCGGTTGCGGTGAGCATTTCTCCACCGTTGGCCGCGCTGAAATTCGCCGTCTCGTTCGTGCGGTTCAACCAGAACGGCGGATAGAGCTCATAACGGAGCCCGTAGTTGATCGTAAGGTTGGGCTTCACCCGCCAGGTATCCTGCGCGTAAATGGAGTTGCCCCGCATGTAGTTATTCACTTCGAGAGCAGTCTCATAGATCGCCGTGGATGCATTCCCCATGAGAAAGTCAGCGACGCCAAATCCATTTGTGTTCGTGTAAATGCCGGAGGCCTCGATCGCTCCTCCGGGGGCCTCGAGATCAAAAAAGTTCAGGGAGTTCTGGTGATATTCGTAACCAAGCTGCAGGCTGTGATTGCCTATCAACTTATAGGCACTGTCGACGAACTGAAATACTTGGGCCACCTGAAATTGAGGCCTGTAGATCGCCGTACCGACCGTTGTTAGCCCAAAGAGGTAGCTGGCAGGGATCCCCGCTGTCTCCGGCGTGACTGGGATACCTGTGAGCCCGACTTGCGGTGCGTCGGACACTCCGATTGGGAGGTCTACTGGATCGCTATGTGAATAGTCTCGCAGAAATCCAAAGTGGGCTGTGTTAACAAGTGAAGAGGACGGCGTATAAGTCCATCCCAGCGCAACAGATTGATCGTGAAGAATGTAGTCGGTTGAAAAGTCGCCGTTCCCTGCGATGGGATTGGACGTCCACATAGGCGAATCGTAGTTAGAGTTGTCGTAGGCATAGCGGCCAAATATCTGGTTTTTCGCGTTTATGGTGTGATCAATCCGTGTGTCGAGGGTGTATGTGTTGTTGGGCACAGAGGTCTGATACTCGTAATTCGGTGCGCCGGTGAAAACATTAACATTGCCGAGCTGCGGGCTGGGATTTGGGTAGAGGGCCATAATGGCTGAGCCGACCGGGTCGATGCAGCCTGGCTTAGTCGTCGAGATGACATTGTTAGTGATGCAGCCTGCTTGGCTGGGTACCTCGGCTGTCATGGGGTGATTCGATAAAACGCTGGAGAAATCACCCGTTTTCATTGCCGCGGTCGGCACTGTCGACTCCACCGTCTCTGCTTCGCTACTCCGTAAATCCTCATACGAAGCGAAAAAGAACGTGCGGTTGCGAATGATTGGGCCGCCGACGGTGCCTCCAAACTGGTTTTGGCTGAAGTGTCCTTTGGGAACTCCACCGTAATTGTTGAAGTAGGTATTTGCGTCCAGGGCGCTGTTTTGCAAATAGTCCCACACATCCCCGTGGAAGTGATTAGTTCCGGACTTGGTGGAAACATTGAGGACCGCACCGGCCGAGGTACCGAACTCCGCAGAGTAGGTTCTGGTCTGGACAGCAAATTCCTGTAATGCGTCCGGGGGAGGCGTCACCGCCTGTACCGATTGTTCCTGCAAGTTTTCCGATCCGGTATTGTTGTCAATGCCGTCGAGCGAGAAGTAATTCTGCAGTTCAAGATTGCCATTGGCACTGAAGCGGCCCTCGGCTGCATTTGCCACTTCGTTGTTTGGATTGTGATACACACCTGGTTCCAGGAGCGCGAGCTGGTCGTAATCTCGCCCGTTGAGCGGAAGCTCGTTGATCACTTGGGCATCGAGCAGTCCGCCCACCTCTGCCGACTGGGTCTGCAGGGCTACTGTGGTTGTACTGACCTGAACCTGCTGCTGCACCGTGCCTACTTTGAGGGTGAAGTCCACTTGAGCTCTGGTCTGTACATCAATGGTGATGTTCTCCCGCACCCCTGTGGAATAACCCGCATGCGTCGCTTTGACGCTGTAGATGCCCGGAATGAGTTGCAGGGCTACGTAACCGCCGGAGGAATTCGTCGTGAAAGAATGCACCACATTGGTTGCGGTGTCGGTGACGTCGACCTGGGCGCCAGCGATAACAGCGCCACTTGAATCGAACACTGTTCCCACGACTGAGCCTGTGTCGGTTTGCGAAAACCCCTTCATTCCGGCCAGCGCCAGTAAGAGCGCGAGCGTGAGGACAACACACGCCGGACGGTGGGATTTAATTTTTTGGTAACACAGTCGAAGAAGTTGCATTTATTGCCTCCTAAAGCTTGGTTCGGATATCTGATTCTGAGAAGCATCCCGATGCATCCGCTCGTCTAGCAACGGCTTGTGGGATTGGTGGAATATCGCATTAGCACCTGTCATCAGCGCAAGGGAAACAGTATGGGAGGGGCCCTGTCCGACTCACCAATAAGCCTACCTGGGCCGCCAGGAAAGATCGCTTTCGGAGTGAACATTGTGTCTAACTGGCCGAGCATGAAGACCGTGACGAACGAAAGCGGGTTCATGCCGCTAATATCGGCCTTGTCGTACCTCCTACCCTGCGTCAGTCTGCGAACCAGGAAGAACAGGTACTCGTAACCGAAATTTTCGATTCTGTTCCGGACGATTTCCGGACTTACCAGCAAGTCATTCATGTCTCTCCGCTGGGAAAATGCACACGTGTGCATTTATTCAGAACGCTTACCCTCTACAGCCATCTTTGTCACTTTACAAGCTACTTATGTTCTTTCTGCAGGCAGGTGCACACGTGTGCACCTGTTCGGAATATTTACTCTCAACAGCCATAGTTGTCAACTCAAAAATGCAGGATATGAGCGAGAATCTGGCAAAGCGCTGAATTGATGAGGCTTTCATGATTTCGGACCTCCGAAGGGGATCGACTATTTTGACTTTTGAGGTCGATCGGGGCGAGCCTTAGGTCCTGATAGTTTTGCCGATCAGAATCCAACCCGAACCGATTCTGAAAATGCCCATGACGCGGCATGGCCGAAAAAACAAATCAGTTCGCCAAGTTCTGTTGCGTAACCGTCTAGATTAGGGTCCAACCAGGGTCCAAAACTGGGTGAATTTGATTGGTTTTTTCCACCTTTGCATGAGCTAAAGGCATTGAAATCAATGGAACTTAACTTTTTTGAGTTGGGCTCATAACCCGAGGGGCAGCCAAGAACTTCAGGCTTCAGGTTCTCTTCAATAACCCGACCCGGCCATCCTCAAAATCTCGGTACAACTTCGGTACGACTGAGGAAAAGATAGAATGGTCTTCGGACCCGTGAGCGACACCAGTCAAAGCACTTAGAGTATTGAGTTTGCTGGTTCGGGACCAGGGGGTCGGAGGTTCAAATCCTCTCTCCCCGACCATTCTTTGTTTTTTGTCCTTTTGGCGATTAGGTCAAAGGGCTTTCTATATGTAGGGTAAAGACTTACAGCATCAATAGAGCAGTTCAAAAGTACTGTTTTGAGCAATTCGGCCTGCTCCACTGGTTTCCTTGTAAAGTACAGAAAATAAGCCTGTTGGGCGAGTTCTAAAATCCTTTGCACATTCAGCAAGCGCTCGTTGCTCTTATCGTCTTCCAGCCCAGCGATGAGCGATTTGATCCTCGCTTCTTCCGCCTGCCAATCGGCTTGTTTGCGCTGCCAGAAGTCCTCCGTGATCTTGCCGTCGAGTTTGTCCGTGTAGGCCGCATCCATGCGGCTGTAGAGTGCCGTCAGTTCGCGTTCCAGGCGCGCTCGTTCTTGTGCTATCTGGTTCCGCATCTGCATGTGTTCTTTCTGCAAGGATGCGCCGATGGCCCTCGCAACTTCTGCCAGGATGGACACATCCTGGAGCACGCTACCCAATCTCTCTGAAATTTCTTGTTCTCTGAAGCGTGGCAGAGCGCACTTGCCCCTGTAACCGGTGCAACCCGCGGTAGAGAAGGTTGCTAACTGGGTGCTGAAGGTAAGCGGGAATATCGCCTCTGGAACCGTGACACTCAGCAGAACAACATCGTCATCATCCGCATCGGCTCCTTCTGAGGTACCGCCGTACGTGCTCGCGCATTTTGCGATTCTGCACATTGTGACGAGCAAATGGCTGATCCCCGCGTGTCTCGCGACTCTACTGGTTTGCTTGTGGCTGTCGTATCGAGTTGACCTGAACGAGTTCTCGATGAACCTGATGTATCGCAACCGGCTCATACGCTGCTATCTCGGAGCGACGCATCAGGGACGGCAGCCGAATCCGTTTTCCGGGCTGGATTCCGGAGACGATTTGTTCCTCTCCGCCCTGCGCAGTTCCGAGGGATATTCGGGGCCGCTGCCAATTCTCAATGGAACTCTGAACCTGGTGAGCACCAGAGATTTAGCTTGGCAGGAGCGAAAAGCGGAATCATTCCCGATGACGCCTCTCCGCTGCGGCTTCGACACCTGGATTGAGCAACGGAACCTGGAAAAGAATTACGCCATCGACAAAGCGCTGAAAAAAGTTGACGACATAACAAAGTTTGCCTATCGTCCCACCGAAAAATATGGGTACGTGGATAAAGGAATGTACGTGGGAACGGCGATGAGTATCTCGGGAGCTGCAGCCAGCCCGAACATGGGATATCATTCGGTGCCGTCGCTGGCGCTTCTGATGACGTTTTTCAACGTGCGCCTGGGATTCTGGGCGCGCAATCCGAGGAACAGAAAGACGTGGACTCACCCAGGCCCAAAAGTCGGGCTGGGTCAGTTGCTCCGCGAATTGTTTGGCTTGACGAACGACAACGCCAAGTACGTCTATCTCTCCGACGGGGGCCATTTCGAAAATCTTGGAATCTACGAACTGGTGAAAAGGCGTTGCAAATTCATCGTGGCGTGCGATGCTGGCGCCGACCCTGACTACTCGTTCGACGCCCTGGGAAACGCAATCAGGAAGTGTCGTGAAGACATCGGAGTCGAGATCGAAGTGGACACAACTCCGCTGATTCCGAAAAGCAGCGGTACAGATGGAGACAAGAGCGGCAAGAAACAAACCACGCAGCATTGCGTAGTGGGCACAATTCACTACGACATGGCCGACCCCGAAGGAGGCAAGGGCGTATTCGTATACATCAAAGCATCGCTGACGGGAGACGAACCGGCAGACGTGTTGAACTATCAGACAGGGCACACGACATTCCCGCACCAATCCACAGCGGATCAGTGGTTTTCGGAATCGCAATTCGAGAGCTACCGCCGGTTGGGGCAGCACATTGTCGAGACGCTGTTCGCGGGACGCGAATCCAAGGCGCGCGGCGGCCAACTGATTTCAGCGCCCGCTTCAGACAAACTTCGCGAACTGTCGACCACCAAACTGTTTGATTATTTGCGGGAGAAATGGCCCAACGTTACGCCTAAGCCCAGCCAAAAACCTGCCACTCCCAAGTCCTGATCTATTCAGAGGTCCCTCGAAACGCTTGCTGCAACGAATCGATCACCAGGCCAAGGCAATCAATAGCGCCCGGCGTGCTGGCCAGGGCATCCACCATCGCAAAGCCATGGACCGTGCCGGGAAATCGCACGGAGGTTACATGGACCCCGGCATCACTGAGCCTCCAGGCATAGGCTTCGCCTTCATCTCGAAGCACATCGTATTCGCTGGTAACAATAAGCGCGGGCGGTAAAAGCGATAGCTCAGAGCTTGCGGCTCGCAACGGGCTCGCCAACGGCTCCAGTCGCGTGGCTGCATCGGGGGCGTAGTGATTCCAAAACCACTGCATCGTCTCGCGATCAAGATTGAAGCCTCGTCCAAAGGCTTCATAGGATGCGGTGTTGAAATCGCAATCCAGCACCGGGCAGAGCAGGACTTGCAGACGAAGCGCTGGTGCACCGCGCCGCGCAGCCGAAAGCGCAACCGCTGCGGCAAGGTTCCCGCCCGAACTGTCGCCCGCGACGGCCAGCCGCAATGGGTCAATGTCGAGTGCTGCCGCATGTTCATGCACATACTGTGTGGCCGCGTAGCACTGTTCAACTGCCGTGGGATAACGCGCCTCGGGCGCGCGCGTGTAAGACACAAACACCACCGCCGCTTTGACTCCGGCTGCAATCTCGCACACTAATCTCGCATGGGTTTTCATCTCGCCCAGCACCCAGCCGCCGCCGTGAAAAAACATCACTGCGGGCAGAGGCGCTGGCATATTCCGCGGGCGCACAATCTGCAACGAGTAACCCTGAAGATCGATTTCCTGCACGTCTACCCCATAGCCGGAAACGTCTACGGTTTGCATATCGCGCATCAGGGCCCTGGCCTGTGCAATGGAGAATTCGTGCAGCGGCGGGCCATCGCCAGCGCGAAGAGCGCGCAGAAAGCCGCGCGTCTGAGGATCCATCCCTCGGGGAAATTCCTGGTCATTCTCTTTGTTGTTCATTGATTATTTGTCCTTTATGCTTTGGTCCGCACAAACGCCTTTATCGTGGCGCACTGCTTACCGACAGATGGTCCATGAGGGCGAATGACATATGCGCCCACCGCGGCGGGCACAATGAATGTCTCCGCGTAATGCACTATGAATGGAGCAAAAGCCGCCGTAGGGCTTTCGACCACCGCCTCTTCGCCTTCCACAAGGTTCAAAACATTCACCGTGCCCTTCGTGTGGTGAGGAACTGGTTTATCAAACCAATGACGTCTGGTTTCGATAAACTCGCGTTCGTGCAGGCCGGTGCGCTCTTCCGTCCAGCCGTCGCCGGACGAAATCTGCTCGACGCGCGCGATGAGATTATTCCGTACCCAGTCTGTCGTGCGGTCCCACTGAATATTTCCCTCGCCATGGTCGATATGAATCGGACGCGGCTTGTCGTCCAGTCCCACGCGATCCCAGTCCCACAGCTTGAAGGTAAAGATGTATGGCGTCGCGCTGATCTCGAGCACCATGCCGTTTTTCCCCGAGCAATGAACCGTGCCGGCGGGAATAAGAAAATGGTCGTGCTTGCGAGCCGGCCAGATATTCACATACTGCTCGGCAGGAAAGATGAAGCTGCTCTCCTGCGCCGCGCGCAGATCATCCAGCATCTCCGCTGGCTTGGCGCCGTCGCGCAGACCAAGATAAACCGTCGCGTCCTCGCCTGCGTCGAGAATGTAGTAGCTCTCATCCTGTGTGTAATTCATTCCGAACTTATCCTGGATATATTCGGTCAATGGATGAACCTGAAGAGATAAGTTGCCGCCTCCCATAGTGTCCAGAAAGTCGAAGCGAATAGGAAACTCTGTCCCGAAGCGCGCATGAACGCTCTCTCCAAGCAATTCATGCGGATGCGCAAAAACCAGATCAATCGCGGGAATTTCCACTCGTGTATCGCCGAAGCCGAGCAGCAGGCTGTTCTCCTCCGGAACGCAGTCGAAACACCACGCATGGTTGGGACGGTCGAGCGGAAGATCGCACACCTTTTCCATCCAGTGGCCGCCCCATGGTCCGGGATCGAAATAGGGCGTCACGCGGAACGGCCTTTGCGAGGCGGTGCGCAAAGCGCGGCGGAAATCGTCCCCGCTGATCATCTTCGACAACGCGGGTTTATTTGTGTCCAGCAGGAAATCGAGCCGTGGCAGCAGCTTTTTCTTCAAACGGTCCGCCGCACGCCACTCTACAAAATATCCGCATTTATATTTTCCACCGTTAGCGTCTTCCGCGTTGCTGAGTCCAAGATTTCCGATCTCTTTTCTGCGCCAGCGTTGCTGTATCTCCCAACGCGCAATATCGGCATAGACGATCAAATCCGGATTGGCACATAAAAGCGATGCTCCGGTTCCTATCACCAATATGCGTCGAGCGCGATCGCTCTCAATCTGGCATCGGGCGGTTTCCAGCAGTGCGGAATCGAAATAATCCTCAATGACAATGCCGTTCATTCGTCCGAATACCGGGTCGCTGCCCAGGAAGGGAAATAGCATTGCTCGAAGTGCTTCCGGATTTTTGAACAGCTCCCATGTGCGGACGATAGCGTCGGGCATCAGCGCACTGCACAGGCCGCGCTCAATCTCGCCTGCAAATGTGCCCGGATAGCACTCCACCGAAATCACGCCGCCGTGCGCGGGCAGCCTGGACACCAGCGCGCTACCAATCTCTGTCCATCCCTTGGCGCAATCCCGCTCATCTCCTGCTTCAATCGAGGGAAATTTATCGTAATTAGATTGCCGTGTCATTCATATCCTCCAGCAGAAGTGGAATAGCTCCGAACAAGGCTGCGTCATTGCCCAGCATGGCCGCGCGTGCCTCTGGTTTTCCCCATGACGTGCACGCGTGTTGATCCAGATATTGTTGTATTGCCGGCAATATCGCCTGCGAATTCTTCATCACGCCCCCGCCGATAACCACAATCTCCGGATCGTAGGCATGCACCAGGGCGACGGCGTTCGCGGCCCATGCATCGAGGCAGTGCTGCCGGACCTCGGAGGCCACCAGGTCTCCTTTTCCCGCCTGTGCAAACAGGTTCTTGAAATTCAGCGGCTCACCGTCTGCCAGCGTGCTGCCGCTGAACCCCGGCCATGTGCGAATCAACTCCGGCAGCGACCATCCGCCCGCTTCAGCTTCCGCGCATCCAATATTTCCGCAGGTACACAGTCTGCCGTGAAAGTTGATGGGCAAGTGGCCGCCCAGGCAGCCCGCTTGAAAATGAACTCCGCGCAACAAGCGGCCGCGAATCATGGCGGCGCTTCCGATGCCCGTGCCCAGAGTCATCATCACCGCATCGTCCGCGTCTTTCGCGCTGCCCGCGTGATGCTCGCCCAGCAGCGCCATGCGTGCATCGTTCTCCAGGCGCAGCGGAATGCCAAATGCTTTCAAACTCCATTGCGGAAGATCGAGATGAACCGCGTCCTCATACTTCTTGAAAGTGGTGAGTACCTTGCCCGTGCGTGCATCCACAATTCCCGGAAACCCCATCGCCAGTCCGGCGCAATCCGCGGGCCGCAAACCCGCCTTTTCCAGTAGGGAATGTAATGCCCGCTCAATGGTTCCAAGCAGCGAGTTCAGCCCGCGCGCTCCGGACGAAGGCACCGTGGTGCTGGCAAGCAGGCGCTCGTCCTCGACCAGGCCGCAGCCAATGTGCGTCCCGCCCATGTCAAGAGACAGCGCTCTAATGCTCCTGGCTTCCACGAACCGTCCTTTCCACTCAGAACACCGCGCTAAGCCAGCGCCTGGCTGGCCGTGGCCAAAATGAAGATGGCGAGAATCAAGACAGCCACGCCCACCAACTGAACGGCGAGTGGCTTGCGCCCACTCTGCTTCCATTCCCCGGTCACGATGCCCAGCATGCTCGCCGCAATCACAATCAGAGACATGAAAAGCGGCCAGCCCAGCACGGCGCCCAAGGGCCCCAGTTGAACGACCGAGGCGCCATATAGCAGCGTGCTGCCAAACCAGAAGGCCGCCATCACAAATGCAAGCGTCCAGTGATTGAAGCCCCCGCGCGCAAAATTATTCCCGCTCGAATTTTTCTGCAACAGATAAATGCAATAGAGCAGGTTGGGAACGGCTCCGGCGGCCATCAGTGGCAGCCACACCGTGTTGGCGGCGCTGGTCGCGCTGGCGCCGTGACGCGCGGCCACATCAATCAGCGGAGCGCCAAAGGCAAGGCCGAAGTTCACAAATGATGCGCCGCATCCACAGATGATGGCCAGCACCAGGCCGGCGGTCGCATTGCCGTGCCCTTTGCCCGTGGCTCCCGGTTTTGCGCTCTCCCGCAATCTGCCTGCCACGGCGCAGATAGCCACCCCCAGCAGAACCGTCGCAATGCCCAGCAACAATATATGTCCTGCGGGAGTGTCGAGTTTGTCCCGATGCAAGCGCAGCATGGGAATCAGTGCGCCCACCGCCGCAGAGGTGCCCAGCACCAGAGAAAAAGTCAGCGCAATTCCAATGTCATCCACGGCGATGCCAAAAAATACCTGCGCCAGTCCCCAACCCGCTCCAAAAGCCATTACGCACAACACCAGCATTAGGCCGGAGACGCGATATACCGTTGCCAGTTCGGGCACCGTGCTGAGAGTCACAACTGCCGGCAACACCAGCAGGGCAAAGACACTCCACGCCAGCCACGTATTCTCCCACGCCCAGCGGCGCGTAAATTTCATGGGCAGTGTAAAACTCGCATTCATCAGGCCGGCTATCGTCAGTAGCAGAAATCCGAATTCGGTATGATTCATCTCTGGAGCGTCCTTGCTTTCCCGCCCTGCATTCCCGGCCGGGTCAAACGTTCATCACGTGTTGTGAACCGAGGCAAATTTGCTCGCTCACATCGCCCTTGGAGCGAAGCCGGACCTGTCGTCCGCACCAATGCATGTAAGAACTTTGCGCAAATTGAATCCCATGTATGTATACGTTCATTCATAAGCCCTTGTCAATGAAAAATGTTCGTTTGTTGCTGAAACGGTCATAATTCTACACCTAATAATGCTAAATAAAATATAAATACAGCCGAATTGCCTTGACAGCGCATATCGGGCTGTTTTATCTTCGATTGTCTCTGAATTTCGCATTTTGTATGCACTCAAACTGATCAACTCATTAGGAGAGGCGAAATGGCTGGTGTTCCAGTAAAAATGAATGTTCTAACCTCACGGTGCATTGTCGCCGTGTTGGCGCTCATCTGTTTGTTGTTTGCTCTGCCGGCCTCGGCCCAGTTCGATACCGGCGCCATCTCGGGCCTGGTGACGGATTCGACCGGCGCCGTCATCCCTCACAGCTCCGTAACCATTATCAATACGGGGACGGGGATTCAGACAACCGCATCCGCTGACGACGCGGGGAGTTTCGCCGCCTCCGGGCTGCCCTTTGGCCATTACGTGGTTTCGGCCAGCGCGGCCAACTTTGGCAAGGCCACAACCCAGCCCTTTGTATTGAATGTCGGCGCAACGGTTCGCGTTAACCTCGTCCTGGCAGTCGCGGCGGCCAACGAATCTGTCGAAGTCACAGGCACGACTACAACGGTTGACACCACATCCAGCACAGCCGGCACTACGCTCGACTCCGCTCAGGTGAGCAATCTGCCGGTCAACGGCAGAGACGTCAGCGAATTTCTCGAGATCTCGCCGGGCTCAGTAGGCTCCACGGCATTTTTCCAGGGCAGCGTCAACGGCCTCGACAACATCTTTACAGGATTGAATATCAAGCTCGATGGCCAGTCCGCGAATCGCGGCGATGTCAATGGCTTCCTCGAGACCGAAGGCAAGGAAGGCGCGCGCGTCACTCGCGCAAGCCTTGATAGTGTCCAGGAGATCGACTTCGCCAATAGCGGCTACAGCGCGCAAAGCGGTTTCTCGCTCGGGCCGCAGATGAATATCATCACCAAGTCCGGAACCAATGAGTTCCATGGCACGGTTTTTGAATTCCTGCGCAATGACGCTCTCGACGCCAGGGACTACTTCACGCCGGGCCCGAAAGTACCGTTGAAACTCAACCAGTTTGGCGTCAATCTCTCCGGTCCCATCTTCAAGAAGAAGCTCTTCTTCTTCGTCAACTACGAGGGAGATCGTACACACATCACAACCCCCGGACCCAACTACGAGGTTGCCAGCGCATACGTCCGCTCACAGTTTGATCCGACCATGCAACCCATCCTGGCCATGATGGCTCCTTTGCCCGCGGGCTGCGGCTTGGGTTCAACCACGGCTACCTGCGCCTACGATACCAATTACCCCGATGGCTCGACTTATGACCTTGTTTTTACTCCCACCAATCTTCCAACCGTCGTTCGTGAAGATACCGGTTCGGCCAGAATCGATTACCACATTAGCGATAACGATAGCCTGATGTTCCGCTATAACATCAACGACTCCCTGACCACCAACACTTACGGCACCGCTCAAGGGCAGGTTTCTCCTCAGGCGCTCCGCACGCAGTTGGCAAAGATCGACGAAACACACATTTTCAGCCCCACACTGCTCAATGAATTCAGCGTGGCAGTCAGCCGCTTCTATTCCAATACCGCGTCCAACACGAGCCACCCCTATTTTTCGATTGCGAGTTTCTTCGTCAATCTCGGTGCGTTGCCCGGGGCTAACTCCTTCAACCAGACCAATGCCAATACGCTGCCCGAGTTATTTGACAACGTGACCAAGACAGCCGGAACACATACGCTAAAGGCCGGCGTCCAAATCCGCCTCAACAGGCTGAATACCTGGCTGCGGCCTATCGAGAGTTACGAGTACTACAGCTTCGGAAGCCTTGAAACCAACTTCCCATTCGCATTGCAGAAGCAGGGAACTCCAGGGTTCATCGGCAACGATAGTTCCAACTGGGATGTCTATGCTCAGGATGACTGGAGAGTTAACCGTAAGCTCACGGTCAACGTCGGTCTTCGCTATGACTACAACACCACATGGAATGTAGGCTATGGTGACCAGCAGCAATTCATCTATGCAACACAATCCTTCGGTCCGGCGGGCCAGAGCGCGTACAGTTCCTCAAGGACTGACTTTGCTCCCCGCGTCGGCTTCTCGTGGGATGTGTTTGGCAAAGGCAAGACTGTGGTTCACGGTTACGGCGGTCTATTCTATATGCCCATGCAGCCCGCCCCCAACACCCTGGCGGATAACATGCCCGCCAATGCAACTATCTCTGACACCTTCTTCAATCTCACTATCTTCGGCGGCACAGTCCCGTCCATCTCCTATCCGACGCCGAATCCGCCACTGCTTCCGTCAAACCAGAGCGTTTACATATTCCCGACCAACCCCAAGGATCCATACTCGACGAATTGGCTGTTTGGCATCCAACAGGAGATTGCGAAAGATACTGTCCTGACGGTCAACTACACCGGCAATAAGGTGCAACACACGCAGGCCGGCGTGGCATTTCAGGGAATCAATCTCAATCCTTCCAATCCCAACACCAACGTTCCTCGGATTCTCTCCGCCACTTCTCCCTACCAGGACGAGAATTACATGCCCAACAATCTCTACTCCAACTACAATGCATTGCAGGCGCAGCTCCGCCGGAACTACAGGCAGCTTGCGCTGGAGGCGAACTACACGTGGTCGCATGAAATCGACGACGAAGTTAACGTCTTCGCCGGCTTCTCCGATCCATTCAAGCCAAGTCTCGACCGTGGAAGCGGCGATTGGGATGTGCGCCAAAATCTCACTGCCAGCGCGCTCTACAGCTTTTCTGAGCTGAAAGGCTCCAGCCGGCTGATCCAGGAAACCCTGGGCGGATGGCAGGCTTCCAGCATTCTCCAAACCCGCTCCGGCCTTGCGCAAAACGTCGAAGTCACAAGCGGATTCTTTGGCAACTATATGCGGCCAAACTCAGTAACGGGCCAGCCCTTGAAGGTCGCCAATGCGAGTTGGCCCCATTCGAGTTACAACATTAACGCATTCGCCATGGAGCCTGGGTTCAACGGAGTCTGGGGCAGCCCAACAACGCTTGGAAACATCGGACGCAATACGCTTCGCGGCCCGGCGTTCTTCCAGTGGGATATGTCCGGGATGAAGAATTTTCCCATCACCGATAAAGTCAAAATGCAATTTCGGGCGGATATCTTCAATATCCTGAACCATCCGAACTTCTCGAACATCGACACTGGCATTTGCAGTTCGGTTACCTACCCCGATGCCAACTCTGCGGTCTGCACGCCAAACACGCCCCATCTTCAAAATGGCATCTGGAGCGGATTCGGAGTCTCCAGCGCAACGATCGCCGGAGCCGATACTAACCAAATCGGCAACGGAACCGCGCGCCAAACGCAACTCTCACTCAAGATTATCTTCTAGGGAGCCTCTGATTAAGTCATCCACCGGCGCTGTGCTTGCATCCAATGGCATGTGGATGGAGATTGCGATGCGCCAGATTACATTTGCCTGTCAGCCGAGTTTTGAAAAGTATGCGCGGCCCAGC
>Ga0224555_1002135_pt1 | contig 24266 bp, 23 predicted proteins | sample 714S23034metaG_FD_180687 | JGI IMG/M metagenome (GOLD analysis project Ga0224555, IMG submission 180687) | Peat soil microbial communities from Stordalen Mire, Sweden - 717 S2 30-34 | ecosystem: Environmental > Terrestrial > Soil > Wetlands > Peat | place: Sweden: Norrbotten County, Stordalen...
ACCTTTCGACCACGAGTTCTACTGCCAGAACGTCACGATGGACCAGTTCGCCGACGTGGCGCAGCCGCTCACGGGGTCCGATATCAAGAACCGCGTCGCCAACAAAACCGGCCTTGCCGGCTCCTACGACTTCACCGTCGACTACACCAGCGGCCGCAAGCTTCGGACCGATGCCGCTGCCGCCGACGCCGCAGCGAAACAGGCCGGAGATGATACAGCCGCCCCGACCGGCGGCCTCAGCGTAGTGGATGCCTTCCGTAAAGAGCTCGGCCTGAGGCTTGAGAAGCAGCCCGGCGCATACCCTGCCCTCATCCTGGACCACATCGAACAGACCCCGACCGCAAATTAGCGCTCGGCGCGATGCCGCGGATGGATGTTCCTGCGACCCAGCAAGTCGCGCCGGGAGCAACGGGAGGCGGACGGCGGGGAGGGCTACGCCTGCGCCGCCGGAGTCGTAGAGGAGTGTTGGCAGAAAGGCGCGGGCGGTTGGGGCCGGTGGGATGAGCCGCAGGTCCTTCGACTGCGGTGTCTACGACACCTTCGCTCAGGATGACAACTTCAAACTATCCCGAGACCGCAGGTCCTTCGACTGCGGTGTCTGCGACACCTTCGCTCAGGATGACAGTTCTTTAGGAGCGGACGGCAAGGCGCGCCAGCAGAGGGGTCGGGGTCGCGGGGTTGGGGCGGCGGGGGTGGATCACTGCGCTGCGTGCATGGTTTGGTCGATGAAGCGGAAGGTTGCTTCGAGCGCGGCCAGGTTGGCGTCGCGGGTCTCGGCTGGCGTCTTGCCGATGAAGGCGTGGCCGACGCCGGGAATCACCATCAGCTCATGCTCGACGCCCGCCTGCTTCAGCGTTTCCGCCATCTCCAGGGTCTGCTGCTGCGGCACCGTTTTGTCCTGGTCGCCCACGATCAGCAGCATCGGCGGGGTCTGCGCATTCACGTAGGCCACCGGGCTGGCCGCGGCGAGCTGGCCCTCGCTGCACTGGCACTGCGCATTCACATAGGCCACCGGGCTGGCCGCGGCCAGTTGGCCCTCGCTGCACTGGCCGGCGAAGCAGCCCAGCAGCCGCCACTCCGGCGCATCGGGCTGGTCGCGCGATGTGGCGCCGTCCTGCCGCGCCTGCACCTGGATCGTGGCCATGTCGAAGACGCCGAACCAGGCGACGCTGGCTTGCACGCAGTCTGAGACATCGACAGCGACATCGGAGGGCGCGGCGGTTCCGGCCGGGTTCTCCGGCGTGGCCGGGGGCGTCGTCTGCCGCGGCTCCAGCGGCTGCGCGCCGCAGCTCACCGCCGCCAGCGCCGCCAGGTGCGCTCCGGCCGACGCGCCCCAGGCGATGGCGCGCGCCGGATCGATCGCGTAGCCGGCCGCATGCAGGCGCAGGAACTTGATTGCGGCCTTCACATCCTGAATCTGCGCGGGAAAGATGGCCACGCTGCTGAGGCGGTAGTCCACCGCTGCGACCACGTAGCCGCGCGCGGCCAGCGCCGCCAGCACCGCGGGAAAGTCCACGAACACGCCGCTGCGGCGCGAGTCGCCGCCCATCCAGTCGCCGCCCAGCGCGCCGCCGTGTATGTACACCACCAGGGGAAATCCATGCGCCGGTTTGCGCGCCGTTGCCGGGGGAAGATAGAGATCCAGGGTCAGCGGGCGATAACCCGGCTGGGTCCGGTAGACGACGGCGGGCACGCCGCGCACGCCATTGGCAAATCGGAACGGAGGCGCCGGGTAGTGGTCCTGCTCGACCGGCTGCGACGCCACCGCGGGCAGCGGCTGGGGAAGCTGCGCCACGGCCGCACAGCCTGAGGCCAGGGCGCACGCGAACGCTAGACGCCAACCCATCCCCAGGCCCTCCTCTCCGGCAGAAAACGGGCCTGGAAGCATAGTAGTCCGGAATTGGCTTTGCGGATAAAAGAACGGGAGGCTGGGCGTGAACCCACATCTCAGAATCGAGATGCTCACCCCAGCGAGCAAGCTCGCCGGGGACCCCGAGATGTGGGGCACCCGCTTCCCGGTTTTGTGCAATGGGGTCACAGACCTGGGAGAGGTTGTGTGGCCCGTCGCGACTTTAGGTTAACCGCAGGTCCTTCGACTTCGCGCTGACGCGCTTCGCTCAGGATGACAACTTCAAACTATCCCGAGACCGCAGGTTCCTTCGACAAGCTCAGGACAGGCTCTTCGACTTCGCGCTGACGCGCTTCGCTCAGGATGACAACTTCAAACTATCCCGAGGTTGGGCGCTAGATTCCCGGCGGCCCGTCGGGCGAGCAGCCGGCCACCATGGCGAAGGCGCCGCCGCCGGTCGAGAAGACCAGGCCGTTGAAGCGGACCACGCTGTTGACGGCGATCGGCGGGGCGGTGCTGAACGGCGTTGGCGGCGGCGGCGCGGTGTTGGCGTTGGTGTAGACGGTGACAGTGGACGCGCCGCTGAGCGTGGCGAAGGCCGAGCCGCTAGGTAGCGACAGGGTGTAGGCCGTCCAGGTGCCCACGGTGGAGATGGCGGTGACGGTTCCGCCCAGCGTTTGCGGCATCAGGGTGACGTTGGTGGCCGTTGCGGTCCAGTTGGGCACAGGGGATACGACCGAAGCGACGACGCCGACGGTCTGGCCAGGGCTGAGGTTCGCCGAGGTAAAGGTTGGCGTGAAGGGCAGTGCGGAGAGCGAGACGAACTGCGGGGCGATGGCGTAGACGGTGGATGAGTTGGTGGTGACGGTGACGATGGAGGTGGTGGCGGCGGCGCTGGCGGCCACGCCAAGGCCTTGCATCAGAGCCATCTTGAAGCCGCCGGAGGAGACTGAGAGCACCGGGCCGGTGAGCAGGTTGATGGGCGGGCCGACGGCTGTCGGCTGCGCCAGCTGGATGCGGGTGGCAAGCAGGACGGGCGGCGGCGCAATACACGCATTGGATACTGATAGCGGGCATGGGCCGGGGAGGAGGATGAAGTCAACCTGAACCAGCTCGCCCGCAGTGAGCGCGGAGAGCGCGCTGAAGCCCTGTAGCAGCGTGGAGCTGTTGGTGGTGACGGTGAAGTTGGGGCCGCTGCCGGGTTCGAGCGTCAGGCTGGTGCCGCTGACCGAGACCACGGTTGCCATCTGCTGCATGCCGGTGCCGTTCTGACCCGGAGGCGGCACGGCGCTGGCCGCCGGCACGCCCGTCACGGTGAAGGTCGGGGTGACGGTGACCGTGGTTCCGACGATGTTGACCGACTTCGAGGCGATCAGATCGAACAGCAGCGCGCCGCTGGAGGAGCTCGAGATCGTGAACGGCCCCGGCATCGGGAAGGTGTAGGTATAGGAGGTCGTGGCCAGGGTCGGAGTGACCGTTATCGCGGCGCCCGCGCTCGAGATGTAGGTGATCTCCGGGCTGGAGAAGGTGATGACCGCGGAGGTGTAGGTGTCCTGCGCAATGTTGGCGGTGACCAGCGGCGCTTGGATGCCGTTCAGGTGGCAGATTTCGATGGTGGTCGGCGTGGAGAGGACGGTCGCCGAACCCTTGGAACCGTTCAGGACGATGCTGTCGATGGTCAGCGAGAAGGCGACCAGTTGATCGCTGGGCGCGTCGGTGATGAGCACCGGGACCGACACGGCCGGGGCGTTGACTGTGTTGTTGGAACTCGAGGCGGGCGAGTTGGAACAACTGGTGATGAAACCGGCGGTGAGGATGAAGGAGGAGGCAAGAGCAAGGAGGTGGGTGATCCGATTAGTCCGGACGTTCATGGTCATTCTCCGTAAGGCGACGAAGATAAAGACAGTTCGCCACCATAGACGGGTATACGCCGGAGTGGTTTACGGGACAAGAAGAAATCTTTGGGGGTGGGGTACAAACGCACCCCCAAGGTGAACCTTTTGTGGTACATTGTACTAAGTGTGGTGCATGATGATGGATGAATCGCAGCGGCAGAAGATACCGCTGATCTTTTACCGCACGGCCGCGGCCAGCGAGCCGGTGAGGGAGTGGCTGAAAGATCTGGAGGAAGCGGATCGTCAGGCAGTTGGGAGAGACCTGATGCGGGCGCAATGGCGGTGGCCGGTGGGAATGCCTCTGTGCCGACCGATGGGAGGCGGCTTGTGGGAGGTCCGCACGGACCTTCCATCGAAACGGACGGCGCGTGTGCTGCTCTGCCTTTACCGCGAGCACCTGGTTGCGTTGCACGGATTCATCAAGAAGACGCGGGCCACGCCGGATGAGGACTTGGCGACGGCGCGAAAGCGCCAGAAGGAGTTGCAACGATGAGCAAGAAGCATATGGGGTCCAGCGTTGATGACTTTCTCAAGGAAGAAGGCATCTTCGAGGAGGCGCAGGCGCAGGCTGTGAAAGAGGTGGTTGCGTGGCAGCTTGCCGAAGCCATGAAGGAGAAGAGGATCTCGAAGAACAGGATGGCGACGATGCTGAAGACGAGCCGATCCCAGGTTGACCGGCTGCTGAATGGCAAGGACGACATCACGCTCGGGAGCCTGCAGCGGGCGGCTGCCATGGTGGGGCGGCGGGTGAGCATCGAGCTGGTGTAGGAATCCCACATCTCAGAAGCGAGATGTGGGGCACCCGGCTTTGAGAGGGGTGTGGTGGGGCACCCGGCGAAGAATCTACTTGCAACCGGAGGGCGAAGTGTGGGATAACTACGTTATGCGTAGTACGCGAGACGTAGTACAAGCCGAAGAGGAAGCAGGCATGGGGCACTATTCCGACCCGCCGCTGCTGGTGCTGGCGAGCCTGGCCAGTGGACCCAAGCATGGGCACGCGATGATCGAGGATATTGCGCGTCTGTGCGGTAGCCGGTTGGGCCCGGGGACGCTGTATGGGGCGATCGCGCGGCTGGAGCAGCAGGGCTGGATTGAGCCGCTGGAGCCGGAAGAGCGGCGCAGGCCGTATCGCATTACCGCCGCGGGGCTGCGGGTGCTGCGGGCGAAGCTGACCACGCTGCACCAGTTCACCACAGCGGGACTGGGCAGGCTGGAGCCGCTATGAGACCGTGGCTCGCGAGGATGGTCACGCGGCTGTATCCACCGCGATGGCGGCAGCGGTATGGCGAGGAATTTGAGGCGATGCTGGAGCTGGGGCCGGGCGACCTGGGGACTTTGCTGGACAGCGTCGGCTCGGCCGTGCGCGAACATATCTTTCCGACACGAGGAGGCAGCATGGAACGGGACCCGAATTCTTTTGGCGCGGTGATGCGGCGGCCGAGCGCGTATCTTCCGGTGGCGATGTCGCTGGTCTGCCTGGTCATGGTGCTGGGCGGAATCGGGGTGGGGCTGGCACAGGGCGGGCAGATTATGCGCGACAAGGACGAGGGTTCGATGGCGCACATCTTTCAGATATTGATGACGGTGCAGATGCCAATTGTGCTGTTCTTCGCGGTGAAGTGGCTGCGGCGCGCTCCGCGGCCGGCGCTGGGTGTGCTGGCGCTGCAGGCCGGAGCGTGGCTGGCATCCTGCGCGCCGGTGTATTTTCTGCATTTGTAATGGCAAAGGTAAAAAGATTCGCCCCATCCGGATCAACGCTGCCAAGGAGACATTGCAGGACTCCTCAATAACAAAGATTGACAAAGATGGACATTCTGTCGAAGGATGGAGTTTGGAGGTGGCCTATGAATGTCTCGCTGACACCGGAACTGGAAGCCTACGTGGCCGGGAAGGTCGAGAGCGGCCGGTACTCCTCGGCCAGCGAGGTGGTGCGCGAGGCCCTGCGGCTGCTTGAAGAACAGGAGGCGACCCGGACTGAGCGCGCAGCCAGTTTCAGCCGCGAACTCGAGCGCCGCCTGACGAGCCTCGACCGCGGAGAGCATGTGGCGCCGCCAGTTGTACGGGAGCGGCTTGCGGCCCGGTCGCGTGCGCGGAGAAAGATGAGCGCATGAGCAGTTATGTGCTCAGCGTTGAGGCTGAGCTCGATCTGGAAGAGATCTGGGACTACATCGCACTGGACAGCTTCGATGCAGCGGACCGATGGATTGAAGAACTCTTCGATGCGCTAGAAAGACTGGCAAGGACTCCACGAATCGGACACAAGCGCGAGGACCTAACGAACCTGCCCGTTTTGTTCTGGCCAGTCGACGCCTACCTCATCATCTACCGCATAACCACGCGCCAGATTGAAATCGTGGCCATAACGCAGGGTTCGCGAGACGTCCCAGGCTTTCTGAATCGGCGCATTGGCTGACGAGCGGGATCGCGGTGCCCCACAGGCGCGCGCGATGGGGAGGGTGAAGGTGAAGACGGAGCCGTGGCCGAGCTGGCTTATGCTGCTTTGGCGGCGTTGATCCGGATGGGGCGAATCTTTTTGCGTTTGGCGCGGGAGGCCCGCCAGAAGTCGTGGGCGTTCTGCATTCTGAACCAGATACCTGACGATCCCTGGCCGAGGGCCTCGCTGACTCTGAGCGACATCTCAGGAGTGAAGCCCGCGTGGCAGTTGACGATGCGAGAGAGGGTAACGCGGGAGACGCCGATGTGTGCGGCGAAGTCCGCGACCGTCATCGGAACGTTTTCGAGGGCTTCCTTCAAGATTCTTCCGGGGTGGGGTGGATTGAACATCTCCATGGATTTGTCACTCCTTTCTGTTAGTGGTAGTCCCGATAGTCGACGAGAACCGCGTCTGTCCCTTCGAACCGGCGGGTGCCCCATGTTCGACGCAGTTTCATCGCGTCGACCATGGGGTTACAGGTTACACTTCCACCGGACAAGAAAATCGATGCCACCCCGGCTTCATCGCCAGCAAATCTCCGGACACCTCCACTTCCTCACTTTCAGTTGTCAGGACCGACTCCCGTACCTCGATTCCTCAGCTTCCAGAACGCTCTTTGAATCCGTTCTCGAATCCAGACGGGAACAATATGCCTTCCACGTCTACGGCTATGTCGTCATGCCCGAGCATGTCCACCTCCTGCTGTCGGAGCCTCACGTCCAGCCGCTTTCCAAAGCGATCGCGTCTATAAAGCGCGAAGCCTCCCGTCTCTCCCCGCAGTCTCCCTTCTGGCTCCCCCGCTACTACGATTTCAACGTCTTCTCGACGGGAAAGCGCATCGAGAAGCTCCGTTACATTCACCGCAACCCGGTCTCTCGGGGCCTTGCTTCAAAGGCCGAAGACTATGTCTGGTCCAGCTTCCGGTCTTACGCGTTCCACGAACCCACGCGAGTCACTGTCACTCATCTGTTCTAGTGACGGCGCAGGGAAGGCGGAAGTGTAACCCCATGGTCGACGCGATGAAGCTGCGTCGAACATGGGGCACCCGACTTCTACGTGGGCACCCGACCTATGTGGGCCGGGCGATGGGGAGGGTGAAGGTGAAGACGGAGCCGTGGCCGAGCTGGCTGGTGACCGAGATGGCGCCGCCGTGCGCATTGACGATGGCGCGGGCGATGGCCAGGCCCATCCCGGTGCCGGGCACGCGGTTGCGCTGGGCGGGATTGCGATTGGATTGGCCGCGGTAGAACTTGTCGAAGATCATGCCCTGCTCCAGCGGGTCGATGCCCTGGCCGCGGTCGGCGACGCTGATGGCGAGCAGGTCGCCCTGGGGTTCGGCGGAGACGAAGACGGGCTGGCCCGCTGCCGAGTATTTGACCGCGTTGCCCAGCAGGTTGCCGAGCACCTTCTGGACCCAGTCGGCGTCGGCGAGCACGGAGGGCAGCGTGCTGGCCAGGGTGACGCGGAACTCACGCGCGGGCCAGGCGGCGCGGATCTCCTCCACCGCGGTCCGGATCAGGTTGCCGGCGTCCAGTGGCTTGATCTCGAGCTGCACCTTGTGCGCATCCAACTGCGCCATCTCCACGGCCTGTTCGATGAGGCGGTTCAGGCGGTCGGACTCCTCGTCGATGACGTGGAGCAGCTCGTCGCGCGCGGGCTCGTCCAGCGCCGACTGCGAGAGCAGCGAGGTGATGGACGCCTTGATGGAGGTGAGCGGGGTGCGCAGCTCGTGGGTGACGGAGTCGAGCAACGCGGTGCGCAGGCGCTCGGTCTCCTTGGCGGCTTCGGAGCGGGCGCTGTTTTCCAGGGCCTCGGCGCGCTCGATGGACATGGCGATCAACCCGCTGAGCGCCTCCATGGTTTCGCGCGACAGGGTGGTGGCCTCCAGCAGCAGCGCGCCGCTGGGACGCACGCCGATGCGCAGGGGAATGGCCGTGGGAAAGCCGTCGGCCGGCGGGCGAAGGAGGGGCTGCAGCATGGCTTCGCGCAGGTCGCGGACGATCTCGACGCGGGTGCGCTCGGCGGAACCGGTGGGGCTGGGGACGGCCTCGGAGTCCGGCTCCCACGCCACCTTGGGACTGGAGATGCGCTTGGGGTCGGAGAGATAGATGCGGTCGTGGTCGGCGATATACAGCGTCACCGCCGGGCTGTTGAAGGCGTTGGCGACGCTGGAGGGGATGAAGTTGAACAGCTGGGCGACGTTTTCCGGCTGCAGCAACTGGCGCCCCAGGCGGTAGAGCATCTCCGACTCGCGGCGGCGCGCGTTGGCTTCCTGGCTCTCCTCGCGGATGCGCGAGGCCAGGTGGCTGGCGTAGATGGCGGTGCCCAGGAAGGCAAACAGCGCCACCCAGTTCTGGGTGTCGGCGATGGTGAGGGTGCCGATGGGCGGCAGGAAGAAGTAGTTGAATGCGACGGTGGCGGCAATGGACGCGCCGACGGCGTAGCGCAGGCCCCAGTTTCCTGCGAGAATCAGCACCAGCAGCAACAGGGTAAGCGCGACGGTGGAGTTGTTGGCGTGAACGGAGTGATGGTAGAGCAGTACAATACCCGCGAGCGCCGCCGCGACGATCAGCCAGCGTGCGGACTCGACAATGCGCTTGGAGTACACACACGGAATTGTATAGAGCAATTCCCTTGTTGATGCGGAGCTTGTGACCTTTTAACCAGAGACGCTGGCTTTTTCGGGGCAAATGCTCTTTTGGCCTCGCAATCTGCCTCAGGAGCGATATAATTCCACGGAACCAGTGCTGAAAAAGGACTTGCGTCCGCGCGTCAAGAATGCATTTCACGATTCGGTAAGGGGAGGTTCGTCTTGCGCGTCCTCAGTGCAATTTCGATTTTGTCGTGTGCGCTTCTTCTCTCCGGCTGCACGGGTATGCCGGGAATCACCCCATCGTCGACCACGTCGAGTTCTTCCCCCGGGCCAGCCATTCGGGGCAAAGTGCACGGCGGGCAGCAGCCCCTTGTGGGCGCCAGCGTCTATCTGTACGCGGTGAACGGCACCGGGTACGCGGGTCCCGGCATTGCCGCGTCCACCAGCAATGCTGCCGTGTCGCTCCTGAACCACTTTACTGGCAATCCCCCGGACAGCAACGGCCACTACTACGTGACCACCGCCTCCGACGGCTCCTTCTCCATCACCGGCGATTACTCCTGCCTCAGCGCGACGCCGTATGTCTACTTGCTGGCGGTGGGCGGCAATCCGGGGCTAGGGTTAGGCACGAATTCGGCCATCACCCTGGCAGCGACTTTAGGAGATTGCACGGCCGTTGGCTTCACCTCGACCTACGCCGTCGTCAACGAGCTATCGACGGTGGCGACGGTATACTCCCTGGCCGGCTTCGCCACCGATCCAACGCACATTTCGAGTTCCGGCACACCGCTGGCGGTGACAGGCCTAAATGATTCGATCGGAGCGGCGATCAACATGGAGGCTCTGGCCACGGGCCTGGCCAATACGACAACGATAGGAGGAAACGGAACGGTGCCGCAGAGCGAGATCGACACGCTGGGCAACGTCATGGGTGCGTGCGTCAATTCGAACGGAGCGGTGACAGGGCCAACGAACCCGACACCGTGCTACACGCTTTTCAGTAACGCTATGAACGGCAGCACCATGCCCACCGACACGGCCACGGCGATGCTGAACATCGCGCACAATCCGGGCGCGAATACTTCTGCCCTCTTCAACCTGCAAGCGGCGTTTGCCTACTTCCAGCCCGCGCTTAGCACCGCGCGCAATGACTTTACCATCGCCATCACCTACACCGGCGGCGGGATGGATTATCCGGCCGGTATCGCCATCGACGCCTCCGGCGATGTCTGGGTCACTGACACTTTCGGCGGCAGCCTCAGCGAGTTCGATCACCGCGGGGTGCCTTTTTCCCCTTCCGGGGGCTTCACCACCAGCGGGTTGAATGATCCCAGCTCCATCGCCATCGACGGCTCCGGCTATGTCTGGGTTGGGAGCATCAGTCCGTACAAGATCAGCCAGTACAATCCTCTCCTCGGCTCCTGGAAGTCCACCACTTCCGGTTACCAGGGCAGCCCCTTTGTCATCGACAGTTCCGGCAATATCTGGACCATCATTTCAGGCAATTCTATTAGCGAGTTGATCTCCCCAAGCACCGGCGGCACCTGGAGTTCTTTCACCGGCGGCGGGATGGACGCGCCCAATGCTCTCGCCATCGACGCCTCCGGCGACGTCTGGGTGTCAAATTATTACAACCGCATCAGCGAGTTCACCCCTTCCAGCGGCACCTGGGATTCCCCCTCTTCAACCGGTTGGGCCGGCGGCGGGCTGAGCCAGCCCCAAGACATCGCCATCGACGCTAACACCAACGTATGGCTGGCAAACTACGGAAACAGTTCGCTCAGCAAATTCAACCCTTCCAGCACCACATGGGATTCCCCCTCTTCAACCGGTTACACCGGCGGCGGATTGGACTTCCCCTATTACCTCGCCATCGACGGCGTCGGCAATCTATGGATTCCGAACAGTGACAATGCGAGCATCAGCGAGTTCAACTCCAGCGGCTTGCCCATCTCCGGCTCCGGTGGCTACACCGGCGGCGGGCTGCTGAATGCCCCGTCCGACCTCGCCATTGACGGCTCCGGAGATGTTTGGGTACCGAACTCCAACAACAACACGATCGTCGAGTTCGTCGGCGCGGCCGCACCGGTCGTGACGCCTATCGCCGCCAACCTGCTGCCCCCTTATGGCTCTCACGCAGTCAACGAGCCCTGACCTCGGCTGGCCGGATGCAGCTTACTTCGGCCAGCCACCAACCTTTCTCAGCTTTCTCGCAGCGCGTGAACTTCGGGCCATTACGAACGCAAATTCGTGGACACGATGAACCTGAGAAAAGTGGCTCTATGGGAATCAAGCTGGAGCGGCACCTATGCGTTGTCAATCCAGTCTTCGGATTGTCGAATGCTGCCGGTTATGCCAGTTTAATGCTCTCCATCTAAATAGGAGGGGGCAAGCGCCGCCATGCCCCCAGTTGCAGGAGAGGCCCCGAGGGAAAGCCCGATGAGCTCAGAGCCGCCGCGAACCAAGACTCCCGACGAATGGCTGGCTGCCGTCGCCGGACAGAAGCGCGGCCGCTTCAAGGTGTTTCTGGGCTACGCGCCCGGCGTGGGCAAGACCTTCAGCATGCTGAGCGAGGCGGTGCGGCGAAAAAGCCGCGGCGAAGACGTGGTGATCGGCATTGTGGAGACGCATGGCCGCGCGCGTACAGCCGAGCTGGCGGACCAACTCGAACAGGTGCCGCGCAAGCTGCTGGAGTACAAAGGCACGCTGTTCGAAGAGATGGACGTGGACGCGATCCTGGCGCGCAAGCCCGAAGTGGTGCTGATCGACGAGCTGGCCCATACCAACATCGAGGGCACTTCGCACGCCAAGCGCTTCCAGGACGTGCTGCAGATTCTGGAGGCGGAGATCGATGTGCTCTCCACGCTGAACATCCAGCACGTGGAGAGCATTACGCCCAAGGTGCAGAGCCTGACCGGCATCACCGTGCGCGAGACCGTGCCCGACTGGGTGCTGGACCGGGCGGACGAGATCGTGCTGAGCGACCTGACCCCGGAGGCGCTGGCGCACCGCATGGAACGCGGCGACATCTATCCCCAGGAGCGGGTGGAGCGGGCGCTCTCGAACTTCTTCCGCCGCGGCAACCTGATTGCGCTGCGCGAGATGGCGCTGCAGCGGGTAACTCGGGCGGTGGACCGAACCCTGGACGACTACGTGGAGCGCAAGCGGCTGAGCGGCCACTGGCAGATTGCCGAGCGGGTGGCCGTATGCATCAGCGCCAACCCGGAGTCGCGCGACCTGATCGCCCGCGGAGCGCGCATGGCCGAGGCCATGAACGGCGAGTTCTTCGTGCTCTACGTGGAGCTGGACGGGGACCGCACGGAGTCGCGCCGGCGAGCGCTCGAGGCCAATATCCAGTTTGCGGAAAACGTGGGCGCGCGGGTGGTCCGCCTGAAAGGCTCGAGCGTCCCGGTGACCACCGCGGAGTACATCTCCAAGAACCGCATCACCCAGGTCATCTTTGGCCGGTCGGCGATCAAGGGCTGGAGGCAGTACCTGTATTATCGTGCGCTGGGGAAGTTTATGTCGGAAGCTCCGCATGTGGATGTGCACATCGTGACGCAGCAGCCGAAGTAGGAGAAGCAGTTGTGAGTTGTGAGTTGCTAGTTGGCAGGTTTGCGGTGGCGAGAACACTATGACCCAAGGGCCCGGGACGATCGATCCAAGAATAGCTGAGGCGATTGAGCGGGCCTTTGATCTCAATCGAGAGAAGCAGACGACTGCGGCGATCGAGGAGATGAGGACTCTGGCCGTGATGGTCCCGACAGAGTGGCCCGTACAGTTTTGCCTTGCTTTGTTCCTGTTGCGCGACGGCCGGTTCAATGAAGCAGTGGGGCCTGCTCGGCTGGCGGTGGAGCAGCGGCCGAGGTCTGCGAAGGCCTCGATGGTGCTTTATCGGGCGCTGGGCGGGACTGGTAAGTATGTGGAATTGCTCGAGGAGATGAAGCGCTATCTCAGCCTCGGTCAGTCCGGACAGTACACGGACATTCTTATCAAACTAAAAAAGGAGATAGAAGCGGAGTTGGAAAGAGATGAACAATGCGAATCCTAGTTGTGGATGACGAGCCTCAGATTACGCGGGTGTTGCGCACTTCGCTGCAGAGCAACGGGCACGAGGTGACGGTGGCGCAGGACGGCGCGGCTGCGCTGAACCAGTTCCTGAAAGCGGAGCCGGAGCTGGTGATTACCGACCTGGCCATGCCCGGCATGGACGGCATCGAGCTGACCCGGGAGATCCGCGCGCGGTCGCAGGTGCCGGTGATCGTGCTGAGCGTGCGCAACCAGGACGCGCAGAAGGTGGCTGCGCTGGACGAGGGCGCGGACGACTACATCACCAAGCCGTTCAGCATCCAGGAGTTGCTGGCACGGGTGCGCGTGCAGGCGCGGCGGCTGGCCTTGCAGGAGGAGCCGGAGCAGAGCCTGATCGAGCTGGGCGACTTCCGCATCGACCTGGAGCGGCACCAGGCGATGGTGCGCGGGACCGAGGTGCACCTGACGCCGAAGGAGTTCGACCTGCTGCTCTATTTTGTGCGCAATGCCGACCGCGTGCTGACCCACAAGACGCTGCTGAAAGCGGTGTGGGGTGCGGCGGGGATCGACCAGCCGGAGTACCTGCGAGTGCTGGTGGCGCAGTTGCGCAAGAAGATTGAGCCGGATGCGGGCCGGGGCGGCGAGCCGCAATACATCGTGAGCGAGCCGTGGGTCGGCTACCGGTTGAGCCCCGGGCCTGCCGGCCAGGATACGGCCCCGGAAAGCCCGGGGACCGCGCCGCTTACAAAATCTTAACGTCCTTTCTACGGCATTCCTATGCTGGTGCTGTTTCACTGAATAGGCAACCCGGCCGCGCAGGAGGCAAGTGCGCGCGGGGACTCAACGGCAGACTCGGGGCTCAAGCCGGCAACAACCGCCGTGCCATCGAGAATCGAGAATGCCACAGGAGAGTGCATGAGCGACATCGCGTTTCTTGCGGCTTCGATAGTGTTTTTCTTAATCGCCGTGCTATACGTCCACGGCTGCGAATCGCTGAGAGGCGGTGGCGGCAATGCTTGAAAACATCCTTCTGCTTCTATTGACGGCCGGCTTGCTGGTCTACCTGGTGTACGCACTGTTGCGGCCGGAGAAATTCTGATGACCCCCAATGGCTGGTTGCAAATCGCAGTCTTCTTTGCCCTGGTGCTGGCGCTGGCCAAGCCCATCGGGCTGTACATGGCCCGTGTGTACGAGCACAAGAAGACCTGGCTGGACCCGGTGCTGGTGCCGGTGGAGAAGCTGCTCTATAAGTTGACCGGAGTGGACGCGAAGGCGGAGATGCGCTGGACAGAATACGGCGCAGCCATGCTGGTGTTCTCGCTGGCAACCCTGCTGCTGACCTACGCGGTGGAACGGCTGCAGCACGCGATCCCGCTGTGGAACCCGCAGCACTGGCCGGCGGTGGAACCCTATCTCGCGTGGAACACCGCGGCTTCGTTCACCACCAACACCAACTGGCAGGCATACGTGCCCGAGCAGACCATGAGCTACCTGACCCAGATGTTCGGGTTGGCGACGCACAACTTCTGGTCGGCGGCGACGGGCATGGCGCTGGCGATCGCGTTCATTCGCGGCATCTCGCGGCGCGAGAGCAAAACGCTGGGCAACTTCTGGGTGGACCTGACCCGCGGCACGCTGTGGGTGCTGGCGCCCATCTGCATCGTGTACTCGCTGGCGCTGGTGTCGCAGGGCGCAATCCAGAACTTCAAGCCGTACGACACGGCGACGCTGCTGGAAAAACAAAGTGTAACCACCACTGGCACAGATGGAAAGCCTGTAACCACCGTGGTTACAACCCAGACCATCGCGCAGGGACCGCTGGCCTCGCAGGAGGCCATCAAGATGCTGGGGACCAACGGCGGCGGGTTTATGAATGCGAACTCGGCGCACCCGTTCGAGAACCCGACGCCGCTGTCGAACCTGCTGGAGATGTTTTCGATCTTCGTCATTCCCGCGGGACTGTGCGTGACGCTGGGCAGGATGACCGGATCGCCGAAGCACGGCTGGGCGGTGTTTGCGGCCATGAGCGTGCTGTGGCTGGCGGGCGTGGCGACCTGCTACTGGGCGGAGGCGCAGCCGAACCCGCTGCTGCACGGCGTGGACCAGCGCAGCGTGCAAATGGGCGCGGCGCAAAGCTCCGGCGGCAACATGGAAGGCAAGGAAGTCCGCTTCGGGATTGCCAACTCGGCGCTGTTTGCGACCGTGACCACGGACGCAAGCTGCGGCGCGGTGAACGGCATGCACGACTCCTTCATGCCGCTGGGCGGTATGGTGCCGATGGCGAACATCATGGCGGGCGAGATCATCTTTGGCGGCGTGGGCGCGGGCATGTATGGAATGCTCATCTTCGTGGTCCTGACGGTATTTATCGCGGGGCTGATGGTGGGGCGCACGCCGGAATACCTGGGCAAGAAAATCCAGGCCTACGACGTGCAGATGTCGATGCTGTACTTCCTGATCTTCCCGGTGGTGATTCTGGGATTTGCGGCGATTGCGGTGCTGGCGCCGTTCGGTTTGTCGAGCCTGTCGAACCATGGGCCGCACGGGCTTTCGCAGATCCTGTATGCGTACACGTCGGCGGCGGGAAACAACGGGTCGGCGTTCGCGGGATTGAACGCGAACACGCACTGGTACAACTCGACGCTGGGCATCACCATGCTGGCGGGGCGGTTCCTGATGATGATTCCCATGCTGGCGGTAGCGGGCAACCTGGCGACCAAGAAGATCGCGCCGCCGAGCGTAGGCACGTTCCCGGTAACGTCCACGCTGTTCACGGTGCTGCTGGTGAGCGTGATCGTGATCGTGGGCGCATTGACGTTCTTCCCGGCGCTGAGCCTGGGGCCGATCCTGGAGCATTTGCTGCTGCGGGCGGGACACAGCTTTGTGTAGGCCGGTTGCAAGTTGTGAGTTGTGAGTTGTGAGTTGGAGAAGTGGCAGAGCGGCGCGGGCGGTTGTGGTGGTCTGAAGCGGGATGCAGGTTCTTCGACTCCCCTTCGACAAGCTCAGGGTCGCTCAGGATGACGGATTGTTGAGGAATTAGGGAGCGACGATGACGGCAGCGCAGACAGGGACGGCGAAAAAGAAGAACTTGTTCGACGGGGCAATTGTGCGCCGCGCGAGCATCGACTCGCTGAAGAAGCTGAGCCCGGTGGAGATGGCGAAGAACCCGGTGATGTTCGTGGTCGAGGTGGGCTCGGTGGTCACCACGGTGCTGCTGTTTGTGCCGCACCAGGGACACTTCGGCTTCAACCTGCAGATCACGCTGTGGCTGTGGTTCACGGTGCTGTTCGCCAACTTCGCCACGGCCATGGCGGAGGGCCGCGGCAAGGCGCAGGCGGACGCGCTGCGCCGCGCCAAGTCCGAGACCACCGCGTACAAGCTGAAGGCGAACGGCGAAGTGGAAGAGATTGCGAGCTCGCATTTGCGCGTGGGCGACAAGGTGCGCGTGGTGGCCGGGCAGATGATTCCCGGCGACGGCGAGGTGATTGAAGGCGTCGCGTCGGTGGATGAGTCGGCCATTACGGGCGAGTCCGCGCCGGTGATCCGCGAAGCCGGCGGCGACCGCTCGGCGGTGACCGGCGGCACGCGCGTGCTGAGCGACGTGATTGTGGTGCGCATCACGGCCAACCCCGGCGAGACGTTCCTGGACCGCATGATCGCGCTGGTGGAAGGCGCGTCGCGGCAGAAGACGCCCAATGAGATTGCGCTGAATATACTGCTGGCCGGGCTGACGATTATCTTTCTTCTGGCGGTGGCCACGCTGGAGCCGTTTGCCGTGTATTCGGGCGCGCCGCAGACGGCGTTTGTGCTGATCTCGCTGCTGGTGTGCCTGATTCCGACCACCATCGGCGGGCTGCTGTCGGCCATCGGCATCGCCGGCATGGACCGCCTGGTGCAGCACAACGTGCTCGCCGTCAGCGGCCGCGCGGTGGAGGCCGCGGGCGACGTGAATACGCTGCTGCTGGACAAGACCGGGACCATCACGCTGGGCAACCGGCAGGCGTCGGAGTTCCTGACCGCGGCGGGCGTCACCAGCGAAGAGCTGGCGGATGCGGCGCAGCTCTCGTCGCTGCCAGACGAGACTCCGGAGGGCCGCTCGATCGTGGTGCTGGCCAAGGAGTTGTACGGCCTGCGCGGGCGCGAGTTGGCCAACCTGAACGTCGAGTACATTCCCTTCAGCGCGCTGACCCGGATGTCCGGCGTGGACATGGAGGGGCGCAGCATTCGCAAGGGCGCGGCGGACGCGATCGCGAATTACCTGAAAGAGAACGGGTCGATCCTTCCCGACGAGGTGAGGGCGACCGTGGAACTCGTTGCCCGCGCCGGCGGCACGCCGCTGGTGGTGGCGGAGAACGGGCGCGCGCTGGGCGTCATCCACCTGAAGGACATCGTGAAGGGCGGCATGCGCGAGCGCTTCGACCAACTGCGCGCCATGGGCATCAAGACGGTGATGATCACCGGCGACAATCCGCTGACCGCCGCGGCCATTGCGCGCGAGGCGGGCGTGGACGACTTTCTGGCCGAGGCCAAGCCCAAGGACAAGATGGACCTGATCAAGCGCGAACAGGCGCAGGGCAAGCTGGTGGCGATGACCGGCGACGGCACCAACGACGCTCCGGCGCTGGCGCAGGCCGACGTAGGCGTGGCCATGAACAGCGGCACGCAGGCGGCGAAAGAGGCGGGCAACATGGTCGATCTCGACTCCAACCCGACCAAGCTGATCGAGATTGTGGGCATCGGCAAGCAACTGCTGATGACGCGCGGCGCGCTGACGACGTTTTCGATCGCCAACGACGTGGCCAAATACTTCGCGATTATTCCGGCGATGTTTGCCGGCGTGTTTCCGGTGCTGGCGGCGGTGAACATCATGCACCTGCAGTCGCGGGAGTCGGCGATCCTGTCGGCGGTGATCTTCAACGCGCTGATCATCATTGCGCTGATTCCGCTGGCGCTGAAGGGCGTGAACTATAAGCCCATGTCGGCGGCAGCGCTGCTGCGGCGGAATTTGTGGATCTATGGCGCGGGCGGAATTATCGCGCCGTTCATCGGCATCAAGCTGATCGACATGTTGATTGCGTCAATGCATTTGGTCTAAGGCAGTTGTGAGTTGTGAGTTTTGAGTTTTGAGTTGTGAGTTGCAGAGGTCACGTGCGGGGCGCTTTGCGGAGTAGCAGCGGGCTTGATAGCCCAGGGCTTCAGCCCTGGGTCTCAAGCGGTAAATGGACCGCACAATCCAAGGGGCTTCAGCCCCGGGCAGTTTGTTCGCGAGGGAAAAGCAATGAAGAAGCACATCATCACGTCGATTCTGTACACCGTGATTACGGCGGTGCTGCTGGGCATCGGTTATCCGCTGGTGGTGACGGGGCTGGCGCACGTGCTGATGCCGAAGCAGGCGGACGGCTCGCTGATCTACCGCGCCGACGGAACGCTGGCTGGCTCGCGGCTGATCGGGCAGCCGTTCGACGGGCCGGGCTACTTCTGGTCGCGGCCGTCGGCGGCGGGCAACGGCTATGACGCGTCGAACTCGGGCGGATCGAACTACGCACCCACCAACGCTGCGCTGGTGAGCCGGGTTGCGGCGACGGTGCAGACGCTGAATCCCAAAGGCACCAGCGCGCCGGTGCCGATCGACCTGGCGACGGCGTCGGGCTCCGGCCTCGACCCGGACATTACCCCGGCGGCGGCGTACTACCAGGTGACGCGGGTGGCGGCGGAACGGCACATCGGCGAAGACGCGGTGCGCAACCTGGTTGCGGCGCACGTGACGCCGCGGCAGTTCGGGCTGCTGGGCGAGCCGCGAGTGAACGTGCTGCAACTCAACATGGATCTGGACGCGATGGCGCCGCCGGCGGCGGCGAAGTAGCGTCGCAATCCCACATCTCAAAAATCGAGATGTGGGGCACCCGGCGAAGTAGGTCGTTGCGCGGGAGTTTAGGCGGCGATTTTGAGGGTGCGGCTCTTCAGGGGCGGGACCTTCTTGCGCTTTGCGCGCGAGGCCTTCCAGAAGTCGTGGTCGTTCTGCACCAGGAACCAGATATCTCCCTGGCCCTGCCCAAAGGCCTCGCTGATCTTGATCGACATCTCCGGGGTGATGCCGGCGCGCTGGTTGAGCACGCGGGACAGCATGACCCGCGACACGCCAATGTGCCTGGCGAAGGCGGTGACGCTCATCGGAATGCTCTCCAGAGCCTCCTTGATGATTCTGCCGGGGTGTGGCGGGTTGTACATCCGCATGGCGTTTTCCTCCTCAGTGATAGTCCCGATAGTCGACGAGAATTGCGTCCTGGCCATCGAACGCGAAGATCATTCGCCAGTTGCCGTTCACTTTCACCGCCCAGTGGCCAGCGAGTTCCCCCTTGAGGGGGTGAAGATGCCAACCGGCCACGTCCATCGTGGAGGGTCCGGTCGCGCGATTCAAAACTACAAGTTGGCTCTCCAACTTGTTTGCGTGAGCAGGCTGAATACCAACCTTCGATCCAGTCTTAAAGAACTTTTCCAGCCCGGCGTGCCTGAACGACTTGATCACTTCCTATACCGTAAACTGCGCATTTACAGTTGTCAACTCCAGCCTCGGGTTACCAGCCCGCTGCTACTCCGGGTCGAGCTGCCGCTCGATGCCACTCATCGCGGTGAGGCTCGAGATGAATGGGGCACCCCGCATTTGCGGCGCGACAAAAGACAACTACGGAGATTCTGGACTTCGTCCAGAATGACGGCTTTGAAGATCGTTGCTGAGTGCGGGACGGGCTATGATGGCTTGACCCAAGGGCGGCGACACTGCGGCCGGGCGACGTGTTTCAAGCGGAGGCGGAGGGGCCGGGGCACGGATCGGCACCCTGGCTAAAAGGCGGGACACCAGTGCAGCTACGGATTAAGCGGGCCGTGGAACGGGTGCCGGGCGGCATGATGGTCGTGCCGCTGGCGGTGGGCGCGACGATTACCACATTTGCGCCGCATGCGGGCAGCTTTTTCGGGTCGTATACCAATGCGCTGTTTACCGGGGCACTGCCGATCCTGGCGGTGTTCTACGTGTGCATTGGCGCGAAGATAACGCGGCGCTCGCTGCCGCGGGTGGTGCGCAAAGGCGGTGCATTGCTGGCCGCGAAGTTTGGGCTGGGGCTGGCGGCCGGATTTGTGCTGGGGCGTCTGCTGGGGGTCGAGCCGATAGCCAGCGGCGGGCTGGCGGGGCTGTCCGCGCTGGCGGTGGTGGCTGCGGTGAACGACACCAACGGCGGGCTGTACATGTCGCTGATGGAGGAGTACGGCAGCGCGGAAGATTCGGCGGCGTACAGTGTGATGGCGCTGGAGTCGGGCCCGTTCCTGACCATGGTGTCGCTGGGAGTGGTTGGGCTCGCGGCGTTTCCCTGGCAGACGCTGGTGGGGGCCATCCTGCCGCTGGCGGCGGGAATGTTGCTGGGCAATCTTGATCCGGAGTTGCGCGCGCTGCTCTCCAGCGGCGTGGAGGTGCTGATTCCGTTCTTCGCGTTCGCGCTGGGCACCACGCTGGACCTGCACCGCGTGTGGGAGGCGGGGTTGCTGGGACTCGCGCTGGGACTGGCCGTGGTGCTGGTGTGCGGCGTCTGCCTGATCGCGGTGGACCGGCTGATCGGCGGCGATGGGACTGCCGGGATGGCCGCGTCCACCACCGCGGGCAACGCGGCCGCGGTTCCGCTGCTGGTGGCGACAGCCAATCCCGCGTACGCGCATGCGGCGGCGCCGGCGACAGTGCTGGTGAGCGCCAGCGTGATCGTCAGCAGCTTGCTGGCGCCTCCGCTGACGGCTTTGTGGAAGGCTCGGGTGGAGCGGCGGGGCGCAAAGGCCCGGGGCTGAATAGGCTGCGGAAAGCGGGTCTTGCGCGGAAAGTGGCGAGAAGCGTGTCCCGGGGGCTAAAGCCCACGTCGATTCTGCGTCCGTTATGCCGGGGAGACCCGAGGCTGAAGCCTCGGGCTACCAGTCCCGGCCTATTTCAGAAACGAGTTTTCCGCAGCCTGTAAATCCGTGCCCTCAACGAAAGAGCGCTTTTTCAGCATGCTCTGGAAGCGAAATCTTTAGCGAATCCTTAGACCCTGGCTGGCAGAATCGAAGCATCCATAGATGGAAAGAAAATAATTGCAGCCGCGGCGGATTCATGGGTTACCATTCCGCCATCAGAAAAAATGCTTTTGTCAGGGAGGCAGTCCTCATGTCCAGGCCGATGCCGGCGCAGTGGTGTATCAGGCGGCTACGCCGCGGGTTTAGCGGCGGCACAAATGCGGGGATTCTTCCTGCCCCAGCCAGCAAGCTGGCCGGGGACCCCGTTCGCCGATGGCTCAGAATGACAGGTCAAGGCGTGTTGGCGGTCGCGATGGTTGTTCTGCTTGCGGGCACGCTGCCGGCGCAGCAGACCACCGGAGGCATCACCGGGGTGGTGGCAGACCCGCAGGGGGGCGTGATGGCAGGCGCGAGCGTGACCGCGGTGAGCGCCGAGACCGGCCTGAAGCGGACCCAGAACACCGGCGGCAACGGCTATTACGACCTGGTGAATCTGCCGGTGGGGCATTACACGCTGACGGTGACGCACGACGGCTTCGAGACGCAGATGCTGCCCGGGATTGCGGTGGAGTCCGGGCGCACGGCGACGGTGAACGTGACCATGGCGATCGGGTCGGTTTCCACGTCGGTGACGGTGACCACGGTGCCGCTGATGAACGCGGTGGACACGACCAACGGCTATGTGCTGGACAAGGCGCAGATTGAGGAGATCCCGCTGCCGACGGGAAGCTTTACCGGGGTGGCCACCCAGTCGCCGGGGGTGAATGCGGAGCTGCCCTCGGGCTCGGGCGCGAACGACGGGCTGGGCAACCTGCCGATCTGGGCGAACGGCCAGCGCGACACCAGCAACAGCTTCAGCCTGAACGGGGTGGACGGCAGCAGCCTGTTCAACGGCAAGAGCACCAGCGAGGTGGGCTCGGCGCGCGTGATCAACTCGACCGGCGTATCTTCGACCACGTCGAGCACGGGTGTGATTCCGTCGGCCGCTTCGGTGTATCTCTCGATCGGCAACGCCATTCCGACGCCGGCGCCGGAGATGCTGCAGGAGGTGCGGGTGAACGCCTCGATGTACGACGCGCAGCAGGGGGCGACGTCGGGCGCGCACATCGAAATGTCGACCACGTCAGGCACGAATGCGTTCCACGGATCGGCATACGTGCATCGCGGGACCAACTGGATCAACGCCGATCCGTTCTTCTACAAGAACGACACCATCATGCCTTCGTATCTGAAGAATCCGGAGCTGCACCGGTACATCGCGGGCGGGACGCTGGGCGGTCCAATCATCAAGGACAAGCTGTTCGGGTTTGTGTCGTACCAGCATCTGCATGTGTCGGACCAGTACCTGGGCAACTCGTTTTTGGATGTTCCCATCGGGTTGACGGACACCAACCGCAACGCAGCCGGGCTGGCTGCCGTGGTGAACAACAGCTTCCCCAACAACAGCATTCGCGGCGACAACCTGAAGGCGAGCGACATCGACCCGACCGCGCTCGAGTTGTTCCAGATTCCGGCGGTTGCCGGGGAGACCAGCAGCCCGTGGCTGGTTCCGAGCGACATGGGATCGGGTTCGCTGTCGCTGCAGCACAACTACAACGCCATCATCCCGGGCGTCGCGCGCTTCAAGGCCGATATGGCAGTCGCCAACCTGGACTGGAACGCAACGCAGAAGGACACGGTCGCGCTGAAGTACTTCTACCAGCACGATCCCACGCTCTCGCCGTATTCCTTTTCCAACGTGCCCGGCTTTACCGAGCACCTGGACTCCGGCTCGCAGGTGGCATCGATCAACAACACCTTTCTGATCAAGCCGAACCTGAGCACCACGGAAAACATAGGCATTCTGCGGGAGAAGACCTGGCTGGACAACGAGCAGCCCTGGGGGCCGAGCGCGATTCCCTATTGCTCCACCGGCCAGATCCACTGCACCAACCCGTCGACTTTCTCCATCAATACCTTCGGGTCCAATTACTTTCCCGGCGTGTCGATCTTCAATGTTCTGGGGAATGCCTATGCAGGGCTATTCCCCGGCAGCAACAGCGTCGTGAGCATCGGGCCGAACTCCGAAGGGCAGGCGCCGAATACAGGCGCGTTCCAGAACCGGCTGGAGCCGTCGGCGGACGCGGTGTGGACTCTGGGCAGGCACACCGTAAGCTTTGGCACCAGCTACAGCTACACGCAGTTGAACACCATCGACAAGCGCACCGGGAACGGCAGCATCGCCACCAGCGACCTGAGCGCGATGGTGCAGGGCTTTGTCACCACCGGCAGCTCCGCAACCGGGTTCTACGTCACCTCGTTCCTGCAGGGCAACGCCAGCCGCTATTACCGCGCCAACCAGCTGGGCAGCTACGTGCAGGACAAGTTCCAGGTGACGCCCACGCTAAGCCTGACGGCGGGGGTACGCTACGACTGGGATGGAGGGTTTACCGAGAAGTACGGCCACATCTTCAACTTCGATTTCAGCACGCCGTGCTCCACACCCACCGCCTACTGCTACAGCCCCACATCCGGCGAGTCGGCGGGAAACATTCCAACCACCAACGGGATCGTCATTGCGGGCAACAACGCCAATCCAACCGCGGGCGTCAGTCCCACGACGCTGACCGGCCGCCAGTGGGGCATTGCCCCGCGCGTCGGCGCCGCATGGCAGCCGGAGTACTTCCACAACAAGGTGGTGGTGCGCACCGGGTTCGGCATGTACTACGACCGCGGGGAGCTGTTCAGCTACTTTTCGCCCGGCTATGCCATCGGCACGGTTACCGGCGGGCCGTTCGGCGCCAATCAGTCGCTTCCGTTCGTGAACGACTCCTCCTGCACCATCGGCAGCCTCTACGAAGGCTTCATCCCGACCTGCGGCGGCGGCGGCTTTGCCGCGGGCTACCCGTTTACTCCGGTTCAGGCGCCAGACGCCTCTGATGGCGACCTGGGCAACCCGTATGGCACGAACAAACCCGCGGCGCCGGTAAATCCCAAATCGTCCGACCTGAGCAACTATCTTCCCAATCTCGCGGCGATCGCCGTTGGCGCGCAGCCGGTTTCCCTCGGCATCTACGACCGGCGGAACAAGCTGCCGTACACCTACAACTACACGCTGGATGTGCAGTGGCAGCCGCGCAACGACCTGGCCATCGATATCGGCTACGTGGGCAACCTGGGCCGCCACCAGGTGATTCCGGTGCCGTTCAACCAGCCGGGAATCGCGGGGCCGAACAACAACATCCATGGCGAGACCAGCTCCTACGGCTATAACTACCAGGGCGCGCAGTACAACGACTACGAGGGCGGCAACGTCGACCATCGCGTCCCGTACACCGGCTATGCGGCCGAGTCGATCGATTACAAGGCGGCGGGCATCGATACCTACAACGCGCTGAACGCCCGGGTGGACAAGCGCATGAGCCATGGGGTGCAGGTGGGCGTGTAATCGATCGA
>Ga0224555_1002137_pt1 | contig 24259 bp, 22 predicted proteins | sample 714S23034metaG_FD_180687 | JGI IMG/M metagenome (GOLD analysis project Ga0224555, IMG submission 180687) | Peat soil microbial communities from Stordalen Mire, Sweden - 717 S2 30-34 | ecosystem: Environmental > Terrestrial > Soil > Wetlands > Peat | place: Sweden: Norrbotten County, Stordalen...
CGGTTGGCGGCGAGGGTGCGGGAGAGCCTTTGTCCGCGGGCGCCGGTGAGGCGGTAGGCGCACAGGGGCACCAGTTCGCGGGCGGGGCTCAGGACGTGCAGGCAGCAGTTGTCGAGGTGCTCGAGGTCGAGGTTCCAGGCGTCCTGGAAGGCCATGGCGGAAATGCAGAAGGCCTGCTTTTGCTGGGCGGGAAACTCCTCGTTCCGGGCGGGGCGGCAGCAGGCGAGGTTGGCGGGGCGGGCGGTGGGGATGACGCCTCCGCCGGGCTGCAGCCAGAACCTGGCGTGGAAGGCGCAGTAGGGGGTTTGAGCCGAGGCGGGACGGAAGCTGGCGGCGGAGAACTGGCCGGCGGTCTGCTGCTCGATCAGCTGCATGATCTCGGGCAGGGTGATGCGGTCGGCGTTCTGCGGCAGGCCGGGGTAGCGTCCCATATAACTGATGGGCTGGAAGTGGACGGCGCGGACGGTGGGGGACAGGGCGGTGGCGGTGCGCAGAATGTCGCCGATCTGGCCGGTGTTGACGCCGGGAATCAGGGTGGGGGTCAGGACCACGTCCAACCGCTGCTCGGCGCAGTTCTGGATGGCGGTCAGCTTGGTTTCGAGCAGGTGGCGGCCGCGAATGGCCTCGAAGACCTCCTCGGTGACGCCGTCGAATTGCAGCGAGACGCAGCTGAGGCCGGCCTCTTTCAATTCGCTGGCGTACTCTTTTTCGAGCGCCAGGCGGACGCCGTTGGTGTTGAGCTGGACGTAGGCGAAGCCGAGGGCGCGCACTCTCTGGATCATCTCGGGCAGGTCGTGGCGGACGGTGGGCTCGCCACCGGAGAGATGAATGGCGAAGGCACGGCCAGCGGCCAGCAGGGTGCGGCACCAGGCGTCGATCTGGGCCAGGCTGGGGTCGGGGCCGGGCGCGGAGCCGGCCGCGGAGCAGCAGATGGGGCAGGCGAGGTTGCAGCGCTCGGTCACCTCGAGCTCGACGGCGCCGGCGTGCTGGAGGTGGCCGGCGCAGAGGGCGCAGTTGAAGGGGCACTGTCCGGCGGCGGCGGCGCCGCAGGCGGCGGGAGGCGCGGAGAGGCGGAGGGCGGCCTCGCCCCAGGACTGATAGGAGGGAAGTCCGCGCCAGATTACGGTTTTGAAGGGGCCGTGCTCGGGGCAGGATTTGCAGAGGTAGACGACATCATCCTCGATGACGCGCTCGGCGGCAATGCGGCGCAGGCATACGGGGCAGAGACTGCCCGTGCTGCCCAGCGTTCTGCCGCTTTCACCGCTGCCGTTTTCCCTCATAACTTCCAACCTTGTTAGCAAGTGAAGTGCCAGACCGGCCGGCTGGGGCCTGAAGGGGGCGGGGTCCATGGCGGCCGGCAGAGGGAGTTTCAGCCTTATCAGGTCCAGGGGCGGCTTGGCGGAGGGGCAGAGCCTCTGCCCCAGCCGGCTGGCTGGGGGATGAGGCGGCGGGGCAAGGAGGGTTCAAGGGGGTATGTTCAGAAATGGAGCATAGGCGCGTGCTCCATTCTGGAACGAGGGGCGGCGATCCCACCCTGGCCGCAAGGAGTCAAAAAGCAGCTTCTTCGACTACGCTGCGCTTCGCTCAGAATGACAGCGAGGATGGGGCACCCAAAAGGTTGCACGGGGGAAGCGCGGCGGGGGCGATTCAGTGGTCTGCGCGGGGCGGCTTAGCGGTTTTCGGAGGGCAGCAGACCGTAATCCTGCATTTTTCGATAGAGGGTGTTGCGGGCGATGCCCAGCCGCGCGGCGGTCTGGCGGATGTTGCCCCGACAGGCGGCGATGGCCTCGGCGATGGCCTGTTTTTCGATCTCGCGCAGGCTGCTGGCGGCTGGTGGCGGGGGGGCGGCGGGCCCGGTGGCGGCGTTGCGGAGGGCTCCTTCCAATGGCGGCTCTGGAAGGAACAGCTCGGGGACAGACCATTCGGGGAGGGACAGTTGCGGGGCGGGCGCGGGCAGTTCCGGTGCGGGCAGTTCGAGTTCGGGCAGATCGAGGTTTTCCGCGGTCAGCGTGGCGCCTCCGCGGGTGCGGATGAGGGCCCGTTCGAGGAGGTTTTCCATCTGGCGCACGTTGCCCGGCCAGGGGCAGGCGGCGAGCCTTTGCAGGCAGGATTCGTCGATCTCGATGGGGGGCCGTTCGAGGCGGGCCGAGAGCTTGGCGATCAGCGCGCGGGCCAGGCGGGGAATGTCCTGGCGGCGCTCGCGCAGGGGAGGGATTTTGACCTCGAGCACGGCCAGCCGGTAGTAGAGGTCCTCGCGGAAGCGGCCGGCGGCGACGTCCCTGCCCAGATCGCAGTGGGTGGCGGCGATGATGCGAATGTCGACGGGGATTTCCAGCGCGGAGCCGATGCGGGAGATGGTGCGCTCCTGCAAGACGCGCAGCAGCTTGGCCTGCATGCCGGGCGACATTTCGCCGATCTCGTCGAGGAAGATGGTGCCGCCGTTGGCCATCTCGAATTTGCCCGCCTGGCCGCCCTTGCGGGCCCCGGTGAAGGAGCCGTCGCTGTAGCCGAACAGCTCGCTTTCGATCAGTCCCTCGGGCATGGCGGCGCAGTTGATGGCCAGAAAGGGGGCGCGGCGGCGGGAGCTGGCGTTGTGGATAGCGTTGGCGAAGACCTCTTTGCCGGTGCCGCTCTCGCCCAGAATCAGCACCGTGGAGGCGCAGGTGGAGGCCAGCGAGGCCCAGTCCCTGGCCACCTGCATGGCGGGGCTCTCGCCCACAATGTCGTCGAATTCGTAACGGTGGGAGCAGAAGACCGGCGCGCGGCGGACGGGCTGGCTATGTCCGGTTTCGCGGAAAAAGGCGACCGCGCCGACGATGGCGCCGGTCTCGTTGCGCAGGGCGGAGCCGGAGCTGCGGATGCGTTTCCCGGTCTTGCCGACGACGATCTCCAGGTTTTCGTACTCCTTGCCGTTTTTGATCACCTGCAGCAGGGGGGCGTCGCTCTGGAAGACCTTCTCCATGGGAAAGCCCTTGGCGAGGGCGGGGTTGACGCCGAAGATCTCGCCCCCGCGGAGGTTGATTTCGGTGACGATGCCGACCGCGTCGATGGCCACGAAGCCGTCGGTGATGCCGTGCAAGAGGGCATTCGAGTAGCGCGAGGCGGCGTAGAGGCGGTTGGCCGCGTCCTCCAGGCGCAACTGGCTCTCGATGGCGCGCACCGCCGAGACCACCATGCCCATGGTGTGGGGATTGGCCTGGCGGAAGTCGCCGCTGACGTCGATCAGGCCGGTGATCTTTCCCAGCGAATCGAAGATGGGCGCCGCCGAACAGGTGAGGAACTGGTTTTCCGCGCGGAAGTGCTCCCAGGCGGAGATCTGCACCGGCGCCTTTTCGACGATGGCGGTGCCGATGGCGTTGGTTCCGCGGCTGGCCTCGCTCCAGTCGGCGCCGGGGCAGAGGTGGACCTGGCGGGTGCGGTCGACGATGCGGGCGTCGCCGGCCACCTCGAGCAGCAGGCCGTTTTCGTCGGTCAGGATGACCTGGAAGCTGGTGCCGCTGACGAAGTAGGAGAGATCGCGCAGGAAGGGCCGGGCGACGCGGATCAGCTGCTCCTTTTCGCTGCGCCGCTGCTCGAGCAGGCGCACCTGCTCGACCTCGCCGCCGGAGCTGAGCAGGGGATCGACGTTCAGCAGACGGCAGCGCTGCCAGGAGCTGGCGACCATGTCGCGCACCAGCCGGGGATCCAGCTCGTCCTTCTCAAGATACTGCTCCCAAGCCTTTCTGCCCAGGTCCGGAGGGTGCGCCAACATAGGAAACCGCCTTACCGATCATGTTACATTTTAGAACATGTTCGGCCAGAATGTAACACTCCATCCACAACAATGAGCACGAATATGGAGGCGGCGGCCGCCGCGGCTGTGGAAACCTGGGGCATTCTTGCCAAGGCCGGGGGCGTTTTTACCAAGGCTGGAGGCGTGATTGCCGGGGCTGGAGGCGTGATTGCGGAGTCAATCGGCGCTCCCGCCGTGAGCCTGGTCACCTTCGCCGGGTGCGATGAGCATTTTTGGTTCGGTTTGGCAGAGCATTTGCAAGTGACTTTGATATGACAGCCGCGACCCTTGTTTTGATTGCTCCATGCTCACTTCTGTTGGGCGCCGCGCTGCAGATTCTCGTCGCCAGGCTTTGTAGCTCCCGGACCAAGGGAATACTGGCCTTTCTCACCTGCCTGCCGGCAGTGTTTGCCGTAGTCGCAGTTGGCATGATGCACTCGGTTCAGGCCGGACAGGCAGTCGAAGTTAATCTGCTGCAATGGGATGGGCCGCTGGCCCTGGTTCTCCATGTGGACGCGTTGAGCGTCCTTTTTGCCTTCATGGGAACAGCCCTGGGCGCCTTTGTGCTCTTGTATTCCATCGGATACATGGCGCATGACAAGTCTGCAACGCGCTTCTTCGCCTCCATGCTGGTCTTCATCGCCGGCTTTGTGGGCCTGGTCTATAGCGCCAACCTCTTCCTCTTCTACCTCTGCTGGGAGCTGGTGGGGTTGTGCTCGTTCAGCTTGGTGGGCTTCTGGTACACCAACAGCCATGCGGTGGCGGGCGCGCGCAAAGTGCTGCTGATGACCCACATCGCGGGCTACGGCCTGCTGGCGGCCATCCTGGTGGTCTACCAGCGCACGGGCAGTGCCCTGTGGACCGATCCGCACGTGGCGCACGCCTTCACCGGCGGAGTCTTTGTGCTGATGCTGGTGTCGCTGGTGGCTAAATCGGTGCAGTTTCCCCTGCACACCTGGATTCCCGAGGCCATGGCCGCGCCGACTCCGGTCAGCGCCCTGCTGCATGCCGCCTGCTACGTGAAGGCCGGCGTTTACCTGGCCGCGCGTATGCACTGCTTCGGCGCCTGGCCGCAGGCCGGGGGACACGCCTGGGGCAATGAATCCCTGATGTGGATCGGCACCGCTACCATGGCCGTGGGCGTGATGTACGCCATGGTGCAGACCGATTTGAAGCGCATGCTGGCCTTCTCCACGGTCAGCCAGATCGGCTATATGATGATGGGCCTGGGCATCGGCACGCCGCTGGCCATCGTCGCCGGCCTGCTGCATTGCCTGAACCACGGCTTCTTCAAGGGCGGGCTGTTTTTGACCGCCGGCTCGGTGCAGCACGCCGCCGGCACCCGCGACATGAACCAGTTGGGCGGGCTGGCGCAGAAGATGCCGCAGACCACGCTCTCGTGGCTGATCGGCATCGGCAGCATGATGGGCATTCCGCTGATGAGCGGCTTCGCCAGCAAGTGGATGCTCTACGCGGCGGCTTTGCAGGCTGGATGGGCGGTGCCCGCCGTGGTGGCCTGGGCGGTCAGCCTGGGCACGGTCTTCCTGGGCGTCAAGGCGACCAGCGCGGTCTTCCTGGGCCCCTTGACCAAGGCGACCAAGGACGCCCACGAATCCCCGCCGACCATGGTGTGGGGTATGGGCTTCCTGGCCGCGGGTACTATCGTGCTGGGCATTGCGCCGCAGTTGGCGGTCAACTATATTCTGAATCCGGTTCTGGGCGCTATGGGCCTGGGCGCGGGCGTGCACGTGACCTGGCTGGGACTGTCGTCTGACGCCGGCAGCTTCTCGACGATGGGCGGCCTGGTTCTGGCCGTGGTTTCACTGGTTCTGGGCGGCGTGATCTACGCTCTCGCCTACGCCTCGCGTCCGGCGGCGGTGGTGGTCACGGCGGGCGGCGGCGGCGCGGCACTGGTTGCCGGCGGCGGTGGTGGTGGAATCTTCACCGGCGGAGAGCCCTTGTCGGACGAGGGCAGGCTCACGGCCGGCGACTTCTCCCACATCTTCCTCCAGAACTGGCACGAATTCTTCCGCTGGACCAAGGTGGACGCAGTTTATCTGGGCTTCTGGAGCGGCATGCAGGCCGTCTCGCGGATGCTGGGCGCGGTGGTCTCCTGGATGGAGCGCTACGCGCTGCTGCTGATCGTGGTGCTGTCGGTGGCGCTGCTGGCGACCGTGCGCAGCTTCGCCCCGGCCTTTTCCGGCGCCGCCGCGGTGGCCGCTCCGGGCGTCTCGCCGCTGCTGACCGCCGCTTGCGCGGTGGCCGCGGTGGCCCTGGTGCTGGCTGCCCTGGCGCACTCCCGCTGGCGCCGCCTGGCGCCGCTGATGCTGCTGGCCGGCGCCGCCTCGGTGGCGGGCCTGGCCATGGCCGATCCCTGGCAGCGCCTCGGGCTGCTCGAGCTGGGTGCGCTCTTGACCATTCCGCTGGTCTGGCAGAGTGCGAAAACCGGCTCGGTCAAGCTGCTCTACCTGCTGGCGGTGGTGATCTCCGCCGCATCGCTGGTCGCAAGCGATCTGATGATGGAGCGGGGACAGCCGGATTGGTCGCGCGCGCTGCTGATTACCAGCGTCTGCGTCAAACTGGCTGCGGTGCCGCTCTTCTTCTGGCTGCTCAGACTGGCCGACGAGGTTCCGTCCCTGGTGCTGGGCCTGATCATCGCGGTCGTCGATATGGCCGCCTTCGGCGAACTGTGCGTCACCGCCCAAGCCTCTCCGGCCTCCTTCGCGCCGCAGGGCTGGTGGCTGGGCGCCGCCGCCGTCACCTCGTTTGTCGCCGCGCTGCTGATGCTCACGCAGCGCAGCCTCAAACGGCTGCTGGTGCTCTCCACGGTCGAGGATGTCGGCTTCCTGCTGCTGGGCGTCGCCTCGCTGAGCGCCCTGGGAACCACCGGAGCGCTGATTGCGGCCTCGACTCACGCCCTGGCCAAGGCGCTGCTCTTTGCCTGCCTCAGCGGCCCCGAGGCCGACGGCGCGCTCGATGGCAAACGAACCGGCCTGGCCGCGCACTATCCGGTGGCCGCCTTCGGCTTCCTCTTCGGCATGCTGGCCATGCTGGGCATTCCGCCCACCCTGGGCTTCATCGGCCGCTGGAGGCTCTACGAATTGGCCTTGCAGATCAACCCGTTTTTGGTGGCGGTCTTCATCCTGTCGTCCATCATGGCCCTGATCGCCTATGTGCTGGCCTTGACTGGCATCTGGTGGGGGCCGGCCTATGACCCGGCCCTCCAGCAGCATCCGGGCGCCGCGCATCCGGCCCCCGCGCCGGTGCCGGTAAAGGAACCGTTCCTGCTGCAGGCCACCATCGTTACGCTTACCATCCTGCTCGTGGCCGCCGGAAGCTGGCCGAGCGTTCTGCAACTGCTGCTTGGGGGGAGACCATGAAGCTCTGGAAGCGATTGATGTGTACCTGCCGCCGCCGCAGCCCGTGGCTCTTTCATATGAACTCGGGCAGCTGCAACGGCTGCGATATTGAGCTGATTGCCAGCCTCACGCCGCGCTACGACGCCGAACAACTGGGGGTGCTCTTGCAGGGAAGCCCCCGCCACGCCGACATCCTCTGCATCACTGGCCCGGTTACCCACAACGCCGCCAAGGCGGTGAAGACCGTCTACGACCAGGTCTGCGGACCCAAGGCCGTGGTGGCCATCGGCTCCTGCCCGGCTTCGACCAACGTCTTCATCGATAGCCGCACGCTGGATGGGCCGCTCAGCCGCGTCATCCCGGTCGATGTCTTCGTTCCCGGCTGCCCGCCCTCGCCCAGCGCCATCATCGCGGGCGTGGCCAAGGCGGCCAGCATCCTGGCCGAAAGAGCCGCGCAAAATCCGGCTCCTGAAACGGCTCCTGAATCCGCAACCCAGCCGGACGCGACGCCGGCCACCGGGGAGGCCCACCTATGAATCCTCTAATAACTGCCTTGGCGCGCCTGCTGATCTTTCCCGGCCTGCTGTTCGCCGTGCCCGCCGCATGGTTCTTCCTATGGGTGGAACGCAAAGCGGTGGCGCGGATGCAGGGCCGCATCGGCCCTCCCTTCATGCAGCCGTTCTATGACTTCGTCAAGCTGCTGGGCAAGCAGACCCCGCCGCGCTCTGGCGCGGGCGGCCTGCTGATGCGCGCCTGGCCGCTGATCGCCGTCGCCTCGGCGGCCGGCGCTGTAGGCCTGCTGCCGGTGCTGCCCACCTCGGGCGGCTTCGAGGGCGACTTGATCCTGCTGCTGGCGCTGCTCGAGCTGCCCTCGATGTGCATCATCGCGGCCGGCTTCAGCTCGCGCTCCATCTTCGGAGAAATCGGTTCGGCCCGCGAAGCCGTCCTGAGCGTCTCCTATAACATCGTCTTCCTGCTGGCCATCGTCTCCATCGCCGCCTCGCAGCACACCTTCCGGCTGGAGGCGCTGGCGCAACTGCCAGCCTCGCCCCTGCGCTGGCTGGGCGTGCTGGCGATATTGGTCTGCCTGCCCGCCAAGCTCCACCTCAACCCCTTCTCGCTGCCCAACGCCGAGCAGGAAATCTACTCCGGCCCGATGACTGAGTACGCCGGCCCCGAACTGGCCATGTGGGAGCTCTCGCATGGACTCGAATGGGTTGCGGCCACCGGCCTGGTGGCCACCCTGGCCGCCCCCTACCTTGCTATCTGGTGGATGGCCGCCCTGGTCTTCGTCGCCCTCTCCTTTGTCATCGTGCTGATGCTGTCGGTGGTCGCGGCCGCCACGGCGCGCATACAGATCGACACCACCGTGCGCTTTTACTGGCAATGCACGCTCATCTTCGCGGTCCTGGCCATCTCGTCCGCGCTCTTCATGAGGCTTAGATCATGAACATACTCACCATGCTGTTGAAAAACTTCTGGGGCGGCTCGAGAACCCTGCGCTTTCCCGCGCGTCCGGAGACGCGAGCGGGCTACCGGGGCCTGGTGCTCTTCGATCCCGCGCTCTGTACCGGATGCGCCATCTGCAAATCCCGCTGCACCTCGCGGGCCATCACCTTCCGCCCCGGCAAGGGCGAATTTACCTGGAGCTACGATCCCGGCCAATGCACCTTCTGCGGACGCTGCGTCGAGGGCTGCAAGCCCGGAGCGCTGACCCAGGAGCCGGACTTCCCGCCCATCTATCTGACCGAGGGCGGGTTGAAGGTCTCCTATACCGTGGCCCGCAAGCCGCCCGCCCCCAGAGCCGCCAAGCCCGCTCCGCCGCCCGCCGGCGAAGCAGTCCCCGCTCCCGCGGCCAGCTCCGCGGCCAGTTCCGTTCCGGCGGCTGAGGCCGCCTCCCCCGCCAACCCCGTTCCCAACCCCGTTCCCAACCCCGTTACTGGAGGTGCACGATGACGGCCAGCGCAACAACTCTGCTCGAAGGCATCCCCGAAAAACTGGGCTCGGCCACGTCCTGGGAGGAAAAAGGCGGCGCCCTGTGGCTCACGCTCGAGGCCCGCAATGTGCGCCAGCTGGCCACCGTGATGAACGAGATCAAGGCCCGCTTCCTCACCGCCACCGCCTATCAGCCGGCCGGCCAGGAGAGCGCCTACATCGAGTACCATTGGGATTGCGAGGGCCAGCTGCTGGGCTTCCGCTTCCCGCTTCCCGGCCGCTCCATCGATAGTATCTACGACCTGTGCGAGGCCGCCGACTGGGTCGAGCGCGAAATCCACGAAGGCTTCGACTTCGAGTTTCCCGGCCGGGAGTACGAACCGCTGAAGTTGCGCCAGGGAGATACAATGGGAGTGACCCTGCGCGAGGAGGTAAAATGAGCTACAAAATCCCCATGGGGCCTTACCATCCAGCGCTGGAAGAGCCCTACAAGCTGGACCTGGTCTGCGAAGGCGAAACCGTCACCGCGGCCAAGCTGCACGTAGGATTCAACTTTCGCAACATCGAGCACCTGGCCGAAACGCGCAACCACATCCAGGTCATCGCCCTGCTGGAGCGCGTCTGCGGCATCTGCTCGAATGTCCACACCATGACCCTCTGTCAGGCCATGGAAGGACTCTGCGGCCAGACCCCGCCGCCCCGCGCCCGCTACATCCGCACCATCGTGGCCGAGCTCGAACGCCTCCACTCCCACGTCCTCTGGGCCGGCGTCGCCGCCAAGCTCATGGGCTTCAAGACCATGTTCATGACCTGCTTCGAGGTCCGCGAACAGGTCATGGATGTCCTCCAGGCCATCAGCGGCAACCGCGTCAACTACGCCATGAACCGCATCGGCGGCGTCAACCGCGACATCGAAGACCCGCAGTCCATCCTCAAGATGGTCGAGGTGCTCGAGCGCGGCATGGTCTCGACCATCATCCCCATCTTCACCTCCAGCACCACGGCGCTCTCGCGCTGCATCGGCGTGGGCGTGCTGAGCAAGGAAAAAGCCCTCTCCTGCGGCGTCGTCGGACCGGTGGCGCGCGCCTCCGGACTGGCCCAGGACATCCGCCGCGCCGCTCCCTACGCGGCCTACGAGGAGCTGGAATTCGACGTCCCGGTGCAGCCGGACGGCGATGTGAAGGCCCGCCTGCTGGTGCGCGCCCTCGAAATCATGGAGAGCTGCAAGATCATCCGCCAGGCGCTCACCAAGCTGCCCCCCGGAGAGATCAACAACGGCGACGGCAAGCCCGCCTTCATCACCGGAACCTCGACCAGCCGCCTGGAAGGACCGCGCGGCGAGGTCATCTACAGCGTCTCCTGGGAGGAAGGCTCCAACAATCCCAGCAGAGTGCACGTGCGCACCCCCACGTTTGCAAACATGCCCGCCATCCGCTGGATGGTGATCGGCGCCCGGCTTGCAGACACACCCCTGATCCAGGCCTCCATCGACCCCTGCTACTCCTGCACCGACAGGTAGCCCAGGAGCAAGCAAAGAGCATTGGTAGCCCACAACCCGCCTGTCTTTCCAAGGAGATCGGAACCATGTCCAAATTTGCCGTTATCACTGACAACTGTACCAAGGATCTGCTCTGCGTCGATGTCTGCTCGGTCGAGGCCATCCACCCCACCGCCGACGAGCCCAAGCTCGCCGAGGTGCCCCAGCTCTACATCGACCCCGCCGCCTGCGTCAACTGCGGCTCCTGCATCGCCACCTGCGAGCGCGAGGCCATCTTCGAGGATGATGAGCTGAGCGACGAAAACAAGAAGTTCATCGAAATCAACGCCGCCTACTACAAGAAGTAGCCTTACCCACCCGGAGAATACAGGCGCGCCCGCTGCCCACGGCTCCCCCCAGGAAGCCCGCAGCGGGCGGTCGCGAATGCGCCACAATCTCCGCACCGATCGCCCCGCCACCACCAAGGCAAGCGCCGGGTATGCGCAATGACCCCGCATGATAGCATTTTAAGTGCTACATGCGGAGTCACTTCTTCCTGCTTGTCCGGCACCCACAAGGGAGACTGAATGTCGGCACCACTCGTGCAGTTGCATCCCCGGTCGGAAATCGCGTCGAGCGAGCTGCCCGGCGCGCTTTCCCGCGCGCGGTTGTGTCACCTCCGCCTCTCGATTACCGATCGCTGCAATTTTCGATGTCGCTACTGTATGCCCGCCGAAGGTGTGCCCAATGTGGCGCACGAGGATCTGCTGCCATTGGAAACCACGCGGCAGCTCGTTGAATGGCTGGCCGCCCATACCGGTATAAACAAGATCAGGCTTACCGGCGGAGAGCCCCTGGTGCGCCGCGGGATTGTGCATTTGGTGACGGAATTGGCGGCGATTACTGGGGTGAGGGAGTTGTGCCTTACCACCAACGGAGTGCTTTTACCCCGGATGGCCTCCAGCCTGAAAGCGGCAGGGCTGAATCGCATCAACCTTTCGCTCGATTCCATTGATAAAGAACGGTTTGCCGAGGTGACGCGGGGAGGAAACCTGCAGAGCACACTGGCCGGCATTGCAGCGGCGCAGGAAGCAGGGCTGACGCCGATCAAGCTGAACACGGTGTTGCGGCGGTCCACGTGGAAGCTGGAAGTGCCGTCCCTGCTGGACTATGCGGCTCAAACAGGCTTTGAGATTCGTTTTATCGAACTGATGCGCACCGGGACGGAGCGCGCCTGGTGTGAATCTGAATTCGTCTCTGTAGACGAGGTTTGCGAGGGGCTGGGCGCTGAGGTGACTCCGGCCGAGGAGCAGACGAGCGGCTCGGCGCGGCGGACATTTGTCGATTGGCGCGGGACACGGTTGACCGTCGGCTGGATTACGCCACGTTCCCATCCCTTCTGTGACCGTTGTGACCGGCTGCGCATGGACGCTCGCGGCCAGCTTCGCCGCTGCCTGATGGACCCGCTGCAGCTTGATCTGCCTCTTTTGTTGAGAACCGTGGAGAGCAGCGTGGCGGAGCGGGAATTCGATTCTTATATTGCGGGCAAGATTCCGCCGCAGAGCATGGATAGCGATCTGGCGATGAGCCGGATCGGAGGGTAGCGAATGAGTTCGCTGAATGAAACAGAGGCGATGGATGCGGCGGCCGCGACGGGCGAATTGACGCATCTGGACAGTCAGGGCTTGCCGCGCATGGTCGACGTGAGCGCCAAGGCCGAGACCCTGCGCGAGGCCGAAGCCGAGGCCGTGCTGTGGGTGGGCGCTGCGGTGATGAGCAAAATTCGCAGCGGCGACACACCGAAGGGCAACATTTTTGAGACGGCGCGCATTGCCGGAATCATGGGAGCCAAGCGCACCTCGGATCTGATTCCGCTCTGCCATCCGCTGCGTCTTACCCATGCGTCGGTCGACATGGAAGTGCTGGATGACCGCATTGTGATCCGCTCCAAGGTAAAAACCTGCGGTAATACCGGGGTCGAGATGGAGGCGCTTACGGCCGCATCGATCACCGGACTGACACTTTACGACATGCTGAAGGCGCTTTCCAAGGAAATGCGGCTGGACGGCCTTCGGCTTCTGGCCAAATCGGGCGGGCGCAGCGGCCAATATCGCGCAAAGGAATAATATGGCGGCGGGAAAGCTGTTGCACATCTGCATCTCGGCCAACAAGGGCATCGCCAAGCACGAGGTTCTCTCGGCCAACCTTTTGGTGGAACACGGCGTGGAGGGCGATGCGCACGCCGGAGACTGGCACCGGCAGGTGAGCCTGCTGGCGCACGTCGACATTGAGTCGATGCGCGCCAAGGGATTGACCCTGGAGCCTGGCGCGTTTGGCGAAAACCTGGTGATCGACGGTATCGATGCGGATGAATTGGGGGTTGGGTCGCGGCTGAAAATTGGAGATGTGCTGCTGGAGTTGACCCAGCTTGGCAAGGTTTGCCATACACGCTGCGCGATTTACTATTCTACGGGCGACTGCATCATGCCACGCACCGGACTCTTTGCCCGGGTTCTTGAAGGTGGGAAACTGGAGCCCGGCGCCGCGGTCGAGGTTGTGGAAAAGGTCCCGCGCGCGGCGATTCAGGCCGCCGTGATTACTGTTTCAGACCGCTGCGCGGCGGGTACGATGATCGATACGGCCGGGCCGGCGGTTGCCAACCTGCTGAGTAGCAAGCTGCAAGCACACATAGCTTGGACCAGGACGATTCCCGACGAGATTGACCAGCTTGCGGAAGCCATGAAGGAACTGTGCGATCGCCGGGTTGACCTGATTGTCACCACCGGGGGCACGGGAATTTCAGCGCGGGATGTGACGCCCGAGGCTACGAGAATGGTGATCGACCGCGAGTTGCCAGGGTTGGCCGAGGCGATGAGGGCGGCTTCCGCGTTGAAGACTCCGAATGCGCTGTTGTCGCGGGCCGTGGCGGGCGTGAGACGCGAGACGCTGATTGTGAACCTGCCGGGAAGCCTGAAAGGCGCGATCGAAAACCTGGACGCAATCGCTGCCGCGCTTCCTCATGCAGTGAAGATGCTAAGGGGCGAATCGGCGCATCCGGAAAGCGACGCGGGACGGATGGTCAAGCCGAAGAGCCCGGAGTTGTACCAGCCCCAGCCCGCCTCCGCGCCGAAAACCCGGTAAAGCTTGCCGCCAGGAGCAATTTCACCTACATCTTGACGTCACAGCGGCCTGTAAAATGGCTTTTCCTAAAGAAAAGCCACTTTACACCCAGGTTTTTGTGAAGAGAAGAAGTGAAAAAGCCTCCGGTCCCGTGTGCGGCCCGGTTTCAATCTCAGCCATCAAGAGGCTCCGGACAGGTGGGGAACAAGAGCGATGATGAGTTGAATCGCTCATTGCTGGATCCCTTGCTCGGCGGGCAGAATACCCATTTCCCGGTAGATGGGCCGAATCTCGCGCCGCACCGCCGGGAGCCGCGTCGCAAACCAAGCCGCCCCCGCCAGGACCAGGGCGCCGTTTGCGATTACGGTCCAGGGCGCGCCCACTACATGAGCCATGGCGCCGGCCAGCAGGCTGCCAAACGGCGCCATGCCCACGAAGGCCATTGTGTAGTAGCTCATTACGCGCCCGCGCTTGTCTTCGCTTACGATGGTCTGAATGACGGTGTTGCTGGCCGCCATGCCCTGCATCATGCCCATGCCCGCGATAAAGACCATGAACATCGAGAGCCAGAAGTTGTGCGAAAGCCCGAAGCCGATCAATCCCAGGCCGAAGACGGCCGCGGCGAAGGGAATCATTTTGACCAGCCCTAGTACGTGCCTGCGCGCGGCCAGCGAGAGAGCCGAGATGAGCGCACCCAACCCCATTGAACCCGTCAGGAATCCGAGTGTGTGCGGTCCGCCGTGGAGCACGCGGGCTGCGAAGATCGGCATCAGCACCACGAACGGCATCCCCATCAGGCTCACCACGGCAAACAGCAGCAGAATGGTGCGAATGGGCAGGAACTGAGAGACATAGGTCCAGCCGGCCTTCAATTCGGCGAGCGTCGAGGCGGCCTCTCGCTTTACTACGGGTGCGTGCAGGCGCATCATCAGCAACGAGGCAATCACTGCCAAATAGCTGACGCCATCGACAAAAAAGCACCAGCCCTCGTTAGTGGCCGCAATCAGCATGCCGGCCAGCGAGGGGCCGATCAGCCTCGCCATGTTCACCATCGAGGAGTTGATGGCGATGGCGTTCTGCAGGTCGCGCCGGTCGTCGACCATCTTCACCATGAAGGCCTGCCGGCCGGGCATGTCGAAGGCATTGATCAGGCCCTGCATCGCTCCCAGGGCCAGCAGCCAGGAGACAGTGATCCGGCCGGAAAGCGTCATCCAGGCCAGCGCCAGAGACTGGATCATGGAGAGGGTCTGGGTCCAGACCAGAACCTGACGGCGGTCGAGCCGGTCGACCCAGACGCCGGCAAAGGGCGCCAGTAAAAATGAGGGAATCTGACTGGCAAAGCTGACCGTGCCCAATAGCAGCGCCGAGCCGGTCAGCCGGTAGACCAGCCAGCCGGTGGCGACGCGCGTCATCCAGGTGCCGATCAGAGATATGGATTGGCCGCCAAAGAAGAGCCGGAAGTTGCGATGGCGCAAGGCGCGCCAAGCGTGCGAGATGCCGCTGCCCGTGCGTAATTCCGCTTCTCCAGCGGCGGCCGTCTCCTCGTGCCCTGCTGGGCTTTTTGCGCTCAAAATTGCTTCCTCATTCGCAGTTTATCGCGGCGGGCTTTTCGGGGCAGTACCGACTATTTCCATGCGTGAGAATGCGCGAAAGCGCCGGAGCTTTCGGCTCCCGCCACGTTGTCTGAGTCTGGCTTAGGCCATTTTCACAGTTATTGCAAGGCCAGCATCGTGGTTTCCCACCCTAGCCGTAAAAGCGAAGACGCGGTGAAGTTGGGGCACCCATGGCGGTAAGGGTGGAAGCCCATAATGCTGAAGGTGGGCACCCTGGATGGTGAGGGTGGCGCTCGTGGCGGCGAAAGCCTGCCCTGAGCGCAGCCGAAAGGGTAGGGCACCCATGAGAATGCACCTTCCGTGTAAATGCTCGATCCAGAGACTCTTCGAGATGATGCTCTGGCTAGACCAGCTTGGCGTCGAGCAGGATTTCGGTGTTGTTGGCAAAGAGCTTCGAGATGGGGCAGCCGGCCTTGGCTTCGGCAGCGGCCTTGTCGAAGGCCTCCTTGGATGCGCCGGGAACGCTGGCGTTGGCGCAGAGCGTGATGCGGGTGATGGCGAATCCGCCCTCGACCTTGCCTAGCGTGACGGCCGCGTGGGTTTCGATCTTCGTGGGCGTCAGACCCGCAGCGCCCAGTTGCGCACCCAGGGCCATCGAGAAGCAACTGGCATGGGCCGCGGCGATCAGCTCCTCGGGGGTGGTACCGGATGCGGCGCCTTCAAAACGCGTGGCGAAAGAGTAGTTTGCATTGTTCAGTACACCCGTTGCCGTCGAGATCGTGCCCTTGCCTTCCTTGAGTGAACCTGTCCAGACCGCACTAGCCTTGCTTGCCATTATTCCTCCTTGTAACTGACTGAATCTGTGCGCGTTGCGTTGCCAGATGCGCCGCGGCGCTGGAGAATTCCTGCTCTCGCGGCAAATGCTCAGTGCTCAGTGGATGCGCCAAGAGAGCGTCAGGATGCATTCGTTCCTTCAGCGTGCGTTTTGCTCGGCCTGTGGGGCGATGGCGTCGAGCGGTGCCGTGGGCAGCAGGCGCAGGCGGGTGAGCACCTTGCGGGTAAGCCCGGTCAGCGCCATTCCGGCGGCCTCGCCCAGCGGAATCCAGCGCCGCAGGCCGGCGGCAAGGGTCAGCGCGTCGATATCGTCTTCAAAAACCGTGCGGATGCGCACGTAGTAGTTGATCTGCATGATGGCGTGGCGCACCGTCAGACGCAGTTCCTCTTCGGGAACCTGAGCCTCGCGGAGTTGGGGAAGCTCCCAGAGTCCGGGCATCACGGTCAGCGAAGCGGGCCGCTGTTCGAGCAGCACCTCGCGGTTGAAGTGGCCGGCCACTCGCCCGGTGCGCACCGAGAGCGCGTGGGCAACCTCGCGGCTCAGCATTCGCGGCTTCGGCGCGGTCTGGTGCTCGCCCTGGGTTTTGCAGTCGCTGGCTACCGGGCAGACGAGGCATTGCGGATTGCGCGGCAGGCAGAGGGTGGCGCCCAACTCCATCAGCGCCTGGTTGAAATCCCCTGGCCGCAGCGGGCAAACTAGATCGGCGGCCAGCGCCTCGATTTTGCGCCGGAGTGAGGCTCCGCCGGTGGCGCGGCTGACTGCCTTCCAGCCTTGCAACCGGCACAACACCCGCTCCACGTTGCCGTCCACCACGGCCACCCGCTCGCCGTGGGCGATGCTGGCGATGGCCGCGGCCGTGTAGGGCCCAATGCCGGGCAGCAGCCGCAATTCCGCCGCGGAATGCGGCAGGTTGCCCTGGTGATGGCTGGCGACAAACTGCGCTGCCTTGTGCAGCATCCGCGCCCGGCGGTAGTAGCCCAGGCCGCTCCACAGGGCGAGCACCTCCTGTTCCGGCGCCAGCGCCAGCGAAACCAGCGTGGGAAAGCGCTCCATAAAGGCCTGGTAGCGCTCGACCACCACCGCGACGCGAGTCTGTTGCAGCATGATCTCGGAGACCCAGACGGCGTAGGGGTTCTGGTTGCGCCGCCAAGGCAGGTCACGCCGGTTGCGCTCGTACCACTGCAGCAACCGCTCCCGCGCCCTGGCGATCTTTTCCGCCTCCCAGTCCTGCTTGCCCATGCGCCCAGATTAACAGGCGGCGAACGAGGCTGACCCGGTGAAGGTGCGGATAGAAGGCGGGGCGTTCAGATTTCAGTAGCGAGGATTCACGTTTTCCACCCATCGTAAAATGCGCGAAGGATGGGGCACCCGGCATGCGGCGAAAATGGATGCGGACAGAGTGAGGTACCTGGCTAGGGCCAAAAGCAGCAGGTTAGCGCCGCTTCGCGGCAATAGCGAGTTGGCGAGTTAGCTTGTTATGCGTGGCTGTGAGGGATAGGACTTCGGGCTTTGTAGCATTTTCACTGTTCATGTCATGGGGGCATCGTGCGAACCCCATCCTAGCCGCAAAAACAAAGGCGCGGCAAGGATGGGGCACCCGAATTTGCTTTATTCGTTCGGGCCGGAGCTATAGGGCCGGATGAATTTCTCAGGGAGCAACGCGGCTGGCTGCCGTCCACCAGGCGTCGAAGGCCGCCAGCGAATGCTCGCACTGGAGGCGGTGGCGCTCCTTTTTATCGCGGATTTTCTTGCGCAGTTCTTCTTCGAGCGGTTCCAGCAGGTCGAAGGTCATATTGGCGGGCTGAAAGTCCTTGGGGCTGGCATGGGTGATGTAATGCACCAGGGAGCCGAGGGCGCTCGAACGAGGGGCAGGCGTTGGCGCGTCACCACAGGCCAGTGAGGCGGCGTAGAGGCCGGCGAGCAGGCCGGTGGCGATGGATTCGGTATAGCCCTCGACGCCGGAGAGTTGGCCGGCGAAGAGGATTCGCGGCTGGGTTTTGAGGCGCAGAGTCTCGTCCAGCAGCAGCGGTGCCTGAATGTAGGTGTTGCGATGAATCTGGCCGTAGCGCAGGAAACGGGCGTTTTCCAGGCCCGGAATCAGCCTCAGCACCCGCGCCTGGTCGCCGAATTTGAGGTGGTTCTGAAAGCCGACCAGGTTGTAACTTGCGGCGCGCAGGTTCTCCTTGCGCAACTGCACCACGGCCCAAGGTGTCCGTCCGGTGCGCGGGTCGCGCAGGCCGACGGGCTTCATGGGACCGAATCGCAAGGTGTCGCGGCCGCGGCGGGCGAGAACCTCGATGGGCAGGCAGCCCTCAAAGTAATCGAGTTTTTCCCACTCCTTGGCTTCGGCAGGCTCGGCCGCGAGCAGCGCATCGAGGAAGCGGTCGTACTCGACGCGGTCCATGGGGCAGTTGATGTAGTCGGCCGTGCCCTTGTCCCAGCGGGCGGCGAAGTAAACGCGGTCCATGTCGATGGAGTCGGCCTCGACGATGGGCGAGATCGAGTCGTAGAAGGCCAGGTGGCCAGAGCCAGTGAGGCGTTCGATTTCGGCGCACAAGGCATCGGAGGTCAAAGGGCCGGTGGCCAGAATGGTGCACTTCGTGCCGTCCTCGTTTTGGATGAGTGGAGCGCCAAGGCTCGTGACTTCCTCGCGGAAGACGCGAATGCGCGGCTCAGCGGCAATGGCTTCGGTGATGCGGCGGGAGAATTCGACGCGATCGACGGCCAGGGCGTGGCCAGCGGGAACAGCGGTTTCGTCGGCGATGCGCATCAGCGCCGAACCGGCGCGGCGCATCTCCTGCTTCAGCAGTCAGGGGGCGGTGTTGGGCGACTCGCTCTTCAGCGAGTTGGAGCAGACCAGTTCGCCGAAGTCCGTGGTTTGATGGGCCGGGGTAAGGCGCGGTTTGCCGTCCACAATGGCCCGCATCTCGTAGAGGTCCACCTGACAGCCTAGCCGCGCCGCGGTCAGCGCCGCTTCCGAGCCGGCAAGTCCGCCGCCGATGACGCGAATTCTCATTGTGCGGCCTCCAAAGCTGCGGGCGAGGATTGCGATTCACTGTTTCCCGCTCTTTCGCCAGGAATGCAGGAAGCGTGTTCTTGGACTCGTCTCGCTGGCTCAGGATGAGAGTAGGACGGGGCGCCCAGCGCAGGGGAAGACGCAAACGGCGGATTCTCGGTTGCCGCTGCCACCCCGGCCAGCCGCTTCAGCGCCTCGCCGGTCACGCGCACATTCCGCCATTCGTCCACGAACTCGGCCCCCATGGCCTGGTAGAACTCGATGGCCGGGGTGTTCCAGTCCAGAACCTCCCATTGCAGGCGGAGACAGCCCTTTTCCACGGCGATGGCCGCCACCCGTTTGAGCAGCAATTTGCCGATTGCCAAGCCACGAAATTCCGGCTCGACAAAGATGTCCTCGAGGTAGAGCCCTGGCCGGCCCAGCCTGGTGGAGTAATTGAAAAAATAGAGGGCAAAGCCCGCCGGGCGGCCTTCGTGCTCGGCTATCAGACAGAAATAAAAGGGATTGGGCCCAAATCCGTCGTGCTCCAGGCCGACCTCGGTCGCCAGAACGGCTTCAGGCTCTCGCTCGTAGGCGGCCAGTGCGCGAATAAAGGCCAGAATCCGCGGTACATCCGCGCGGGTTGCCGGGCGAATCGTGGTGGTCATACTCCTATTCTAGGGTGTGATAAAGGCCACACGCGGCGGCCTTGCGGACACACTGCACGAGAGGCTGAAAATGGATTAGTGGTTCGCCTCGACACGGTTTGTGGCCAGGGGGGCAAAGTGCGATCCGGTCAGAGTCCTTGTGCTAAGGAAGCGATTGGATTTAACTTGAGTACTGTTTACCGGCGGCAGTACCGGAATCTGGTTTTTTGCGTCGCGGCGGCCTGTGCCGGTTGCCGTGGCCAGAATTGATGATCGATGGCACGAGTTTTTTGAACATGCGGGCAGTCTTGTTCGCGCCGCTTCCAAGGAGACGAAGATGAAACGCACGATTTCGCTTTGGCTGGGCCTGTTAGCATTTGCCCTTTTGCCCGCGCTTGCGCAAACTCCCGCGGCGAACACGGCTCCCAGCGCGCCCAAGGGGCCCACGGGCAAGATCCACGGCCGCGTGACCGGACCGGAAGGAGCCCCAAGAACTTCGGGAACGGTAAGTCTCTCGAATGACGGCGGCCGCACCTCAAAGTACACCTTTCCGCTCTCCTCGACCGGCGACTATGCTGGTGAGGCGTCTCCCGGCGCCTATACCCTGGTCTTCCGCCAGCCCGACACGCCGCTCGACAAGATGAACGACTCCATCGATAACGTCAAGATCATGGCCGGCCAGGATCTGCTTCAGGACGACGATATGTCCCGCAAGGAATTCATCGACAAGAACCTGTCCGCGGAGCAGAAAAAGCAGTTGGAGGAGCTCAGAAAGCACAACTCCGAGGCTATGAAGACCAACGAGGTCATCAAAAGCATCAATGACGACCTGAAGGCCGCCAGCCAGGATCTCAATGACGCCGACGGAGCGCATGCGGCGGCACTCCAGGTTCTCGGCGCCAATGCCACCAAGGCAGAGATTGAAGCCAAGGAAGCCGAGATCAGGACTGCGAAGTTCACCGAGGTGGAAACCCTCATGCTGAAAGACACCGCGGTCAAGCCCGACGCTTCGGTTCTCTGGGTGCAGTTGGCGCAGGCGCAGATCGGCCTGAAGAAGTACGAAGACGCGGAGACGACCTACAAGAAGGTTCTTGAGCTGGAGGCTGCGTCAAAGAAGCCGAACCCGCAAGTTCAGGGCGCGGCCGATGCCGGTCTGGGCGAGATTTATGCGCGCACCGGGAAGGTCCCCGAGGCGAGTGCGGCCTATGATGCGGCGGCCAAGGCCAATCCGGCCTCGGCGGGAGTTTATCTGAAAAATGAGGCCGTGATCTTTTACCAGATGAATAATGGAGAGGCCCAGGTGGCCGCCGCGGACAAGGCCATCCAGGTTGATCCCGGCCAGCCCATTCTTTACTACCTCAAGGGCCAGGGGTTAATTGCGAAGGCCGAAGTCGATGCCAAGACAGGGCGTTACATTCTTCCTTCTGGCTGCGCGGAGGCTTACCAGAAGTACCTGGAACTGGCTCCGACCGGACAATTTGCCAATGATGTGAGGGGAATTCTGGAGCAGGCCGGCGAGAAGCTCGTCACCAGCTATACGGCTGGCAAGCCCAAAAAATAGATGCGCTTTCAAGTCCGAGGGGCCGCAGACGTGGAAAGTTTTTGAAAAATGCAGCAAGTTAGCTCCGCTTCGCGGAGTTAGCGAGTTAGAACATTTTAGCGGTTTTGTAAGAGCAGCATCTTGCTATCCCACCCTAGCCGCAAAAACAACGACGCGGCGAGGGTGGGGCACCCAGGACAATGCGCTGTCCGCGAAAATGCCCAGTTTTTGCGCTACCTCTGCCCTATTTTTTGGCTTTCTTCCATTCTTTCAGCATGGCCAGCACCTCTTCGGCGTGGCCCGCGGGCGTGACCTTGGGAAAGATGTGCAGCAGGGTCTGGTCGGGGCCAATGACAAAGGTGGTCCGCTCAATGCCCCACACCTTCTTGCCGTACATATTCTTTTCCTTCAATACGCCAAACTGATTGCAGACCTTTTCATCCACATCGGCCAGGAGCGTATAGGGCAGATCGTACTGGGCGCGGAATTTGGCTTGGGCTTTGGGCGTGTCGCGACTTATGCCCAGCACCACCGCGCCAGCCGCCTGGAGTTTTTTGAAGGCGTCGCGGAAGCCGCAGGCCTCGATGGTGCAGCCGGGCGTGTTGGCACGGGGATAAAAGAAAAGGATGACCGGCTGGCCGGCATAGCCGGAGAGGCTGACGGTTTTCTCCTCGTCGGTTTGCAAGGTAAAGTCGGCGACTTTCTGGTGGAGTTCCATGGGAAAAACACCTCGTAGTTTGATCGGAGGACCGTTGGCGGCCATCAGGTTTGATTATTTACCAGGCGGGCGGCAGATGTCATTGCGCGGAGCCACATTCATTCTGGGAAAAGTTTGTTCCACTTTGGTTTAGTGTCAAAGAACCGAGACCGGAGACATACGGCTAAGACGTTGATAATGCATGAGGAACGCGGTTCCTAAGAGGTTGCAGGGAATTCCTGGGAGATTCGTTAAGCTAAGAACATTCAAAGAGGAATTAGGCGACAGGGAGAGAAGACGAGGCACTCCTAATTTTTTCCGGACTACTTCCGCGGATTCACAGGCGTGGGGAGAGGCTGAAGATGTTTTCAAAGAGCGGATGGGCGTTTTGACCTTTGCGAAGAGCCGCGCAGGGCTGTGGCGAAAGCGGCTTAAGGCGAAATGGCTTAGACGGGGCGGCTCTTGAAGATGTTGGAGCATTCTCCGAGTTGACGCGGGGCTGCGAGGGATGGTGCTAGGCGGCTTCCAGAGCAAGAAGAAGCGCTGAGCGCTAGCGGCACGCGATGAGACCAATTCGGCGAATGCAGGGGTGGTTCCCAAGAGGAATTGCCCTTTCCCTTTCTACGGAGAAGTATGCAAGGCCGTGGAATGGTGGGACGGGATTGGCGGACAGATGGTTTTGGCAAGACAAAAGAAGGCGGTGGCAGTAAGACCGCATGGAACAGGGTCCCAGAAGAAAGCAAGCGGCCGTGGAAGAGCGAAGCTGAACGCGGCGGCAGACAAAACTCTGGAGGAAAACAGTGAGAAGATTGCGATGTCGCTGCTGGAAAGTACGCTTGGCGGCAATGCCAGCAGCGCAAAACTGCTGTTTGCTCTAGCAGAGGGACAAATTGATTGTGAAGACGAAGGGATGGTGCTGCGTCTTCACAGCCTGGCAGAGAAACTGGCCGCGGAGCCGGAGTGGGATGGCGATGCGCATGGAGTGGTGTTGGAGATGGGCTTCGGACGGTATGAACCGAAGGGCTAACAAGATGGCCTGAATGAGTTGAGGGGGGAAAGCAGGAACAAATGCGGTTTTTCTCCGGTTCTGCTCCAGATAGGCTTTCGATCCGTCTGCGCCCAGCTTCTTGAGAACGGGGCGGGCGCAGCCGGGGGGCTGACAGATGCGGCAAGTTAGCCCTCGCTTCGCGGGGTTAGCCAGTTAGCGGGTTGGCAAGTTTCAGGTCGAGTGGGATTGAGGCGGCCTTGGAAGCAGTTTCCAGGTGGCCTGAAGAGAAGATTTTGCGGGGATGACGGCGGAGAGGGAACGGGCTCTTTGCGGTTTTCCCAAGAAGAAAGAAGAGAGACGGATGAAGCTCACAAATCACGAGTGGTTGCGCGCCGGCGGATGGATGAAACGGCTGTCGATAGCAATGTGCCTGATGGCCGCGGGATTGGGAAACGCGGCCTGGGCGCAGGCGCTTACGACGACGACAGTTCAGGGGACGGTGTACCTGGCGAACGGTCAGCCTGGCACCGGGACGCTGATGCTGAGCTGGCCATCGTTTACGACGGCGAGCGGTCAGCTGGTGACGGCCGAGAGCATGAGTGTGACGATCGCCTCGGATGGATTTGTGAGCGTAAATCTTGCTCCTAACCAGGAGGCGACGCCGTCGGGGGAGTATTACACGGCGGTTTACTACCTGAGTGATGGCTCGACGAAAACCCAGTACTGGGTGGTGCCGGCGGCGGCGCAGGCGACCCTGGCGCAGGTTCAGGCGCAGTTGATGCCGGCGGCACAGGCAGTCCAGGCGGTAAGCAAGGCGTATGTAGATCAGTCGATCGCAGAGCTTTCAGTAAGCCAGCTTACGGCGTCGGGCGGGACACTGACCGGGCCGCTTTATCTGAATGCGGACCCGACACAACCGCTGCAGGCGGCAGACAAGCATTACGTGGACGATACCTTCGCCCTGGCGGTGCCGCTGGCGGGCGGGGCGATGACGGGAGCATTGACGGCTCCGCAGTTCAACGGGCCGCTGACCGGAAATGTTACGGGTAATGTTACAGGCAACGTGTCAGGCACATCCTCCAATGTGACCGGGATTGTGCAGGTGGCGAACGGCGGCACGGGAGCAAGCACGGCTGCCGGCGCACTGGCGAATCTGGGCGCGATGCCGCTGAGCGGCGGGACTCTGACCGGGCCATTGACGAGCGTCAAAATAGGAGGCCGCGCTCAATCTCGAAGTGCAACATTTCGCTTTGGGATGATGTTGCATGGGGAAGTACTACGAGCAGTTGAGTTTATCTGATCGGGTTTACATCCAGGCGCAGTTGGAGTTGGGTTTCAAGG
>Ga0224555_1002138_pt1 | contig 24259 bp, 15 predicted proteins | sample 714S23034metaG_FD_180687 | JGI IMG/M metagenome (GOLD analysis project Ga0224555, IMG submission 180687) | Peat soil microbial communities from Stordalen Mire, Sweden - 717 S2 30-34 | ecosystem: Environmental > Terrestrial > Soil > Wetlands > Peat | place: Sweden: Norrbotten County, Stordalen...
GGCACCCTCAAACCGGGTTCGTACTACTTCCGCACCTTCTTCGCCGGCACGAGCAGTACTGGCCCGACTGCGAGCAGAATCGTCAAGGTTGTACTATCTTTGAACGGCTCATCATCGGTCAGCACGGTGGTCGCGTGAAAAGAGGTGCTACGGTCGGGACGTGCGCAGGGCATCTTCTACCCGCAGGTGCAGAATCTGTTACAGGAGATACAGGCGTTGCAGGGGTCGTAAAAGGCACACATCCCCTAGTGTCTTTTTTCTTTTTTTCTTTCACTTTCTGCGGGTTCGAGCTGCTCTTTTCGCAATTTCCGTAGCTCCCAGCAACTTATTTCTTCGTTCGATTTCAAGCTTTTAGGGCGCTGCTCGACGATAGTCAAATCGGAGCCTTTATCATATCCTCTGGCCTTTCTTTCGGCCAACTAACGCTCTAAGAGGCAAATCATGCGCGCATATAAAATTGTTTCATTTTCTGTAGTTATCCTTCTCATTACAGTTCTATTCGCGGGCGCTGTAACTGTTCCTGCCGCAGCACAGTACGATACGATGCAATACCAGTATAACGCCCAACACACGGGCGATTACAGCCCAGTGGCGGGCCCGGTGTCGCCGAACGGCCAGCTGAAGTGGAGCTTCACGGCCGGAAGCGTCGTGATTTCCTGTCCCGCTATCGCCAACGGCGTCGTCTATGTGGGGAGCGCGGACGGCAACCTTTACGCCCTCAACGCCACCACCGGCACCCAGCTCTGGAACTACACGGTCGATTTGGGGTACTCCTCCCCCGCCGTCGTAAACGGCGTCGTCTACGTGGGTAGCGAGGACGGCAACGTCTACGCCCTCAACGCCACCACCGGCACCCAGCTCTGGAACTTCACGACCGTCTGGAACAATCAGAACGGAAATTCCATTGAGTCCTCTCCTGCCGTCGCCAACGGCGTGGTCTATGTGGGAAGCTTGGATAACAACGTCTACGCCCTCAACGCGACCACCGGGGCGAAAGTGTGGAACTACACGACCGGGAGCGCGGTGTGGCCCTCGCCTGCCGTTTCAAACGGCGTCGTGTACGTGGGGAGCAATGACGGCAACCTTTACGCCCTTAACGCCACGACCGGGGCGAAAGTGTGGAACTACACGACCGGAAGCGATGTGTACTCTTCCCCCGCCGTTTCAAACGGCGTCGTGTACGTGGGGAGCAATAACGGCAACGTCTACGCCATTAACGCCACCACCGGCACCAAGCTCTGGAATTACACAGCCGGACGCTTGGTGTGGTCCTCACCCGCCATTGCCAACGGCATAGTCTACGCAGGGAGCGATGACGGCAACCTCTACGCCATTAACGCCACCACCGGCACCGAGCTCTGGAATTACACGACCGGAAACCCCGTGTTCTCCTCCCCCGCCGTCGCCAACGGCGTCGTCTACGTGGGGAGCTTTGATAAGAATTTCTACGCCATTAACGCCACCACCGGCACCGAGCTCTGGAATTACACGACCGGAAACCCCGTGTTCTCCTCCCCCGCAGTTTCAAACGGCGTCGTGTACGTGGGGAGCGAGGACGACCACCTTTACGCCATCGGCAATGAACCTAACGTACCGACTGCACTTACCGTCACTGCGCCCATGACCGTCGCCGCTAACCGACCTTTCTGGGTCAACGGTACCCTCAACACCACCGCTGCCTCCCCGGTCGCAGGCGCCACTATCCAGCTCCAGAAGAACGTGAGCGGCACGTGGACGAACGTGACGAGGGCAACAAATGTCACAACGTCAACCGGCGCATATCGTATCAGCACGAGTGGGTCAACTGTAGGTGTCTACCGGTACCGCACAACCTATTCCGGCAACGACACCTACATAAACGCCACGAGCAACGTCGCACAGGTCACCGTCGTTCCGGGTACCCAGCTCAGCCTCTCGACCGTCCAGATACACGTAACCAGCTCGAGCCGAACGCATACCATCACCTATGCCATCTCCGGCACGCTTACCACCACACCGACGCCGGTCGGCATCGCCAACGCCAAGATTTACCTCCAATGGTCGAAGGATAACACAAACTGGTCGCCTGCCTCTTCCACGCCCGCCGTCACGAACGCAAACGGCGCCTACGCTTTCAAAGGAACGCTTAGCCCCGGCACGTACTACTTCCGCACCGCGTATAGCAGCACCTCGCCATACGCCTCCTCTGTCAGCCGTGTCGTGAAGGTAAGTGTGTCATCGACCGGTTCGTCGGTCACGGACGTGTAGGCGTAGAGGTATGGGGGGGTTCTCCCCTTTCTCTCTTTTTTCTTTCCCATTCAGCGCGTCCGAGCTGCTCTATTCGCACTCTTGGTAGCTCCCAGCTCACTATCTCTTTTTTCAATAGCAAAGCCCTAGAACGCGCTGAGGCGCCACCTCGCCGTCAGTTTTAAATCGAAGTCTTTATCGTGTCTCCTGATACGTTCTTGGGCGTCAACGAACGTTTTCGAGGCAATCATGCGCGCATACAAAATCGTCTCATTTTCTGTAGTAATTCTTCTTATTACAGTCGTATTCGCAGGCGCTGTTCCCGCAGCAGCACAGTACGATACGATGCAGTACCGCTACAACGCAGCCCACACCGGCGACTATAGCCCGGTGGCGGGGAGCGTGCCATCGAACGGCCAGTTGCTGTGGAACTACACGATTACAGGCTACGAAGGCTACGTGGACTCCTCCCCCGCCGTCGCCAACGGCGTGGTCTATGTGGGGAGCTATGACAACAACCTCTACGCCCTCAACGCCACCACCGGAGCGAAACTGTGGAACTACACGACCGGAGGCAGCGTACAATCTTCCCCCGCCGTCGCCAACGGCGTGGTCTATGTGGGGAGCTATGACAACAACCTCTACGCCCTCAACGCCACCACTGGGACGATGTTGTGGAGCTTCACGACTGGAGGCGGCGTGTACTCTTCCCCTGCCGTCGCTAACGGAGTGGTCTATGTGGGGAGCTGGGACTTCAACGGTGACGTCTACGCCCTCAACGCCACCACTGGGGCGGAAGTGTGGGACTACATGACTGGAAGCAACGAAGGAGGCTCCCCCGCCGTCGCCAACGGCATGGTCTATGTGGGGCAAGGCAGCAACCTCTACGCCCTCAACGCCACTACCGGAGCGAAAGTGTGGAACTACGGGACCCAAGCCCCCACCTCCTCCCCTGCCGTCGCCAACGGCGTCGTCTACGTGGGGACCCAGAACTCCCCCCAACGACTTCCCACCTTCTACGCCCTCAACGCCACCACTGGGGCGCAGGTGTGGAGCTACCCGACCGGAGCCCCCGGACCCAGCGTACAATCTTCCCCCGCCGTCGCCAACGGCATGGTCTATGTGGGGGGCGATGACGGCAACCTCTACGCCCTCAACGCCACCACCGGGACGATGCTGTGGAGCTTCACGACCCAAGCCCTCGTGACCTCCTCCCCTGCCGTCGCCAACGGAGTAGTGTATGTGGGGAGCGATGACAACAACCTCTATGCCATCGGCAACCGCACGACCACGCTCACCGCCACCGCTCCATCCACAGCATCCGTCAACCAGAACTTCACCATCAACGGCACGCTGAGCGGCAGCACTTTCGCTCTTGCTGGCGCGACCCTCACCCTGCAGCGTTCCACCGACAACGTCACGTTCACCAACGTCTCGACGAACGTGACCAATACTACGGGCGGCTACGCGTTCAGCAAAAACGAGTCTGCCGCAGGCACCTACTACTACCGAGCCGCTTACGCCGGCAACGCCTCGTACAACAATGCGACGAGCAACGTCGTAAAGGTGAGCGTCACCGCGCCCGCGACGACAGGTAACCTCCTCCTCAACACGCACCTCGTCTCGACGACGACGGGCAGTCCACCCAAGATAGTCACCACCTACACCTTCTCAGGTCAACTGATGACGACCAGCTGGACGCCGGTCGCCAACGCAGCGATAACCCTCCAGTCGTCAGCTGACAAGGTGCACTGGTCTGCCTTTGCAAGCCCCGTCAAGACGAACGCGCAGGGCGCCTACACGTTTAAAGGCACCCTCAAACCGGGTTCGTACTACTTCCGCACCTTCTTCGCCGGCACGAGCAGTACTGGCCCGACTGCGAGCAGGATCGTCAGGGTTGTACTATCTTTGAACGGCTCATCATCGGTCAGCACGGTGGTCGCGTGAAAAGGGGTACTACGGTCGGGACGTGCGCAGGGTGAGCGCTATCAGCAGGTGCTGATACAGGAGCTACAAGCGTTGCAAGGGTCGTGAAGGGCTTCACAGTCCTTCTTCTTTTTTTCTTTCGCTTTCAGCGCGCGCTTGCGGCGGGAGTATTACCCGTCGGGCAAACGCACTTTTGTGCAAGCAATCCACTCTCAGACGTATTCAGGCGATAAGAAACAAGCCCTGTGCAACCTCTTTGCTGCCTATATTCACACCGCGCCACTAGGAGAGCTGGTAGCAAGCGTCGAACAGGCGCGGCGAGATGCGCAGCTCAGGTATGTGGTACTATACGGCGCGGCCCGCAACTATTGCCTCGCAAGGGCCGAACGGCTCGGAGGGTCGTGTTTACGAACGTTTGCGCTCGAGCTAAAAGAACAACTTGCCCAGACCCTCGCTGCGGTTGTTACATCTATTCTGACGTAGCCGCGTGGGCCCCTAGACGCAGAAAGTGCTGCTGAGCCACCTCTCTGCCAGATCATTGAAGTCTTACAGCAGATGATGTGCACGCACGACGCAAAAAAGCGTGCGATTTCTGTGCTTGAAATCTACAAGGAGGAGAGCTAGCCGAAGGGCGATCATCAGATTGACGAGATTCGCCGCGAAAAATGCAAAGGTATAAAGTGATACAGCAAGCTTCCCATAACAACAACCAGCGACAGTTGGGTGAGTACTAATGCGAATCGAAAATCGTTCTCTCCTCGGGATTCTCCTTTTTGTAGGTGCCGCGCAGGTCATTCTCATCGTAAACATCGCCGAAGCGCTGTATCCCGGGTATAGCGTGGCGACCAACGTCATAAGCGATTTGGGTGTGGGACAAACGGCGCTTATGTACAACGCGTCGGCCGTGGTGTTCGGAGCATTCATACTCATCGGTTTACTGCTCGGACGGCGTGCCATCGGCACGGGCCTTACCATCACCCTTGCGATCTACGGCGCCTGTTCTGCGGGAGTGGGCATATTCCCTGAAACCACCGGTGCACTCCACAGCGTTATCACGCTCGGTATACTTGTCTTCGGTGTAGTCTCCGCGATCATCTCGTACAGGGTGCTGCGCCCGCCGCTCTCGTACGCCTCAGTGGGCCTCGGAATCATCGCGCTCGTTGCCATTGTCCTAGGCGTCACGCAGATCTATCTGGGAATAGGTAAAGGCGGGATGGAGCGCATGGCCGCCTACCCGATCTGGTTGTGGGTGCTCGGGTTCGGGGGTGCTCTCATCGGCTCCAAGCAAGAGCCCACGTAGTTCACCGTGTCGGACTGCGCGCCCGTAACCATTCAGCAACTACGTCGGATTCACTCAAGGATGGACTCTCGTGTGGGATAATCACACACGTTCAAAGTGTCTCCCACCCTTGGCCGACCGCACGGAGTGGCGGCGTCCTGATTTTCAATAAATAACATCAAATGTAAGTAATTGAGACAAAAATGCTTAAAATTGAAAGGTGGGGAATGGCGTTAATTTCGAATGAAGATACACTTAAAAGCTGGAATGATGGGCCGGTAAAACAATCCATCCTCGAGTTTCTAAAATCGTCCACACAAGAAGGTCCGGACTACGTTAAGCCTGCAGACCGTATCGCAACGTTCGATAACGACGGGACACTGTGGGTAGAGAAGCCGATGCCGGTCCAACTTGATTTCGTGTTCAGAGCTTTTGCTAGAACAGCTCAGAATGATCCCTCTTTGGTGAGTAAGCAGCCTTACAAAGCTATTCTCGAGAGAGACATGACCTTTTTCCAAAAGGCAGTCACACAAGACCCAGAGACTTCTATGGCTCTTGAAGATGCGTTTGCACGGCAGTGGTCCGGAAAAACTCCAGATGAGTATGAAGCTGAAGTGAAAGAGTTCTTTGCTACCGTAAAACAGGAGAAATTCGCAGCGAATTTCACCAAACTGGTCTACAAGCCTATCTTAGAGCTTTTCGACTTGCTGAAGAAGTACGAGTACCGGGTGTTTGTGTGCTCTGGTGGTGGTCGTGATTTCATGCGTATAATCTCTGAGGATACATGGGGAATCTTTAAGGAGAACGTAATAGGCACCGCTTCCGAGTATGAATACGATAACGGCACGTTAAAGAGCGTTGAAAAAGTTCTTGGAGGAATTGCTCTAGGACCCGGAAAAGTCGAGCATATATTCGCCCGAACGGGACGCTTGCCTGTTTTTGCAGTGGGTAATGGTGACGTCGATATAGAAATGCTGGAATCTGCCAGATTCAGATTATTGGTACACCACGACGATGATGAACGTGAATATGCGTATGAAAATGGAGTAGAGAAAATACTCGCCATTGCCAAGGAAAAAAAATACGCCATTGCAAGTATGAAAAACGACTGGAAGCAGATTTTTAGGTGAAAGACAAACCCGAATTACCTGCTATCGATACAATCGCCACGAGCGACGGTCACATTCTCAACTCTCTCGAATGGAGTTGTCGGGACTGCAACAACTGACGCAACCGGACAGGGGCCAGTCACGATAAACACGGCGGGATGGCCTCTTAGGTCAGTCGGAGCATACGCGGACTATGCCGGAAACGCGCAATACTACCCGGCGCGTGACGGATGGGGAACGACTATCGTAGCATAAACATGAGAGGCTGTGGTCTGAGTGGCACGACGCAGAAAAGCTTGCGATTTCGGTGCTGGAAATCTACAAGGGGGAGAGTGAGCCGAAGGGCGATCGTCAGACTGACGAGATTCGCCGCGTAAAATAGAAAGACATATGGTGATGGAGTAAGCTGCCATAACAATAACCAGCGACAGTTGAGTGAGTACTAATGCGCATCGAAAATCGTTCTCTCCTCGGGATTCTCCTTTTTGTAGGTGCCGCGCAGTACATTCTCCTGGTAAACATCGCCGAAGCGCTGTATCCCGGGTATAGCGTGGCGACCAACGCCATGAGCGATTTGGGTGTGGGACAAACGGCGGTTTTGTTCAACTCGTCAACCGTGGTGTTCGGAGCATTCATACTCATCGGTTTACTGCTCGGACGGCGTGCCATCGGCACGGGCCTTACCATCACCCTTGCGGTCTACGGCGCCTGCGTTGTGGGGGTGGGTGTATTCCCTGAAACCACCGGTGCACTCCACAGCGTCATCGCGCTCGGTATGTTTGTCTTTGGTGCGGTCTCCGCGATCATCTCGTACAGGGTGCTGCGCCCGCCGCTCTCGTACGCCTCAGTGGGCCTCGGAATCATCGCGCTCGTTGCCCTTGTCCTAGCCTTGACGCATAACTATACGGGAATAGGTAAAGGTGGGATGGAGCGCATGATCGTCTACCCGCTCTTCTTGTGGGTGCTCGGGTTCGGAGGAGCCCTGATCGGCGCAAAGTCGATCGAAGCGGAGAGCTATGATGTTTGATGGATTTATGACATGACGGTTGCCATTTGCTGGAGATTCCTCGCAGGACAGCGGCGCTGGAGAGACCACGACATCACTCAGTGTAAAGCTCCAAGTACGATTGATGCGTTATCGTGCTGAACGTGTTGAAGAAAAAGGTGCAGGCGTTTGGCAAAAACGGCATAGTTCCAACGAGAGTTACACGACGCGGCGCGGCAGCACGTTTCGAGAGTTACAGCACTCGTAACTTTCAGTGTGACTGCAATCATCGGAGACGTTCCTCCAGTATTGTACAAAAGCCCCAATTTCGCTTTTTTTCCCACATTGACTCGTTACAAGGGCTTAAATATAAGAAGAAGAACTCGATTTCTTGTGAATAAGCAAGACGATTATTAACGACGTTGCCGTTCGCAACGGCGGAACCGTATCGTTTAAGTAATTTAAATTATCTTTATTACGTGATTTCTAACGGATTGTGTAATGTGACGCTACTGAATTGAGCAAGCGACGGGAAAAATCGCTTGATCAAAGGGGGGATCGCCGATGCCACAGACGACAACGCACGATCAGCGAACAGGCGAGGAGACAGTAGCTGTCGTCATCCCGACGCTAAACGAGGAACGTTCAATCGGCAAGGTCATCGACGGCGTTCCTGTTGCCGACCTCTTGCAAAAGGGGTTCAAAACTGCCGTGTACGTGATCGACGGGCAATCCACCGATAACACGAGGGAGATCGCCGTCGAAAAGGGTGCTCAACTCATACTCGAAGAGCGGCAGGGAAAGGGTCAGGCCATTCAAACGGCGTTTAAGTGCATCACTGCCGACTACTCGATTATGATTGACGGTGATGATACGTACCCGATCGAACTGGCGACGGAGATGACACGCCTGCTCCAGACACACGACGTTGTCATCGGATCGCGACTCAAAGGCACCATAGAGCCGGGAGCCATGACCAGACTGAACGTCGTAGGGAACACCCTGCTCTCGCTCCTCGCGCGAGCGCTGTTTGGTGTGCACATCAGCGACGTGTGCACTGGTTTCTGGGGCTATCGAAGCGACGCGGTTCAGCGCATGGAGCTCGCAGCGCGCGGCTTTGAGCTCGAAGCCGATATGTTCGCGGAATGCGTGAGGAACGACTTGAACATAGCGGAAATCCCCATAACCTACCGCGCTCGAGAGGATGAACCTAAGCTGTCGTCACTGAGGGACGGCGTCAAAATCGGTCTTTTTTTGTGCAAGCGACGTTTTGAGCGGGATCGCTGGTAGGGGCGCTATGAATAGGCGAATAGTTTGTATAGGGATAGTCATCATCATACGATCGGCTGGGCTGAGCGGCATTTCTGTCAGCACACGGGCAAATGGCACTACGCTGTGGGCCGATAAATACCCACAACTGTGACTAGTCGTAACAGCGACCTGCACCTAACAAAGACGTTTGGATAGACGATAGACAAGTCAGTCACGTTATGTGGCTTTTGAGGGATTGAGCAATGATGGGTACTAATGACGATCTGGTACCCCTGAACTCAGAGACAAACGATACACAAGTTTTTAGCGCACGAGTAGATGCCAAACTAACTTTTGACGTAAGTTTTTTATTGTTTTGATATAAAATAAAACTATTAATAAATAGTAGCAACTTTTAAATACTTTAATAATAGTTAAGAAGTAGCGCGGCAGCGCGGAGAAAATCTTCGCAGCTGTAACGTAATTCAAGGGAGAATAGTACGAGGAGGGCCGAATTCTGTTGGTATGTGAAGCGAACTGCCTCGCAGCATGTATGCCCCATATACTGCATCGACGGCTGAGCAGGAGTTGCCGCTGTGAAATCTCGCGTGAACGGCGCGATAACGGCGTCAGGGCTTGAAACAAGGAACATATAAAAGACAACTAACTGACGATTTGGGGGTCTATCTGTGGAAGATGAGGAAGAACGAGCGGAAGCTCTCTTAAAAGAGACACTGGCTTATATTCACGCATTGGACGAGGCTATAAAGGCGGATGCACGTACGCGTGGCAAGTTATCTGCCGCGCTGTCAACGAATTGCAACTGCGCGTGAGGGCGCATGAGAAGAAATTCAGTAATAGAGGTGATTGGGAATGGCAGAAATGGAGCATAATGTTTTTTGCAACTATGAGGTCGCAGAAGTCCTCACCCAGTTCATAGACGACTTACCGTCAACGACGTGTGTGAGCATGCGACGGGAACTATCGTTAGCTGAGTTTCGGGCGTTTTTAGACTGGTATCTAGAGGACGTTCAAAAATAGAAGATTAAGAACTGAATGCACTGCTTGGCAATAGCGATAGGCGAGTCCTGAAAAGCACTCGGACGCATACTCGCGGCTATCCTGCTGGCACAGCGCTATTTGGCGTTATCCACCCACTCACGTGCATCTTCGGACTCAGCTCGCGGTGGTGTTCGCTCCCGTTCTTATCCGGCTATTCGTCGTCGTTACGAAAACCGACTCAAAACCGCATCTTTTTATAAACTGTCGTACTTGTTGCGTGCAGCGAACTTCTTTCACGGTTCATAGCTTCTGCTAACTCGGTGTGACTCCATGACTCATTGCTTCAGCAAAGCGCGATTTGCGTACGTGCCCCTCTTTGTCGCGTTGGTGATTACGGCTGGTTTTGCGGTTTTTTCCGGCCCGCCGTGCAACGGCGTGCTGACCGTTGCGGCACAGGCACCACCCGCGTCTGCCAACACACCGGTGGCGAACAACGTAACGGTTGCAGCGGACAGCATATCGCTCGGCAGCACGGTGCAAGCCACCGGGAAGGTTACTGTGGGGGCGAAACCACTGGCAAACGCGGCCGTATCGCTTCACATGGGCGATGTCATTTTAGCAGACGCCCAAACGAACGCAAGCGGTGCGTACGCCTTCGCAGCTCCCGTCGGCGTGAACTACTTTCCAGCAGCATTTTCGAGTGGTGCCACTATCTACACGGTGGTTGAACCTGGTAATGCCTTGCTCGCAATCGCGCCGAGTGCAGTGACCACCGTTTCCGTCAATTTGCTTCCTTTATACCTCATTATCGCTGCGGTCATCGTAGCGATCCTCATTGTGCTTTACCTCATCGCGCGCCGAATGCGCGGAAAAGCCGTGCTGGCACGAAGAGGCAGGAGACACGCGAAAACGGCCGAGCAAATGGCCAACGCGCAAGCATCGCTACCCGAAGCGAGCTCGCAAAATCAACAGGAACTCGGTAGGGGAGTAACGCCAGCGGGGGATGCCATGGCGGAAGCCTCGCCGCACGAACCACCTGAATTAAAACCCGCTTTGCCCGCCGAACGCGCGGCGGCACTCCTCGACGAGGAGCCGCAAGCGGCGGAGCCGCAATCGCCCGAATCGGAGGAAGCGGAAAGCGTTGCCGAAACGGGTGTGCTAAAACAAGCGCGCGACTTTTTTGAGCAAGGCAACGATCGGCAGGCGGTCAATGCGCTCTATGATGCGGCACTAACGGCTCTCGCAACGACGCACGAGGTCAAGATCGCGCCGAGCGCGACGCACTGGGAGAACTATTACGCCGTTGAAGCCGCTGTTCCGGACGTGCAAGCGCCCTTGCGCACGCTCACCCTCGTGTACGAGCGTGCCAACTACGCGGGCAAAACGCTCACAGACGAGCAGCGCAATGCGGCACTTGAGGCGTTTCGTGCCATCACGGCGCATGTTGAGGGCGTGAAAGGGGGTGCGTAAGCGGGGACTCTCGCTATGACTTTCAGACCGGAGTCTTTATCATTTCCTCTGATTTTTTGGGCAACGAACGTTGTTTTGGCAGGCAATCATGCGCGCATAAAAAAATCGTCTCATTTTCCGCGGTTATTGTTCTCATTACCGTCTTAGTCGCAAGCGTTGTGACCGTTCCTGTAGCAGCACAGTACGATACGATGCAGTTGCGATATAACGCTCAGCACACGGGTGATCACAGCCATGTGGCGGGTTCACGCCGCCAAACAACGTATTGAAGTGGAGTTTCACGACCGGAGACGAGGTGTTCTCCTCTCCCGCCGTCGACAACTGGGGGGTCTACGTGGAGGGCTATAGCAAAAACGGCGCCAGCCACTGCGAATTCCCGGCGAGCGCGGCCAGTCAACGCTGGACTGTGTGCAACTTATAGGTTTTGGTACGCGTTGATCGATTCTTGTCAAGCGTGTGAAGCGGTTAGATGATTCGATGGCGGTTCACGTCGATGACATCACGATGGGTGGGGTAGCTCCGGTGTACGCTATCTGTGTCGGCTGCGTCCCGGTGGGCACCGAAAAGAGCACAAGCATATCGCTCGTGAAGGTCGCGTTTAGCGTACGGTTTGCGAGCGCTTGCACGCTACAGCCCGTGTTGCAGACGGCGTAGTTGGCATAGTAGGCTGTGCCGTCGTGTGCGATCAACACGAAATCTCCGTAGTCAAAGGGAATTTCTGTGTGGTGCACGTTCGTGACGGTGACGTTGGCGACGAGGTAGCGGCTCGCAGGAGGGGGGGTCAACGAGAATTGATACACGCCGGCCGGCTCGTTTGATTCATTGTTAAACTCGATCCATGCGCGGCTCGTCGCAGGGTCTGAAGCGTCGCTGATGCTGTTCAACCGCAATGCGATCGTCCCGTCGTTCGCAGTCTCGCCCGACGACGCGCGCACCGCCGAAGCCGGCACAGTATACGTAACGCTGGCGGGCTGAACCGAAAGAAACACGCTCGCAGCGAGCGCGACAACTATGAGAAGAACGATGAGTGCTAATGCCGTGCCTTGTTTCGCGTTCACAACCGACCCTCTACATGTATACGACGCTCACGTGCGCGTCGCCGTCAAACACCTGGTTCGAGCCAACGTTTTCAGAGTGGATCACCGTCGCCCCGGCCGGGAGCTGGACGCTGACATTGAGAACGTAGCTGGTAATGCCTTCTTGTTTTTGAATGTACAGGTTGTAGTGGTGCGCTATCCCGCTTGCGGTTACCGCGCTTGGCTGTATATACGTGTACGTCACGCTTCCGGTCGTGTAGGCAGACACATTAAGGCTCGACGAAAGAGCGGTAAAGCCGTCCCCGTTCGTCACCTCAGGGCCCTTGAACGCGTGCGTGGTGTTCTGCACAGCGATGAGCTGAGCGCCAGGTGGAACGAGTGCGGTGGAGAACACGCCATAGCTCCACCAACACCCGTTTGCGTACGTGAGCGTCAGCGTGGAGATGGCCGAACCGTCCGAAAAGAGTTGAACGTGGTAGTCGATCGTCCGGTTCACGCTGAAATCTGCTTTTCCCGCGCCTAGGTTGGTGTCGACCACGGAGATGGAGTCTGCTCCGGGTGGCGCGCTCTGGCTGGCGGCGCTTCGGAACCAGAATCCCTGATTGGGATAGATAAGCACGTGTCCTTCATTTTCTAACGTTTGCAACGTGGTGTACAGCGCCAGTTTCTGTGGGACGCTCGAATCGCGGATGCGCCCGGCGAGGTCGAACGTCAGCGTCGACATTAGTCCGGGTGTCGAGTTCCAAAAAGGCCCTGCATCGAAGTGGAGGCGATCAACCACGTTCCTGCTCGTTATGACCTCGCCTGATACCGTTACGGGGCCCGTTATGTTCATGACTGCTTCAACTGCCGTGAAGTCAACGGCTATGATGCCGTCGACCGTGTGTCCCGTCACGTTGTAGAAATCTGACTCCATCTTGGGCGCGAACGACGCGAAATTGTACTGCACATTTGAATCGGACAGCTTAGCGTCGTTCACACCAAAGAAGTTGGTGAAGCTCGCAGGTCCATCGAGTTGGACGAGCGCCTGCAGCTGCGGCGAACCACCGTAATAGTACTGCAGACTCGCGATATTTCCGTCATGCATGGTTACCAGGCCCATAACCGTCGTTAACCCGCCCGTACCGCGGATTTCGGAGTTGTCCTGCAAAATGAGCAGGTACGTCTTGTCACCGAAGAAGCCGGCAACGCTCAGGCCATCCGCTATCGGGAAGAGGAGTGCTACTACCACGAGAACAATGGCAGCGAGCGCGACGCATCGGACGACACGGGACCTATCAGGATCGGCCATGGTGATTCACGCTATGCTTGCTCCCTTATTATAACGTTAACTTGACAACCCTGTCGCGCCGGAAGCACGTCGTGCGTGTAAACGGTGCTCTTCAGTGTGTTCCAACGTATCAGATCCACAAGTGACCCTACCCGACGCTATACGTTTCCTTCGCATTGGGGGGCGGCAATGGCGGCTGACCGGCCGACGCGTTCTCAACGCGTAGCACGCACACGGCCTGCGTTGGCATCACGTACGCTAAACGGCGGCACGAGGCTAAAATCGCGGCGCAGGCGCCGGCAGCTCTACGTCTGCACACGAACCAATAAAGCGCTCGTTGCTCGAGCAGGCGTCGTTTAGCGCGCGTAGGGGCCGCTGGGTCTGGCTAGGCGGCGCGCCCGGCGTCGACGCGCACAACGATGAGGTGGCAACCTGAGGCGGTTACACTTCTATATCTGCAAAAGTGCAACACGACGCGGGTATTGAGATTCAGTGAGATGGCGCGTTGGCTGCGAGTGCTTTTTTCATCCGATGACATCCGGCGTCTTCGTCTGGCGTTGTCATTTTATAACAATATGTGCCTTTCTTTACAATATGAATAAAAGCGGGCAAAATATATATACCATCTCTCAGAATTATAAGCAGCCAAAGAAGTTCAGTACACTTCCACGAAACTCGCGTGAATGCACGCCGACGACAGATATGCTAGTAAGCGAATGATTGAATGGCTTAATCCTAACAGGAACATATTCAAGCCATCATATAGGAGAAAAGAACATGAGAAAAATAGTCGTTCCGGTACTGGCGCTATTCGCAGTACTTTCATTGTTTGCGGCGATGAACGTGTCAGCGCAGTGTTCCGCTACAAACGCCGCTACAACCGCTGCTACAAGCACGAGCTGCGCAGCAACGACATGCGCTCAGTGCACGAGCTGCAAGACCTCAACGAGCTGCAGCGATCCGTCCGCCGTCACGTGTCCGACTGCGACTTCGACCGCGAGTTCGACCACACCCTGTCCGGCAGTCGCATGCTGCGTCGTGACCTCTGCTTGTCCGGTGCAATACAGTTCTGCTCATCCGGTTCAACACACCTGGGACCCATACCTCAACCGATATATCTGAGCAGTCTTTCCGAGGACCGCAGTAGAGCCAACTGAGGTATTGGGGGTTGGTCGCAAGTCGACTGGTCACACATTCGACGTGCTTAGTGAATTCTGAAGACAGCACTAGTGCGGGGCTGGTCAGATCAGTGGCGCAAGTGCTGCATCATTCACAGTACAGACCCGATTCGGTGTCGATGAATTTCTGATTTTTGCTCCTGAGAGCTGAGGATTGGGCTGAGCACTGTCTGTTTGCCGTGCTCCGCAGGCAAATGTCTCTATGGATCTTTTTTCTCTGTACGGTTTTTTTTGAGCAGTGTATCTAGGTTTGAGATCATTATCTTGGAAAGTTTAGCGTAGACCTCAAAAACCTGGCTTAGTCATAATTATGGAGTTGTTTTAAGCAGGCGGTCGGTGGTAGCGGTGCTATGCATAGGTGAATAGTTTGTAGGGCGGCCGTTATCACCATAGACTAGTTGGGCTGAGTAGCATTTCTTATGGGCACTAATGAGCATCTGATACCTCCGAACGTCGAGACGAAGCACATGCCTTTTGCGAACAGTACGAGGTGATATCAAAGTAACCCAGGCCTCGTGTTGTTCATATAAATTAAAACTATTGATAACTTTAGACAACTTTTAAATACTTTAATAATAATTAAGAATTAGTGCACTAGCGCGGAGAAAGGTCTTCGCAGCTGTGGCGAATTCAAACGTGATGATCATGCGGAACTTGACGCTGCTGAACTGAGCAACCGACGAGCACATCGGCGTGATCAAAGGGGGAATCGTCAATGCCAAGGACGATATCACACAATAAGCAAACAGACGAGGCGATGGAGACAGTAGCGGTAATCATTCCGACGCTGAATGAGGGGCGCTCAATCGGCAAGGTCATTGACGGCGTGCCTGTAGATGCTCTGTTGAGGAACGGGTTCAAAACTGCCGTGTACGTGATCGACGGGCAATCCACTGACAACACGAGGGAGATCGCCGCCGAAAAGGGTGCTACGATTATACTCGAAGAGCGGCGGGGAAAGGGTTCGGCCATCCAAACGGCGTTCAAGTCCATTAATGCAGACTACGCGATTATGATCGACGGGGACGATACGTACCCGATCGAAATGGTGACCGAAATGGCCCGCCTGCTGAAGAAATACGACGTCGTCATCGGATCGCGGCTGAAAGGATGCATTGAGCCCGGAGCCATGAGTAAGCTTAATGTCTTTGGGAATACGCTGCTCACGCTCCTTGCGCGAGCTCTTTTTGGCATCAATGTTACTGACGTGTGTACAGGACTGTGGGGATACCGAGGCAATGCGATCAGACGCCTTGAGCTCGAAGCACAAGGGTTTGACATTGAAGCTGATATGTTTTCCGAGTGTGCGCGTAAGGGGCTTAGCATAGCAGAGATCCCGATCCGTTATCGCGCTCGAGCGGATCAACCCAAGCTCTCTTCGTTGCGGGATGGTTTACGAATAGGCGCTTTCTTATGTCGAAAGCGGCTTATGGCCAGGATAGCTAACCCCGCGGCAAACGCTCACCCGGAACGAGCTGGCGTGCCAGACGGCCGACAAGAGGCGCTCGTGCAGCAGCACGACGTACTTAATCGTCAGCAGACGCGGACCCGCAATCTGAGTTTTCAGAGGAACAGTAGTCCGATCCAGAAGCATCGGATTGAAGTTGGTTCGTCTGATTCAGATAACGAAGAAGGGCAGGTCACCATGAAAACACATGGGATCTTGCCGACGGGCGGCGCAGGGTTTCTGGGCATGAGTCTAGTTGAAGAGCTTCAAAAACGCGGCCAAACTGGGTGCGAATATCTCTCAGGTGTGCGGTCGAAGCCGTGAAAGCGTTTCAGATCGCTCAAACCTTACGACAGGGAGGGTTGCAACAGGTCGTGGGCGTTTCTCTGAGCATTGGTGGCAGCCGCTATCGGCTATTGTGAAAATATCGTAAAGTCTTTGTCACCTTTTAGTCAATTTTTTTTCAATCCTTTATCGGGATATCTGCTGATGATTCTCGGCCAACGCATCACTTAGCAATTTTCGCTGGCACTTATCTGCTCTAGCCTCGTCCTCATCTCTGAACGCAATCTTAGGCAACGTATGCTGGGCCTCTCGAAAGAAGTGCGCGACATCGCAAACAGCTTTTCAGTGGGAACATCAGACAACTCCCGCATCTCAAGTTCCCGCTGCTTCCGACTCAGTAGATCCTCAAAAAAATTGGATCCGACCCTAGTAGTGCCCTGTGGACGCGTGGATGACGACGCGCACGTATACCGTTATCGCTCCAGGCACGAAACCCCCGTCTGTGCTACGTGAGAGGAAACATCGCGATGATCGTCTCAGCGTCGTTCGCGTTCAAGCGCTGCAGTCGGCGGCAGCGCGTCTATCTGTCCGCTCACGTCAGCAGGTCTCCAAGGTCCTTTACAATGAGCGACGGGAACTCGTCTTCGCTCAGTTCGTCTATTCGTTCGCGCGTGGTCTCCCCGCTTAGTACGCAGATAAAATCGCATCCCACGTTGCGCGCCATCTGCCCATCGGTGTACAGTCGGTCGCCGACGACCGCCATCTCGCTTGGGCGGTACTGAGCGGTCACGCGCTCCAACAAAAGCGGGTTAGGCTTACCAAAAACCGTGTCCGGCGTGCGGCCCGTTGCCTGTTCGAGCACCGATAAGATACAGCCACTGTCGGGGACGAAACCGTGCTCGGTGGGACATACGAGATCGCTGTGCGTCGCGAGAAACGTCAAACGGGGGTTCTGCTGCAGCAACAGCGCGGCATCTCTCAGCTTGTCGTACGTAAGCTCCGTATCGTAGGCCACGACGAGCGCCTCGCAAGCCTCCGGATCGGCGGTTAGTTCGAGCCCCGGAAGCGCCAACCGCAGATACGCGGCGATCTTCGCGTTCGCGAGCAGGTACACGTGCGTCAGCGCGCGCTCGCGTAGGTACGCGACAAGGGGCGCAAGCGGCGTGACGACGTGCTCCGCGTCAGCAGGTATCCCTAGCTCGTTGAGCCTCGCACGATAATCCTTTGGAAGCTTCGAGGTGTTATTCGTGACAAAATAGAACGCACGATCGTCCGTACTCCGGTTGATAAACGCAACAGTGCCGCGGATCGGTCGGTTCCCCACGTACACGGTCCCGTCCAAATCGAGGACGAAACACAGCTTCCCGGCCAATGAAAAACGACTGAATCGCTTGTCGGCCGTGTGCACGTCTCCCATCGTACGCAAGGCGGCCCACTTCGTTCCCGTGATGTCGACGAGCGTCAGCCGCGCGCGGCGAATCAGATCGCCAAGCGCTGTTACCATCGGCGCATCTCTTTTTCCGGCAGTGAGCTCTGCCACGATGTCAGTCAGCACGGCGCAAGCATGAGCGTCGAGCTTGCACAAGCCAGCTGCGCCGCCGGTGGCCGCGTGTTTCGGAATACGGGTGCCGATGACCACGACGTTTCCGTCCTCGACGATGACCTTTGTCGACGCAGCATTGTAACGGTTGCTATCCACGACGATGGCGCTCCCAGAGACGCGTGACACGCGCTCGATTGCCTCGTCTTCATACACACAGGCTCCGCTGCTTATGAACAGCCCTTCGACGGCGGCGTGAAGCTCTGTGCCTCGCAAGGCGAGGTCCAGCGAATATACGGCGCCCGTGGAACTATAGTCGGGATTCCTCACGAGGTGTATGTCGGGGTGCTCGCGCTTTAAGTAGCGTTTGATCTGGCCATGCTCATAGCCAGAGACGACCGATATTGAAGCCGTTTCGACGCCCGCACGATTGTACCCTCGTATCTGGTGCTCGAGCAAGGGAATCCCGTTAATCTTAATCAACGCACCCGGTTTTTGGAGGTTCAGGGGGCGGAGCTGCGGGTTATCGTTCGCCGCGAGTATGATTGCCTTCATGCGCTCACCCCTACACGTCTCGTGACTGGTGTGCGACTAACAAGAACGCGCTTCAGGCTTATAACCATAAAAGACTCTGCTCGCGGCACGATCAACACGAGAACGTTCGTAGTGCGCTGTGCTGCTGGCGCCTCCGCCGGGGTTTTAGCTGAGACGCGAACCCCACGTGAGACCGTTGTGGCGTCATTTCCACGCGCGTGGTGCACAAACGATCTGGGTAGTTAGGCGAGTACTAAGGAGCCGATTGCACGAGACGGTGAACTCATCATTTCCTGATAAACTAGTGAACACAAAAGCCACCCCAGCTCAAACTAAACTACTGTTGTGATATCAACCCAACCTCAAACCCCGAACGAATGAATCAGATCCATCTCCCTATTATCCCAGAAATTATCGGCTCCAAGCCGAAGATCATCAAGGACAGTGTAATCAGTGCTGCAACGTTTTCCGGGTAGTAGATGACATCTGGGAATATTAACGCGACGAGGCCTATGAAAATGGCGAGGAGGCCCACGATTTTTGGGAATATCGACACGATGATGGCCACGAAAATGCTGAAGACGCCCACGATTTTGCCGCCCACGGTGCCGCGTGCTGCGCTCGCGATGCCTGCAAAGAGCAATCCTAAGGCCAACAGGTAGATTAGGGTCAAATAAAATCCGTAGAAAGACAGAGCGATTACCAAGACGGCGATTAGGGTCGCTAGCACTGACAGGATCAAGTTGAGGCGCCGCCGCCCCGAAATGTCTTTTGCAACTATTCGTATGATATATGTGGTTTCAAGGATAATTAGCGCTGTAGCTAGGAACGTAATGAATGTTGGCCAACCCCAATCCACCCCGGGGTAGAAGGCGGCGACGCCCAGGATAACGATGATAAGTCCTGCGCTGATCTCAAGTATTCGTAGCCAGATGGGACTCTTTTTTTCCTTGGTAGCTGACGGTGGGGGCAGCGGCGATGCTGACGCGCTGGCAAACGCCTTGCCGCATTTTGTGCAAAATGAGATACTGGAGGGATTAGCCGCTCCGCAGTATTTACAATATTTTTCCTCTTCCATTTTGTATCCACCCCCTTGACGGAAAGATAAATCAAAAAAGTGCAACATCCGTGTAGTAGCTTAAATCTTCTCTTTTAGCTGTATTTGAGATGGGCGCGTTATGTGGAAAAAGCTTGGCCTTATCACTTAGCAATGTTTCTCTCAAAATGTGCTTGAGATTCAGCTCTTCGAAGGAGTTGCAGGGCAGATTGGGCAAGCACGTAAAAGGAGCTTAATACAGGCTCCGATGCAAGAACATAGGCGACAACTGTCGAGATCCGCTTCATGAGCACTTGACCAATGTCTGCATGAAGGATCAGGGAGATGCTCGACTCGTTAGCACCTGAAGCACTTCCCCGCGCCAAACAACGACAACGTCGTCGCGGTCAGCAGTCAAAACAAAGCTTTCATCAGCTTCAAGCAAACTGGTACCGATTTGGCGAAGCATCAAGAAAGCTGCTGAATTACTCGTTTCAGGAAGGCGTAAAGCTTGCAATCCTAACGAATGGGATCGCGTGGTGGTTCTATCTCCCGCTGCACGAGGGCAGCGGGGAATATGGAAGTTTTTCACTAAAACAAACTTGGCGTCACTTCGCGAAATCGTGACGAAGTACGTTGAGGTACTTCTGTTCTTTTGCCCGCAGTTTCTTAGTAATCATCGGCTGACCCAGCTGCTATACGCGGCTTAACGGGTATCTTCGTTTTTCAAAATGGAGGTATCACTCATTTGGGTCGCAGCGCCAGCCTTTGCGAGGAGCACCCTGAAGCAGTCCTCTTGAGTCTGGACCCTTCCCCGCTCCGCGCTTAGACGTGCGCGGAACGCCTCGAAATCTGCGTGAGTCTGCTTGCTCACAGAAATAGAAGCCATGTCCTCGCGCTTCGTGGCTACCTCTTTGTCGTACCAGTTTGTGTTTTTTTGATTCGGTTCAAACGAGAAATATAAATCATAAATATTATATGCCTTTAGGCCGCTGTCTTATGCAACTTAAGCCGCGCAGCCGGCTGGGGGAATTGGGGTTTAAGAACTGAGGCAGAATGAGCTTTAATAAGATTTGTGATTTGGTGTTTTTAGTGTTTCTTGCCATAGACGAGTTTTTTGAGGGGTTACGTGGGCTGCCGCCGAGCATCGACGAATTATAAGAAGGAGCACCCACGCAAGAGATACGACAGAGATAAACGAGAACTGCATTGACACCGACTGCCTCAAGCTGTTTATCAACGTGTGGAATTTGAGCGCGCTTTGGCAATGGCGCGGCTATGTCAGACCGCGAACGGGCAGCACCGCGAAGACGTGAAAACGTGAAAAGCCATTAATATCACTTGAGGTGGCTGCCCTTCTCGTATGCGCCGTCTTTGGCACCTCCCACGAGTGCATGAAGATTGGCGCAGTGCAGTTCTGCCTACCCCCACTACCCCCGAGACGACCCCGCCGTCAATCAGACCGTCACCCTCCCCAGCACCCTCACCGCCAACGGCACCCCCCTCGCCGGCAGACAGAGCATCCTCCTCAGTTAATACCCCCCCCGACATCTGGAACGACCTCGGCACCGCCACCACCCTCGCCGACGGTACCAACAGCCCCACGAGTACGTCGGGAGCGCAACCCGCGCCCCTCGACGGCGACTAAGTAATCCACGGTGACGGCAAAAGCGAGTTAGTAAAGGTTGCGAAAGGGGGTTCTTTCCCTTTTTCTTTTCTGTCTTTCACTTTCAAACACTTCTAGCAGTTGGGTTAGCACCGTCTGCAATGCAGGCGACAAGAAACGGGCAATCTAAAGCGTCTTTGCTGCATGCATCCCCACGGTGCCGCTCGAACGGCTAATAGAGAGTGCGGAACGAGCGCGGCGGGACGTCCGACTAAAGTATGTAGTGCTATACGGGGCGCTCAGCAGCTCTGCTTCGGTAGAGCCGAACAGCTTTAAGGATTGAGCTTGCGGACGTTTGCGCTTGAGTTCTAACAACAGCTTGCAAGACCTTCGCTGCAGTTGTCACATCGACCGGCAAGGCCGCGTCGTCGCGCGTCCGTGAAGAAGCGAACCGGGCGGAGTACATGGTAGTGTGGCTAAAGCGGCACAAAGAGCAGCGTGAGCAGCAATCTATCCCAAAAGCTAATGGTTACTAAGGGCTTTCTGATGCCCCCGAAGGTGGGAGAAGAACGATGACGCAAATCTTTAGCGAACTAGATGAGAAATTAACTCTTGACTCACATTACATTTTTTCATATAAATCTAAATTATTGATAACTTTAGATAAGTATTAAATACTTTGACAATAATTAAGAAGTAATGCACCAGCGCGAAGGAAAGTCGTGCTGCGGTGGATCTAACTAAAAACGTGAATCATCATGCGGATATTGATACTGAATTTGCGGGATCACACGCATCCGCGCGCCGGAGGCGCAGAAGTCTTCACGCACGAAGTCGCGAAGCGTTGGGTCGCTCACGGGCACGCCGTCACCCTCATCGCGTCGAATTTTGCGGGTGGTGCGCCAGAGGAAGTAATTGACGGAATCAGAATAATCCGTCTGGGCAACTACTTGACCGTTCGGTCGCAGGCGCGAAGCTACTATCGCAAGCACCTGAGAGGGAACTGCGACGTTGTGGTCGATGAGTACACGAACATACCGTTCTTAGCCCCACGGTTTGTGCAGGAGCCGGTCATCTTCCTGGTGCACGAAGTGGTGGGCGCAAAGCATCTTGTGGTGCTTCCGCCTGGCGTTAGTCACCTTATGCACTACGTCATGGAGCCACGATGGTACGAGTGCTATCGCAACATCAGCACCGTCACGGTCAGCAACTCCACCAGAGATGATTTGCAAAGGTTTGGCATCACCAAGGTACGCGTTGTGCCTCAGGGACTTAGTAACGAGCCTTTGGAGACGGTGCCGTGCAAAGAAGACGTGCCCACATTTCTCTTTGTCGGTCTGCTGAAAAAGGCGAACCTTGCGGATGAGTGCATACGAGCGTTTGAGACCATTGAGTCCGAGATACCTGAAGCCCAACTGTGGATTGTGGGTCGCGGTGCGCAGCGTGACAAACTGGAAGCGATGGCGAAAGGACTGAACGTAAAGTTTTTTGGGTACGTGGACGAAGCTCACAAGCTTGACCTTATGCAACGAGCGCAGGCGGTGCTGGTTCCGGGAATACGCGAGGGGTGGGGAATGGTCATTACCGAAGCGAATGCCTGCGGCACCCCGGCCATCGCTTACGACATCGTCGGCTACCGGGACGCGGTCAGAGACGGCGAAACGGGTCTGCTGACAGAAGCAACCCCCGAAGCGATGGCACGTGCTGCAATCCGTTTCGCGCGTGATACAGACTTGCAAAGTCGATTGTCAGAGAGCGCTTTGAGCTGGAGCAGTCAGTTCTCTTGGGACGAGACTTCGGCCGCGTTTCTCAACGAAATTGAAGCTGTTGTCGGGCGGGGCGAGAGACGCCAAACTGCGCGAGGAATCGGTACCAATGCGGGCGCGGTCTGACCCCCTTCGAGTCTTAAACGAACTGAGAGTGAACCTGCGTGCCTACGTCGCTGCTGGGACGAGGCTCTCACGTTTTTTTGCCGTGCTTCCCGCTGAAGAGCCGGCGACTTCAAAGCAGAATATGGCTGAGATGGTCCGGAAGCGCGTTTTAACCTCATTTTTCATCCTCTAATTTTTTCGGCCACCCCCATTCGCGTTGATGTATGCGAACAGGGACGGATTATTAGGCACTACTTTGCCAAAATAAGGCAATTCTGATAATTTAAGGCAATTTAGACTCCATTTTGCAAAGGAACGCTTAAGACGATCTAAACTCCTCTATCGTGTACCTATGTGCTCGGAGCAGACTTGTGGCCCGAGTACGGGGTTAACGTTCAAGGTGAGGAGGAATGTTTGCAGAAAAGAGAGGTGTGATTGTTGTCGCAGTAGTGCTTGTGGTTTGTGCATTGTTGTTCTATAACGCTAACGCTGTAGTTGAGGCGAAACCCGCCACCGCCACTTCCGCCCAGATCTCCACCACCCTCATTATCTCAGCACCCCCCTCAGCCCAGGTCAGACAGTCCTTCTCGATCACCGGCAAGCTCACCGCCAACGGCGCTCCGTTAACCAAACAGGTCGTCTACCTCCAGCGCCTCGCCGGCACCACCTGGACCATCATCAACGCGCAGTACGTCCGCACTGGCACCTACTCATTCAGCCGGACCGAAACCACCGCCAACACCTACCAGTACCGCACCACCTACACGGCCAGCGCCCCCTACGTGAGTTCAACAAGCCCGACCGCCACCGTCACCGTCACTTCCGCCCAGATCCCCACCACCCTCACCATCTCAGCACCCTCCTCAGCGCCGGTTAACCAGCCCTTCTCGATCACCGGCAAGCTCACCGCGAACGGCGCCGCGTTGACCCAACGCACCGTCTCGTTGCAGCGCCTCGGCGGCACCACCTGGACCACCCTCGCATCGCAGACCGTCACTGGCACCTACTCCTTCAGCCGGACTGAAACCACCGCCAACACCTACCAGTACCGCACCACCTACACGGCCAGCGCCCCCTACGTGAGCTCAACAAGCCCGACCGCCACCGCCACCGTCACTGCCGTTGATCCCACCCCAACCGCAACCCCAACCGCAACCCCAACGCCAACCGCAACCCCAACCGCAACCCCAACGCCAACCGCAACCCC
>Ga0224555_1002140_pt1 | contig 24246 bp, 19 predicted proteins | sample 714S23034metaG_FD_180687 | JGI IMG/M metagenome (GOLD analysis project Ga0224555, IMG submission 180687) | Peat soil microbial communities from Stordalen Mire, Sweden - 717 S2 30-34 | ecosystem: Environmental > Terrestrial > Soil > Wetlands > Peat | place: Sweden: Norrbotten County, Stordalen...
TCCGTCGAGAACGTCACGGCCTTCGTACTTGGCGGCCACGGCGACACGATGGTCCCGCTCTCGCGCTACTCCACCGTAGCCGGCATCCCCATCACCGAACTCATCGAGCCCGCCAAACTCAAGGCCCTCGAAGAGCGCACTGCCAACGGTGGCGCCGAGATCGTCAAGCACCTCAAGACCGGCTCAGCCTACTACGCGCCCTCCGCGGCCGCGGTGGAGATGGTCGAAGCCATCCTCAAGGACAAGAAGAAGATCCTGCCCTGCGCTGCGTATCTGCAGGGTGAGTATGGCATCTCCGGCCTCTACGTCGGTGTTCCCTGCAAACTTGGCGCAAAGGGCATCGAGCAGATCATCGAGATCAAGCTCACAGCCGATGAGAAGGCAGCTTTGGACAAGAGTGCAGCCGCCGTCAAGGAGCTCTGCACCGTGATCGGCGTTGCCTGATCCCGGTCCTACGCTGTCGCAGCCTGGTTAGATGTAGTTCACCACCATCAACAGAAAGGCCCGCTCCTGAGCGGGCCTTTCTGTTCTCATGCTGCAACGCTGATACTAGCTGCGGTTGATCGTAACGCTCTCCAGTACGACCGGGGTCTTCGGCTGGTCCATGGCGCCGCGAGGCAGCCGGCTGATCTTCTCCGCCACGTCATATCCCTCGATGACCTCGCCGAAGATGGTGTGCTTGCCTGTCAGCCAGCTGGTGTCGGTCACCGTGATGAAGAACTGGCTTCCATTGGTGTTGGGTCCGGAGTTGGCCATTGCCAGCTTGCCCGGCTTCTTGAAGTCGTGCGGACTGCCCTTGGTCTCATCGGCAAACTTGTATCCGGGGCCACCCATACCTGTACCTTCGGGATCGCCGGCCTGGATCATGAACTCAGGGATGATGCGGTGAAAGATCGTACCGTCGTACAGCTTCGGCCCTTTCTTGGAGCGCGAAGTCCACTCCTTGGTGCCCTCGGCGAGGCCGATAAAGTTGGCGACGGTTTCCGGTGCATCGGCTTCGAAAAGTTTACAAACGATCGTACCTTCAGAGGTCTTGAAGGTGGCGGTAGTAGACATGGAATCTCCTTCTTTGCAGTTACTGCAATTACTCGGGTTGGACGCTCATCAGCCTTGGAAAAAGGGCTGTTCCATCTGCGATAGGTCATCAAAATCTTGTACTCATTTGACCCTATCGGCAAAAGAAGCTGAACGCAGCGATGAGAACAAAACTTTGTCAGCTCGGCTACGGATAATGTTCCAATTCGGAAACTTAGCGCAAATCGTACAGGTGCTGGATCAGGCGAAGAACCCTCTGAGGCCTGGCGTCAACTGCCCGACGGCCATCTTCTGGCCGACGGAGTGTTCATCGAATGGATGAACGTGAAATCTTATTAATCATAGTCGACTATTGCGTTCGATAACGGTTATCTTGCAGCAGCAAGGCGTTGCAGTAGCTCCCCGATTCGAGACGAATTCCCCTAGCCTCACCGCTTAATGTGGTCGCTGCCCGATCTCCGGCCCGGCTGCTGCGCCCTGGGTCGAAGTGCTGGGTGTCGCGGCGCTCGGCGGCGGCGGAATCGGCTGCCCATCCTGCACGATCGTCACCTTATTCAGTACCACCGGCGTCAACGGCTTGTCACTCGCATTCCGGTCCACCAGCGCAATCCCCTTAACCATCAACACCGTGTGCGGATCGCACTGCCCGAAGATCGTGTAGTTCCCATTCAGCTGCGGCGTCGCGTTTTCTGTGATGAAGAACTGGCTGCCATCAGTTCCCGGGCCCGAGTTCGCCATGGCGAGCCGCCCCGGCACGTCGAACCGCAACGTCGGCGATATCTCGTCCGCGATGTAGTAGCCCGCATCGCCCTCGCCCGACCCCAGCCGGTCGCCTCCCTGGATCATGAACTCCGGAATCACCCGGTGAAACGTTGTGCCGTCATAGAAGGGCACCCCCTTCACCTTCTGTAGCGTGACGGGATCGGTCCACGTCTTCCTGCCCGTAGCGAGTTCGACAAAGTTGGCCACCGTAATCGGCGCCTCTTTATCGAACAGCTTGCACGTCAGCCGCCCCATAGTGGTGTCGAAGAGCACCGTCGGCCCCGTAGGAACCGGCGGTGGCGCCTCATGCGCGATCGTCGAGGGAGCATCCGGCAGCGCATCCGCCGGTGGTGTTGTCGTCGTTGACGCTGTCGATTGCGCGATAGCTGCGGCAGAGCAGAGAGCAAGCGTGCAGAGCAGGGTGCGGATGGCGAAAGTTGGTGTCTTCATTCCACGATTAAGGTACTCCATCCGGCCCGAACGTCCAAGGCGCACCGGGCGGCTGCGTGAATGAGCGGTCCCGTGAAGTAGTTTCTAAACCGGCAGCCCGCAACGTTCCCGCTACTCCTTCGCGGCCTCCGCCTGCACCTCTCCAAACACGCGCAGCAGATTGCCGCCGAGCAGCTTCCCCAGCTGCTCCGCGGTATAACCGCGCTCGTACAGTGCAGCCGTAATCTTCGGCAGGTCAGCCGCGCTCCGCAACCCCTCTGGCAGGATCGGAAAACCATCGAAGTCCGACCCCAGCCCAATGTGGTCGATACCCGCAACCTGCGCCACATGATCGATATGGTCGATCAGCGCGCTGAACGGCGCCAGTGGCAGCGTGTCGCGCAGATGCTCCGCATAAAACGCGCGATCCACCGCGAGCGGCACGGTGTACGGCACCGGCTCACCGCGTTCATGAAACGCCGCCGCCGCCGCCGCATACAGCATTTCGCGCTCTGCCCGCGTCGCCGACCAGCCCTTGCTCCAGCGCTCATCGATGAACGACGGATAGAAGTTCACCATCACCACCCCATCATTCGTCGCGACCGCACGCAGCTGTTCATCTGTAAGATTCCGTGTCGAATCCGTCAGCGCCCGCGCGCTCGAGTGCGACGCAATAATCGGCGCATGCGTCGTCTGCAGCACATCCCAGAACGTCGCATCCGCCACATGCGAGACATCCACCATCATCCCCAGCCGATTCATCTCGCGCACCACATCGCGCCCAAACCCCGTCAGCCCGCCATGGTGCGTCACCGCCGGATCCTCCATGTCGCCCGAGCTATCCGCCCACTCATTCGTATTCGACCACGTCAGCGTCATATACCGCACGCCCAGCCGGTGATACATCCGCAGCAGCCCCAGGTCGGCCTCAATCGAGTGCCCACCCTCAATCCCCAGCAGCACGCAAAACACCGCATCGCGGCGCGCCTGCACAATGTCCTCCGGCGTCAGCCCCAGCCGCATCGTCGCAGGGTGCTTGCGCAGTTGCTCGTACACGCCATCAATCAGTTGCAGCGTGCGATGCGCATAGCGCCCGCGCCATTCCCTCGGCTCCGCCCAGATCGCAAAAAACTCCGCAGCCAGATTGCCCGCGCGCGCTGCCTCGAGATTCAGCATTCCCGCACCCAGCGCATCCGGGAAGCTCCAACCATCATCCACGAACCGCTGCGGCGTATCCGCATGGCCGTCGATCACCAGGGCTTCGGCATGAATCTGAGCAGAATCGTGCATAGTATTGATTCGAAAGTACGATGAACTTTGATTGTAGCAATCGCCGTTTGCGAGACAACGCGCTCCCCTGTGGCTGCCATCTATTTACGCAGAGGTGGAATATGGCAAGAGGACTTGATTCAACGAAGACGGCAGATCGTCCTTCCCACGAAGCAATTGAGAGCACGGGCGGCGCGGCCGATGCGGCAGTTGAAACTCCCATGCAACGCCTTGACCATGAGGCCATGGAGAGTGCCAAACGCGCTCAGAACCGCATTCATGACAATGAAGGGAAAATTCCCGGATCTTCGATTTTCACAAAGTAATGAGCAAGAGTTGCGTTCCGCTCTTAGCAGGACGAACCCTGCTCTCAACAGAAGAGCCTCGCTTGGCGCGAGGCTCTTCTATTTTCATTGCCTCTTCAGGTTCGGCTAAGCGCTGGGGAGACCTCGCAGTCTAAGCTGGCGGCCCCCATCTTCGCGACGGTCGTATCGTCGATAAGGTTGGCATCTTTTGCGGCAGCAAACGACCGCCTTCTTCAAACTCTGTCATCCTGAGGGAAGTCTCCCGCAGTCCCATCGCGAGAGACGCAGTCATTGAAGATGGGTTCGCGCGGTTCAGCAGGGGGCAAGGAATACGGGGATGCCTCGCACCGCCCAGGTGACAGCTTAGAGTCGCAGGCGGATGCTGCTTGTTGTTGACCAGAACCTGTAGATCCCCAACCCGACAGACAAAGCAAAGGCCGCTCACGAGGGAATCGGGAGCGGCCCTGCTGGATGATGATCGTTTGCTATGCTCGCTGGACGGCGGGGGCAACAGGCGTTGGCAACTCCTCGCGTCGCTTGAAGCTGGCGCATATGTAATCGCGGTTCATGTTGGCGATCACGTCTAATGGGATTTCCTTGGGACATGCGCCCGTGCACTCGCCGATGCTGGTGCAGTTGCCGAAGGCTTCGGCATTCATCTGCGCAACCATGCTAAGGGCCCGGCGCTCGCGTTCCGGTTCGCCCTGGGGAAGGGTTCCGAGGTGCGTGATCTTTGCACCGGTGAAAAGCGCAGCTGAAGCATTGGGGCAGGCGGCTACGCAGGCTCCACAACCGATGCAGGCGGCAGCATCCATTGACTCCTCCGCGCTTTCTTTGCCGACCAGGATGTCATTGCCGCCCGGTGCCTGGCCGGTTGAGACCGAAATATACCCGCCTGCCTCGATGATGTGGTCCAGAGCGCGGCGGTTCACGACGAGGTCCTTGATCAGCGGAAACGCCTCGGCGCGCCACGGCTCAATGGTCACTTCATCGCCGTCCTTGAAGTGCCGCATCGTCAACTGGCATGCGGTAGTTCCGCGTTCCGGGCCGTGCGCCACACCATTGATCACGAAGCCGCAGGACCCGCAGATACCCTCGCGGCAGTCATGCTCGAATGCCACAGGAATTTCGCCGCTCAGGATCAGTGTCTCGTTCAATACATCGAGACATTCCAGCATCGACATCTCAGGGTCTACGTTGTCCATGGGATAGGAGACAAAGGCACCCTTTTCGTTACTGCTCTTCTGCCGCCAGATCTTCAGTGTCAGTTTCATTTACTTGTAGCTCCTCTGGCTCGGGTGAACGTAATGGAACTCCAGGGGTTCCTTGGTAAGTTCAGGAGCAGCGTCGGGACCCTTATAGCCCCATGCTGCGACGTAGGAATAATGCTCATCGTCCCGCTGGGCCTCTCCATCCGCTGTCTGATATTCCTCACGGAAGTGGCCGCCGCAGGATTCATTCCGATCACGGGCGTCGATGCACAGCAGTTCAGCCAATTCGAAGTAGTCGGCCACGCGGCTAGCTTTCTCTAAACTCTCATTCAGATCGTTACTACTGCCGGCAACAGTAACGTTCCGCCAATACTCCTCGCGCAGGGCGCGGATCTTTCCGATCGCCAACTCCAGGCCCTGGGCCGTTCGGGCCATGCCGCAATAGTCCCAAAGGATCTTGCCCAGTTCGCGATGGAACGAATCCACGGTTCGCTTGCCTTTGATCGAGAGGAGCTTTTCGATCTTTGTCTTGACTGACGTGAGGGCTTCCTGCACCGCAGGATTGGACTCATCGACCTTCGGGAATTTGTTGGTCGCCAGATAGTTCCCGACGGTGTTGGGAATGATGAAGTAACCGTCCGAGAGTCCCTGCATCAATGCGCTTGCGCCGAGCCGGTTGGCACCGTGATCGGAGAAGTTGGCTTCGCCGAGCACGAACAAGCCAGGGATGGTGCTCTGAAGTTGATAGTCCACCCACAGGCCGCCCATGACGTAGTGAATGGCGGGGTAGATGCGCATCGGAACCTTGTACGGATTCTCGTCCGTGATGCGCTGATACATATCGAAGAGGTTGCCGTAACGTTCGCGGATCGTCTTCTCGCCCAGGCGGGCAATGGACTCGGAGAAGTCGAGATAGACACCGAGGCCCGACTTTCCCACGCCGTAACCTTCATCGCACAGCGCTTTGGCGTTGCGCGAAGCCACATCGCGCGGGACGAGGTTGCCGAAGCTGGGATAGCGCCGTTCAAGATAGTAATCGCGTTCGTCTTCTGGTATCTCGTTCGGGGGCCGCTTGTCGCCCTTCTTCTTCGGGACCCAGATGCGTCCGTCGTTGCGCAGCGATTCGCTCATCAGCGTGAGCTTCGACTGATATTCGCCCGAGACCGGAATACAGGTTGGATGAATCTGCGTGAAGCATGGATTAGCGAAGAGCGCTCCGCGCTTGTATGCGCGCCAGATTGCCGTGGCGTTGGAGCCCTTGGCGTTAGTGGTGAGATAGTAGACATTGGCGTATCCGCCGCTGGCGAGGATCACCGCGTCGGCGATATGCACGCTGAACTCGCCGGTAAGAAGGTTGCGGGCAACGATGCCACGCGCTTGTCCGTCGACCACGATCAGGTCCTGCATCTCCGTGCGCGGGATCATCGTGACGGATCCTGCATGGATCTGGCGCTCGAGCGCTTGGTACGCACCCAGCAGAAGCTGCTGGCCGGTCTGGCCGCGGGCGTAGAAGGTGCGCGAGACCTGAGCTCCACCGAAGGTGCGATTGGACAGCGAACCACTGTACTCGCGGGCAAACGGTACACCCTGCGCAATACACTGATCGATGATCTTGTTGCTGTTCTGAGCCAGCCGGTAGACGTTTCCTTCCCGGGCGCGGAAGTCGCCACCCTTGATCGTGTCATAAAACAAGCGGAAGATGCTATCGCTGTCGTTTGCGTAGTTCTTTGCTGCGTTGATGCCGCCTTGCGCGGCGATGGAGTGCGCGCGCCGTGGCGTGTCCTGGAAGCAGAAGCATTTGACGTTGTACCCAAGCTCGCCAAGCGACGCTGCCGCGGAACCTCCGGCCAAACCGGATCCTACAACGATGATATTGTGTTTGCGTTTGTTGGACGGATTGACGAGCTTCATGTCGAAGCAGGCTTTATCCCACGCTTCTTGGATCGGGCCGGACGGAATTCTTGCGTCGAGTGTCATCTTATTTTATGAACCCCAGTAAAACGCTAATCGGGATGGAAATGTATCCCAGAACTATGAGAGTGGCAATGGCGACGGCAGCTTTCCTGAGGAGCGGGGAGAGGCGCGGATGCGCCAGCCCAACCGATTGGAACATGCTCCAAAGGCCGTGGCTGAGATGTAGGCCAAGAAGGCAGATGGCGAAGATGTACCAGGCCGATACCCACCAGACCTGGAATCCGGAGACCACGTTGTTATAGACATCGCCTGCGACGAATTGCGCGTGGGGGTGGATATAGCCAGCGGTGAACTGCAGGAGATGAAAGATGATGAACGCCAGGACGATGGGGCCGCTCCAGTACATGGTGCGCGAGGCGTAGGTGGAGTTGATCATCTGACTGCGGGAGTAGCCGATGGGCCGGGCCACCTGGCTGCGCAGTGCGAGTTGTACGGCGGCGAGAATGTGCAGGGCAATGGCCAGGAGGAAGACGCCGCGCTCGATCCAGAGCAACTCGCCTAGATTGTGCAGGAAGTGGCCGTAGGCGTTGATGTGCTCCGGAGCTTCGTACATCTGAAGATTGCCAAGCATGTGGCCGCAGATGAAGGCGAACATCATGGCACCGGTGACGGCCATGACTACCTTTTTGCCATTGCTGGACTGCCAAAATGTTACCGGGTCGGTTTGGTGCGGCATAACCTGTGCGGTGGCCATTAATTGTTCCCCCGTCGTAGTGTCGGGGAAAGTGGAGCGGAGGGTGTGACTGCTGCCATTTTCGAGCTCCTCAACCCTGTTTTGTGTTGCAAATCGACACATTCGTCCCGATTTCGGGTTGAATGTCTTTATTGAAAACAGAGCAAAACGATTATTGCCGCTCAAAAATATTGCAGTCAAGTCGCCGAGGAGCTAAATGAGCGAATATCGAAAACTTTGTGCGAAATAATTACAAATGGGCATGATGCAATTGGGCGAGGAGAGAGCGGAAAGCGTTGCCGCGGTGAGAGAGTTGCCACTTCTGCTCACGGGGGACTTCGGCGAGGGTGAGGTCGCGGGAGGGGATGAGGAAGAGCGGATCATAGCCGAAGCCGTCAGCGCCGCGGGGGGTGTCGAGGATCTGGCCCTCGACGGTGCCCTCGGCGCGGAGCAGGACCTGACCGTCCCGGGCTAGAGCGAGGGCGCAGACGAAGCGGGCGGCTCGAGTGGGATTGGGTAGTGCGTTGAGGAGCGAGAGAAGGCAGCGGTTGTTGCGGTCGTCTTTGGTGCGACTGGAGTTGAGTTCGAAGTAGAGGTCGTCGGCGAAGCGTGCGGAGCGGACGCCGGGTTGGCCGCCGAGGGTGTCGACTTCGAGGCCGGAGTCGTCGGCGAAGACGAGCAGGCCGGGGGCGAGGAGGGAGTAGGCGATGGCCTTGAGCTCGGCGTTGCCCATGAAGGTGGCGGCGTCTTCGCGGGGCTCGGGCATGGTGGCGAGGCTGGGGAGGGCCCGGACCTCGATGCCGGCGGAGCTGGCGCTGGTGGCGAACTCGGCTAGCTTTCCGGGGTTGGAGGTCGCGGCGTAGAGGGTCATTTGGTCTCGGGTTTGAGGGCAGAGGGGCGGAGGACTCCGATGCGGCCGTGGGGGCCTATGACATAGGGGAGGGATAGGGCGCGCCAGTTGCGGCCGTCGTCGGTGGAGATGTCGGTGCCGTTGGGGCCGACGGTTGCCATTGGGCATGCGCCGTGGTTGCGAGGGTGAGGGCGGCGAGGAGGACGGCGGCGCGCATGGGAGGAGTGTACTTTGGTGGGGCGATGGGGTGAAAGGCCAATGCGCATTCGTGGCCGAAAGGTTTGGGCGGGAGTGGCGGTGCGAGCTTGATGGCGGGTCCTTCGACTCCACAATTCGCAAGTACGCGAATTGCTCCGCTCAGGATGACAACTCCTCGGGATGACAACTCCTTGGTAGTTTAAGTAAAACAGCAGATTCACCCTGGTTTCGCTCTGAAGAGAGCGGTCGTTTGCTACCGCAAACGATATCCCACGCTCCACCCCCAGAGGACAAGACCGTCCGCCGGGGACCCTGCCTGCCGCGCAACATGCGCGCGTCGAGGATGGGCACCCCGGATTCGTGGGGAGCTCGGTTAAGATGGGCGCATGAAGGTTCATACCGAGTACCTGACGTTCAATACGCAAGAGCAGTATGAGATGGTCCACATTACGCCGGAGGTGGAGGAGATTGTGCGGCGTAGTGGCGTCGAGGATGGGCTGTGCTTTGTGTCGCCCATGCACATTACTGCGGCGATCTATGTCAACGATAACGAAGACGGGCTGATCGAGGACATCTCCATATGGCTGGAGAAGCTGGCGCCACGGTGGCCGGGGTACAAACATCATCAGACAGGTGAGGATAATGCCGATGCGCATTTGAAGGCTCTGCTCCTGCACCATGAGACGACCCTGCCGGTGACGGATGGACGGCTCGACCTGGGGACGTGGCAACGGGTGTTCTATGCAGAGTTCGATGGGCAGCGGTCGAAGCGGGTGATTGTGAAGGTCCTCGGTGTGGGGAAGGAAGCTGTCTTTACGCGGTGAGGATCTCTTCTTCGAGGGATTGTTTCTCGAAGAGGTCGGTGTAGTAGCCGCCACGGGCGAGGAGTTCGTCGTGAGTGCCGAGTTCGGCGATGCGGCCGCTGATGAGGACGGCGATGCGATCCGCATTGCGCGCTGTGGAGACGCGGTGGGAGATGAGGATCGTGGTGCGGCCTTCCATCGCGGTGCGGAGGCCGGAGAGGATCTGCTCTTCGGTGTAGGTGTCGACGTTCGCCAAGGCGTCGTCGAGGATGAGGATGCGGGGATTGCGGAGGATGGCGCGGGCGATGGCCGTGCGCTGCTTCTGGCCGCCGGAGAGGGTCATGCCGCGCTCGCCGACGATGGTGTCAAAGCCGCGGGGGAAGTCGAGGATTTCGGAGGCGATGTGCGCGATGCGGGCGGCGGATTCGACGTCCTTCTCGAGGGCTTCGCTAGTTTCTTTATCGGTGGCCGCGGGGACGCCAAAGGCGATGTTGTTGGCGATGGTGGTGGAGAAGAGGAAGGTCTCCTGCGGGACGAAGCCGATGGCGGCGCGGAGGGTGCGGAGCGGATAGTCGCGGAGGGGGCGGTTGTCGAGGAGGACGCTGCCTGCTAGCGCGTCGTAGAGGCGCGGGATGAGCGAGACGAGGGTGGATTTGCCGGAGCCGGTGGGGCCGACGATGGCGAGCGAGTTGCCAGCGGGGATGTCGAGCGTGATGTCGTGGAGGACTTCGGGGCCGGTGGGGTAGGAGAAGGTGAGGTGGTTGAAGGTGATGTGGCCGGCGATGGTGGGCGATGGTTCGCTGGTTGAAAAGGGGTGAGCCGTAGGGTCAGTGCGTAGACCTTCGGGACCCTTTGACTCCGCGCTACGCGCTTCGCTCAGGATGACAGGCGCTTGGAGTGGTGGGAGCAGCATGGGGTCGGCGGCGGAGTCGTCGATGGTGGGCTTTTCGATCATCAGGTCGTGGATGCGAACGACCGAGGCGGTGCCCCGCTGCACGATGTTAACGACCCAGCCGATCGCGATCATGGGCCAGGTGAGTTGCACCATGAAGACGTTGTAGGTGGTGAACTGGCCGACGGTGATGTGGTGCTGCACGACCTCGCGGCCACCGACCAGGAGCGTGATCATCAGCGAGATTCCGAGGACAAATTCGAGCGTGGGCCAGAGCATCGCCATGAGGCGCGCGAGGAGCAGGCTGCGGCGGATGTACTCGAGGTTGGAGGTTTCGAAGGCCTCGATCTGGGCTTCTTCCTGGGCGAAGGCGCGGATGAGGCGGGCACCGGAGAAGTTCTCCTCGGCCTGTGCGGAGATGTCGGAGAACATGGCCTGGATGCGCTCGAAGCGCGTGTGGATGCGGGCTCCAAAGTACTGGACCAAGACCGAAGCGAAGGGTAATGGCACAAAGGCGAACATCGTCAGGCGTGGGCTGATGCGCAGCATGAAGGGGAGCGCGGCGGCGGTGAAGACGATGGTGTTGGCCGAGTACATGATGGCCGGGCCGAGGAGTTGGCGGACGGCGTTGAGGTCGTTGGTGCTGCGGGCCATGATGTCGCCGGTGCGGTGGCGCTGGAAGAACTCGGGCGGTTGCTTTTCGAGGTGCGCGAAGATGTCGTTGCGGAGATCGAACTCGATCTCACGGGAGGCGCCGATGATGATCTGGCGGGTGAGATAGAGGGCGACGGCGGCGACGGCGGCGACGGCGAGCAGGCGGAGGGCGTGGTGCTCGACCTTGGCGGCGGAGAGGCCGTGCTGGATGTCTGTCATGGCGCCGCCGAGCAGCAGCGGGATCATGGCCTTGGAGGCGTTGTAGACGATGAGCGCGAGGCCTCCCCAGGCGAAACTCCGCCAGTAGCGGCGGAGGTAGGGGAAGAGCGGTCTGATGCGGGTGAACATAGTAGGGAGAGGATAGAGGATAGAGGATAGAGAGTAGCGGCCGCGAGGTTGGTGCTCGCGGCCGCTTTAGGTGTTACTGCTGGGGCTTTGCGGCAGGTGGCGGCGTCGAAGAGGCCGGCGGCGGGGTGGTGGTGGAGGCTGGCGGTGGTACTGGCCTGCGTGGCGCTGGCGGAGTCTTGGTCTTGGGCGCTTCGTCGCCCTGGCTGATGAACTCGACATCGAAGACGAGCTCGGACCTGGCGGGGACCACGGGAGAGCGGCCGGCTTCGCCATAGGCGAGCTGGTAGGGGATGTAGAGACGGCGCTTGCCGCCGACGTGCATGCCCTCAAAGCCGGTGTCCCAGCCGGCGATGACGCGGCGCTGGCCGTAGGGGAAGGTGATGGGCTCGCCGCGGTCGACCGAGGAGTCGAACTTGGTGCCGTCGGGGAGATAGCCGGTGTAGTGGACGGTGTAGAACTTGCCTGGCTGGGCGAGGGGGCCCGTACCGATTTCGGTGTCGACGTAGTCGAGCGAGTAGGTGGTCTTTTCGCCCGCGAGGGACGCGCGGAGCTCAGGGCTGACGAGGGGTGAGGCGTAGTCGAGCCGGGTGTCGGGGGTGCGGGTCAGGGTGTAGAGCGGCTTGGCGCAGGGCAGGCCGGCGGGAAGCGCGGGGATCTTCGGCGAGAGCTCGGGCAGCTTGGCGCAGCCGGGGGTGGTGCTGGTGCGATGTGTTGTGGTGTTGTGGTGGACTGCGGAGGTTGGGGCGGTTTGGGCTACCAGAGGCTGGGCCACCAGCGGAAGGACAGCCGCAGCGAGGATGAGTGCGGAAAGAGGAAGGGTGTGAGTTTTCATGTCGATTTTAGTTTATCTCGATTCACGATGGAATTAAGTGGGGGTGCGGAGCAGAAGGTAGGTGCCGGCGATGGCGAAGAGCAAGTCGGGCGACCATGCAGCAAGCATCGCGGGCAGAGAGTTCACATCGCCAAGGTTTTCAAAGATGCCGGCGATAACCCAGTAGCAGATGGCTACGCCGATGGCCGTGCCCACGCCGGCGATGCTGCCGCGTTTGCCTGCGATCAGCGAGAATGGGATCGCAAGGATCGCAAGGACCAGGGTCATGAGGGGGTAGGCCAGCTTGCGGTTCAACTGGACACGCAGACGCATGGTGTCGAAGCCGCTTTGTTTGAGGTCCTGGATGTAGCCGGAGAGCTCGGTGTAGGACATCTGTTCGGACTGGCGGTCTTCCTTCTTGAAGTAGTTGGGCTGCTCGTGGATCTCGGGGAAGGTGGAGAGGGTGAAGGGCTGGTAGCCAGTGGTGGACTCTCCGGCGAAGGTGCGTTGCCAGCCGTCTTCGAAGACCCAGTCGTTGAGCTTGTCGTCCCAGCGCACGCTGGAGGCGAAGATGCGGCGGGTGAGGTTGAAGGTGCCGGGCTGGAACTCGAAGACGGTGAGATTGGCGAATACGTTCCGGTCGGAATCGAAGAACTGGTAGTAGAAGATGCGGGAGGGCTCGCCGTTACCGCTGGTCTGGCCGGACGACGCGTTTCCAGTTTGGCCTGACATCCATTTTCGGTCGGGGCGAAGGAAGGTCTGGGCGGGCTTGCCTTTGATGACGGAGAGCAGGGCTTCCTGGCGGCGGTTGGCGGCGGGGAGGTAGGTCTCGTCGAAGACGAAGAGCAGGGCGGAGAGCAGGGTCGCCAGGACCAGCACGGGAGCAACGATGCGGTAGAGGCTGATGCCGGTGGCCTTCATGGCGGTGAGCTCGCTGTTGCGGTTGAGATTGCCGAAGGTGATGAGCACGGCGACCAGCGAACAGAGAGGCATGATGGAGTTGAGGATGAAGGGAATGAGGTTGAGGAGGTAGGCGCCAACTGTGACGAATGGAGTGCGATAGCGGATGATGTCGCCGATGAGCTCGAAGAAAGTGAAGATGATGAAGAGAACGACGAGGCTGGTGAGGACCAGGGCGAAGTTGCGGAGGAAGCTGCCCATGACGTACTCGTCGAGGATGAGCGGGAAGCGGATGCGCAGGGCGCGGCGAAGACGCTGCATAACGGCGCCTTCGCCGATGCGCCGGTTGCTGATTTGATTGCTGGAGCCGTGCTTGCTGCGGAGGCGGTCGAAGAGTTTGGTGAAGCCATGACCGATGCTGGCGAAGAGCTCGAGTACGGCGCCGCCCCGGGAGATTTGCTGGATGAGCACCAGTCCGGCGATGGCGAAGAGAATGTTAGCGCCCCAGACGCCTAGAGTAGCCGGGACCTTGCCCTGACGGGCAAGAGCAATGCCGACTGAGGAGAGGAAGTAGTAGATGAAGACAAGGCCGAGCGTGACGACGAAGCCGCTGCCTTTGCCGCCGCGCTTGGAGGAGAGGCCGAGGGGGACGCCGACCAGCATCAACACCAGACAGGCGGTGGGGAAGGCGAAGCGGTAGTGAAGCTCGATGAGGTAGGGGCGTGCGGCGTCGCCTGGACCATGCGCGAGACTCCATAGCTCGCGCACGCCGAGAGCGTGCATGGGGGTGTCGCGGCGGCTGAGGTGCGAATCCTCCTCCTGCTGGCCGGTCTGCATGGGCAGCTCGGTGGAGATGAAGGTGGAGATATCGTACTGATCGGGGTTGGTGATGGAGATGTCGTGACGGCTGCCGTTGGCCAGTTCCATGCGGAGGGTTTGAGGGCCTCCACTGAGGACGGTGGCCTCATTGGCGGTGATGATGTGGGGGCTTGCGGGCTTGGTGAGGTCGGCGAGGAAGACGTGACGCCAGATGGCGGTGCCCCCGGCGCCGGGGACCACGTCCTGGGCGTAGAGGACGTAGTTTTTGAAGTCCTCGTAGAAGACGCGAGGCTGGATCTGGACGGTGGCCTGGCTGGTTTTACTGGCATCTTCGTAGTGGAGAAGGGCCTGTGCGGCATGGGGAGCGACAACGAGTGAGTTCGCCAGGCCCACCGCCCAGGAGAAGACAGCGAAGATGCTGACGATGCCAACGAAGGAGAGAACACCGAGGCCGCTGGCGCGCATGGCGGTGACTTCGCTGTCGGCGGCGAGGCGGCTGAGGCCGAGCAGAATGCCGATGAGCACGGCCATGGGGATGGTGAAGGAGAAAAAACCCGGCAGCAGATAGGCGATGAGGCGAAGGATGTCGAGCGGGGAGGCTACACCGCGGACGAAGAGCTCCATGAGCGGGAGCAGGTAACGCATGAACAGAATAAAGGTGAAGAGCACGCCGCCGAGCAGCGCGTAGCCAGTGATTTCGCGGAGGATGTAGCGAGTGAAGATGCGCACGGTTGATCCGCTCAACTGGCGGTTGATTCAAGTGTATAGCGAGGGTTCTTTATGCGTTGGGCAGGCGGCGCAGACGGAGGGAGTTGGCGAGGACGCTGACCGAGCTTAGAGCCATTGCGGCGCTGGCGAGGATGGGGCTGAGCAGGATGTGGAAGTGGGGGTAGAGCACGCCGGCGGCGAGGGGCAGGCCGATGAGGTTGTAGATGACAGCCCAGCCAAGGTTTTGGCGCATGATGTGCGTGGTGCGGCGAGCGATCCGAATGGCAAGAGGAATGAGGCGGAGGTCGTGGTGCAGCAGCAGGATGTCGCCGGCTTCGCGGGCCAGGTCCGAGCCGGAGGCCATGGCGAGGCCGGCGTCGGATTGCGCGAGGGCGGCGGCGTCGTTGATGCCGTCTCCGACCATCGCGACCTTGTGGCCGCTGGACTGGAGGGTGCGGATGGCGGTGAGTTTTTCGGCGGGGAGGAGGTGGGCCTGGACGTCGTCGATGCCCGCGGCGTGGGCGATGGGTGCGGCGGAGGCGGCGATGTCGCCGGTGAGGAGCACGGGGTGGATGTGCAGGGCGTTGAGTTGGGCGATGGCCGTGCGGGCGGAGGGGCGGAGTTCGTCGGTGGCGAAGAAGACGGCCTGCGGGATGTCGTCGAGGAGGAGATAGAGGGGCGTGGCGCGGGTCAGGTCGGGGGGCGCGAGGAGTTCTGCGGGAGGTGCGGCAGTGAGGAGTGCGGCGTTGCCGAGAGCTAGCTTGTGGGACGCGATGGTGGCGGTGAGGCCGGTGCCGGGGAGGGTGATGAGGTTCTCGACGGAAGGCGCGGCGGCCGTAGGAGAGAAGCGTACCGCGGGGGCTAAAGCCCCAGTTTCTTGCGAGGGTATGAGACCCGAGGCTGAAGCATCGGGGTACCTGAGTGTCGCCTGGGATTGATGCTCGGTTGCGTAGTCGACGACGGCCTGGGCGAGCGGATGCGTGGAGAGGCGCTCGGCAGCGGCGGCGTAGGCGAGGAGTGTCGTGCTGTCGAGGGTTGCGTTCTGGGCGACGACGAAGGCAGCGATGCGGGGACGTCCTTCGGTGAGGGTTCCGGTCTTGTCGAGGGCGATGGTGTCGACGGCGGCGAGACGCTCGAGGGCTTCGCCGCCTTTGATCAGCAGGCCGGACTGCGCTGCACGGCCGAGCGAGACCGTGATGGCGGCAGGGACGGCGAGGCCCATCGCACAGGGACACGCGATGATGAGAACGGCGATGGCGATGGAGAGTGCGCGGGCAAAGCCTTCATGACGGCCGCCGGTGTTTTCTGCGATGGACCAGACGATGAAGGTGAGTGCGGCGAGCGCGAGGACGGTGGGGACGAAGATGGCGCTGGCGCGGTCGGCAAGGCGCTGCATGGGAGCGCGGCTGGATTGGGCCTGCGAGAGCAGGCGCTGCATCTGCGCGAGGGTCGAGGCGGCGCCGACGGCGGTGGCGCGGAGGACGAGCGGGCCGTCGAGGTTGAGGGTTCCGCCGGAGACGTGGTCGCCGATGTTGCGGGTGATAGGGAGGGGCTCGCCGGTGAGCATGGACTCGTCGATGGAGCTGCGGCCGTGGACGATGAGGCCGTCGAGGGGGATGCGGTCGCCGGGAAGGACGCGGATGAGGTCGTTGGGCTCGATGGCAGAGAGGGGGAGGAGGGTTTCGGGTGCGGAGGCGTAGTCGGTGGAGTTCAGTGGGAGGTCGAGGAGTCGGGCGTCGGCGACTTCGAGCTGGGCGAAGCCGCGGAGGGCGCTGGTGGCGCGGGTTCGGGCTCGGGCTTCGAGCCAGCGGCCGGTGAGGAGGAAGGCGAGGATGAGGACGACGGCTTCGAAGTAGACGTCGGAGGCGAGGCCGTGGCGGGCGAAGTAGGCGGGCGCGACCGTGGCGGCGAAGGATGAGGCGAAGGCGGCGAGGGTTCCGAGCGTGACCAGGGTGTTCATATTGGTGGCGCGGTGGCGCGCGGCTCGGAAGGCGGCGGTGTAGATCTCAGGCGCTGCGAAGATCATGGTGGCGAGAGCGAGGGCGCAGAGCAGCCAGCGGATGGGCTGCGCGGGCAGCGCCATGAGAGCCGAGGGCATGAGCGGAGCGAGGGCTTTGGCGAGAGTGTGGAGGAGCGGGTCCGTGCTGCCGGTGGAGGCCATCATCAGCGGCATGGAGAGCAGCATCGCGAGCGCGCCGACGAGCAGTGCGAGGAGGGTGCGAAGGCCGAGGTTGGTGCTCTCGGTGCTGTCGTGGTCGTGGGGTTCGCCCTCTGCGGTGGGCAAGGAGGCGTCGTAACCGGAGTTGCGGACGGCATCGATCAGGATGGTTGGGTCGATGGGCGCGGCTGTGGTGATCTGCGCGGTGTGCGCCATGAGGTTGACGCTGGCGGAGTCGACGCCAGGGACCGCCTCAAGCGCGTGCTGGACGTGGATCTGGCAAGCGGCGCAGGTCATGCCCTGAATCTGCAGCGTTTGTTCGCTCATGCACCTGCCGATTCGACGAAGGTGGGATAGCCGGCTGCGTCGAGGGCCTGCTGGATCTGTTCGGGTGCGGCGGTGGTGGTGATGCGTGCACTGCCGACGCGGACCTCTTCGGCGTGCGTGTCGGGTAGGGCGTTGAGCGTCTGCGTTACGCGGCGGATGCAGGAGCCGCAGTGCATGTTGTCGATACGAAGGGTGAGGGTTGTCATAGATATTAATATGATGTGCCCGCGACGGTTAGGTCGCGGGCACATCTTTTAACTTCCCGGATTCGATTAACTTCCCTGGTCAGATTCCCACGCCGATGCGGCCAGCGAGCGAGGGGTTGGTGACGAAGGGTGTACCGAGCGGGACCACGGTGTAGCCGGCGACCGCGTTCAGGAGTTCGAAGAACGCGAGCAGCATGGCATCGATGCCCGTGGCCAGACCGAAGTAGCCGCCGAGCTTGCCATAGACATCGCCAAGGCCGTAGTCCTTCGCGGCGAGGAGGAAGAAGGTGATGGTCAGCAGGAGGAAGACGCTCCAGAGCATCTTGTTGAGGCGGAAGGTCACGATCCAGAGGAGGAACGAGAAAGCGCCCCAGAGTAGAAGTGCGGTCGCAACGCCGCTGGGAGCCGGTGCTTTGAGCCAGCCTGCGCCGAGGGTCCAGAGCATCAGTGAGAACCACCACCAGAACATCGAGTAAGACGTGAAGGCGACGCCGCCGAAGGTGTTGCCGAGGCGTAACTCCATAATGCCAGCGACGAACTGCGCGGTGCCGCCGAAAGCAAAGGCAAGGGGTATCACGGCTGCGATGGAGGCGGGCGGGATAAGGCCGGCGTTGATGGAGGAGAGTAGGCAGGTGGTAACGCCAAAGCCAAACAGTCCGAGTGGACCGGGATTGGCGACCTTGATGTTGGGGGGGACAGTAGGGATTGCGGTCTGACTCATGTGTGTCTCACTCCTGATACGGGTTAGGTTGGTTGGTGCGGACCATTGTACACAGCGATGGTCTCGTGTGTGGTATGCAAGGTTAGTTTTCCTGCTCGGCTGTCAATTATGGTTACCATGTTGCCATGGTTACCTACTCCCGTTTGTTTGGTGAACAATCTGCTATTGCGATTATCTTTGGCTGTGATGCCTGTCACATGTAGTGGCACATATTATGTGCTAGGAGGGCCTCGCATGTTCACGAAACACTGGATTGCCGGGGAATGCTCTCGCGGCCTGGGAACCACAGGACGCAACACAACGTGATTTAAACAAGTTATTGAACTTGCAAATCGATCGAGTGTTCCGGGATGGGAACTACCAGGGCTAAGGGATGAAGCGGTAGCCGACGCCGCGGATGGTGAGCAGATGGATGGGCTTGGAGGGGTCGGGCTCGAGGTAGCGGCGCAGGCGCACGATGAAGTTGTCGATGGCGCGGGTGTCAGTGTCCTCTTTGACGTGCCAGACGTTTTCGAGCAACTCCTTGCGAGCGACGATCTTGCGGGGACGGTCGAGCAGATAGCGCAGTAGCTCAGCCTCCATCAAGGTGAGGTGAATTGTCTTGTCGTGGGCGCGGATCTCGAGTGCATCGAGATCGATGGTACGACCGGCGAGGGTGTAGGTTGATGGCGACGTTTGGTCGTCGGACACAGAGGTGTCGATCCTTTTGCCGGGGATTGTGCTCTGCCAGTGCATGCGGCGGAGAAGTCCGGTGAGGCGAGCGAAGAGAACGCTGAGGTCGAAGGGCTTGGGAAGGTAGTCGTCGGCACCGGCGGCGAAGCCTTCGACGACGTCTTCGGTGCGACCGCGCGCGGTGAGCAGGAGCACGGGGGTATAGCGTCCGGCTTTGCGAAGCGCACTCACGACGGAGAAGCCGTCGCGGCCGGGAAGCATGACGTCGAGCAGGATCGCGGCGGGTTGGTCTTGAGAGCCGGGCGCGGAGGCTTTGAGCAGCCATGCGAGTGCGCTGTTGCCGTCGGCTTCACGGTGCGTGCGATAGCCTTCAGCTTCAAGGTTGAAGACCAGACCCTGGGCGAGGTGTTCTTCGTCTTCGATGACGGCGATGAGTGGCTTCTTATGCATGGGATGCCTTACTGGACTGGCCAACCGAGGTGTTGCCGATGAAGAGGGGAAGTGTGAGCTGGAAGGTCGAGCCTTTGCCGGGGCCTTCGCTGATGGCGCGTACAGTACCACCGTGCTGGCGGGCAATGGTGCGAACGAGGAAGAGACCAAGCCCGGTGCCCTTGATCTTGACCGGATCGTTGGAGGGGGCGCGGTAGAAGCGCTTGAAGATGCGCTTGAGTTCGCGGGGAACCAGACCGAGGCCGGTGTCGGTGATGGAGAGCACGACCCAGGTATAGCGCTCGATGCCCAGGCGGCAGGTGATGTGAACGCCGTTGGGGGAGTACTTCACGGCGTTGTCGAGGAGGTTGAGGATGGCGGTGCGGAGGTCTTCGAGGTTGCCGAGGACGAAGAGGCGAACGCTGCCGGGGATGTCTGCAAGGGTGATGTCTTCGGGCTGGAGGTGGTGGCGAATAAGTACTGTTGCGATGCAGTCGGCGACGAGGGGATGGAGCTCGATGCGGGCGCGCTGCTGGACGCGTTGGCGCTGGCCGAGTTCGCCGGCCTTGAGGATGGTTTCGACGGTGGCGAGGAGACGGTCGCTGTCTTCGCGCATGATGGCGTAGAAGCGCTGTCGTTGTTGCTCATCGCCGGGGTGGCGCTGGAGAGTTTCGAGGTAGAGTCTGATGCTGGCGATGGGAGTCTTTAGCTCGTGGGTGACGGCTTTGAGGAAAGAGTCCTGGCGCTCGTTGCGGTGGACCTCGCGGACGAGGAAGACGGTGTTGATCACGACGCCGGCGATGAGGATCGAAAAGAGCACGACGCCGAGGAGATCGATGGCAAGTCGGCGACTGTTGTTGTGGATCCAGGTGATGTTGAGTACGACGGCGAGGACCGTGAGACACACGCCCAGTGTGATGAAGAACGCGTTGGCTCCGCGGCGGCGTGTGAGATTCATGCTTGATGAGGAGTATAGCGGGAGGGCGCTTGCAGGTGTTGTCTTGAGCTGAGACTTAAAAGCAAAACGACCTCTCCGAGGGGAGGTCGTTCGTGTCGCAGGTAGAGTCTAAGCGGGCTTGGGGTCGGAGGGATCGAACTTCGCGACCTGAATTTTCTTCGCAAGGCCGACCTTCGACAGAAGCCAGATGACGTAGTAATTGATGTCGAACTCATACCAGGCGAGACCGTGACGTGCACTGACGGGGTGGGCGTGGTGGTTGTTGTGCCAGCCTTCGCCGCCGGTGAGAAGGGCTACCCACCAGTTGTTGCGGGAGTCGTCCTTGGTCTCGAAGCGGCGCTTGCCCCAGAGGTGGGTTGCGGAGTTGACGAGCCACGTTGCGTGAAGGCCAAGGGTGACGCGGAGGAATGTTCCCCAGAGCAGCATGCCGATGGCGCCGACGAGGCGATGGCCAGGATCGAATGCAGCGCCGATGGCGAGCTGTGCGAGGCCGGTGACGATAAGCGGAACGTAGTGGTACTTCGAGAGCCAGACGTGGACGCGATCGCGGGTGAGGTCAGGAGCGTAGCGGCCGAGAAGTGCGGTCTCGGAGTGTAGCGCGCGACCTGAGAGGATCCAGCCGGCGTGTGACCACCAGGTGCCGTCGTGTGGTGTGTGGGGATCGCCTGCCTGGTCGGAGTTCTGATGGTGGACGCGATGCGTGGCCACCCAGAAGATTGGACCACCTTCGAGAGCGAGGCAGCCGCAGGCGGTGACGAAGTACTCGAGCCACTTTGGGGTCTTGTAGCCGCGGTGCGTGAGCAGGCGATGGTAGGCCATGCCGATGCCGACATTGATCGCGAAGAAGTACATGATGAAAAAGACGGAGAGGTTCTTCCACGACCAGAACAGGGGAAGAAGCGCGGCGATGGCACCAACGTGGAAGAGCCCCATTGCGATGGTCGTGATCCAGTTGATGCGGCCCTGCTGGTGCTCGCGACCCATGCGCAGGTCCTGCTTAATCTTTTGTGTGACTTGCTGGACGCCAATGAGAGGGCTGGCGACTGTAGCGGTTCTCTCGTCGACTTCAGGTAATGCTGTATTCATGCTCTGGCTCAATTCTTCGTAGTACTGTGGATTACTACTAATATTGACGATACTCGGAGCGTGACGCCGCGTGTGTAAGACATTTGTAATGGCCAAGTTGAGGAAGTCTGGCACGTTTTCCGTGGGATGGCGCGGGCTATCGATCTCTTGCTCGGTACTGTTGATCCTGGCGTCTTCCGGGCTGTTCATGCGCGCGGCGTGGGCGCAGCAGGATTTGACCGCGGCTGTAGATCTGCCAACCAGCAAGCAGTTGCTGCTGCCGGTGCCGGGTGATCCGAGACGCGTGAATAGCTTGCCGATGTCGTTGGCTGTGTCACCGGATGGGCGATGGGTTGTATCGCTGAATGCAGGCTATGGGACGTCGGAGTCGGGCTATGCGCAGTCGCTTGCCGTGATGGATGCGCAGAGCGGCGAGGTGCTTGACTTTCCGGATGCGCGCGTAGCAGCGGGGGCGGCGCAGACGTTCTTCTCTGGGCTGGCGTTCAGCGCGGATGGGACGAAGGTGTATGCGAGCCTCGCGTCATCGAGTGACCCGGTGGGCGATGGCGGGAAGAAGACCGGCAACGGGATAGTGGTTTATGGATTTGCGGATGGTGTGCTGACGCCGCAGGAGTTTTTGAGGCTGCCGCTGGTGAAGCTGGCGAGTGGACGGCATACAGCCTATCTGCCGACTGGTGATGGGACTGTGGGGGTTTCATATCCGGCGGCGATTGCGGTTGTGCCGGGGGCGAAGGAGCGGCTGCTGGTTGCGGAGAACCTCTCGGACACGGTTGCGTTGATGGATGCGAAGACGGGGAAGATTGAGCACAGCTTCGATGTGAGTGAGAGCGTGGATGTGCCGTCGACGTATCCGATTGCGGTTGCGGTGACGAAGGATGGCAGGCGTGCGTTTGTGGCGCTGTGGAATGCGAGCGAGGTGGTGGAGTTGAACCTCGCGAGTAGTGCGATCGTGCGGCGTGTGGCACTGTTGAAGCCGAAGTCGGCGATTGCGCCGGGAACGCATCCGTGTGTGCTGCTGCTGGATGAACGCGCAGGCGTGATGTATGTGGCGCTGTCGAATCGCGATGCGGTTGAAGCGGTAGCCATCGGGACGCCGCGTGCGCCGGAGCTCGCGGTGCGCGGGTACTTCGATACACGGCTGCCGGGCCAGAGTTACTTTGGCGCAGAGCCGGTTGCGCTGGCGATGCGTGCGGATGGATCGCGCGTGTATGCGGCGAACCTGGGATCGGATGCGGTGGCGGTGCTCGATCCGCACCGTCTGCGCAGCATGGCGAAGGCCAAGGGGATGGCGGAGCCGGTGGGGTTTGTTCCAACGGAGTGGATGCCGCTGGCGCTGGTGTCGAGTGGCGGCAAGTTGTATGTCGCGACGGACAAAGGTAAGGGAACAGGGCCAAACAACCTTGCGCAGCGGGTTGCGGTGGATGCGATGGGCGGACGCGTCAGGACGGGCAGTTCTTCGTACATTGCGACGCTGCTGTATGGATCGCTGGCGGCGATCGATGAGAGCGCGATGGAGTCGGGGCTGAAGGCCTCAACGGAGATAGTGCTGGAGTCGAACCGGATGAAGGCGGCGAAGGAGACGATCCGGTTTGCTGGCGGGAAGAACCCGGGCTTGTCCCCTGGAGGATCACCGATCAAGCATGTGATCTACATCATCAAGGAGAACCGCACATACGATCAGGTGCTGGGCGACCTGGCAAAGGATGGCAAGCCAGTGGGCAACGGCGATCCGACGCTGGCGATGTATGGCGAGGCGGTGACGCCGAACCAGCATGCTCTGGTGCTGCAGTTTGGCGTGCTGGACAACTTCTATGACTCGGCCGAGGTGTCGGGCGATGGGCACGTGTGGTCGAATGCAGGCATCGGTACGGATTATCTCGAGGACACGTGGCAGCAGAACTATCGCGGGCGGCAGCGCACGTACGACTATGAGGGCATGGTCGCGGATGGATATCCGCTGCTGCAGCATATTCCGGATGTAGTTGAGCCGCGGAGTGGATATCTGTGGACCGATATGACGGCTCACGGGAAGACGATCTATCACTTTGCGGAGTACATCTCGTCGGTCTTCTGCGAAGACAAAGCTGCGAAGAAGATTGAGGCGAATCCGCAGCAGGGAGCGATGTCGGGCGGTGAGGTGGTGTGCGCGACGCCGACGATCAGGCCGGGTGAGGCGCTGCCCGTGGAGTGGGGCGGAGGGAAGAACCTTTGGCCGTGGGCGATTCCCCGGCTGGCAGGGAACATTGCGACCAAGCCGGAGCTGGTGGGGCACTTCGCGCCGGAGTCGCCGGACTTCAACCTGAGGGTGCCTGATCAGATTCGAGTGAGCGTCTTCCTGCGGCATCTGGCGCAGTGGGAGAAGGATCGTGCGGCCGGCAAAGACACGATGCCGAACTTCATTCAACTGCGGCTGCCGGACGATCACACGGCGGGTACGAGGCCGGGTGGGCCGTCGCCGAAGTCTTCCGTGGCGGACAATGACCTGGCGATCGGGCGCGCGGTGGAGGCGATCTCGCACTCGGCGTATTGGGACGATACGGCTTTCTTTATCCTGGAGGACGATGCGCAGAATGGCGCGGACCATGTAGATGCGCATCGCTCGCTGGCGATTGTGGTGAGCAAGTATGCGCCGCACCCGAAGCCGGGGCAGGAGGCGTTTGTGGACAGCCGGTTCTACTCGACGGTGAGCGTGCTGAGGACGATGGAGACGCTGCTGGGAGTTCCTCCGATGAACAACAATGATGCGTTTGCGTCGCTGATCTCGACGCTGTTTACCGGGCCGGGTGATCAGGCGGGGTTTACCGCGGATGTGTCGAACCGCGAGAACGGGCTGATCTATACGGCGAACAATGAGACTGCGCCGGGAGCGGCGGAGTCGATGAAGATGGACTTCAAGCATGCAGACCGCGCGGATTCCGACAAGCTCAACCTGATCCTTTGGCAGGATGCGATGGGCTCGAAGCCGGCACCGGCGATGCTGCTGGTGAAGCATCCGAAGAAGAAGGACGACGACGATTAGAGGCTTGCCCGGTGTAGGGGGGTACCCCC